>Ga0136641_1001102_pt1 | contig 11299 bp, 15 predicted proteins | sample EliLak1302023Y_FD_115312 | JGI IMG/M metagenome (GOLD analysis project Ga0136641, IMG submission 115312) | Freshwater microbial communities from Elizabeth Lake, Yosemite National Park, California, USA - 13020-23Y | ecosystem: Environmental > Aquatic > Freshwater > Lake ...
TAAACTGAAAATTAAGGAAGCTCATTGAGCTTCCTTAATTTTAAGATTTATCGGTTAATCTGTCGTAGGACATTAATTTTAAGGAAGCTATAGCTTCCTTAAAATTAAGTCACGACGGTATATCTTTTCTCTTCCATTATTTTAGATGGAGCCCGCCGCCAGAGCACTTCCAAATATTTCGGAGTTCAAAGATCTTACACACATTCCGTATTTCCTCGCAGGCATTCTGCTCATTGACGTTATTGCGCTGTTTCTGACGCGCTATTTCCCCAAGAACGTAGGCGGTGAGAGTTTGAATGACTGGTATGACAATTTCGGTCTGGAGGGCGTCATTGCCGATGTATTTGTCATTCTGCTCGTGTTCTTAATTGCCCAGTATATCTACAGTGCTTATATTGGACCCTCCTACGGCTGGAATCCTCTTCTCTTCGTGGCTCTGCTCGTCGGTGTCCAGCTGGTTCACGATGTGGCATTTTACCAGGGAGTCATAAAGCAGGTGCCTCTGGGCATGAATAGCATGATAGACACATACAAGAAGTATTCCGCAGAGAATGGCGGTTTTATCTTATTGGGTGATGCTGGTCTCATGATTGGCTCCGCAGGTGCTATTTTTGCACTGGAAACAGCGCCGCCTTTTATGGCTGCAGCGGTCGCATGCTTGACCGTCTACGCCCTACCTTACATCTTGAATACGAAGATGCAGGGCGACTACCGCTATGTGCCTGCCGCACCGACAAAGGCGGCGCCCAAGGAAGATGTGCAAGAGAAGAAGGCTGTCACGCAGACTCGGCCGAAGGAGAAGATACACTGGGATATGCTGAAGCCGCAAGTGCAGTCGTCTGGGCCCGATCAGATGGAGAAGAAGGTGCCTTGGATGGGGAACCAGGAAGTGGGAAGCATGGACTCCAAGCAGATGTTCAGCCCTTTCTCGCTGCTTTAATTCTAAACATTAATCAGGATGAGTGAGATTGAGCCAAAGAGAGGGACTGCTGCACTGTTCACATTCGGTCGTTTCCAGCCTCCTACAACCGGTCACCAGATCCTGATTGAATCCGTTGCGGCGGCTGCCGACGCCGCTGGAGCCGATGCGTATATTTTTGTTACAAGCTCAGCGAACAATTTGGAAGCGAAGGCCGTGAAAAACATGATGAAGAGTGGTGAGTTCAAGTCTCTCAAAGAAAATGAGAATCCGCTATCCGTCGACGCAAAGGTATTCTATCTCAATAAGATGTATCCAGCCACTAATGTAACCTTCATTAATACCACTCAGTATGAATGTAAACAACTGTTTCAGGTTATTGATAGACTTAAAAGCGCTGGATATGAATCTATCGCAATGATGGCCGGCAGTGACCGTGTCCCCACCTTTGCGAAGATGTTCGAGAAGGCAGAGGTTGATGTGGAGGTCATCTCAGCTGGCGAGCGAAACGTGAATATGGCATCTAATGCCCCAAAGGCGATGTCTGGGACAAAAATGCGCCTGGCGGCAGTGCGTGGCGACCTTGAGTTCTTCAAGAGGGGTGTGATGATTGGAGACATGACGGAGGCGGATGCTAAGGATTTGATGGGACTTGTGCGCGTTGGTTTAGGATTTCCTGCTGCACTTGAGGGGGGTGGTAGACGGAAGATACGAGTTAGGGCGGCGACACGGCGGCGGTATCGGCTGAGAGAGAACGAGCGATTCAACTAGAATTTTTTAGAATATATTTACTATCAGTTTAAGAGGCCTATGGCTCGTGCTATAGTAGGACATCCTTGCTAATTCACTATATTCTTAAATGATTCAGTTAACTCTTTACACTTAAATTCCTCAAATTGAGGATTTAGATGTGGAAATTGTAGATATAACTCTTGAAGTTTTATTTTCGCATCTTGTAATTTCTGGGTTAACTCTATTTTTTTAGAGCTAGTTGTTTTCCAGCAGACACTTTCAGTCTTAAACTCAATTGCGAAGCGGTCTCCGTGTAAACCGTTCGCACGAACATACCAAATATGTTTAGGAATTTCTTCGGGGTTGATTGGGCAGCCTTCTGGAAGAACTACATGTCTTATCTTTTTTCCTTGATTTATATTTTGCTGTGATTGTGAAATTATACGAAGATTTTCTTTTCTATTATCGAGCCCGTTGCGATTGATATGGTCTACAGATTCCTTTGCACCTTTACCATCAAATGTTATTTTATTCATAATAAAATTATGAAGATAGAGTTCTAACTTATGACCTCCATCTAGATAAAAGGTAGAGCCTATATATTTTCCAGATGATAAATGCCAGGGTCTCTTTTCAATCTTAGGAAAGTCATCCTTATCAATTACAAATTTTACATCTTCACCAGTATGTTGAAGAATACCAACAACATATTCTTTATCATTATACGTCACAAATTTATAATCAATAATACCAGGTTTACGTCCAGAATTACGATAACTACTCTTATATTCCAAATCCATGCTGTTCTTACAGTATAGATATAAAATTAACTAATCAATTTTACGTAAAAACAACTATTACGCAAAAAATACAACTACTAAGAGCCGGAAACCTATGGGTGGTTTCACGCTTAGTTTGAGTAAGCAAGGCCTCCCATACCACTCATGACGCGAAGCACGTTGTAGTTCGTCGCGTAGATGTAGACAGTCGAGGACGTCGTGGTGCCAACCGAGTTGTTGGACACCGTGAGGAGCAGCGTGGTGTTATCAATGCGCGATAAGTTGCACGTGCCGCTGGGCTGGTGCTGCTCGGGCTGGAGGGCGAACGAGTAGACGTTGATGCCAACCGCCGGCACGTTGGTGTGGTGCTGGAACGGCTGGACCTCGTTGAAGTAGCGTCCCTCGCGAACCTGGAAGCGGTCGTGGCCGTTGAGCTGGAGCAGCGCCGTGATGCACGGGTTCTTGCCCGCCATGCCCTCAAAGCGCGTGACGGAGTAGCCAGACTCCAGCACGGACCGGTCCCACCAGTCGCTGAAGTTGAACGGCTGCTGGCCCTTCCACGGGTTGATAACCGTGTCGTCGCAGCTGACATACGAGTCGCGCTGGACAACCCACACGAGCTCCTTGCACGGGTGGTTGAAGTTCAGCTTGAGCTTGTTGGAGGAGCTCGTGATGGACTCGCCGCCCGTGAACTGGAGGGTCTCGATGAGGTACTCGTGGGAGACCTGGGCGAACTTGCGGCGCTCGTCCGTGTCGAGGTAGATGTAGTCCACGTAGAGCGAGGCGGCCGTCAGGTTGGCGGCGTTGACGCGGTCGCGGATCGTGTGGAGGTTGCTCGTGATCTGCGGGGTGACCTCGAAGCAGAGGTTGCGCAGGTCGTTGAACTCCAGGTTGATGCGCACCTCGTGGTACTGGAGCGCGATCAGCGGGAGCGCCAGGCCAGGGTTGCGGCAGAACCAGAACTGCAGCGGGATGTAGAGCGTGTACTCAGGCGCGCAGTTGAGGACCTCAGGGGACGAGTTCGGCTCGCCGCCCGCGCAGTCATTGTCGCACGGCTCACCGCCCTGGACGAGGAGGTTCGTCAGCTGCGGCACGTTGCCAACCATCTTGGCATAGCCGCCCTGCTTGCCCGGCTCCTGCGTGAGCTCATTCCAGATGTGCAGCCACTGTCCGTAGTGCTTGTCGATGCGCTGGCCGCCGATCTCGAGCTCGACGCTCTTGACGAGGTTGTGACCAACCCAGTTGAGCCAGCGGAACTGGGCGCCAGAGCCGTCCGACGTCTGGAGGGAGACAGACGGGAGCGTGGCCTGGAGGTAGATGCGGTGGATCAGGTCACCGTTGCGCTGGATCGTGCACGTCACGCGCTTGCCGAAGCCGGGCGAGCCGTTGAACGGGTTCTCGATGGACTCCATGGCGAAGTTGGTGTGGCGGCGGTAGACGACCTTAAAGAAGGTAATCTGGGGGTTGCCCGTGAGGTAAACGTCCTGGGCTCCATAGGCGACTAATTGCATCAGGCCTCCTCCAGTCATTTGATTCTATAACTCTTAGAAAGAAAAAATTTCAGCAAAGTGCCGGAATGGCGGAAAAAGGAAACTTTTCACGGCCAGCTACGTTCCGACTTTCAAGCCGTAGTCGGTCTAAACGGAACAGCGCAAAACCTATAAGATTCATAGACAATGTCAACAGGTGATGCGTTTTTTAAGATACGTCCCACGAAGCGGAGTAATCCAGAGGCGAGAACGACCCTGGATACCGTTCACCAGGTCCAGCTCGGTGCCATGATTGACCGCGAGAAGCAGGTTGGCGAGCTGGAAGAGAATCTCAAGATGCTGGAAACCAGTCTCTCGGCAGTCACCGATGACGTCCAGTATGAAGTAGTGGAGCAGCAAATTAAGGTTCTCCAGAAGGAGATTCAGAAGCGGCGCGGCGGCAATGAGGTCTACGACTATTTTCTGAATGCCGGTGAACTTTTGTATCAATATTATGACGTCCAAGAGAGAATTAACAATGGTGCAGAGGGTGTTCTTAAGAGTTCAACCTACCGAGTAAAACCTGGCGACATTCTGAGTTCTCTTCAGTCGGCCGGCGACCCTGTTCTTCCTAACCAGCCAGTTGGTGAGCGCCTCCGCCGCGATAAAATCCTGGAGACCTATCTTCAAAAGGTGGATCCCGAACACGCGCGCGGCGGCTCGGAGGTGCTGAATGACCCCTATGGAGAGTGCGAGGATTGCCAGACCGAGATGATCTTCAGCCAAAATGAGGCGCTGTTTACCTGCCCCAAATGCGGATATCAGGAGTTCATCCTGATTGACTCAGACAAGCCGAGCTACAAGGACCCGCCGCGCGAAGTCTCCTATTATGCATACAAGCGCATCAACCATTTCAACGAGTGGCTTGCGCAATTCCAGGCAAAGGAGAGCACTGAGATTCCTTCCACAGTCTATGACGAAATTGTGGAAGAGCTCAAGAAGGAGCGCATCTCTGATTATAGCAGCTTGAAGCCTAGCAAGATTAAGGAAATCCTGCGGAAGCTGCATTACAATAAGTATTATGAGCACGTGCCACATATTCTCAACCGGCTCAATGGAGAAAATGCACCCGTCATGTCGCGTGAAATCGAAGAGAAGTTGCGCTTCATGTTCAAGGAGATTCAGCCATCTTTCCAGGCCCATTGCCCCAAGGGTCGCAGCAACTTCCTCTCGTATTCCTATGTTCTCTATAAGTTTTGCGAGCTATTAGAGCTGGATGAGTATTTACCCTGCTTTCCTTTACTGAAAAATAGGGACAAACTATATGTCCAGGACAAGATTTGGAAGCTAATCTGCCAGGATTTGGCGTGGCAGTATATTCGGTCAATTTAGATCGTTGCATTTGTACCCTTCACAATATTGGGTGAAATGGTATTAGGATTCAGAGGCGGTGTATCCTCCTCGGGCTCAACAAGAGGAATTCCATCAAGTGCCGCCTCAATCTTCTTCATGGCTTCCTTGATACGCATCATCTGCTTCTCACAGTCCTCGTATTTTCCACAATAGAGAGTCTGCGTCTTCTGAGTGTGATAATAAAGACAGAGGCGGGGCGAACCAAGACATGTGGTTGTCATACTTACATTTGCGAGACTGGGAACATGAATCACAGTCTCGGAAATCCGAAGGAAACGGGACATTTATCTATGTGTGTTAGATGAAAAAAACCAACTTCAATTTTAGACTTTCTTCGGCAGAGACTTTTTGACCATCGCACGCACGTCGTCCGAAATAGATGCTACGACGGAGGCTGCGATACCCCTCTCAAGATTTTGGAAACCCTCAACAGGTGTAATCTTATTCGCAGTCAGCTCGGCGCGAACAAGAGCCTTGATGTCATTTGCAAGACGCCCCTTCACGATGTCAACAACCTTATCCTGGTTCGCGCACGTGCTTGCCTGCGATGCTGTAACAGGCATACTTGTATCAAGTTGGTCCGTCTTGAAATTCGGGTCGGCCGCATTAAACTTGGGCTGTGTGGAGGCTGTGCATTTATCAGCATTAACCGCATAGTTTTTATCTGAGCATGCCTTTCCAAGAGGTAGACCGAAGCGGTCGGACATGACGCATTTGCCAATGTCAGTGCACCAACCACACTTGTTGTTATCTACACACGTACCACAGGCAGTAAGCTCAGCACAGGAGAGGCACTTCCCTGTCGTCTTATTCCAGTTGCAGTCTGCCGTATTGTCACATGCCTTATCAACCTTGATAGCTGTGCAGACGTTTGTATCCTCAAAACCCTCTAGGCGCAGGCCACCGTTTATAGCAAGGAGGCAGGCAAAGAGGAGGAGAGCTATTCCCAGAAGAATCGGACCAACCATTCTACCGATGAGACTATAAAATAAGTCACGACGTTAATAAGAACCCGTCATTCTTATCAGGTCTCGTTTGACAATTTGAGGGTATACATACTTGAAATAGTATGCATCCTCTTCTGTCGGAACATGACTTGTCCGTAACTGGACCATCGTTCCAGGCGAGGTTGCGCCGAAGAATCCTTCTGTGGTCCGGGTAAGCACAAGCGCAATAAATAAGAGGACGAGCGCAACTATGACTATCTTCATCTGGGTTTTATAGATATATTATTACATATCTATAAAAAACACATTGAGAATTTATATGTTAGTGGACTAAATTAAGAAATATTATACCGCACCGCTTACATCTACGCACGCACCGATGCGCCTACGTCTACGCACGCATCGGGAATCCAACGAGGTTGGCACCGATACCGAAGCCAGCGCCCTGGCGAGCCGTAACACCGATGGACGGGCTGACTACATCGAGGATGGCGAAGACCGCCGCGGCGACAACCGCGAGCGTCAGGATCTCCTCCACCGGCAGGGACTTCTTCGGGACGAAGATGGCGGCGATGGCCACGAACAGACCCTCGATTAAGTACTTAATGGCACGGTTAACAATCTCCGTAGTGAAGTCCATTTAACTCTATATTATTGAAAAAGATTTTTTGTCCGCGATTGGCTTAGTCCGCGATTGGCTTAGGTCCGCGATTGGCTTAGTCTGCGTCACCGGTCTAAATAGAAACTAACTTCAAGTATGTAGATGTCAAACACCCAGCGTGAGGATTTTCTGGATGAGGACGTGGAGATTCCGGGGCAGAAGGTTGTTCTCCTCAGCTTTCTGAGCCCGGAGAAGGTGCTGGCGAAGAAGGACCTCTTCTTCTTTGACACCTTCCTCCAGCAGTATGAGTTTAAGTTGAGGGTGCGCGGCCTCGAGGGCTACCTCGCCACCACGATTCGCAGCATCAACAACAAGCTGGATGCGCAGGCAGTGGAGTTTGACAAGCAGGACCTCAGCGGCTGCGCCGACCTCTGTCGTAACAGCCGGGTTCGGGTTGACACGGTCATGGATGGCCTCCAGACATTCATCAAGGAGAATGAGAAGGACATGAAGGACTCCAAGCTCAAGGAGGCGTATGATGACTTTGTCTATGCCAACAAGACAAAGCTTGAGCAGCAGTTCTCGGAGAAGAATGAGTTCCGCACAAATGTTCGGGGACTGAAGGTTCGTGGCGTCTATGCCAGCAAGGCGGAGGCGGAGGCCCGCTCCAAGAAGCTCCAGCGCAACGACCAGATCCACAACATCTTCCTCGGAGAGATTGGCAAGTGGCTGCCGTGGGATCCGGAGCCGACGGATGTCGGTGAGCAGGAGTATGCGGAGGAGCAGCTCAACACCCTCATGAAGAAGTATAAGGATAACGAGGAGGCCCGCGAGATGTTCATGCGCGAGAACCGCAACAAGATGCGTAGTGGACCGTCGACCACGGTGACCCGTAATGCCGAGGCTGAGCCTGCTTTACTGCCTAGCAGTGTAAGCAATGCTGCTGCGGTGCCGGCCGCATTCAGTGCAATGTTTGATGGCCCCGCCGACCTCGCCATCCAGCGTAAGATGGAGAACAAGCAGTAACGACACGATGGTATAAGAGTGATAAAACTTTAAAGTTATCACGGTAAATAACGTTGATTCATAATCAAACATATTTATCTATTTTGGGAGGAGTGCCGCATTCGCAGAGATACTGCGTTTGTTAACAAAGTATGAAACACCTAACCATATAGCTACCAAGATTAATGTTGGAACTAACAAATATTTAAAAAATACATCAAAAAGAAAAGTCTGAAAAGGCCCTCCAAATCCTTCAACACCATGGCTATCATAATTGTTCGCAAAACCATTCGTTTTTGATACAGAACCCGCAACTAGTACAAGAATAATAACGACTGAAAGAAATACGTAGACGAGAGTCTTCTTGTTCAGATGAAACATTATACTTTATGTTTATATTATAAATAACGTTGATTCATAATCAAACATATTTACTTAGACGATAGGCGCACGAACATTGAGCCGCGGCGCCGCAGTTGACCGAGGAAAAAACATATAAGCAAGCAAAAGAACTCCTACAAGCATCGGAACTCCAATCATAAGTCCTATAAAAGTCCATGAATTAGTAAAACCGCCGGCGAACCCCTCAACACCCTTATTGTAGTAGTCATTAGTGTAAGCAGGGTTGATAGGACGGCACACGCCCTCCTGACAGAACTCACCCTCGTTGCACTTCACGCCGTAGCAAGACATGTTCGAAAATCCATCGTAGAGGGCGGCAGGGAAAACCGCGCGAATCACTGCGATCAGCGCGAGAACAATAAGAAACGAGATAAATACTCCAAGCAGAGTCTTGTTATTCAGACGAGCCATTCTGTTTAGACTCTACATTTTCACGAGGCGGCTCCTCCTCCTTGGGAAAGCAAATACCCTTCTCACCCGTGTCGTCTGCGTGGCAATTCGCATCCTTTCCACACGCATTTTCTAACTGCGGGTCACACGGCTCTCCCATATCGGAAAAGGGGCTCTTTCTGCCCGTATACCAGCGATACGCAAAATACAGGCCCACCACAAGAAGAACGGCGCCAAGTCCAGCAAATACATTGAGATTCATCCACGACGGGGCAAAGTTCTTAAGAAAATCCATACTATCTTAGGCCACCAGAATATACGATGTTTTTAACCGCTTCACAATATTACACAACCGGGAGACCCGTATCTACAGGAAGACGCCCGGGGCTAACCGACTTACAATATCCATTCACACACTGAAGAGGGAAGTCGCAGGGCGCCATATCAACGCCGCACTGGGCATTGGCAGACCCCTCAAAAGGCTCAATATACCGAGAAATGCGGATATATCTGTCGGCAATGAGAAGCGCAATGGCGAGGGCAGCTATGAATAATAAGCAAGAAATAGCACCGGACTTGTCCATCTATTCTATTCTTATATCTTCTTAACTTGAATTGCCGGCCCCTTCAGACGTGTGGCAGAACGGGGATCATATTCATTCCCCTCCTTCTCCTTCATGTGCGCAGCAGAGTGGGCCCAGAACTCAGGCGCCCCAATGCGGAAATCACCGTGCATCTCCGCCTTATACCAGAAGATAATGTCCTCCAACTTATTGCTCTGTGTCGTATTATCCAAGACGAGGCACTCATAGTTTGTCGTGCACTGGTCCATGATCTGACAGAAGAACTCAAACGACGGAAAGGCAGAGCCATAGTTGTCAAAGATGCGCTTGCGGTTGCTCAGATAGGGCTCGCGCAGAATGAAGACATAGTCCACGTTGGTTCTCAGAGCCGGCTGGATACCCAGCGGATACTGCATGGTAATCAAGAAGAAGACCTTGAGCCAGCGACCGTTCATGAAGAGGTAGCGGATGTTCTTGTCGTGAGTCCAGCTGTCGTCATACATACAGTCGTCCAGAATCATAAGGGAGCGGGGGTCGTAGCGCGACTTCATCTGGCCCGCCGCCTGCTCCGCCATAATCTTCGCCATAATCATCTTCTGCCGCTTGACGAAGTTGGCGAGAATGAGGGGGCTATACTCGCCGTGAATGAAGAGTGGGGGGATCATCTTGGAGTAGAACGAATTGGACTCCTCCGTTCCTGAGATGACTGTTCCAAGAGGCATGTCTTGGTGGTGAAAAAGGAGGTCACGCACAAGCGTGGATTTTCCAGTGCGCCGGCGGCCTATAAAAACACATACGGCGTCCTGTTGGATTCTGCGCATATCAAACTTACGTAGACTCACGTCCATAGGCGAACTCATTGCTTCTATGTATCCTCTAAAAAATATGCGCTTTTACACGACGCATGTATTCTTGATGAGGAAAAGATGGAAAAACTCCGGGGGATGAACCTTCCAATGCCCAGATTTCTTCAAGAGGATATTCCTGAGGGCATCAGAGGTATTTACGGCTACAGAAACTTGCAGACCTTCTTCCCCACGCTTTCCAAAGTCTTCCGTGTGAACAAATACCAGGCGGCCAAGGTTGCTTATGACCTGCCCTCTTCGCTCGTCGCCGTTGATTGCTCAGGTGGCCAGGGGTTTTGCGCGGTAACCCTTAAGAAGAAGGATGGAACTCAGACGAGCGAGCGCGTCTTCCTGAAGGTGACCCACCTACTTGACCCGGTCCGCTGGATGCAGGGGCGCTATTCCCTTCCACAGGAAGCCGGCCTTCCTGGACACTCGAAGACGTGGACGTCGGCCTGGCACAAGCTACAGGATCCCTGGAATCAGGCATATGTTGAGGCGCTGGCCACCTATGCTCTGAGCGGCCTTCGCACATCAGGCACCTCTCCTCATTTTAATAACTTTTATGGAGCATATTGTGCACGCGCCGATACGTATCGTTACAATATCAACGATGATTACGAGAGTTTTAGAAATGCACGGTGGTTCTGGAATGGAAAGGATCGTGGCCTCTATACGCTGAGCGTTTTGAATGGTTCGGCGCCGGACATGCCAGCACCCGAGAGCGTGCTCGCCGATATTCTCACCAAGCCTGAATTGTCCGATACACAGAGCGAGGAGATACTGGAGTCAATAGATATGAACGCCGATGTGGATGAGGATGCCAGCTTGGAATCTGCATCCATGGATAGCAAGAGTTTTGAGGAGGATGAGGATGAGGATGAAGATGAAGATGAAGATGAATCTGAGCAGTTTATTGTGTATGCCAACATCTCTGACTTTCCAGTCATGTTAATCTTCACCGAATCAAATGAGAATACAATGGATTCTCTCTTGGATGCGAGGAAGCACACGATTAGCCCTGGAACTGCGGAATGGGAGACCATGTGGTCTGCGTGGATTTTCCAGGTGATTGCTGCACTGTGTGCAATGCAGAAGGTGTTCGGTATGACGCACAATGATCTGCACACGAATAATATTGTGTGGAGTTCCACTGATCAACCGTTCCTGTTCTACAAGACATCGGATGGCTCAGTCTGGAAAGTGCCTACGTATGGAAAAATCTTCCGCCTGA
>Ga0136641_1001103_pt1 | contig 11293 bp, 6 predicted proteins | sample EliLak1302023Y_FD_115312 | JGI IMG/M metagenome (GOLD analysis project Ga0136641, IMG submission 115312) | Freshwater microbial communities from Elizabeth Lake, Yosemite National Park, California, USA - 13020-23Y | ecosystem: Environmental > Aquatic > Freshwater > Lake ...
CGTCGAACACTTCGACCAGTGCGATTTCGGCGCGGTACAGCTCCCAATTACTGGTGAAGATGCCGCCGTCTTTGTTGCTGTCCGAGTAGCCCAACATGATGTCTTGCTCGCCGCCGCTGCGCTGAACTAGCGCGGCCACACCGGGCTGGGCATAAAAGTCGCGCATGATGGGCGCGGCATTGCGCAAGTCTTCGATGGTTTCAAACAAGGGCACCACGATCAGGTCGCACACCGCATCCAAGTCCAAGGTGCCGCGCAGCAGTCCAGCCTCTTTTTGCAGTAGCAAAACTTCCAGCAAGTCGCTGACGCTTTCGGTGTGGCTGATGATGTAGTGACGGATGGCCTCCTTGCCAAAGCGTTCGCGCATCACGCGCGCCATGGCAAAAATCGCTTGTTCGGCTTGGGTGTGCGCCGAATAGCTTGCGCCTTGCACTTGCAATGACCGCGCATCTTGCAAGAGCCCCAGCAGTAGGCTGCGTTTTTCCGCTTCGGACAAAGCGCTGTAGTGCTGTTGCACACGCGCCGCGCGCAGCAGTTCGGCCACCACTTCCTCGTGTTTGTCCGAACTTTGGCGCAAATCGACCGTGGCCAAGTGAAAGCCAAACACTTCAACGGCGCGGATCAGCGGGTGCAGCCGTTGCGCACTTAAAGCGCCCGCGTGGTTGCTGATTAGCGAGCCTTCGATGATGCGCAAATCCTGCGCAAACTCTTGCGGCTGAGCGTACGCGTTTTGCGGTGCGACGGCGTGCAGGCTGGCCTCGGTGCCGGTGAGTTGCTGCAAAGTAGCGGCCAGGCGCGCATAGATGCCTATCAGTGCGCGGCGGTAGGGCTCGTCACGGCGGTGCGGGTTGTGGTCCGGGCTGCGTTCGGCAAGGGCTTGCATGTCCGTGCTGCATTGCGTCAGGAGGGCAGAGAGTGATAACTCGCCACCCAGGCTATGCACTTCGGTCAGGTAGTGGCGCAGTGCCACTTCGCTTTGGCGGCGCAGCGCATAGTCCAGGGTTTGGGCGCTGACGTTGGGATTGCCGTCACGGTCGCCGCCAATCCATTGGCCCATGCGCAAAAAAGTATGTGGGACGCGCTGGCCCAGCATGTGTTCCATGCTTGCATAGAGCTTGGGGATTTCGCGTAGAAAGGTGGTTTCGTAATAGCTCAGCGCGTTTTCAATTTCATCTGCTACGGTGAGCTTGCTGTAGCGCAGCAGGCGGGTTTGCCAAAGCTGCATAACACGGGCGCGCATCTGGGCTTCGTTGGCGGCCAGTTCACGCTGGGCCAGCGCGTCAGTATGGCCATTGGCATCCGTGCCCAGGCGCTTGATATCGTCGCGTGCGGCCAGCAATTGCGCGATGGCGCGCTCGGCGTCCAAAATACTTTTGCGCTGCACTTCGGTCGGGTGGGCGGTGAGCACTGGCGAAATAAAGCTTTGCGCCAGACTCTGCGCCACAGCCTTGGCGCCTATGCCGCCTTCGCGTAGGCGGGTAAGCGCCACTTCGAGGCTGCCTTCTTGCACATCACCTGCCCGCTCGTGTACTGCGCGGCGGCGGATGTGGTGGCGGTCTTCGGCCAAGTTGGCCAAGTGGCTGAAGTAAGTGAAGGCGCGGATGACGCTCACGGTCTGGCTAGCGCCCAGGCCTTTGAGTAATTTTTTCAGGGCTTTGTCGGCTGCATGGTCAGCGTCGCGCCTGAAGGCTACCGACAGGCGACGCACTTGCTCTACCAATTCAAAGGCTTGCACGCCGTCGTGCTCGCGGATAACGTCGCCCAAAATGCGCCCGAGCAGTCGGATGTCTTCGCGCAGAGGGCGCTCAATGTCTTTGCGCGGGTGTGCGGTAGTGGCTTTGGTCGGCATGCGGATTCGCTGTAATTGAGGTGCGGGGCGGGGGCGGTTCATGGCGCAGAGCCGGCCATGGTCAGTGGCTTGTGCTCGTGCCGGACAGGCTTAACCGGCGCGATTGCACAAGAAGCTAGCCACAGCCCATGCTAGCATCCAACGTGGCGTTTGCCGCATACATTGTTTACCAATAGGTTACGACTTTGCACCACTTCACTATTGCCACCCGCGAGAGCCGTCTAGCCCTGTGGCAGGCCGAACACGTACAAGCGCTGTTGCAAGCCCAGGGCCACCAGGTCAGCCTCTTGGGTATGACGACCAAGGGCGATCAAATCTTGGATCGCTCTTTGAGCAAAGTGGGTGGCAAAGGTTTGTTTGTCAAAGAACTAGAAACCGCGCTGGAAGAAGGGCGCGCCGATTTGGCCGTGCATTCGCTCAAAGACGTGCCGATGGAACTGCCGCCCGGTTTTGTTCTCGCTTGTGTGATGGAGCGCGAAGACCCCCGCGATGCCTGGGTGTCCAACACCTACCCCAATGTTGACGCGTTGCCGCAAGGCGCCGTAGTTGGTACCTCCAGCTTGCGGCGCGTGGCCTTGCTGCGCGCCATTCGCCCGGACCTGAAAATTGAAGCCTTGCGCGGCAATCTAGATACGCGTTTGCGCAAGTTAGACGAAGGCCTGTACGACGGCATCATCCTGGCCGCTGCTGGACTCAAGCGTCTGGGGCTAGCGTCGCGTATTGCCCAAGTGTTTGAACCGGCCTATATGTTGCCCGCTGCCGGCCAGGGCGCCTTGGGAATTGAAATTCCCATGGACCGCGCGGATGTAGCTCAGGCCTTATCGCACCTGCTGCATATGCCCACGTTTTTGGCCGTTTCTGCGGAACGCATGGTCAGTCGCTTGATGGGCGGTAGTTGTTCTATGCCCCTGGCTGCGCATGCCACATTTACCGGCGACAGCCTCCATTTGCATGCCGCATGGGGTGACCCCGAGGGCCTACAGCCCCTGGTGCAAGTCGAGGGCGAAGCCGCTGTCCACACCCTGGCCGAGGCCGAAGCACTGGGCACGCAAGTCGCCCAGGCGCTGCAATCGGATGTGGCCAAGCAGGCGCACTGATGGTGGCCCACGCCATGCGCGCCATCGTTACCCGCCCCGGCCAGGAAGCCACTGCCTGGGTGGCACAAATCGAGCAACGCGGTATCAGCGCTGTGGCCTTGCCGATGATTGACATCGTGGCCGTTGCCGACCGGACGCCATTGACAAGGGCTTGGAAGGACTTAGCGAAGTACGACGCCTTGATGTTTGTCAGCAGCAACGCAGTGAGTCATTTTTTTGATACCCGGCCCACAGACGTGCCTAGTCTGTGGGGGCAGGCGGCAAACCAGGCTCCCCGCGTCTGGGTGACAGGACCAGGAAGCCGTGCAGCCTTGCTGGCGCAAGGGGTGCCTGCAACACATATTGACATGCCCGCGCCAACGTCGCAAAGCCTGGACTCGGAAGCCTTGTGGTTGCAAGTGGAGCCGCAAATTCAGGCAGGCACGCGCATCCTGATTGTGCGGGGTGACAAGGCCAGCGAATCGGCCGATGCCATCGCAACGAACAGCGCCAGTGGGCAGGGGCGCGACTGGCTGGCAGTGCAGTTACAAGCGCGTGGCGCGCAGGTGGATTATGTGGTGGCCTATGCGCGCAGGCCGCCGCAGTGGACTGCGCAGCAGCGTGCCATCGTGGAGACCTCACTGCACGGCCATGACGTATGGGTATGGAGTAGCGCCGAGGCGCTGAGCAATTTGCTGGCAGCCTTTCCGGGCCAGACCTGGGCCGGGGCCAAGGCGGTGGCCACGCATGCCCGCATCGCACAAGCAGCGCGCCTGGCCGGTTTTGGCAAGGTGGCACTGGCCAGGCCGGGCCTGGCCGCGCTATGCGCGTCGATAGAATCGCTCGCATGAACCTTGCCGCTGATGAAGCAACTCCACCGGAGTCGGCAGCGCCTGCACTTGCGTCCACGCAGCCTACGCAACAGCCCGTTTGGTTGCTCTACCTCAGCGCAGTAGTCGCGGTCGTGGCCTTGGGGGCCTGCGTGCTCCTATGGCAAAAAGTGCAAGCCATGCAGGAAAACTTGGCGCGCCAAAGTGCCGATGCCCTAGGCCAAAGTACCGATGCCAAAACCAGTGCCCACCAGGCGCGCGATTTGGCCATGGAGACGGCCGCCAAGCTCGCCGTCACCGATGCCAGACTCACCGAAGTGGCGCTGCAGCGCGCACAGGTGGAAGAACTTATTCAAAGCCTCTCGCGCTCGCGCGACGAAAACCTGGTGGTCGATATCGAAGCGGCAGTGCGCCTGGCGCAACAGCAAGCGCAACTGACCGGCAGTATTGAGCCCTTGGTGTCTGCGCTGAAGATGGCTGATCTGCGCCTTGGCCGCGCCGCGCAGCCGCGGCTTGCTCCGCTGCAACGCGCCATCGCCCGCGATGTAGCCCGCGTGCAAAACACGCCGCTGTCGGACACGCCGTCCCTGTTGCTGCAACTGGACGAATTGGTGTTGCTGGCCGATGAGTTGCCGCTGGCCAATGCGGTGGGTCAAGCGCCGCCGCCAGACACCTTGGCGCGCAAACCGCAAGAAGCGGTGGGGGACTGGTGGTTGCGCGTGCTAGCGGTGCTGCGCGAGGAAGCAAAAAGTCTGGTGCGCGTCAGCAAAATTAACGAGCCCGAGGCCGCGCTTTTATCGCCGGAACAATCATTTTTTGTACGCGAAAATTTCAAACTGCGTGTGCTCAATGCGCGCCTAGGTCTGATGGCCCGCCAGATCGCACCCGCCCGCGCCGATGTGGGCACAGCCTACGAGAGCCTGAAGCGCTACTTTGCGCCGCAGTCGCGCAAAACACAAACTGCTGTGGCACTCTTGCAGCAAGTGCAGACCAAGATGCGCAACTTAGATGTGCCCCGGGTGGACGAAACCCTAGCGGCGCTCTCTACTGCGGCTGCGGGGCGCTGAGGTGGTACGCGCGGTGTTATGGCTGCTGGCATTGTTCGGCATTGCCGTTGGTAGCGCCCTTTTTGCCGCCGGCAACCCCGGCACAGTGACTTTTTTTTGGCCGCCCTACAGGGTGGACGTGTCGCTCAACTTAGTGCTATTGGGTTTGCTGGCGCTGTTTGTCGTTCTACACCTGGCGCTGGGTGCCTTAGATGCCTTTGCTGGCATTCCCGGCCAGGCGCGGCGCTGGCGCTTGCAGCAAAAAGAGCGTTTGGTGCAAAGCTCGCTTGTCGATGCCTTGGTGCATTTGGTAGCGGGCCGTTTCGTGCGCGCGCGCAAAGCGGCTGAGTATGCGCTGGCCATGCACACGCGCGCTGATGCGAAAGATGAATTGCCGGGTCGCAGTCTGCGCATCCAGGCCATATTGCATTTGTTAGCGGCAGAGAGTGCACATGCGGTGCAAGACCATAGCTTGCGCGATACACATTTCCACCAGGCGACGGAGTTGTTGAATACCCCGGAAGTCAGTGCTGCGCAAGAGGGTTTCTTTATGCGCGCAGCGCGCTGGGCTTTGGACGACCACGATGCACCCGCCGCAGCGCAATGGCTGGAGCGACTGCCTCAGGGCGCCGCCCGCCGCACCGTGGCGCTGCGATTGCGCTTTCGGGTCGCACGAATGCAGGGCGAAAACACAGTCGCTTTAGAAACTGTGCGCTTGCTCGTGAAGCACCGCGCGATCTCTTTGAGTAACGGCGCCAGCATCTCGCAGGCGCTAGCGCTGGAGCTTTTGCACGCAGGGCAGGACACCGGTCAGATATTGACGGCTTGGGACTTCCTCGACGAAGAAGAGCGCACCTTACCCGATGTTGCGCTAGGGATGGCTAAACATTGGCTGGCTAAGGGCGGTGATGCCGGAGCATCGCGCCAATGGTTGCTGCCGGTCTGGGAGCGCATGGTCCAGGACCCCAAGGCCTTAAGCCCCCTGCAGCGTATGCGATTGGCACGTGTTTTGGAGACTGGCCTTTTGGCCCAGTACGAGGCTCCTGACCTCAAGTGGGTCTCGCGCATCGAGGCTGCCCAGAGAACCCAGGCGCGCGACCCCCTATTGCAATACCTGTGTGCCGTGATGTGCGTGCGCCTAAGTTTGTGGGGCAAGGCCCAGCATTTGCTACGCCAATGCATAGCCACCAGCCCCGATCCTCAAATCAAGGGCGATGCCCAGCGCATATTGGTCTCATTGGAACAGCGAAAAGAGTAATCGCCTCCTCGCAGTATTTTGGGCTGCGCGCATTGCTGAGAGGCAAAAAATAAAGGGCACCGAAGTGCCCTTTATTGCTTGCAGTGGCCAAAGCGGCTTGCGGCGCTAGGCGATCGGCAATTGCATCTGGCCTAAGTCGCGCTTGGTCTCTACCAAGACCAGCGGCGCGTCGTCCAGCACCACGGCCGCAGGACGTTCACGCGGCACATGCAATGGGGCGGGTTCTGCTGCAATCGCTGCTTGTACCGCAGCGATTTTTTGCGGATCCGAGTTCACCCATTGCAGGCCCGCGCTTTGTGCCACGTTCACCAGATTTTCAACCGGCAACACAAAGGCACTCACTGCGGGCATGGCCGGCGCTGCGGGGGCAACGGAAGCCGGAGCCGCCGCTGCTACGCTGATCACTGGCGCTGCGGCCTGCGGTGTTTCCTGACTCCGCGTTACTGGCTGAGCAGTCGCCTCTGGCGGTGCGCTAGCCTGTGCAATTGCGCCATCTTGGGCTGTAGTGTGAGGAGCCACATCGGCATGCGCCGCCATCGGGGCGGGTGCCACGCTGGGCGCTGCCGGCGCTTGTGTGAAATACGAGCGCACCGGCGCTTCGCCGTCCTCGCTTGCTCGCTCAGGCTGGCGCATTTCGAAGTTGCTTGGAGTTTGCTCTTCCTGGTTCTCTGCGCCAGCATCACGGCCACCACGCGGGCCACGCTCGCGGCCATAGCGGTCGCGTGAACGGCGGCCACTGCTGTCGCCGTTGTCCACGCCTTCGCGTGCACCGCCTTCAACAGTCGCCTGTGCATTGGCGTCGTCTTGGCCTCGTGCCGCAGGTATCGGGTTTCCGGCTTCGTCCAAACGCGGGCCACGGTCATTGCGGCGGCCCCGGCCACCGCGGCTGCGTCCACCTTCACGGCCTTCGCGCGGTCCGTTGTCGTTGCTGTTCGCATCAGTTTGTGCAGTCGGCTCGCCATTTCGATCAGTCTGGCGTTCGCCATTTTCAGAACGTTCGGTACGCTCGCCGCGTTCACCGCGATCGCTATTGCGTCCGCCGCGTCCACCGCGTGCAGGACGCGGACTTTCGGCGCCGTTGGCATCCACACCTACGCCCGGGGCGTTGTCGCCAGCGGCCATGGGTTTTCCGTCGGTATCAAAACGCTCGCGTTGGCTACTGCGTTCCCCGCCACGCCCACCCCGTCCACCTCGGCTATTGCGTCCTTCGCCACGGCCTTCGCCGCGACCTTCACCACGTCCGTCAACACGGGCCTCACCACGGCCTTCGCCGCGGCCGCCACGTCCCTGACCATCGCGACTGCCCTCGCGCGGCGGGCGACCATCACGGCGCTCGTCGGCTTTGGGTGCGGTCGGTTTGCTATCCGTAGGCGCTGCCGGTGCGGCAGAGAACAAGCTTTTAACCCAGGAGAAAAATCCTTGCTGCGCTGGTGGTGCAGCAGGCGCTGGCGCAGCCTCTGCGGCACGCGCAGGTGCTGCCGCTTTGGGCGGTGCTTCGGGGCGCGGTGCAGCTTGGGGTGCGGGGGCGTCGGGTAAGACGCCTTTGATGACCGGGGTTTGCTTATTGGTTGGCTCCTGCGAGCGGCGCGTTACCGAGGTGGGATCCTCGATGGTGTCGGCCATTTTGTAGCTCGCCTCGATATGGTCCAGGCGCGGATCGTCGTGCTTCAAGCGCTCGAGCTTGTAGTTTGGCGTTTCCAGCGTTTTGTTGGGGACCATCAGCACGTTGATGCGCTGTTTGAGCTCGATCTTGGCAATCTCGGTGCGCTTTTCATTGAGCAGGAAGGAGGCCACTTCTACCGGCACTTGGCATAGCACTGAAGCGGTGTTGTCCTTCAGCGACTCTTCTTGGATGATACGCAAAATTTGCAGCGCGCTGGACTCGGTATCGCGGATATGGCCGGAACCGCCGCAACGCGGGCAGGGGATGGATGCGCCTTCCGACAAGGCCGGGCGCAGGCGTTGGCGGCTCATTTCCATCAGGCCAAATTTGCTAATGGTGCCAAATTGCACGCGGGCGCGGTCTTGGCGCAGTGCATCGCGCAAGCGGCTCTCTACCTCGCGGCGGTTGCGGCTTTCTTCCATGTCGATAAAGTCGATCACGATCAGGCCGCCCAAGTCGCGCAAACGCATCTGGCGGGCCACTTCGTCAGCTGCTTCCAGGTTGGTGCGGGTGGCCGTTTCTTCAATGTCGCCGCCTTTGATCGCGCGTGCCGAGTTCACGTCCACGCTGACCAGCGCTTCGGTGTGGTCGATCACGATGGCGCCGCCGCTGGGCAGTTGCACGGTGCGCGCATAGGCCGATTCGATCTGGTGCTCGATCTGGAAGCGGCTGAACAGGGGCGCGTCATCGCGGTAGCGTTTCACGCGCGCGGCATGCTCGGGCATGACGTGGGCCATGAATTGCTGGGCTTGCTCGTACACGTCATCCGTGTCAATCAGGATGTCGCCGATGTCGTGGTTGAAGTAATCGCGGATGGCGCGGATGACCAGGCTCGATTCTTGGTAAATCAGGAAAGCGCCTTTACCGCTTTTGGCCGCGCCGTCGATGGCGTTCCAGAGTTTGAGCAGGTAGTTCAAGTCCCATTGCAACTCGGGCGCGCTGCGGCCTATGCCGGCGGTGCGGGCGATGATGCTCATGCCGTTGGGGTATTCGAGCTGGTCCAGGGCCTCTTTCAGGTCCGAACGGTCCTCGCCCTCGATGCGCCGGCTCACGCCACCGCCGCGCGGGTTGTTGGGCATCAGCACCACATAACGACCGGCCAGGGAGACATAGGTCGTGAGGGCCGCGCCCTTGTTGCCGCGCTCTTCTTTTTCCACTTGCACCAGCAGTTCCTGGCCTTCGCGGATCACGTCCTGGATGCGCGCCTGGCTGACCGGTACGCCCTCTTTGAAGTACTGGCGTGAGATTTCTTTAAAGGGCAAAAAGCCGTGGCGGTCTTCGCCGTAGTCCACAAAACAGGCTTCCAGTGAGGGCTCGACGCGGGTGACGACGGCCTTGTAAATATTGCCCTTGCGCTGTTCGCGTCCTTCGATCTCGATTTCGTAGTCGAGTAGTTTTTGTCCATCCACAATCGCCAGGCGGCGTTCTTCTGCCTGGGTTGCGTTAATTAGCATCCGTTTCATGCTGTGGTCCTTCAATAGTTATCACCTGCCCACTTGGGGCAAACGATGCCTGGACGAACGGATTGAACTGTGGAGGAATTGCCGGAGAACTTCGACTACACGAGGCGTCGAAGCATAGGCGCAGGGATGGTGACGAGGGAATGCGCTTGGCTTGTTGCCAAGGTTTCAAACAGCCGACGCGCGCCCAAGAACGGAACGCTAACGCTCCGCAGGCACAGGTTTATCAGTTGCATCAACACAAACATCTCGTTGCATTCCGCCCCCAGAAAAATAGATCTAGGGGTTTGGGGTATTCCGATTCAGTGGTTCAATTCGTCGGCTTGACCCTGCTGCGTGCCGGCCACCACACGCAGCTGAGCTGTGGTTTGCGGGCTATGCGACAAGGCGGCATCGACCTTCTAGCGGGGCTGCCTGCGGGGGTGTGGACTAAACTCCAACCAAATCAACCACTTACAGCAAGTCGCTAGTGAAACACATTATAGGGGTCAAACCCGAAGCGCCCGCCGGGGCCCCGGCGACCCCAGAAGCGCCCGCCGCGCAGTGGCTGACAGTGAGCGATGACGAGGCCGATCAGCGCCTAGATAATTACCTCATGCGCCAGCTTAAAGGCGTGCCCAAGACCCACATCTACCGCATTATCCGCAGCGGCGAGGTGCGGGTGAACAAGGGCCGGGCGGGTGCCGATACCCGCATCCAGGCCGGTGATGTGGTGCGACTGCCCCCGGTGCGCCTGTCCGAGCGGGCGCAGGACAAGACCGCCACCATGGCCGCGCTAGTGGCCCAAGGCGCGCCTGGCCTCAGTTTCACTGTCTTGCAGGAAGATGAGGCCTATTTGGCGATCGACAAACCGGCAGGGGTCGCGGTGCATGGTGGCTCGGGCGTGAGCTTTGGCGTCATTGAGCAGCTGCGTATGGGCAGGCCGCAAGCGCGTTTTTTGGAATTGGTGCACCGCCTGGACCGGGAAACCAGCGGCATTTTGCTCGTCGCCAAAAAACGCAGTGCCCTCAAAAACTTGCAAGAACAGTTTCGCCAGCGCCAAACCGGTAAGACCTATCTGGCTTTGGTCTTGGGCGACTGGCCCGCCCATAAAAAAGTCTTGGACAAGCCGCTGCACAAATACGTGTTGGACGGCGGCGCTGGTGCGGGCGAGGGTGAGCGCCGGGTCAAGGTGGTTGCGCGCGATGATCCAGACGGTATGCCCTCGGTCACGTTGGTAAAGGTGCTGGCGCGCAGCGCACCGGGCGCAGCCCAGCCCATGAGCCTATTAGCGGTGACCATCAAAACCGGACGCACCCACCAGATCCGGGTGCACCTGGCTTCCGAAGGCATGCCAATTGCGGGCGATGACAAATACGGAAATTTTGACGTCAACAAAGCCTGGGCTCGCGCCGATACACCCTTAAAGCGCATGTTTTTGCATGCTTGGCGTTTGCAAATTGCCCATCCGGCAACTGGCCAGGCGGTGGCCTTGCAAGCCTCTTTGGCCCCTGAACTTATCCCTTTTTTGCAAGCCCGCGTGCCCGGCGCGCTTGCTACCATCGACGCTTTTGCCACTGCTGCGGTGCAGCTCGACACCATATGAATGTCCCCACTAAGCGTCGTTTTGACCTGATCGCATTTGATTGGGATGGCACCTTGTTTGACTCAACTGCCATTATCGTGCGCTCTATCCAGGGCGCGGTGCGCGATGTAGGTGGACGCGTACCCAGTGACCAGGATGCCGCTTATGTGATCGGTTTGGGCTTGGGTCAGGCATTGGCGCATGCGGCGCCCGATGTCCCCAAGGAAAAATACCCGCTGTTGGGCGAACGCTATAAACACCATTACGGACGCGAGCAAGACCAGATTTCTCTGTTCCCTGGTGTACTGGAGATGCTCTCCGATTTGAAAGCGCGCCAGTACTTCCTGACCGTGGCCACCGGGAAAAGCCGTTGGGGGCTGGACCAAGCCTTGGCGCATGTGGACCTGAAAGACCTGTTCCATGCCAGCCGCACCGCCGATGAGACCGCGGGCAAGCCGCATCCGCGCATGCTGCATGAGCTGATGGCAGAGTTGGGTGTGCCACCTGAGCGCACCTTGATGGTGGGCGACACCACGCACGACTTGCA
>Ga0136641_1001105_pt1 | contig 11279 bp, 19 predicted proteins | sample EliLak1302023Y_FD_115312 | JGI IMG/M metagenome (GOLD analysis project Ga0136641, IMG submission 115312) | Freshwater microbial communities from Elizabeth Lake, Yosemite National Park, California, USA - 13020-23Y | ecosystem: Environmental > Aquatic > Freshwater > Lake ...
CAGGAAATAAAGGCCACTGCCAAAGCGGTCTGCCCTCTCTCCACCTGTAAAACCAGGTCTGGGGAGGGGGCGGACTGCTCTTATCAGGTAGTTTGCCATAGGCTATGTTTCACGTGAAACATGACTTATGACTCTCTATCTGAGAGTACAAGGGAGGTAGTTATGATGTTCTACAATGGATTCAATCTTATGATTGATCTCATTATTGGTGGTCTTGTATGGTATTTCACCTATAAGGCTGCTTGGTGGCGTGGCTATGAGTCTGGTGTAGCAGATGAGTCTTATGCTCTCTCTATAGATGATAGTCTCATAGATTAGTTTCCCCCCGCCCTTTTTTTACGTAAGCCCCAGTTGTATAGTGTAATTGCTATATGACTGGGGCTTTTTTTATTGTCATTTTGACTATAAGTTCACCCTCTCGCTTCAATATTCCCCGCGAAAGGCTGCGCTGCTGTTCCATAGGTGGTGGAGGATACATAAGACTTATAACTGAAGCCTTTGATGGTGTGTAAGTTGTTTTTCCTTATGTATCCCCCACTCCTTATAGGAGTGGAAGGAGGCATTATGTTACATATATCTTTCAAGATAGGCTTTGATCGTAAGCCAACGACAATGACTCAGGTTACCTGCGCTCATTGTGCCAAGTCTTACAGCATTGCCTTATCAGAGATAAGAGCTATGAACTATTGCTCTAGTTGCAAGTAAAGGAGACTCTAATGGGTCGAGTGTTACCAAACGCTATGACATTAGAGCGGTTTCGTAAAGATTATCCTGAGTTAGAGGAGAATAGGTATTATTACTGGGGTATATCAAAGATATTCCCCGGCGATACTGTTTCTTCTAACAGGGATAGGTACGCAACACATAAGTGGAAGGTAGTGGCCGTAGGTGCTAGAAATCGTGATATCGCTGTGTTGATGGAAATGCCCAGCAGATATACAAACAAATCTGGTATGTACGACCGCTACTGGTCTTATGGCTCTAATGAAGAAGGAGCCAATGTAGTTCGTAGAACTATGTGGCTTAGTAATGTCAAACTGATAGAAGAGGGAGATAAACCCCCTCAACTTTATGACCAAGAAAAGGAACAGGAGGATACACCTATGTGTAGATGTCGTGCATCATTTTGTTATTGTGGCAGTGACCTCAGTTATGAGATCAACCCACACTCTAACAAGGTTGAAATAACAAAAGGTAAGACTATTAGCCTCAGCCTCAAAGAGACTGATGAATTAGTGTCTTATCTAAGCACAGCACGTGCAAAGCTCAAAGAAGCCAAGCTTGCTGAGCTAGCCTTGCAACAGGAACAACTAGACGCTGCTAAAGCAGAGATTCAATCTCTATGAGCAACGGACCAGTTGTATCCACAATAACAACAGGCACAATACTGCAAGGAGATGGTGGCGTCTCTACAGGCGCTACAGTTCTTGCTAACAAGCCGAGTGCTGACCTTGAGTGTGATGTAATTCTATGTCACGCCCCTGCCAGCTCTCACGATCCATTTGTTACTTGGATCTATAATCATGAGTCCGGTCGTTGTTACTGGGGTCATTACTTTCCCACTCTTGAAGAAGGGTATGAAGACTTCAAGAAACGGCTCTTATCTTGAGCCATGTAGTTGTATGTGAGGTATGCAAGAAAGAGATTGAGGTTAGATCTTCATTTGCATACATGACTCTCATGAATCATATGAGAGAACATAAATAGGGTTCTGTCTCCGTCAGACAGAATGTATGGCAGGAGCAAGGCTATGACTAGGATGCTAGGTGGTCATATATTCCCCGATATATACAACCACATATTGATAGGTCAGCAGAACTCGAAGGAATGTGCAATAAAAGCTAGAGGAGCTGCTGATGACGTTTCTCCCTCTTCCATAGCCTTGCTCCTCATTATTATGGCAGGTAAGTACATCAACCTGATGAAACATCACCGTTGTTTCCCACCATATAGCGAACGGGTTATAGGTATATGGAGGAGCGTGACCTTGCATTGGGACTTGATCATCCCTTGGATTTCCTTTCGTCGGTGTTAGGCGTAGCCGAAACACGTCTCTACCTTGTTGCTAGAAACCACAACGATAATATAAATCCGTAGAAAGCTCGTGTCTGGACAATAGATTCGGGACATCAGGTTGGTGTACTTATCTGCCATCGTGGTAGATAGAAGGGATCAATATGTCAGTATCGTTTGATATATCTGAAAACTCAATTGTTTGCATTATGATAATGCTTAGCGTTACTATCGTGCTTACAGCGATTATCAACAGAAAGAGGAAACAATAATGGCAACAACTGATAGCGTGATTGAGATAATGAAGAATGTCAATGCTTATCTTGAGTCTATTGAGCGTGAGCTTGATGCTATGGTAAAAGACATTGAACAACTAAATAGGACTCTCGATATGCTTCGAGAGAAGAATGAAGAGAAGACTGAACCTATTTCTCTTGCATAGTATTGGTATGCGACTTGGATTGGGAGTTCACTGCGAACGAAATCTCCGCTTCCGCTACGCCAATTATCCGAGCATGATAACTAAAACTGCTACTTGGTCCTGAGCATGACCTAAGGTAAAAAGGCTCATTACTCATATCAGAAGGGAAAAACATGAAACTAAATAGACTAGAGTTTATAAAAGAACTTGAATCTAAACAGGAAGCAGAAGCTGTGCGTGTTGCTGAAGCTAAAGCAAAAGCACAAACCGCAAGAGATACATACGAAGCTGAAAAGATAAAGTATGCTCATGAACTTGCTAAGCTTTTGACAAATGGAACTCCGTGTGAAATTGAGAACCTTAGTCATGGTAGGGATATAAGCATTAGTTTTGATAAAACTGTGAACTTACCTTCAATGCCACAACTAAGTCGTAGTGCAGACTGGTCTAATAATCTATACACCAATGGGTTTGGATATGGTCACCTCAATACATCCAGAGAAAAACTATTGACTACTCTTCGTTTATCCAATGAAGAGGAAATCAGTATCACTAAACAAATATTGGACATGATGTAAGCATGGGTAAACAAAAGCAAATTATTGCTCACGCCTATAATATGCCTCTTGATCCAAAACCAGATGAATGGGTTTGGCAACAACAAGGGCTATGTAGGGAAGTCACCTCAGACATCTTCTTTTATGAAGAACAAAAGAGGGGGGAAGATAAACGCACACGCATATCTCAAGCAAGAGCTGTTTGTAGTATCTGCCCAGTAAAACAAAAATGCCTTGACTTCTCAATAAGAACTAACCAGTCTCACGGCATGTGGGGCGGTTTAACGCAAGAAGAGAGAAGGGAACTAATAGATGATAGACAAGGAACAACTTCTTCCCCATAATCAATGGATGAGAGTATATGATTACGACTCAGCCATTAAACATATTGAAGAAGGTAAAGACCCAGAAGGCAAGCGCCCATTATATGAGCGTGGTCTTTATGCATTTAAATTAGAAAACGATAGAGTTTCTATTGCACTTTATTGGTTCAAAGATAATCCTATTGTTATCTATGAACCAAATGGAATAGTTATCATTCCTCCGGTCCATCAATATCTTCGAGCATCGTTGCGTAGAGTAATAACAAACTACGCTAACTTGAATGGGTTGATTTATCGTAAGAAAACGCTGTTGATATCTACTGCTGCTTCAACCAAAACTCAATTGAAGGAGAGACGCTGTGCAAACTGTAGTGGACAAAAGAAACATACATGGCTTTGTACAGGACAAGATGGTTGGCGCAATGTCACCGTTAGTAACGGTAAAACATTCGGAGTTTATCTTGACTGTACGAAACAAGGAGAAGCAAGAACTGTACCGCATCGTGAGCAGCTCGACTGTCATAGATGTGGCGGGACAGGTAAAGTTCCATGGGGTGGTAAGTTCATCTCATCGGAGTGGGACATCACAAAACCATTACGACTAAACATCGTAACAGGTGAGATGTCTCAGGAAGAACCTATTGAGGGCTAGGCTCTTTATTGGAAAACAGGGACTAAGAGGAGTATCAGTCATTGCAGCTGTTCAACGATTGACGTCTGTATATCGGTCATCGCGGTTCAGTCTATAGCGTGGAGCATCGGGCTCTTTACGACAACTAAGTATCCTCTTCATTGAGTAAGCAGTAAATAGGTGTAAGGACCGGCGTGTCTGATATCGGCGCCGGTCCTTACTCTTTTCTCAGTGCTAGCGTGGTGCATTAATCAGGTTCGAATCCTGAGAGCACACTAGCTGTGGGAACCATCGGGGTTCTCCAGTGAGAAGGGAAAGGCAATATGAATATAGCGATGTTCGTAGAGACTTATGAACCATCAATGGGAGACGAAAAGCGTCAAATACTTTTCGTACCTCATAACGATGAGACAAAGGTCTATTCAAGACTCACTGATGGTGGTCCTGGCAAATCAAATCGTTGGGACATTACATCATTACCTGAGTTGCTTGCGAGTATCTCAAGCAATGAGTACATCACTACAACACCTGTTGGCATCACAGTTACCCTTGCTGATGAGCAGGCAATATCACAGACCGGTTGGTCTCCTGTGTTGTCTACTAAAGCAATGGCAGCCTATGCTAAAGCAGATAAAGATGAAGAGTTTGGTTCAGTACCAAGCCGCATCACTGCGTTATACAACAGAGTGAATGTAGTGGATCCTTCATTGACTGAGTATGTTAACGACCTACGTCGTGAACGAGACTCACAAGAAGAAGCGCAATTCATGCCAACACAAACATCCGCAGCCCCTGAGGTCGAAGAGACAGAGCTTGTCTCAACCCCAAGGCTAAAGATTGCATTAGCTACGATTCCCCCAATCGAACAAGCCAACAAGTACGTCAACCGTAAACTTACGGGCGACATTCTTGACTTTGACCTGTTTGATTACGCGTTAGATAATGGATTGACTACGCTTATCTACGGCCCAACCGGTCCTGGTAAGACTACGTCTATTGTTGCATGGTCTGCCTCACGTAAACGTCGTCTAGCTGCTGTATCTGGCAATGCTGCTCTAGAACCTAGCCAACTCATCGGTAAATATGTACCTGATGGAAGCGGTGGGTTTGAGTGGATTGACGGTCCAGTAACTGACGTTGTACGTAACGGCGGTACTCTTATTCTTGACGAGCTCAACTTTATCTCGCCAAAAATCTACACAATTCTGTATTCACTTCTTGATGGACGACGTTGTTTGATCCTTCTCGATCATCATGGTGAGACCATTCAGGCACACTCAGACCTTGCAATCTTTGCAACTATGAATCCTGATTATATTGGTACCACGCCACTCAACTTTGCGATGCGTAATCGCTTTGAGTTGCAGGTTCCATGGGATTACGATGATGACGTAGAGTCTAAGCTGATTGCACACAAATCGCTTCTAGTTATTGCGAAGCAATTGCGTGCTGAAGCATCCAAGGGTGACCTTGAGACTCCAGTATCAACCAACATGTTCATGGAGTTGGAAAAGCTTATCAAGTTCAACTATGAGTTTGCAATCGCTAACTTTACAGCACACTTTGATAGCGAAGAGCAAGAAAAAGTTGCTCTTGTCATGATGACCCATGAGTTCAACATCAAGGAAGACTTCGGTCTCGTCGAGACAGAAGAACAGAAGCCCGAAGCATCATCAAACATCGGCGAAGAAGTCGATGCTTGGCTGAAGACAAAGTAGAAAAGGAATAGATCATGGCTTATCAAGTAGATGATGAATACAATCACTACGCGGTAACCAAGACCGAAAAGGCACAGCTGAGAGCATTACAGCTCTCAGCTATGTCTCGGGTCTACGAGGGTGCTGACCGCATCCTTACTGGCGATCCTGTCAACGTACACGTTGTAGCGGATGGTCCAGCGGTTACTTGGTCTGATGGTGAAAATATCTACATCAACGAAAAACATATAGGTGACATGACTATGGAGACGTTGACCCAGTTATCTGGTCTCAACTATCATGAGTTAGCTCATCACTTCTATACCCCTCGCGAAGGAACTACGTTAGTTAAATCGGTTATAGCGCAAGATCTATACACCGCATTTAATATCTTGGAAGATCAACGCATCGAGTCTTTACTCTGTGCTAGATACCCAAGTATAATGCCCTATCTTCAAGCAGCAGCATTAGTATGGCTGACTGGTTCAGAAGATATGGCGTTCACTAACTATCCTCTTATTGCTGGTCGTAGACACATTGATGTTGAGATCAGAGAGGCGTTTAGAGACTTGTTCTATAAACCAGAACTCATTCCCGATATTCAACGCATTACTAATGAGTATCGGTGCCTTGCGTTTCCTCGTGACTACAAACGAGCTGAAGCACTTATCAAAGAGTTTCATGAGTTGGTTATATCCCAAATGGATATTCCTCCCATGTGTGGTCTTGGTAATTGCGACACGCGTCTACCAATTAAAAAAGGTAGGCCAGAGCCCGGCAAAGCACAAGAGCGTGACGGTAAAGTCGCTGCCAATCAAGGTAAGCGAGAGTCTGAATACATACCAAAAGAACCAGCAGAACCAAAACAAACACCGCCTCAAGGCTGTATGCCATCTCCTGATGGTAAACCCGGTGAGGGTAAAGGTGAAGGCAACGGCCCTATTGGATATGTTCCTGGTAAAGAACATGATGACGACACTTCAAGCACAGCAGATGAACAACTTGCTAAGCGTGAAGAAAAATTCAATGAAATCAAAGATACACCAGCCAAGCTCCAGCATGGTCAAGGCCATGTAGAAAGCAAAGGCGGTCTTCCTAAAGATCTCAAAGAAACCATGAACAATAATCTCCAATCTATCTATAACCGCAAGGAAATTATCAAAGACATCAAACGCAAGCAAAATATCATTGTCCACGGTGATGAAAACTGGGACGAAGACAATCCGCTTGGTAAGTTTGAGAGCTCAACTGTTCCTGCTGAAGCTTTGCTTGATTATCGTAAGTTTGCCAATGAATTGCGCAAGCTTAAAGATGAAGCTGAGCCTGGTTGGGAACGCGAGACTGTCTCAGGTAAGTTGAATGTTCTACGTGTAATGCGTGGAACAGAGATAGATAAAGCCTTTGATCGATGGACTGATGGTGATGACTCAACAGATATTGAGGCTGTCATCATTGTCGATCGTTCTGGTTCTATGGCCTCAGACCGTAATGATAAGAAAGCATCTATAGCATGCTGGACTATTAAACGTGCGTTAGAGAGTATTGACTGTCCAGTTACAGTCTATGCCTTTGATGATAAAAATGAGGTTGCCTATACAAAGCATACTAAGGCTGAACGTACAAAATACAAGTTCATCTTTGGTAACGGCGGCACTGATCCGCACACATCACTACTGCAAGCTGAGAAAAACTTTATGATGTCTCAGCGTGCCAACAAGATGATGTTTATTATTACTGACGGTCTTTTTGACAGTAATAAAAACAATGACGTCATCAAGCGATTGGCTAAGCGTGGAGTTCTTACTACGCTAGTTCTAATCATGAGCGATAGCGATTACACCAACTTCACAGAACAAAATGCAGCAGCTATTGCCAATGGCAATACTCCTCGTTATGATCTTGATCATGGTGCTGAACTATTTGCTAGAGTTAAAAGCGGCAAAGATCTACTACAACTTGCCAAGTCGGTAGTTGTAGGCGCTATTAAAAAGCGCAAAATAAGCAGGTAAGGGAGACAATATGTTCAGAGAGATTCTGGACAAGGCGCTAGGGCGGGATGCGGCTAAGGTCGATGTAGCACAGATGATCGTGCTTATTGACTACAAACCTCAGTTCTGTGATTATGCAAACTTCACCAAGTATGACCCAGAGTATTGGTTCAACCTTGCTGAGGATGTTAGTGACAACTCAGACGCACCCGAACTATCACTTGGACTATGGGCTATCTCAGCTTCACAGTTCTTCTTTGATGGAGCACACCACGATCTAAAGCGTGCTAAAGAAGCACTGATGCGTGGTATGTCCTTGCGTAAGGAACATCCAGTGCTTATGACAATCGGTAAAGCAACAATGCTTAGCGATGTCGGTGCACTTGATGGGTTCCCAAAACGAGAAGACATAATGAAAGAAGGATTGGCAAGTGCAATCCGTCGCATCAATATGCTAGAGACATTAATCAATGAGGACCTTGACTAATGTATGTAGCTAAAGATGTATTGACCGGCGAAACCGTCGGTCCATTCAAAACTGAGGATCAAGCGCTGGCTTTCACAATGGAGGCCAGCGACTTGCTTGATCCTGATGGTGGGATGGCATTTGACATCCAAACACTATGGGAACCTGAAGATTGGGTTCTAAATAATACACCTATGGAAGGGGAGACAGATGGCGACAGCCACGAAGAAAATCGAAGCATCTCCGTTCTTAGTACGACGAACTGAGATTGTAAAGAAGCTTATTGCTAATAAAGATTGGCTTGAATCTTCTTACAAACAAGTGCGAGAGCACGAAGCACTTGGTGCAGCAGATGTAGATGAGTGGAATAGAAAGCGAGTAGAACAATGGGCCAAAGATAATTGGGACAAAGTTCGTCATTTACTTGTTACTGAATCAACACTTCAGTTTGATAATCAATGGAGTCAAAACTGGTATGAGAATGGAACGTTTACTATAAACATAAACTTACATGACATACCATCTTTTCCACCAAGAGAAGCATCTATTGAAGTATCAGGTCATTCTCTTACTCAACTAAGTAATGCCATAAAGCCAGCTTTTATGGTTACAAGCGACGGTAGAAAAGAAATACCTAGTCGTTATCAACGCATCTGCCAGTATATTTCTTTGTTTGAGCAATCAGCAGAGGAGTTCTTAGATGCTAAGTTCTACTCAGATCTTCCCAATCTTATCTCTGAGTATTCAGAACAGTTTCAAACCGTAGGACAAATCAACTAACAAAAAGAAAAGGGGGTGTAGTTATGGACGAGGATGACTTTGAATCTTTTAACGAGATCATGGAACCAACTCTTAACTATGACATTAATCGTGTACCAGAACCATTAAAGCCTGTGGTAATGGAAACATTAATTGGTATGAATACCTGGTTAATGGACACGATTGAGAAAGAGGGCATCTTGTTTGAGATGCTTACATGGTCGCAAGACCGCATCACAAAGTATGAGGAAGCACTCATATCCAAACATAAAGCAGAACAGGGAGATGATTAATGACTAAAATGTCGTTTGAAAGGGATGAGGATGAAGAGACAAAAGAAATCTCCGCTCAACTTCGTCGACACAAACAATATGACTGCAGCAACTCAATGACTATGGCTGGTCCAAGGGTTGATGTGCTTGAAGCTGTACGCTTCATATCAACACCTACATCAGAGTTCTCATTTGCTGCTGTTGCACCAATACCGGAGGAGCTGCTTACGTTCAATCCTCTAAATATCAAACCAAGTGTGCTTGCCAAATGGGAAGCTCTTGACAAGTATACATTCAAGATGGAAAAGTGGTGTACTCCACGTGAAGCCATCAACATTGAGCGTAGCGAATTGGAGATGTCTGAGACTCAGACTCAAAAGTTCCTATCAAGTACAGGCGGAAAGTTGTTTATCGAACATGTTGCAATATACAAGTTCGACACAACTATGTCGCCACCCAGTGGTATCTATCACGAACTAAGCAAAAAGTTTCCAAAAGTGATGTTCCACTATACATTTGACATTGCGTGTGAAGAGGAGGATACGTCTGGATGGGCTTTGGCTATTGACGGTAATATTAAAAACCGTGTACAGTACCCAACAAGTTTCCGGACAATGAAGCTTCACTTGGAGCCATTCAACGAATCTTGGTTGACTCTAAGTGAGGATAACGACAACGACGGGGAGTAACACACATGGCAATGATAAAACTTCGGTTAGTATTTGAAGTTAACGTATACGATGGTCGAATAGATCCTCCATATGACTCAGCATCAAACTGGGACTTATGGTTCTATGATAACTTCATACGTTCTGCCTTGAACTCGGACGATCTTCGTCCTGGTGAGTACATAACTGTACTCGAGTGTAAAGATATCTCCAACGAAGGGTCGTAATCTAGCTGGACCACCTGGGCTCGAACCAGGGACCTGGCGATTAACAGTCGCCTGCTCTGCCAACTGAGCTATGGTCCAAGAAGGGGGGGCCCGCCTAATATTAGTAGGCGGGCCTTTCTCTCTCGACAGAGAAAACTCTTTAATTAAGAGTAAGACAACTATACCAAATAAAAAGGAAGGAGTAATCCACCCCAATGAATATGTTATTTGCAATGAAAGTAAAGGATAAGCACATGCGTAAACTAGTTGCATCCCTTAAAAGATCTGGAATGAATGTGAGCCTTACATCTCGCGGCCATATTAGGGTCGTCAACACAAACACTGGCAGACAAGTAGTAGTCTCATCCGGCAGAACTAAAGATAGACGCACAGTTCTGGAGATCCACAGAGATCTTCGGTCAATCGGCTTTGATCCCAAAGACGAAAATATCAACATAGGTTAGGAGAAAACATGAACGAATGCACAACTTGTGGGGTTATTGCCCCATACGTAAAGCAGTATGTCTACGCACATGGGCCAGAACATGAAGACTTTGAACAAGTCCGATACTTCTGCTCCGACTGCGTTGATGAGGACTGGGTAAAAGCATGATAAGTCATGGTTAATACTTTTCTTCCACACGCGGACTTTCAACGTTCTGCTCAAGCATTAGACAATAAGCGTCTTGGCAAACAACGAGTTGAAGGCCTGCAAATACTCAAAGCTAACCTTGGTCTAACCAAAGGTTGGCGCAACCACCCCGCTGCCGTAATGTGGCGAGGTAATGAATGGCAACTATGTGCTTATATAATTGCCATATGTGATGAATGGGAGTCTCGTGGCTTTAAAGATACCATTAGAGAACAAGTAAAGGAATTAGCCCAACAATATCCAAACACAATTGCGCCAACTAGGTATAGCAAACCTTGGTGGCTGGGTAACCGTTACTTTCACAGAAGCCATCGCTCCAACTTAAAACGCAAAGACCCAATACACTATGACTTCCCAGGACCAGATGATCTTCCCTATCTATGGCCCAAAGAAGAAGGTGTACTCAAAACTACAGTAAAGAAGGTGACTAATGGCAATACAGGTAGTCGTAAAAAAGGTCGAGTACTACAACATACCGTTTGAAGATGTAACGGATGTAGTTGAAGCTCGCGCCCTTGCACAGGAAATCATTGACGATGGTATTCCTGCAGAAATGCTAGACAAACACAACGGTTGGACAGACATTGTCCTACTAGAAGACATGAAAACGGGAGAACAAATAGATG
>Ga0136641_1001107_pt1 | contig 11275 bp, 14 predicted proteins | sample EliLak1302023Y_FD_115312 | JGI IMG/M metagenome (GOLD analysis project Ga0136641, IMG submission 115312) | Freshwater microbial communities from Elizabeth Lake, Yosemite National Park, California, USA - 13020-23Y | ecosystem: Environmental > Aquatic > Freshwater > Lake ...
ACACGATATCGGCTTTGAATATCAAGATGGTCCTACTCAAGCTGGTGAAGTAAGAAGACTTTTAATTGCCTCATCCCCCGGTTCAAAGCATTTTCTTGGTCCAAATATCATCGCTAATTTTTTTCGAAAAATTGGCTGGCAAGTTATTCTCGAAGTCTCAATAACATCGCAAGAGTTAATTCACGCCGTAGAAAATGAGTGGTTTGACCTCATTGGTATATCTGTGAGCATTCATGAACAGCTGAGCACTTTAGGTCAATTGGTCGATGACCTGAAGAAAGGATCTAAAAATCCTAATACAAAAGTCATGCTGGGTGGACCCATATTTATGATTGAAGAACATGCAGCAACTGAATTTGGTGCAGACGCAATTTGCACTGATGCTCAAAAAACTGTTGAGATCGGTTCTTCAATATTGACGTAAAAATAAACTCAATACATTCAGTTAAATCATTTTCTAATATAAAAAGCGTTAGATGCATAAAGAAATTCCAAATCTAAGAATGCCGCTCATCAACAAAGTTAGCCTAGTCAAGAAAAATTGTGTAAGCTGTGCATTTGTTATGCCCACAGATAGTTCAACTACAGAGCTAAGATGTGGCTACTGGTATTACAAGCAACCAGCAGTAACTCGCAAGCAAGAACGAATGGACACCTATCCTGAAGTTGCCCACGATGCTAGCTGTGGACACTGGACGGATCATTTCCTAACTATTCTTCAATAATTAAACTGGTCTACTAGGTACCTTCAATGTGGTCCTGCAGGTCTAAAAAGCAAGACTGCGAAAAATCGTGGCCAAGTACTTGACTTGTGTTATCTGGACATCCAAGTTGATGTTTAATCTGGATGAAACCTATAAAATTCAAACATGGCAAGAGATGACCCAACAAAGATCGCCAAAGACGGCCTTCGCTATAAATCCAAAGAGGGTGGGTCGCCTTATGGACCCGGTGGCAATTTAGGCACTATGAGTTGTTACAAATGCGGGGTGCATAAACCTCGAGCACTTGGAACCTTCAAGCGACTAATTGGTCAGAATATGTTCATCTGTAAAGATTGCAAGCCTTTATAAAACTATTTTTTTGTTTGTATTTGGATGTGATCTGAAAAGCCCATAGTTAGGCACTCACCTCTAAAGCGACCCCAGTCTCATTTCAAAGCGCCACAAAACATCGGGATAACCCTACACTCCATCTAATTGTTGCAAAGCAATATTTTTTTCAATTATTAGGAGTTTTCCATGTCCCAAGCAAACGACCATTCGCATGACGTCCAACAAGACGTTGTCGAGTCCATCGTCCCATTTATGCCCATCGTGCTTCCAATTGCTGGTGGAGTTTTGATTTTCTTGCTAGCTTTTATTGCCGTCTTCATGGCCTGAGCCAGAGGTAAATGTTGAATTTCGACTTATCCCTGAGTCGAGAAATTTGGATAGTACGCAGAGATCCTATTGGGGTTGTTTTCCTGTATTGATGAACACTCTTACCGAAAATCCTTATCAAGGTAAGTACTGATAGACAAACGATTAATAAGGTTCCGAATGACCTATTGAATGTCTCATTCCAGCAAAGTGAGCCTTAGTTGCTTCTTTTTTGTTTCTTCGGCTAGTTGAAACTTGGAGTGAAAATCGACATGACAATCGCAATCGTATTGGTGTTGTTGGTACTTGGATCCCTAATCTTCCATTACTTTAGTCCTTGGTATTTCACGCCTATCGCTTCCAACTGGAAGGGAATGGACGATACGATTGAACTTACCTTTTGGATTACCGGACTGGCTTTTGTAGCTGTCAATCTTTTCGTTGCTTATTGCATTATTAAGTTCCGAGCAAAGCAGGGTGTTCGAGCTGCTTACGAACCTGAAAACAAAAAATTAGAGTGGTGGTTAATCGGTATCACAACTGTGGGCGTTGCCTCCATGCTGGCTCCAGGCTTAATCATTTGGGCGAATTTCGTCACGGTCCCCTCAGAAGCTCATCTGGTCGAAGCTGTTGGACAGCAATGGCACTGGCAATACCGACTACCTGGTAAAGACGGCAAGCTTGGCGTTGTCAATGCCAAGCAAGTTAATGATGGCAATCCGTTTGGTATGGATCAGACGGACGCAAATGGGCGTGATGATATTTTGGTCGCAAGCCAAGAGTTGCATTTGCAAATCGGTAAGCCCGTCAAGATCTTGTTGCGCTCGATTGACGTGTTGCACAACTTTACGGTTCCCCAGTTCCGCGCCAAGATGGATTTGGTACCGGGAATGGTGACCTACCTCTGGCTAACACCCACTCGAACAGGGAAGTTTGATCTGCTGTGCAATGAATTGTGCGGTGTCGGTCACTTTGTCATGCGTGGAGTCATTGTGGTGGAAGAAGAGGCAGCTTATCTGTCTTGGCTGGGTGACCAGAAAACTTTTGCTGATAATTTATCGAAACCTAGTGGTGACAAAGCAATTGGAAAAACACTTTATGCAACATGTGCTGCTTGCCATGGAGCCGAGGCCGAAGGCAATCTTTTGCTTCATGCCCCTAAGTTGGCTGGCCAAGGTGAATGGTATCTAGAGCGGCAACTGAGTTATTTCAAACACGGTATACGCGGTACTAATGATCGGGATGTTTTTGGCAAGGTTATGGCACCGATGGCTGCCTTGCTTGCCGACGATGCTGCTATCGCCAATGTCAGTGCATTCATCACATCTCTACCAGATAAAGCTGCTCCCAATACGGTCAAGGGCAATGCTAGCAATGGCAAATCATTGTTTGTCTCGACTTGTTCAACCTGTCACGGCCAGAACGGACAAGGCGCACGTCTTATGCAAGCACCCAAACTTCAGGGTATGAGCGACTGGTATATGGCTAATCAGTTGAAAAATTTTAAGCAAGGTTTTCGAGGTGCACACGCCAAGGATGAGTATGGACCCCAAATGGCATTGATGGCGGCCATTTTGAAAGATGAGCAGGCTATTCACGATTTGGTGGCTTATATCAATGTGCTCCCCTAAACGGACTTTGACAGGACAGGTAGACGAATCTAAAAAAAGGATATCTGATGCAACACATGACACACGATGAGTCCGCTGAAGTTGGACCATTAGAGGTCGCGGAGATGGAGCTCTACCATCCCAAAACTTTTTTAGGTAAGTACATCTGGAGCCAAGACGCTAAGGTGATTGCGATCCAATACGCTATCACCGCTATTTCTATTGGACTGGTGGCCTTAGTCTTGTCTTGGATGATGAGGCTTCAACTAGCCTTTCCCAACAGTTTCTCTTTTATAGACCCAAGCAACTACCTTCAAGCCGTCACCATGCACGGCATGATCATGGTTGTTTACTTATTGACCGCCTTGTTTCTGGGTGGTTTTGGCAACTACCTGATTCCTTTGATGGTGGGTGCTAGAGACATGGTTTTTCCATATCTCAATATGTTGAGTTTTTGGATTTACCTTTTCGCCGTGATTCTTCTGGTGGTAAGTTTCTTTGTCCCTGGTGGGCCCACTGGATCGGGCTGGACACTCTACCCGCCGCAGGCAATTTTGCCCGGCACCCCAGGTGCAACCTGGGGAATTATTCTCATGCTGGTGTCGCTGATTTGTTTCATCATTGGCTTCACTATGGGTGGTCTGAATTACGTCGTCACTATTTTGCAAGCTCGCACCCGTGGTATGACTTTGATGCGCATGCCATTGACGATATGGGGCATTTTTGTCGCAACTATTTTGGCTTTGCTTGCCTTCCCGGCGTTGTTTGTAAGCGCAGTGATGATGCTGTTTGACTTGTTGTTGGGCACCAGCTTCTTTATGCCTGCTCTCGTGTCGATGGGCAAGCAAGCCAGTTATACCGGTGGTAGTCCCTTGCTGTTCCAGCATTTATTCTGGTTTTTTGGTCACCCAGAGGTCTACATTGTTGCCTTGCCCGCTTTTGGAATTGTCTCGGACCTGCTTAGTGTTCACGCCAGAAAGAATATTTTTGGTTACCGCATGATGGTCTGGGCGATCGTCGCGATTGGCATCCTCAGTTTCTTTGTTTGGGCACACCACATGTATGTCAGCGGCATGAATCCTTATTTTGGATTCTTCTTTGCCACTACGACCTTGATCATTGCCATTCCTACTGCTTTGAAAGTCTATAACTGGGTCCTGACGCTTTGGCAGGGCAGTATTCATCTCACGGTACCCATGCTGTTTGCCATAGGTTTTATCTTTGCATTTCTGCACGGCGGATTGACTGGTTTGTTCTTGGGTAATGTGAGCGTCAGCGTTCCACTCTCGGACACCATGTTTGTGGTGGCCCACTTCCACATGGTGATGGCAGTGGCTCCCGTCATGGTGGTGCTTGGAGCTATTTACCATTGGTACCCCAAGATTACTGGTCGCATGATGCACGAGGGCATGGGCAAGATCCATTTCTGGACCACTTTTTTGGGCACCTACGCGATCTACTTGCCGATGCACTACTTGGGATTCTTAGGCGTGCCAAGACGGTATTTTTCTGTAGCGGGAACAAATTTCATTCCGGCTTCAGCGCACGGTTTGAATATCGGAATTACCTTAGCGGCATTGTTAGTGGGGGCGTTCCAACTGCTCTTTTTGTATAACTTATTTTGGAGTTATTTCAAAGGCAAGCCGTCAGGCCCTAACCCTTGGAATGCCACCACGCTTGAATGGCAAACCTCTGAGACTCCGCCGATACATGGTAATTTTGGAGCTGAATTACCGAAGGTATATCGCTGGGCTTACGATTTCAGCGTACCTGGTGTAGTCGCTGACTTCATACCGCAAAACATGGCGCCGCAAGACGTCCAACGTGGTTAAGCGCGTATCAGCCATGAACCTCATCCATCAATTGACTACCAAGCCTTGGGAAGCTTCGGCCGAGTTGCCTTTGCAGGTAAAGCATTCCACTCAGCAAAATAAACGGATTGCGCTCAAAGTATTTTTAGGCGTCGTCACTGTTTTGTTTATGTTGTTAATCGTGGCATATGCAGGACGCATGGCCTACGAAGATTGGCGGCCGGCGCCACAAATCAGGTTGCTGTGGGCCAACACACTGGTTTTGTTGCTGGGTAGCTTGGGACTTGAATTGGCCCAGTACGCTGTCAGACGTGGCAAGCAAAAACTACTGTATCAAAGTCTAATAGCTGCGGGGCTTTGCACCTTGCTGTTCTTGATAGGTCAATCACAGGCCTGGCGTGAACTTGGCTCCTTGGTTTATTTTCAAGTGACCAATCCAGCCATTGCTTTTTTCTACATGATCACCGGTTTGCATGCTGTGCATTTAATTGGTGGCTTGGTCGTCTGGAGCCAAATCCTGATCCGATTGTGGAGAGGTTTCGAGCTAGAGAAAGTTCGGCACAGCGTTGAGCTATGCACCCTTTACTGGCACTTTTTGTTATTGGTTTGGCTTGTACTTTTTGGCTTGTTGTTCACGGGGAACAACTTGGACGAATTGATGATCATCTGCGGGATAAAGGGAAGGACCTGATATGACACACCCTGTTTCGACAATACCTATTCACTCGCCCGTTTTGGAGCCTGGTGTGAAGGGCTTAGTCAGTGACTGGTCTGCCGATCAACAGTCGTTCAAGAAGGTCCCATGGGGCAAAGCCATGATGTGGATTTTCTTGGTCAGCGACACCTTTATCTTCAGTATTTTCCTGATTTCATACATGACAGTACGAATGTCCAGTCCTGAGCCTTGGCCCAAACCGAGTGAGGTGTTTGCTTTGACGATTGGTGGCAAGCACATTCCTTTGATCCTGATTGCGCTGATGACCTTCATTCTTATTACCAGCAGTGGAACCATGGCCATGGCAGTGAATTACGGCTACCGCAAAGACAGACGAAAGACCTTTGTGCTTCTGCTGATCACCGCCTTGTTGGGAGCGTCATTTGTTGGCATGCAGGCATTCGAGTGGACAAAGTTAATTACCGAAGAGGGGATTCGACCTTGGGGCAATCCATTGGGGGCCGCGCAATTTGGTTCCGTGTTTTTTATGGTGACTGGATTTCACGGAACCCATGTCTCAATAGGCGTTATTTTGCTGGTGATCTTTGCCATCAAAGTCTGGCGAGGTGACTTGGAACACGAGCGGCCTGGTTTTCTAACAAAGCGAAAAAGTAGCTATGAAGCGATAGAAATTGTCGGTTTGTACTGGCACTTTGTGGACTTGGTTTGGGTCTTTATTTTTGCGTTTTTCTATCTTTGGTAAGGAGAACATATGTCACAAGCAGAAAACCAACAGCACCCGATAGGCGTTTATCTCAAGATATGGGTGCTACTTTTCGTACTAAGTACAGCCTCTTATATGGTGGATTACTTTCATGTGCAAAGCTATCTGCGCTGGTCCTTGATCATCGTCTTTATGTTGCTAAAGGCTGGCTTGATCGTTGCCGTGTTCATGCACATGATGTGGGAGCGCTTGGCATTCATTTATGCCATTTTGCTGCCGCCCCTTTTGATCCTAACTTTCATCGGTATTGGGGCCTTAGAGGCAGACTATACGTTCTTGACGCGCGGGGTATTTTTCTTCAAGAGTGTCTTGTAAAAAAAGATTAGTAAATCTAGAAAAATTTTATTTCATTGGCATTGAGTAATTGGAGAGTCACGCATGGAAAAAAAATACCTAGTACACACCACGGTAATTTCTGGTTTTTTTATTGGTGTTGCCTTGTTTGCCTATCTCCTTGTATCGCATCATCTGAGCATGCCAAATAGTATCTTGCACAGCCGAGATGGCTTGCTTAGAAATGGATTAAGTGTGCTCGAGCGTATCAAACCGGTTGGTAAGGTTGTTATGGAGTCGTCTACAGACGTTGCTGGACCAAACGTTTTAACAAGCGCTGTCTCACCTACACGAGACGGTGCTCAGGTTTTTAGCCAAAGCTGTGCAGCTTGTCATGCTTTAGGTATTGCAGGTGCACCCAAACTGGGTGATCAGGCGCAGTGGAAGGGGCGATTGGCCAAAGGTACCAAGATTCTTTATTTGAATGCCCTCAGTGGTGTAAGTAGTCCGACTGGGGTAATGCCCGCAAAGGGTGGAAATACTGCATTGACTGATGCGGAAGTGAAAGCCGCTGTTGACTATATCGTGGCAAAAGCAAAGGGAAATTAAGGTAAGGCTTATTTTTAACTAGGAGTGCCCTATGAAGCTAAACAGAAGTTATTTTATTGGTCTTAGCCTGGACGATTTGGAGCTTTTTGAAGAGCAACTAGAGGACGCTGGCATTTCTACGCCGCAGATTCATGTGTTGAGCTTGGATGACAAGAGCTTGTCAGATCATCCTCACCTGCATGAAGTCCAATCACTCATGAAGCAAGACGTAGTGCACAAGTCGATACTAGGCGCGCTGGTTGGCATCGGCTTGGCTAGTTCGATGCTAATGATGGCTTTCAGCTTTGAACTGATGAGCACATCAGCAGGCTGGATGCCATTTGTTTTTCTCTCGGTTGTAATTTTAGGCTTTAGTACTTGGCTGGGTGGCTTCATTGGGATTCAGACGCCTAACTATAAGTTGGCTCGATTTGAAAAAGTCTTAACGGAAGGTAAGCATGTTTTTTTCGTTGATCTAGAACTTGGTCAATCCAAAATTCTAGAAAGAATTTTAAAACTACACCCAAATTTAGAGCGAGCAGGAACGGAGGACGGTCCCCCACACTGGCTGGTGAGTCTGCAGTGCAAAGTGGGAATGATTCGTCACTCATAGGTACAGAGTTATTTCTACGTGTGTCAAATTTAATCTATGCCGACCCTCATTTCACAAAATCCCCTGATCGTTCTAGGTCAACTTTATGCGCTTACCAAGCCTAGAGTGCTGCAACTGATTGTCTTTTGCGCCCTCGTGGGCATGGTGATGGCGGTACCGAGGACACCAACTTTTAGCGAAATGCAACGTGCCATATTGGCCTGTATAGGTATCTGGTTGGTTGCTGGAGCAGCCGCTGCCATCAACTGCTTGGTTGAAAAAGAAATAGATGCCAAGATGAAAAGAACCGCTTGGCGACCCACGGCTCAAGGTCAAATTGACGGATTACTGACTTTGTTATTCTCCTGTGCAATCTGCGCAGCTGGTTCGGCTCTGTTGTATTGCTGGATCAATCCTCTAACCATGTGGCTTACCTTGGGCACTTTTTTTGGATATGCGGTTATTTACACAGTTATATTGAAGCCACTCACTCCACAAAACATAGTAATTGGGGGCTCGTCTGGTGCGATGCCACCGGTGCTGGGATGGGCCGCTATGACCGATCAGGTGGGACCCGAGGCTCTTCTACTGTTTCTCATTATTTTCTTATGGACTCCACCTCATTTCTGGGCATTGGCACTTTACCGAATTGATGAATATAGGAAGTCGGGGCTACCTATGTTACCTGTGACGCATGGAGTTGAATTTACATGTCTGCAAATCCTGCTGTACACCCTTATTTTGTTAGCCGCCTGTCTGATGCCTTTTGTTTACGGTATGAGCTCTTGGCTTTATCTATTAGTTGCACTGGTTTTAAGTCTGGGTTTTGTGGTTCATGGATTCAAGCTTTGGCGTAAATATTCGGATGCGCAGGCGCGCCAAACTTTCAAATTTTCTCTCGTCCATTTGAGCGTGCTATTTGCGGCCATGTTGATAGATCATTATTTGTTTTGATACAGTAAATTTGTACTTTGGCATTGACCGACGTCAGCGTGTTTGCGGCAAATAGAGGTAAATGATTAAAGAGGGCTTAAACCCAGAATTAAGTTTAAGTAGTCAAGTTGAATAAGAAATTCAATTAACTTAAGTGACTTGATTAGAAGGGGAGGGCGATGTCATATGAACCCTCAAATGATTCGTAATATTTTGATCTCACACAGACTGCCGACCGTGTAATAAAACGTGTAACGACTGCTATTTATTAGGCATGATTACGCTAGTTATGCCAAGCCCTCAGTTCAGTCGAGAAAAACTTTGTCTTGAATATTGAAAACTATCTAGCAGGATAGGGTCAAAGGCGTTCATAGGGCATTCAAAGGTATCTTCAGATAGGAAATTCCGTTATCTTCCTTGGGTGGCAGTTCACCAGCACGAATGTTGATCTGCACAGCAGGCAAGATCAAGACGGGCCTCTCTAGTGTTGCATCACGTTTGGTGCGCATCCCCACGAACTGGGCCTCTGAGATGCCATCATGCACGTGAATATTTTTTGCGCGTTGCTCTGCGACGGTAGTCTCGAAAGCTATCACGCGGTCAGTTGGCGGATAGTCATGGCACATAAAGAGTCGCGTTTCAGCAGGCAAACTCAAAATGCTGCGAGTCGATGTATAGAGCGTGCGCGCATCACCGCCAGGAAAGTCGCAACGTGCTGTTCCTACATCAGGCATGAACATGGTGTCACCCACAAAGACAGCATCGCCAAATTGGTAAGCCACACAGGCAGGGGTATGGCCGGGAACAAATAAAACTTTTCCAACCAACTCGCCAACTTTAAATTCTTCATCGCTTGCGAGTAGATGGTCGAATTGGGAGCCGTCTTGTTTAAAAGTTGACTCTAAGTTGAAGATGTCTTTGAAGACTATCTGTACTTGTGTGATGTGGTCACCAATCGCAATTTTTCCGCCTAACTGTTTTTTCAGAAAGGGAGCCGCACTGACATGATCTGCATGGGCGTGCGTTTCGAGAATCCACTCCACTTTGAGTTGGTGCTCTTTGACGTAATCAACTACTTTTGCGGCAGACGTCGCAGTAGTTCTTCCCGACTTTGGGTCGTAGTCCAGTACAGAGTCAATGATGGCGCAGGCTGTGCCTTTTCCCTGGTGGACGATGTAGGTGATGGTCCAAGTGGCTTTGTCAAATATGCCGTGGACGATGGGTTTTAGGCTAGAAGTGGTCATTACAGGGTCTTTAATTAAGTTTTCAATAGTATATTGACAGATATATTAAAAGTCAATAGAATATGAAAAAATTAATTCATTAAGGGCTTATATGAGTGTTGTATCGCTAGAACTCGAGCAAATGCACAGTGCAGCAGAGCAGGCGTGCAAGTTAATGAAGGTGCTTTCCAACCCAGACCGTTTGATGATTCTTTGCCAGCTGTCTAAGGGCGAGTTGCGGGTGGGCGAGATTGAAGAGATGCTTGGTATCGGCCAACCCACACTGTCTCAGCAACTCACGGTGTTGCGCGATGAAGAACTCGTCGAAACGCGGCGCGAAGGAAAGAGTATTTATTACCAGGTAAAAAGTCCCAAGGCCTTGGCTGTCATTGGGACTTTGTACGAACAATATTGCAAAACATAAAGGCAACTATGACGATTGATTGGATCCACTTCACACCTTGGTTATCTCTGGGTGGCGGAATTTTGTTGGGGCTCGCCTCTGCTGCTTTTATATTGGTCAATGGCCGAATCTTAGGAATCAGCGGCATCTTGGGCGGCTTATTGGTACCTCGGTTAGGTGATATCGGATGGCGTATTGCTTTTTTGTTGGGTATGGCCGCATCACCTTTTGTGAGCAGCCTGATATTGCCTGTTGGCTATCTAGAGGTGCCTCGCATTGAGGCGGGCTACATAGCAATTGCCATCGCTGGTTTGTTAGTAGGTTTCGGCACGCGCTATGGATCGGGCTGCACCAGCGGTCATGGCGTATGCGGCCTCTCACGACTGTCGCCTCGCTCTTTGGTCTCTACGCTGACATTTATGGGCTTGGGTTTTTTTGTGGTCTACGTGATGCGTCACGCGTTTTAAAAGAATTGTTATGCAACACAGAATCAGTGAATTTTTAGTCGGCTTGTTATTTGGATTGGGACTCATACTCTCCGGCATGACCGATCCAGGCAAGGTCGTTGGGTTTTTAGATATTTTTGGTGCATGGGACCCTTCCCTTGCATTGGTGATGGCAGGTGCTATTGCTGTTGGATTTTTTGCATTTGCATTTGCCAAAAAAAGAACTGCTAATTTTTTTGGTGGCGCCTTGCATTTGCCTAAAAGCAATCAAATCGATAAGCCCTTAGTGATAGGTGCTGTTTTGTTCGGTGCGGGTTGGGGCTTGGCGGGGTTTTGTCCTGGGCCTGGGCTTGTGTCGATGGCATCAGGCCAATTCAAAGGTGCTGTATTTGTGCTGTTCATGGTGGCAGGTATGCAATTGTTTGAAATGTTCAGTCGCAGATTGTCCCAACCAAAGTAAATTAAAGTAGACAGATAGCATTCATCAATTCGCAAGGAGCAAAGCGTGAAGATCAAAAAAATAAACGATCAACTATCGGTAGCAGACCAAATCACCAAAAAAGATATTGCTGCTATTTCAAAAGGGGGGTTTCAAT
>Ga0136641_1001108_pt1 | contig 11275 bp, 8 predicted proteins | sample EliLak1302023Y_FD_115312 | JGI IMG/M metagenome (GOLD analysis project Ga0136641, IMG submission 115312) | Freshwater microbial communities from Elizabeth Lake, Yosemite National Park, California, USA - 13020-23Y | ecosystem: Environmental > Aquatic > Freshwater > Lake ...
AAATGCCCACTGACTTTCATCAATTAAGCCGCATCGCTCGCCTACTTCTTGACGAACTGCGCCGAGCAATTGTTGCGTGGCGGTTTTTGCACCAGCTCCAAAGAACGCGCAGTCGCCAGACTTTGCGCCTAAGTGCTCAGCTAAACCAGCTCGTTCGGCATCGGAAAGATTCTTAGCTACTGGTCCCCCGAGAGTTCCATCAGCATCAAATGTTACGTAGGCCAAACCTTTAGCACCACGTTGTTTGGCCCATTCTTGCCAGGCATCAAACGCCCTGCGTGGTTGATCCGCTCCACCAGGCATAACAACTGCGCCGACATATTCATTTTGGAAAACTCGGAATTCAGTATTCTTGAAATAGTCTGTGCAATCCGACAATTGAATATCAAAACGTAGATCTGGTTTATCAGAGCCATACTTGTCCATTGCATCGAAATAGGTCATTCGCGGGATTTCGCCGATTGTGTGGTTCAGCGTGCCTTGCCAAAGACTTCGAACAATTGCTTCGCCAACTTCCAGAATGTCCTCTTGCTCTACGAAGCTCATCTCTATGTCTAGTTGGGTAAATTCTGGCTGACGATCTTTGCGGAAATCTTCATCGCGATAACATCTGGCAATTTGGTAGTAGCGTTCCATTCCGCCGATCATAAGAAGTTGCTTAAACAGCTGTGGACTTTGTGGCAGTGCGTACCAATGTCCAGGCTGGAGACGAACTGGCACCAAGAAATCTCGCGCGCCTTCAGGTGTGCTGCGCGTCAGTGTCGGTGTTTCGATCTCCACAAAATTGCGGTCATGCAAAACTTCCCGAGCTAATCGATTTACATCACTTCGCATCCGCAATATATTTCCGGCAGCCGGGCGACGCAGATCAAGGTAGCGGTACTTCAAGCGAGTTTCTTCACCAACATTGATCGCATCATCAATTGGAAATGGCAATGGCGCGCTCTTACTCAAAACTAAAACTGAGTCGGCAATGACTTCGATATCACCAGTTTGGATCTCCGAATTTTCATTACCTGCAGGTCTGGCCTCGACAGTCCCAAGGATTTGCAGACAAAATTCCGAGCGAAGTTCCCCGGCCACTGCCTCATCCCGAACCACTACTTGCACAGTTCCAGTTGAATCGCGCAAATCCAAGAAGGCAATACCGCCATGATCACGTCGCTTTCCTACCCAGCCAGCGAGTGTTACCTGCGAGCCAGCATCGCTTAAACGGAGCGCGCCAGCGTTGGTCGTTCTTAGCATTTAGAGTTCCTTAATTGGATTATTTGATTCGATCGAGTAAGACACTTATGACTGATTCTATTGGCAGGTGTTCCTGGGAACCATCGACTAGGTTTTTAATCACAGCAGACGAGTTGGCTATCTCATCCTCACCTATGATGACAGCAAACTTTGCCCCACTTCGGTCGGCGCTTTTCATTGCAGCCTTGATAGATCTACCGTCGTACGCAATGTCAGCGCTAATTCCAGAAGTTCTAATCTCGCCAGCCAAACCAACGACCTTGGTAATTGCCTCTTGCCCCACAGGGATAAGAAATACATCAGCGCTGGATTCATTGATTAGATTTAGGGCTTCAGCTTGAACGGCCAAGCAGGTGCGATCTACTCCCAAACCAAAGCCGACGCCGCCGATCGCGGGTCCACCTAAGGTTTCGATTAGACCGTCGTACCTTCCGCCACCGCCGATTGCAGACTGCGCGCCCAAGCCGTCATGCACACATTCGAATGTAGTGCGAACGTAATAATCCAGACCGCGCACTAAACGCGGGGCACTCTCGTATTGCACTCCAAGAACCTCGAGGTATTCGAGAACTTTTTTATGATGTTCAGAGCAGTCAGCACATAAGTGATCTGGCATTAGTGGCGCATCAGTTAGCTGTGCCTGCACAGCAGGACGCTTGTCATCCAAAACACGTAGCGGATTGATTGCAGCCCGCGCCCTAGTGGCTTCATCCAAGTCGCAGCCATTTAAGAAACTGACCAAAGTTTCCCGATAGCCCGGGCGACATTCATGGCAACCAAGTGAGTTAACCAAAATACGAACTTGCTTTAACCCCAGGATATTTCGTTGCGCGTGATGAGCCATCCAAATGACTTCCGCATCAAGAGCTGGGTCAGACGACCCGATAGTTTCGACGCCAACTTGAGTATGCTGTCGGTATCTTCCTGACTGGGGCTGCTCGTATCTGAAGTGCGGACCCGTGTACCAAACTTTTGCTGGCAAAGCGCCACGGTCCATCCGGTTTTCCAACATCGCTCGCAGAACTCCCGCGGTACCCTCCGGCTTTAGCGTCAAACTGCGCCCACCTTTGTCTTCAAAGGTGTACATCTCCTTGGAAACCACATCAGTGGATTCACCAACACCGCGAACGAATAGCGCAGTGTCTTCAAAGATTGGAGTTTCGATATATCCGTATCCAGAATTTCGCGGTGGCGTGGAAAGCGCGTCGCGCACGACCAACCAGAGCGCTGAAAACGGCGGTATTACGTCATAGGTTCCCTTGGGAGCCTTAAACAAGGTCATATCGCGCTAAGGCCTTTTGCAACACGCAACAAGTATTCGTTGCTGCTTTTTTCAGTCGACATGTTGCTTGCTGGGCCATGCCCAGGGAAGACAAGTGAAGAGTCAGGTAAGTTCAAAACCACCTCGCGAAGCGATGTATCCATGTCAGTTGGCGAACTTCCTGGTAAGTCCGTTCGGCCAATCGCGCCAGCAAAAAGCACATCACCTGTGAACACATGATTTATGTCACCAGCGAAATCAAACAGGATTGATCCCTGGGTGTGACCTGGAGCGTGTAGGACCGTGAACTTTAATCCGGCCAACTCCATCGACATTTGGTCGGTAACTTCTCGAGTGTCTTCAGGTTCTGCGAACACATCATCAGTTGCCATCATTTCCATCAACGCATTTTTAGTTTCAACCGATACTCCAGCGCCTGGATCATTTAGCAAGAAGCGATCTGAGCCATGAATAAATGCCGGAATTCCATATCCGGTGGCAACCGGGAAGATGGACCACATGTGATCAATATGTCCGTGTGTCAGCATTGTGGCGATCGGCTTCAGATTGTGCTCCGAAATAATCTCCTTGATACCAGGCGCACTGCCTAAACCTGGATCAATAATGATGCACTCGGAATTTGCGCTTGGCGCGATTACATAACAATTGGTCTGCCATGGACCTGCGCCGAAACTCTTAATTAACATAACCACTGCCTGTTACTAGGAATTAACCTAGGCTACCGTGGATTTGCGCGATTCTAGGGCAACGTAGAATGATGAATTGTGCCTTCCAAACGAGAACGAGAACTAGCCCGAGCGAAATTTGCCCGCCAACAAGAGCGACGCGCGTACCGCAAAATCCGTAACCGGTTTGTGAGCGTTGCGGTTTCAGGTCTTTTACTTATAGGTGCCTTTGGTCTGGTGAATTTCCTAAACAATAAACCCGATCAAGTGGTCGCTGACCCAAATCCAAGTGCAAGTTCGCCAGTGACTCCCGTGACCATCTCAACGAACGCTCCAATCTCTGGCTGTAAAGAACCAGCTCAAGTTCGGGCTAACAACATCACTTTTGGAAGTGCGACTAAAGATCTTCCAAAGACTAATGAATTTGCCCTTGAGACAAATTGCGGAAACATTAAAGTTGCTACCGATGCAAGCGCTCCAAAAACTGTTGGCACCGTTGCTTGGCTGGCTAATCAAGGGTTTTATAACAACACCTCATGTCACCGCCTAACTACCCAAGGAATCTTCGTGCTGCAGTGTGGGGATCCTGCTGGCAACGGTTCTGGTGGACCTGGGTTCAATTTCGCCGATGAGAATCTGCCAACCGCCGGTAAAGATGGAAACTACATTTACCCCCGCGGCACAGTCGCGATGGCAAACAGTGGCGCAAACACTAATGGCAGCCAATTCTTTTTGGTTTACCAAGATTCCCCATTGCCACCTAACTACTCCGTTTGGGGCAAGATCACCGAAGGTTTGGATGTCCTAGATAACATTGCAACTGCTGGGGTTTTGAATGGATCCTCCGATGGCTTACCGAGCCAAGCAGTCGTTATTAGCAAGGCAACAACTACGTCATAATTGAATGGCACATCAAGAGCCCCAACGGGACCCGAACAAAAGGACGCGTCATGACAACAACTAATGAATTTGGCTATGTAGATGACGAAGGAAATGTATTCCTAACTAGTCCTGCCGGTCCAACAAAGGTCGGCCAGTATGCAGCTGGGGAACCAAATGATGGTTTGGCATTTTTCACCAAGCGTTATCACGACTTGATTTCAGAAATCGAACTTGCTGCCGCCCGATTAAAGGATGGCAAAGGAAACATTGAGTCCGTTACCGCCCTAGTTGATCGCATTGATAAAGCGATCGAAAGTCCGAATTTGCTTGGTGATTTCGAAAAAATCCGCGCGGGTAAAGACACCTTGCTGGCCAGTGTTGCCCAATACAAAGCCGCTGCCAGTGCCAAGAAGGCCGAAGCAAAAGTTGCCGCTCTAGCCAAACGTGAAGAAATCGTAGCCCTAGGTGAATCGCTAGCAAATTCAACCGCTTGGAAAGTCACTGGTGAAAAATATAAAGAACTTCTCGATCAATGGCAAAAACTTCCAAATGCTGACCGTGCCAAAGAACAAGAGCTTTGGAAGCGCTTTAGCCATGCTCGCTCCGCTTTCGACAAAGCGCGCCGCGCCTACTTCACGACTTTAGATGCAACGCGCACCGAAGCCGTAACTGCTAAAAAGTCGCTCGTTAAAAAAGCTGACGAACTGGCTGCGTCTACGGATTGGGCAAGTACAACGACGGCATTCAAGAAGCTTATGGATGAATGGAAAGTTACGGCACGTGCAACCAAAGGTCAGGAAGAAAAACTTTGGGGCGAATTCAAGGCGGCGCAAGACAAGTTCTTTGCAAGTCGTAATGCGGCTAACACCGCGCGTGACGAGGAATTCGGTAAAAATCTAGAAGTCAAACTCGAATTGATCAAGAAAGCTGAGGCCTTACTCCCAATCACAAATGTGGATGCCGCCAAAGCTGCATTACGAGACATTCAAGAGGCTTGGGAAAAAGCCGGTCATGTGCCACGAAATGACAAAGACAAAGTTGAACGTCGCCTTAAGGCTGTCGAGGATGCCATTCGCAACGTTCAAGAGGAACAATGGCATCGCACCAAGCCAGAGGTTGTTGATCGGGCAAACTCCCTAGTTAGCTCATTTGAAGCCAGTATCGCAAAACTAGAAAAGCAAAAAGATGCTGCCCAAACTTCAGGCAAAGCTAACGACGTCACGAAACTAGAGGCTCAAATCGCACAAGCTCAAGGCTTACTCGATGCAGCTCGCTCTGGCGCTGCGACCCTTGATTGAGTCCAACTTAGACTCGATAGACGTCATACACGCCATCGATGCCTTTGACTGCTCGCAGCACTTGATTCAAGTGTGACGGATCACCCATTTCAAATGTAAACCGAGAAATTGCGACGCGATCTCTAGTCGTAGTTACTGACGCATTCAAAATGTTTACATGTTGATCAGATAACGCGCGCGTTACATCAGAGAGTAAACGTGCTCGATCCAGTGCCTCAACTTGGATGTTAACAAGGAAGATACTGCTCTTGCCTGGTGTCCAAGCAACTTCAACAAGTCTTTCTGGTTGGTTTCGGAGGTCGTCAGCATTTACGCAATCAACGCGATGGACCGAAATTCCAGATCCGCGAGTTACGAAGCCAAGTACTTCATCACCCGGCACAGGTGTGCAACATCGTGACAACTTCACCCAGGTGTCATCAGCCCCTATCACTGTGATTCCTGGGTCTGGTTTCGCATCTCGCCGGTGCACGACGCGGTTTGGCAAGACTTGCTCTGATGCATCTTCAATCAAGCCTTCGTCGCCGCCGAGTAGAGCCGTTAATCGAGTCACAACTGTTTGGGCGCCCAAGTGGCCCTCACCAACTGCGGCATACAGCGCACTCACGTCGGTGTAATTTGCCTCTTGAGCCAGAGTGTTAAGAATGCTATTGGTGAGCAACCTAAGGGGAACCCCACCCTTTTTCATCGCTCGAACAATTGCTTCCTTGCCAGTTTCGATAGCTTCTTCGCGTCGCTCTTTTGAGAACCAGGCCTTAATCTTCGACTTGGCCCGAGCGCTGGCGACAATGTTAATCCAGTCTCGAGATGGACCAGCAGTGTCTGACTTGTTCGTAATGATTTCGACGTTGTCGCCGTTTGCTAACTTGGTGTCTAGAGGTGCAAGTTTGCCGTTGATTCTCGAACCAACGCATCTGTTCCCAACTTCGGTATGAACGCTATACGCAAAGTCAATAGGTGTACTGCCTGCCGGCAGCGCCAACACTTCACCCTTAGGTGTAAACACATAAACTTCCGCAGCACCTAAGTCATCGCGCAATGAATCCAGAAAGTCTCCTGGATCTGCGGTTTCACGTTGCCAGTCCAGAAGCTGACGCACCCAACCAAGGTCATCTGGGCCATCTTTACCAGCAACTCGTTCTTGTTTGTATCGCCAATGCGATGCGACTCCATACTCAGCCGCTCGATGCATCTCTTGAGTTCGGATTTGGAACTCAACTGGCTTACCGTTTGGTCCGATAACTGTTGTGTGCAACGACTGATACATAGTGAACTTGGGCATCGCGATGTAATCTTTGAATCTGCCTGGAACTGGATTCCATCGGTTGTGAATAATTCCTAGCGTTGCATAACAATCTTGGACACTATCCACCAAAATTCGTACACCGATTAAATCGTAGATATCATCAAAATCTCTACCTCGCACGATCATCTTTTGGTAGATGCTGTAGAAATGCTTTGGTCGGCCGCTGACCGTTGCCTTGACATCATTTTCGGCAAGATCTGCATCCACAAAGTCAACAATAATTTGTAGACTTTCATCGCGAGCCGGCGCTCGCTGGGAGACGAGACGAGCGATTTCATTACTCATCTTTGGGTAAAGCGAAGCAAATGCCAGGTCTTCAAGTTCCCACTTAACCGAGTTCATACCTAGTCGATGAGCCAAAGGAGCATAAATCTCTAGAGTTTCTCGCGCCTTTTGCTCTTGCTTTTCTAATGACAAGTAGGACAAAGTTCGCATGTTGTGTTGACGATCAACCAACTTGATGACTAACACCCGAATATCTCGAGCCATCGCAACTACCATCTTGCGAACAGTTTCTGAAGCCGACGCTTGGCCATATTTGACCTTGTCTAGCTTGGTAACCCCGTCAACCAAGCCCGCAATCTCATCGCCAAAATCGATGCGCAAATGCTCTAAGTCATATTCAGTATCTTCAACCGTGTCGTGGAGTAGCGCAGCAATCAACGTCGAAGTTGTCATGCCCAGATCGGCTAGCATTCCAGCAACCGCGATTGGATGCGTTATGTATTCTTCACCTGACTTACGGTTCTGAGCCCGATGTAAATAGTCTGCGGTTTGATAAGCCCGAATGATTTCAGGAATGTCGCTGCCTGGGTGAAACTTGAGCAAAGTATCAATTACTTGTTGCAGTTGATCAGGGATGGGTGTTTGCAATCCGCTTGGGAATCGTTCTGCGAGGGCAAGTGGCAAGTTAGCCGACAATTCAGTTGTCATCTCGCCTCCCTTACTTTCCAACATTCTAATTGGAAACTTATAAGACTGCGAAGATGTCAATTCTTGAGTCTCGTGTGGCCACTTTGGCACTGCCACCTAAAAATGAAAGGTCAAGCAATACTGCAATACCGAGTACTTGCGCTCCACATTCTTGAATTAGATCAATCGCAGCACACGCAGTACCGCCAGTCGCGAGCACATCATCGACAATAAGAACTCGATCATCTTTCGACAATGCATCTTGATGGATCTCTATGGAATCCGCTCCGTATTCCAATTCGTACTCTGCTCGGTAAGTTGCTCGAGGTAATTTTCCACTCTTACGAATTGGCACAAATCCCAGATGCATGTGGGAAGCAAGCGACGCTCCCAAAATGAATCCTCTAGCTTCCACGCCGACAATTTTGGTGACACCAGATTTAGTGAAACGTGTGGCTATCTCTGAATTAACCCAAAGTGTGGCATCGGGATCACCTGAAATAGGCGTGACGTCTTTAAAGACGACGCCCGCTAGCGGGTAGTCAGAAATCTCAGCAATTAGGGCAGTGACATCCGACCGATCCACTTTTGACTACTTGCCAGATCTACGGGAACGCGGCTTCTTAACTTGCTGCTGTCGTGGTCCAGCCGATGAAACTATCGGCGCTCCAATAGCTACGACAGGTTTAATGGCTTCGGAAGCATCACCAGTTTTACGACGGGCATGCACGCGTTTTGCGAGCGCAATGTTTTCTGCCGTGCGCTCTTTCATCTGACACAAGAACGGTGTTGCGACGAAGATCGAAGAATATGTTCCAACCAGCATTCCGACGAATAGCGCAAGCGCTAGATCGTTAAGCGTTCCAACTCCCAGAAGTGAAACGCCTACGACCAAAATTGACAGCACTGGCAACAATGCAACGGCTGAGGTGTTGATACTTCGAACCAAAGTTTGATTTAATGCCAGGTTTGCCGACTCACTATATGTGGCTCGAGAACCACCATGAATGCCGTGTGTGTTTTCTTTAACCTTGTCGAAAACCACAACGGTGTCGTACAACGAATAACCAAGAATTGTTAAGAATCCGATCACGCTTGCTGGCGTTACCTCAAACCCACTTAACGCATACACTCCGACTGTAATCAAAACATCGTGCGCAAGAGCAATAAGCCCAGCAACAGCCATTTGCCACTCGAAATAAATCGAGAGAAAGATCGCGACTAGAATTAAAAAGACTAGAAGAGCTCGTAACGCATTCTTGGTAACCTCATCGCCCCAACTCGGCCCAACAAGTTGCACTTTAATGTTGGCTTCGTCTACTGCGAAGGACTTTGCTAGCGCCGCACTCAAAGCATTAGAGGCCTCCGTTGCAAGCGCAGGAGTTTGGATTCGAATCTTATTGCCACCAACAATTGTCACTGACGATGGCGACTCACCAGCAGCGATAACAGTTTCACGGGCCTTAGTAACTGATTGGTCGTTGGCGACCTCAACCGGCACTGAAAACTCTGCCCCACCTTTGAATTCGATGCCTAAATTCAGGCCACGAACTCCAAGAGTTGCGATAGATAGAACAATCAAAATCGCCGAAACTAAATACCATGCCTTGCGACGTCCAACGATGTTGTACGAAACGTCGCCGCGGTAAAGGCTATTTCCGAGTTGACTCAAGCTAGCCATTAGTTAACCTCCGATGTTGAAGCCTTGACCCCAAGTCGAGTTGGCGAAACGCCAGTCCAGGCTGAACCTGAGTTCATCCAATGAGAGTTTCCGAGTCTGGTAACAAGTGAGCGTGTGAACATAAATGCAACGGCAATGTCTACGAAAGTAATAAGACCCAGAGTGAAGGCAAAACCACGCACGCTACCAACTGACAAGTAGTACAAAATTGCAGCGCTTAGTAGCGAGACAAAGTCTGCTGCCAGAATTGTGCGGCGAGCTCGACTCCAGCCTTGCTCTACTGCAGCTCGCAGTCGTTTTCCTTCTCGAATCTCATCACGAATTCTTTCGAAGTAAATAATGAACGAGTCGGCCGTAATACCGATTGCAACAATTGCTCCAGCCACACCTGACAAGGTTAAAGTGAATCCGATTCCGCGACCCAAAATTACAAATAGCAAGTAAGTAATAGCAGCGGCGGAGGCTAAGCTAGCGACCGCAATGACACCTAGTGCTCGGTAATACAACAGCAAGTAGATAACAACTAACAGCAGTCCAAAACCACCAGCGATTAATCCGGCTTTGAGTTGATCATTTCCAAGAGTTGGTGAAATCTGTTGCACCTCATCCACATTCAAACCAATTGGAAGTGCGCCGTACTTCAAAACCTGAGCTAACGCGCGCGCCTCATCTGCGGTGAACGATCCCGAGATAATTGCGGAGCCACCGATAATCGCTTCGTTGACGGCTGGTGCGCTGATTACAACGCCATCGAGAATGATTGCAAACTGATTATTTGGAGCTTTAAGTTTCGAAAGCTTTGTTGTTGAGTCCGCGAATTTCTTCGCACCCTCAGTTGTCATCTTTAGATCAACTTGCCATCCACCTGCGCCTTGTTGTGGCAAACCTGCCGTAGCGCTAGCAATGTCGGTGCCTACCAAGTCCGCTGGAGCTAACGCATACTTAACCGAAGCGTCCTTTTGGCAGGTGATTAAGTACTGCGCCGGGATGTCATTTGATCCCTTAAGAATATCGGACTTCGCGCAATCCAATGCTGAAAATCTGTCAGCAAAGTCGCCTGATCCATCTTTGGATTGGATTGGCGGGATTAATAGTTCTGGTGCTACTGAGACCGAAGGTTTTGGACTTGGTGTCGGCGAAGCACTTGCTGAAGGACTGGCCGATGCAGATGCTGTAGGGCTGGCTGAACCGCTGGCACTCGGTTTCGGCGACGCACTCGGCTTTGGCGAGCCATAATCGATAGCCAAAACTGGACGGAAGTTAAGTTGCGCAGTCGTTTTGAGTTGGTCGACGACGGTTCGGCTAGTTTCCCCAGGAATCGTGACAATAATTTTTGCGCCATTACCGCTACCTTGAATCGTCACTTCCGACTCTGCTACACCAAAGCCATCAACACGCTGACGGATGATCGACACAGTTTGATTCAATTGATCTTGCGAGAGTGTCTGACCGGCTGGCAGCGATGGTGACAAAATAACTTGAGTTCCGCCACGCAGATCAAGTCCCAGCCTTGGGGTATGGCGATCACCTGGCAAGAATGTCCAAACTAATAGGCCAATAATGCCGACGATAAAGATCAGTAACGATCGACCTGGACGGTAATGCTGAGCCACTAGTTAAGCCTTTTCGAATCGGAAGCAAAAACTAACCACCTGCGTTAGAAGGTGGCGTAGCTTAAGTTTAGCCTACAAATCTTTGGCTCTTGTGACCGCCCGTCAGTTCTCAAGCGGGAGTTGATTGGGCAAAATAGGTACTTTCCGTCCCAGGGCGGTCCAGGCGGCAGGCGTTGCAACCCGACCACGTGGAGTGCGAGTTATGAAGCCTTCGCGCACCAAAAATGGCTCGCAAACTGTGTCCACAGTTTCAGGTTCCTCGCCCACTGCCAACGCCAAGGTAGAAAGTCCTACCGGCCCACCGCCAAATTTATCGATCAAGGCAACAAGAACCGCACGATCTAATCGGTCGAGGCCAAGATCATCCACTTCGTAAAGCTCGAGTGCCGCT
>Ga0136641_1001109_pt1 | contig 11274 bp, 11 predicted proteins | sample EliLak1302023Y_FD_115312 | JGI IMG/M metagenome (GOLD analysis project Ga0136641, IMG submission 115312) | Freshwater microbial communities from Elizabeth Lake, Yosemite National Park, California, USA - 13020-23Y | ecosystem: Environmental > Aquatic > Freshwater > Lake ...
CTAAAGCTAACTTTTGGAGTTGGTGAAAGTGAGCGAATTATTGAAAGCATCAAACATGGTGCTCGCTGGGATGAGTTAGTCCTATGACCGTCGCCTTGGTGATAGATACCTCAACTAATCGAACTCTTGTGGGAATAGTTTCGGGCGGAGCTTTACTGTTTGAAACCCATCATGATGATCCTTTGGGACACGGGGAAGCACTACCGAAACTTGTTCAACAAGCGCTAGCACATTCTGCACAAATTGATTCAGTAATTGTAGGAATGGGACCCGGTCCATTTACTGGCCTGCGAGTTGGAATTTCATTTGCTCAAAGTTTTGCATCTGCCCGAGGCATCCCTTGGGTTGGGGTTTGTGGCCTAGATGCAATTGCATCAGAAATTTCCGTTCCAGAATTTTTTGTAGCGATCGATGCCCGCCGCAAAGAAGTATTTTTTGCCCGCTACGTAGCTGGTGTTCGCAGCATAGAACCTGGCGTCGCTCAACCATCACAACTGATAAAAATTGCAATTCCAATTTTTGGTGAAGCAACTGGTGAATTTCCGAGCGCATTAGGTTTAGCAAAAACTGCAGAAAGCGGATTAACTTACCGCGCGCCAGTTTATGTGCGTCGCCCCGATGCTTATCCGCCACCAACCGGCGTGAAATTTCGACCAATGTTGCAACCAGATTTGGTGCCAGCTTTTGCGTTGGAGAAGTCGATATATAAAAGTGATGCCTGGACGAGCGCGCAATTTAAAGAAGAGTTCGCGGCAAAGGATCGCACTTATCTCGTTGCAGAATTTGGTGGCGCCTTAATTGCCTACGCTGGTGCGGTGAATCTCGCGGGCACGTGTGATGTTTTGACGCTCTCGGTTGCCGAAGAACACCGTAAAAAGGGGATCGGTCGCGAAATGTTGCGACGACTAATCGACTGGGCCAGAACTCAAAAATGTGAAGCCATAATGCTAGAGGTGTGGGTTGGAAATGAAGAGGCGATGCCACTCTATGAGTCATTTGGATTTATCGAAATATCTCGGCGTGCTAACTATTACGGGCCAGGTAAAACTGCAATTGTTATGCGCAAGGAGTTGCAATGATTAACTCGCAGGCTGTTGTTTTAGGTCTTGAAACCTCATGTGATGAGACCGCGGTTGGAATTGTTCGTGGCCGCAACCTGCTTGCAAATGTTATCTCATCTAGCGTTGATGAACATGCCAGATTCGGCGGAGTAGTCCCAGAGATCGCCAGCCGAGCACATTTAGAAGCGATGCCCGGTGTAATAGCCCAAGCCCTTTTGGATGCCAAGTTAAAGATTTCAGATATTGATGCTTTTGCGGTAACCGCAGGACCTGGTTTGATTGGCGCTTTACTAGTTGGAACTAGCAGTGCTTCTGGCTTGGCTTTAGCTTTAGGTAAACCTTTGTACGGCGTGAATCATCTATCTGCTCATATCGCGGTGGATACCTTGGAATCTGATCAGAAGTTACAACCAACAATTGCGCTTTTAGTAAGTGGTGGCCACAGTTCAATTTTGCAGGTTAATGATCTGACAAATGATGTAATAACACTTGGCAGCACGATCGATGATGCGGCCGGAGAAGCCTTCGATAAAATTGCGCGCATTCTTGAACTTTCATTTCCAGGTGGTCCTGCTATTGATAAAGCAGCACAAAGCGGCAATCCCACCGCGATTGACTTCCCAAGAGGGCTTTCCTTGAATAAAGATTTAGCCGCACATAAATATGATTTTTCTTTCTCTGGCCTGAAGACTTCGGTCGCCAGATATCTACAAGCGAGCCCTAAATTCATCCGCGCTGATGTTGCGGCTTCGTTTCAAGAAGCGGTAGTTGATGTCCTGTTAACTAAAGCGATTTCTGCTGCAACCGAAACTGGAATCGATCGACTTGTGATCGCTGGTGGAGTTGCCGCAAATTCCAGATTGCGCGAATTGGCGAATGAGCGAGCAGCCAAGGCCGGCATCCAGCTTCGGATTCCACCAATGGCGCTATGTACCGATAATGGCGCCATGGTTGCCGCGCTTGGCGCCCTCGCGGTACAGGCCGGAATAAGCCCATCTGGGCTTGGTTTTGGCGCTAATTCGAGCAGCGGAATCGACCGCCCTATCTTTTGACCGCCCCGACGGGCTCTATTACTGTTAGCACTCTAGGGGCCAGTCTGCTAATGGCAGCACCCTTATAAGTAAAAACGAGTAAAAGTTAGACCCAATATAAAAAGGAGCAATCATGGCCGTAGCCATTAAACCGCTAGAAGATCGCATAGTCGTTAAAGCAAATGATGCTGAAACCACAACTGCTTCAGGTTTGGTAATTCCAGATACTGCAAAAGAGAAGCCACAAGAAGGCACCGTAATTGCAGTTGGGCCAGGTCGCTTTGATGATGGCGTTCGTACTCCAATGGATGTAAAGGTCGGCGATGTCGTCCTCTACAGCAAGTACGGCGGAACTGAAGTTAAGTACAACAACGAGGAGTACCTAGTGCTCTCAGCTCGCGATGTACTAGCAATTATTGAGAAGAAGTAATCGCCCATGGGTAAAACACTATCTTTTGATGAAGAGGCTCGTCGCGCGATGGAGCGTGGCGTAAATATTCTCGCTGACACTGTAAAAGTGACGCTTGGACCAAAGGGTCGAAACGTTGTAATCGCCAAGTCTTATGGTGCACCGCTAATCACTAATGACGGTGTGACAATTGCCAAGGAGATTGAACTTTCAGATCCTGCCGAAAACATGGGTGCCCAGCTTGTAAAGCAAGTTGCGGAAAAGACCAACGATGTTGCCGGTGATGGAACAACTACTGCCACTGTTTTGGCACAAGCTATGGTTAAAGAAGGTCTACGTAACCTGGCCGCTGGCGCCCAACCAATGGATATCAAACTTGGAATTGAAGCCGCAGTTAAAGCTGTTACTGAAGAGCTTCGCAAGAACTCAACTGCCGTAAGTGGTAAGTCTCAGATTGCAGATGTTGCAACCATTTCAGCCCAGGATAAAGCAATTGGCGATCTCATTGCAGAAGCAATGGATAAGGTCGGCAAAGATGGCGTTATCACCGTTGAGGAATCTTCAACTACTGGACTTGAACTAGATTTCACCGAAGGAATGCAGTTCGACAAGGGTTATATCTCACCTTATTTCGTAACTGATTCTGATCGGATGGAAACTGTTCTAGATGATGCTTATGTACTTATTTCTGGCGGAAAGATTTCGGCACTTAGCGAAATTCTTCCAGTTCTAGAGAAGGTATCCCAGGCTGGAAAGCCACTACTGATTATCGCTGAAGATGTTGAGGGTGAAGCCCTTTCAACTTTAGTTGTAAACCGGATGCGTGGAACTTTCACTTCTGCCGCTGTTAAGGCGCCGGGCTTTGGTGATCGCCGTAAGGCAATGCTCCAAGACATCGCGATTCTTACAGGTGGCCAAGTTATTACCGCCGAAGTTGGCTTAAAACTAGAGCAGGTAACTGTTGATCTACTGGGACGTGCTCGCAGAATTGTTATCACCAAGGACAACACCACAATCGTTGATGGTGCTGGCGATAAGAAGGAAGTAGCCGCTCGCGTTACCGAAATCCGCAACGAAATTGAGAACACTGATTCTGATTGGGATCGCGAAAAACTCCAAGAGCGCGTTGCAAAACTCGCTGGCGGCGTCTGCGTTATCAAGGTCGGAGCACACACTGAAGTTGAGTTAAAAGAGAAGAAGCACCGTCTTGAAGATGCAATCTCTGCAACTCGTGCTGCAGTTGAAGAAGGAATTGTTGTTGGCGGTGGCGCGGCTCTTGTACATGCCGCATCATCACTTGATGGCGATCTGGGCTTCGAAGGTGATAAGGCTGTTGGTGTTCGTCTCGTTCGTAAAGCTTGCGATGAACCACTTCGCTGGATTGCTGAAAATGCTGGACATGAAGGTTATGTTGTTGTTGCAAAAGTCCGCACAATGAAACCAAATGAAGGCTTTAACGCTGGCACTGAAGTTTACGAGGATCTTGTAAAGGTCGGAGTAATCGACCCAGTGAAGGTCACTCGTTCCGCACTTGCAAATGCTGCATCAATTGCTGCAATGTTCATTACTACAGAAGCTCTTGTATTTGAGACTCCTGAAGATAAGAAAGAAGAAGCTGGCGCAAGTGGTCACAGCCACGGCCCAGGCGGACATTCACACTAATAAAGTCAAAAGGCCCCGGTAATTCGGGGCCTTTTTGTTGCTAAAATAACTTATGGCAAATTTAACGTTGAGTATCGATTGCGGTGGCTTGAGTATCAAAGCATCCGTATTAGATGACGAAGGCACTATGCACGCCCAATCGGTTGCCGTCCCAACTCCCTACCCACTATCACCAACTAGATTGCTGGAGATTTTTAGTGACATTGCGGCCCAACTACCTAAGGCAGATCGCTTAACGATTGGTTTTCCGGGCATGGTTCGACATGGCGTAGTGGTGCATACTCCGCATTACATAAATACCAAGGGGCCTCGTACCAAGGTTGATCCAGAACTATTTATGGCTTGGAAGGGTTTTGATTTACAGAGCGCGGTATTGGCGAAGTTTGGTGTTCCGACCTTGGTATTAAATGATGCTGAAGTTCATGGCGCTGGTGTTGTTGCAGGTTCCGGCTTTGAAGTTGTTCTCACTCTTGGTACCGGACTTGGTTGCGCGGTATTTGATGGTGGAAAACTGGCACCGCATATTGAACTTTCTCATGCACCAGTACGTCGCTCAACTATTTATGACGAGTGGATTGGTGAACATGAACGCCGCCGCCTCGGTGACTCTTTTTGGTCGCGTCGAATTCGCATGATGGTGGCAGACCTGCGCCCAGTATTTTTGTGGGACCGACTTTATTTAGGTGGCGGAAACTCGCGCCGAATTCGCCCAGAAGTTATTGAAGCCCTTGGCGATGACGTTGTAATTGTTCCGAACGCTGCTGGCATTATGGGTGGCGCTAGAGCTTGGACTCTTACGAGGCTGTAGAAAACGCTGCAGGATTGAGCGGTTTGCGACTCTCCAGGATTGTTAAACGATCGTCTTCACTTAAGCCGCCCCAGATTCCATAAGGTTCGGCAAGTTTTAGCGCTTGTTCACGGCAAGAGGTCAAAACGGGACATGCAGCACAGACGGCCTTAGCCGCATTTTCACGGTTCTTCCGACGTGGACCGCGTTCACCCTCGGGATGAAAGAACATCTCGCTGGGCAACTCTCGACATGCAGCACTTTCCTGCCATTCCCAATCAGATGCGATTGGTCGAGGTTGAACTGTGTTCATACTTTTCCTCCGGTTTTAAGTCTTGCTATTAACTCCACTCTACAACCGTTTCATAGGTTGTTCAAGCCCCTAGCTAAGGGTTTAATCGGTTCGAGTGGTAAATCACACCGATAGGCGCGAGGATTAGGCCATGGCCCGAACTAGTACTTCTTCATCAGAGTTCGAGGTTACCTATACCGTTGCTGCCGTAGCCAGAAGGCTCGGGGTGGCTCCAGCAACGCTAAGAACTTGGGATCGTCGATATGGTTTGGGAGCAACGACCCATTTAGCGGGCGAACACCGCAAATACTCGGAAGCCGATCTCAACAAACTCACAGTTATGCGTCGCTTGATTGTTGCCGGGATGTCGCCCGCAGATGCTGCAGCAAAGGCATTAGTTTCCACTGGGAAAATTTCTGTTGCCAAAGTCTGCGCACCGATTGAAAAGCGGGCCGACCTTGTTAAAAAATTATTAGCAGCTGCGAATGGCTTTGATCAAGAAACAATTCTTCAGGAGATTCGACTGCAACTGAATAAAAATGGCGTTGCGCGGACTTGGGAAGATTTACTCGTACCAGTTTTAGTTGAGGTAGGGGCGTTGTGGGCAAGAACAGGAGAAGGCATTGAAGTCGAACATCTACTAACAGAAATTATTATGTTTGCCCTAACTGAGTACACATCAATCCAAAAAAATAAGAAAAAATGTCGACCAGTGATTCTTGCCTGTGTCGGTGAAGAGAATCATTCCCTCGCAATCAAAGCGCTCGCGGCGGCCCTGGCGGAGTCTGGTATTCCAACAACATTTTTAGGGGCTAGAACGCCACAAGAAGCCCTGCACGAAGTAGTCCGCAAATCTGCGCCGCCGGCAATATTTCTTTGGGCACAACTTCAGAAAAATGCACACAGCGATTTCGTTACGCAAATTCCAGCTATTCGCCCCGCCCCGAGAATTATTCTGGGTGGTCCCGGCTGGAGTGGGAAACCATTTGGAAATGCCATCCTTTCAGAGGGCTTGGATGACGCCCGAATCGAGATTATGCGGGCGGTCGGCGCCTAGTTGCTCCACTAGACTTTCTCAATGCTCGAAGCCGCCCGCGAAAAAATCGCAATGTTGGGTCTGACCTATGATGATGTCCTTTTACTGCCAGATGCGTCAGATGTGGTTCCAAGTGAAGTTGATACCAAAACTCGGTTAACTCGCAATATTTGGTTAGGTATTCCACTGGTTTCATCGGCGATGGACACCGTTACTGAAGCAAAGATGGCGATTGCTATGGCTAAGGCCGGCGGCATCGGAATTGTCCATAGAAATTTAGCAATCGAAGAGCAAGTTAAAAGTGTTGTTGAAGCAAAGAAACATGGCCTAGTAGGCGCCGCCGTCGGAGTTGGGGATGATGGATTTGCTCGAGCGAGTGCTCTTATTAAGGTTGGCGTCGACGTTGTAGTTGTAGATACTGCACACGGGCATCACCGCGCTGTTCTTGATGCAATTGCCCGAATCAAAAAAGAATTTCCGGAAATTGAAATTATTGGCGGAAACGTCGCCACACGCGCTGGCGCCCAAGCGCTGATTAATGCTGGTGCCGATGCGGTAAAAGTTGGCGTTGGTCCTGGTTCTATTTGCACAACTCGAATTGTTGCTGGCGTTGGCGTTCCACAAATTACTGCCATCATGGAAGCACATAAGGCATGTGTGAGCGCTGACATTCCACTAATCGCAGATGGTGGTCTGCAATATTCAGGTGACATTGCCAAAGCGATTGTTGCTGGCGCAGATTCAGTAATGCTGGGTTCGCTACTTGCCGGCTGTGATGAATCACCAGGTGACCTAGTGGAAATTGGTGGTCGCAAGTACAAGGCGTATCGCGGCATGGGTTCACTCGGTGCTATGCAATCTCGCGGCGAACAAAAATCTTATTCGAAAGATCGTTACATGCAAGACGATGTGTTATCTGAAGATAAATTAGTTCCCGAAGGAATTGAAGGAAAGGTTGCCTATCGTGGCAGCGTTGCCGATACGGTTCATCAATTAGTTGGTGGCTTGCGGTCCGGAATGGGATATGCCGGCGCTCCAACAATTGCAGATTTGCAACGCAATGGGCTCTTAATTCAAATTACTGCGGCCGGACTCCAAGAGAGTCATCCGCACGATGTAATGGATATTGCCGATGCACCGAACTACATAGGTAAAGGAAAATAACCATGAATGAAATTGAGATTGGGCCAAGTAAGCGCGCCCGTGTTGGGTATTCATTTGATGATATTGCAATAGTTCCAAGTCGCAGAACTCGCGATCCCGAAGATGTATCAATTAATTGGCAGATCGATGCTTATAAATTTGCTCTTCCAATGATGGCGGCGCCAATGGATTCTGTTGTTTCACCGGAAACCGCAATTGCAATTGGAAAACTTGGTGGCTTAGGCGTTCTAGATTTAGAAGGACTTTGGACTAGACATGCCGATCCAAGAATTCCGCTGGGCGAGATCGCCTCACTGCCACAAGAGCAAGCGATTCGCCGGATGCAAGAGTTATACGCACTTCCAATTCAACCTGAATTAATCAAGGCTCGAATCGCAGAAATTCGTGCTGCGGGCGTAACCGTTGCTGCTGCGCTTTCACCACAACGTACCGCCGAACTTCACAAGAGCGTGATTGATGCTGGCGTCGATATCTTTGTAATTCGTGGCACGACTGTGAGCGCCGAGCACGTCGCATCAGCAAATGCACCGCTAAATTTGAAGAAATTTATCTATGAATTAGATGTCCCAGTAATCGTTGGTGGATGTGCAACCGGTACTGGTGCACTTCACTTAATGCGCGCCGGTGCTGCCGGAGTCCTTGTTGGATTTGGTGGCGGCGCGGCACACACAACGCGAACAGTTCTTGGTATTGCAGTTCCTATGGCATCTGCTGTCGCTGAAGTAGCTTCTGCTCGTCGTGATTATATGGATGAATCTGGCGGCCGTTATGTTCACGTTATTGCTGATGGATCTGTTGGACGCAGCGGTGACATTGCAAAGGCAATCGCTTGCGGTGCCGATGCGGTAATGATGGGATCGCCACTGGCGAAAGCTAAGGAAGCACCAGGAAAAGGTTGGCACTGGGGTTCAGAAGCGCATCACATTGAATTACCTCGTGGCGATAGAGTCCAAGTCGGAACAGTCGGAACGCTCGAAGAAATTCTTACCGGGCCGTCTCACACAGCTGATGGAAGTATGAATTTATTTGGTGCACTGCGTCGCGCAATGGCAACCTCAGGTTATTCAGATCTTAAAGAGTTCCAACGCGTCGAGGTAGTTATTGATCGTGCCTAACAAAAGTTTGGAAACTGTACTTGTCGTTGATTTTGGCGCCCAATATGCCCAGCTAATTGCGAGGCGAGTTCGGCAAGCTCAGGTCTATTCCGAGATAGTTCCATCATCAATGCCGATTGCAGAGATGCTGGCAAAATCACCAAAAGCGATAATTTTATCTGGCGGACCTTCAAGTGTTTATGAAAGTGGCGCACCTACTTTAGATAGTGACTTATTTAAGCAAGGTATACCAATCTTTGGAATCTGTTATGGCTTTCAAGTTATGGCCGCTGCACTCGGTGGCGTTGTAACACAAACCGGAAAATCAGAATTTGGCCGGACTTCACTCTCGCTAAATTCAAAATCTAAATTACTTGATGGTCTGCCAACACAATTTAAAGTGTGGATGAGCCACGGCGATAGTGTTACATCAGCACCAGCAGGATTCAGCGCAACGGCAAATACTTCAGCAACTCCCATAGTCGCCTTTGAAAATAGTGATGCAACATTGGCTGGTGTTCAATTCCACCCAGAAGTTTTACACTCCGAAAATGGTCAAGAAATCTTGCGTCGTTGGCTGATCGATATTGTTGGATGTAAACCTACGTGGAATCCAGAGAACATAGTTGCCGCAGAAATCGAAAAGGTAAAAGCGCTTGTTGGTGGCGGTCGAGTTCTTTGTGGTTTATCTGGCGGCGTTGACTCCGCGGTAGCGGCTGCCATTGTGCAGAAAGCAGTTGGCGCACAACTTACTTGTGTCTTTGTTGATCACGGATTATTGCGAGCCGGTGAAGCTGAACAAGTTGAGCGGGATTTTGTGGCATCTACTGGCGTAAAGCTAAAAGTTGTAGATGCGAAAGAACGTTTTCTAACAGCACTTGCCGGAATAACCGACCCCGAGGCCAAGCGAAAGATTATTGGCGCTGAGTTCATTAGAGTTTTTGAAGCTGCGGCCCGCGAGATTTCAGCTGATGAACCAATTGATTTTCTTGTTCAAGGAACTCTCTACCCAGATGTAGTTGAATCAGGTGGCGGAACCGGAACTGCAAACATTAAGTCCCACCACAATGTTGGCGGCTTACCTGATGATTTGAAATTCACACTAGTTGAACCATTGCGCACACTTTTTAAGGATGAAGTTCGGTTCGCGGGTTTATCACTTGGGTTACCCGAAGAAATAATTTGGCGACAACCATTCCCTGGACCTGGTTTAGCAATTCGAATCGTTGGCGAAGTCACTGAGAATAACCTTAGAATTTTACGAAGTGCGGATTTAATTGCGCGCGAAGAGTTGCGCTTAGCCCAACTTGATCGCGTGATTTGGCAGTGTCCAGTGGTCCTGCTCGCTGACGTACGCAGTGTTGGTGTCCAAGGTGATGGTCGAACTTATGGCCACCCAATAGTTCTCAGGCCCGTCTCATCTGAGGATGCTATGACTGCTGATTGGAGCCGCATTCCTTATGATGTGTTGGAGAAGATTTCGACACGGATCACTAATGAGGTTAGAGAAGTAAATCGGGTAGTTTTAGATATCACATCTAAGCCACCAGGAACTATTGAGTGGGAGTAAGAAATGAAAGTTAAGGCAGTTGTATTAGCAATAGCAACCTCGCTTATTTTTGTTGCGCCGGTAATTGCTGACACCAATACTCCCGCATCGCATGCTCCAACACCTTTCACTGTTAAGTCAGACCCGGTTGCGTGCAAAGGCACCTATGCCGTTGGTCATCAAGCAAAGGATCTTGCAATCCCGAAGATTAAGAAGCCATTCAAGAATAAAGTCTTTACCTTTAACACAAATTGTGGGCAGATCGTTATTGCAGCTGATGGCGTAAAGGCGCCACTAACCGTTCTCTCGATGGCATATCTTGCTAACAATGGTTTCTTTGATCAGACCCTTTGCCATCGTTTAACTACAAAAGGTATTTATGTTATTCAGTGTGGCGATCCGACCGCATCAGGTCGTGGCGGTCCAAAGTGGCAAGTACCCGATGAGAATTTGCCAGTTGCAGGTCCTAATGCGTATCCAGCCGGAACTGTTGCGATGGCAAACTCTGGACCAAATACAAGTGGTAGTCAGTTCTTCTTTCTCTACGCCGACAACTCTGTTCTTGGTTCAAATTACACAATTTGGGGCCATGTAACCAAGGGACTTGAAATCCTCAAAGCTGTTGCAGCTCAAGGATCAAATAACTCAAATGGTGATGGCGATGGTGGACCGAATCAAACTTTCGCTATCGAGAGAGCGGTTGCCCGTTAAGCAGTATTAACTATTCTAAATGCTTCAGCGATTCGACCAGCAGGCAAATTAAAGAGCGTGGCATTTCGCTCGCCCCACTCGCGAACCATCTTAGGCATCTCGGTGTTGTGCGCCGTCTGACTTACATGTGAATGTAGCGCTTTTATTTTTGCATCAAAGGTTTCGGTAATATCAACAAAATGATCTGGTGAATTATGTGACATAACCCAGACTTCAAGGACGCGCCAAGGTTCCAGACCTTCAACTTTCAACAGATCTTCAAATGCAAATGCGTTTCGTGCATCGGGATAAACCGCCTGAATTGCCGCCTCACCTGCTGCCATATGATCTGGATGACTTGCAAATAACCGGTCCCAGTTCCGCTCTGGACTTTGAACTACTAGTCGCTGCGGCTTTACTTTGCGAATTTCTCGGACAATCTCTTTACGTAATTCAATTGTTGGAACGAGCCAACCATCGCGATGATTTAAAAAGGTTA
>Ga0136641_1001110_pt1 | contig 11273 bp, 10 predicted proteins | sample EliLak1302023Y_FD_115312 | JGI IMG/M metagenome (GOLD analysis project Ga0136641, IMG submission 115312) | Freshwater microbial communities from Elizabeth Lake, Yosemite National Park, California, USA - 13020-23Y | ecosystem: Environmental > Aquatic > Freshwater > Lake ...
AATCACCGTGGCACTTGTCACTTTGAAGGAATTGCTGGATGCCGGAGTTCACTTCGGCCACCAGACCCGTCGTTGGAACCCGAAGATGCGTCGTTTCATCTTGGGTGAGCGCAACGGCATCTACCTAATCGACCTCCGTAAGACCCTCTCGGGTATCGAGGAGAGCTACACGTTCCTCCGTGACCTCTCCGCTAAGGGCGGCATAGTCTTGTTCGTGGGCACCAAGAAGCAGACCCAGGGTCCTATCGCCGACTACGCGACAGCCTGTGGCATGCCGTATGTCAACCAGCGTTGGCTAGGTGGCATGCTCACCAACTTCAGCACTGTTGTGGGCCGCGTAAAGCGCATGGTCGAACTCCGCGCCATGAACAAGGCCGGCGACTTCGAAGGTATGCCCAAGCGCGAAGCACTCCGTCACCGTCGTGAGCTCGAGAAGCTCGAGCACAACCTCGGTGGTATTTCGAGTCTCGACCGTCAGCCCGACGCCATCTTCGTTATTGATACGAAGAAGGAGCACATTGCCGTGACCGAGGCCCGCAAGCTCGGAATCCCCGTCATTGCGGTCGTCGACACCAACTGTGACCCTGACGTCATCGACTTCGTAATCCCTGGCAATGACGACGCCATCCGCGCCGGCGCACTCTTGTGCCGCCTGATGGCCGACGCTGTCGTTGAAGGCCGCTTCATTGCGGCCAACCGTCCCCGCGTGGCCGCCCCGGTCAACGCTTAACTCTGTCAACTTTCTAAACAAGGAGAACAACGGTGGCTATCACCGCTAAAGACGTACAAACGCTCCGTCAAGCAACGGGCGTAGGAATTCTGGACGCGAAGCGCGCCCTCGAAGAGAACAATGGTGACTTTGACGCCGCTAGCCAGTGGCTGCGCGTTCAGGGTCTCGCCTCGGCTGCCAAGCGCACCGATCGCGAAAACTCCGAAGGTGCCGTGACTGTCGTTAAGGATGGCGCACACGCCTCGATCGTCGAGCTCAAGAGTGAGACTGACTTTGTCGCCAAGTCCGACGTCTTCGTGGCCGTTGTGGACGACATGGCTGCTCAGGTGGCCGCTAACGGTGAAGAGGCGATTGCCGGCTTCAAGGACCAGCTCGAAACCATGCTGACCACCTTGAAGGAAAACATCGAAGTCGGTCGTGTTGTGCGCCTCAGCGCCGGTGCCGACGAAGTCATCGAGACGTACCTCCACCAGCAGGCCGGTCGCGGTGTTAACGCCGTCGCCGTTGTGGTGAGGGACGGCTCATCTGAGCTCGCTCACGACATCGCTGTGCATATCGCTTTCACTAAGCCCAGCTTCTTGCGCCGCGAGGATGTCCCCGCGGCCGAAGTTGACGCTGAGCGGGCCACCATCGAAGAGATCTCACGGAACGAAGGCAAGCCCGATGCGGCGCTGCCCAAGATCATCGAAGGTCGCTTGAATGGTTGGTACAAGGAGCGCGTCCTCCTGGAGCAGGCCTACGTCAAGGACGAAAAGCAGACCATTACACAACTTCTCGGTAGCGCCAGCATCACGGCGTTCGCCCAGGTTGTAATCGGGGGCTAAGCAGATGCCTCGCCGGGTTGTCCTAAAGATTTCCGGCGAGGCCCTTGCTTCGTCGGCAAGCGACCAAACAATCGACGCCAAAGTTGTCGATTTTCTCGCTTCCGAAATTGCCAAGGCCACCGAATCAGGTGAGCTCGAGCTAGCACTTGTGGTTGGGGGTGGAAACATTTGGCGCGGTGCCAGTGGCGAACTAGCCGGCATGAATCGTGCCAACTCGGACATTATGGGCATGCTCGGCACCATCATTAACGCCCTGGCACTTCAGGACGCCATCGAGAACCACGGCCGTCAGGCCCGGGTTATGACGGCCATCAATATGGACCAAGTGGCGGAGCCCTACATTCGCCGCCGCGCCGTTCGCCACCTCGAAAAGGGTCGCATTGTGATCTTCGCGGCTGGCATGGGTAACCCCTACTTCACAACCGATACTCCAGCGGCCCAGCGGGCCGCCGAGATCGAAGCCGAGATCGTCCTGAAGGGTACCCACGGCGGGATTGACGGTGTTTACACCGAAGACCCCAAGAAGAACCCCAATGCCGTGAAGTACGAGACGGTCAGCTTCGACGAGGCCATCCAGAAGGAACTACGCGTCATGGATCTCACCGCCATCACGTTCTGTAAGGACAACGACCTCCCGATTCGGGTATTTGACCTGATGAAGACGGATAATCTGCGTCGCGCCCTCGCCGGTGAAGCCGTGGGTACGCTAGTTAAGTAATGGAACACGAACTTATTGAACTCGTCCTCGCCGATACGCGTGATCGAATGGTGAAGGCCATGGATCACGTCAAGAGCGAGTTCGCCACAGTTCGGACCGGTCGGGCCAACTCGGCTCTGGTGGAGAACCTCGAAGTCGAGTACTACGGGGTGATGTCACCGCTGAAGCAGCTGGCCAACTTTTCGGTCCCGGAACCCAGGCTGCTCGTGGTCTCACCATTCGACAAAGGTGCCATGGCCGCTATTGAAAAGGCTATCTCCAACGCCGATCTCGGGTTAAATCCCTCGAACGACGGCATCGTTATTCGCTTGAACTTTCCCACGTTGACTGAAGAGCGCCGCAAGGACTTCGTCAAGATCGTTCGCGGGAAGGCCGAAGAAGGCAAGATCGCTATGCGCGGTGTTCGACGCCACGCCCGCCAGGAACTAGAGGGCCTGGAAAAAGAGAAGGAAAACGGTATTTCCACTGACGACATCGAGCGAATCGAGAAGGTTCTCGACAAGATGACGCAGGACGAAGTCGCGTCAATCGAATCACTGCTGACGCATAAGGAACAGGAACTCCTTGAAGTCTGAGGGCCCCACCAGCAACGATCTTCCAACGGGGGAGATGCCAGTTGTTAGGCCGGCAGACTCTCGCGTGACAATTACCGGTGCTGAAGTGGCCGCCGAGGCGGCCGGCATTCCGGTTCCCTCGCCGAGCATCGACCCCGAAACGTTGTTGCCCCACTGGACTGAAGAGCCGACGGGTCAGATGCCAGCAGTTCTTAAGCGCGACGAGCCGGTAAGTAGCGATCCACTCGATCAGATTCCCGCCCCCGTGTGGCGTGAGGACGAGACCGACTACACCGTGCACGACGAGCAGATTGGGCAAATCATCGGGAACGTTGAAAGCAGTGATCCACTCGACGTAGAGCTTGAAGAAGCACCAATCGTCGAATCACCGGTCGTTGAAGCGGCACGCCCGACGCCTTCACGCGCCGAACGTCTGCGCCAGTCCGACCAGAAGTTACTCAAGAACCGAGCGACTCGCACCGCTCCGCCCAAGGACATGCGTAAGGCGACCGTGACGGGCGTGCTCGCCGCCCTGTTCGTCGTAGGTGTTTTCTTGACCGGTCCGATTCCCGTCGTGATCTTGGTTTCGGCTGCCCTGGCTGCCGCCATCGCCGAAATCTTCGCCGCTTTTCGCTCTGCTGGTGCTCGCCCGGCCACGCTGCTCGGTGTGCTGGCAACTGTGGCGCTGACACTCGGTGCCTACAACCGTGGCGAAGCTGCCCTCTCACTCGTCACGTTTCTCTTTATCTTTGCGGTCTTTGCCTGGTATCTGGCGACGCCAACCAAGTTCGATATGTTGGACGGCTTGGGTGTGAGCGTTGTTGGCTACATCTGGATTGCCGTCATGGGTTCCTTCGCCATGCTGTTGATCTCACCCGTTAATTACAAGGATCGTCACGGCATGGCCTTCTTGATGGGTGCGATCATCGTCACGGTGGCTAACGACACCGGCGCACTCGTCAGCGGAAGGATCTTTGGCCAGCGTAAGTTGGCACCGACAATCTCCTCTGGCAAGACTGTTGAAGGAGCGATCGGTGGACTGCTCAGCGGCCTCTTCTTCGCCGTCGTAGTCGTGTCACAAATTCACCCCTGGAACGTTGGTGGGGCCGCATTGCTGGGCCTCTTGGTCGGAGTGGTTGCTCCATTGGGAGACCTCTTTGAGTCACTCGTGAAGCGCACCCTCGGCCTTAAGGACATGGGCGAAGTCTTGCCTGGTCACGGTGGGATAGTTGATCGAATCGACGGACTTCTCTTCGTTCTTCCCGTGACCTATTACCTGGTCAACATTCTCAACCTCGGCTAGTCGTGGCCGCATCAGTCCGCTCGGTCGCGTTGCTCGGAGCCACCGGCTCCATTGGCACCCAAACGCTCGATGTGCTTCGCCGTTCGCCGGAGCACTTCAATCTCGTCGCCTTGTCGGGTGGGACGCGAACGCAAGAATTAGTTGCGATTGCTCGTGAATTTCACGTACCTCTCGTTGGAGTACTGAACGAGGGTGATGCGCAACTTGTTGCCGCCGAACTTCCGGGGGTCGACGTCGTTGTAGGTGATGCGGGTCTCGATATCTTGGCGCGCAGTGCGGATGTGGTGGTTAATGCAGTGGTGGGCTTTGCCGGCCTTACCGCCACGCTCGCAGCGTTGGATGCCGGCAAGCGACTGGCGTTGGCGAATAAGGAGTCCCTAGTTGCGGCTGCTCCGTTGGTCGATCAAGTACGGGCCCACCGTGACTGTGATCTCGTCCCCATTGACTCCGAGCACTGCGCCATTCACCAGTGCCTGGTCGGAACTGATGCGACCGACGGGTATCGCTCGGTGAAACGACTGCTCCTGACGGCGTCGGGTGGTCCGTTCCGTACGAAGAGTTTGAGCGAACTGCAGCACGTGACGAAGGCCGACGCGCTCGCACACCCCACGTGGGCCATGGGGCCGAAAATTACGATCGACTCGTCAACGCTCATGAACAAGGGTCTCGAAGTACTCGAGGCCGCCGCTCTCTTTGGCATCGGCGTGGACCGTATTGACGTGGTGGTTCACCCCCAGTCCATCGTTCACTCCATGGTGGAGTACGTCGATGGTTCGACGCTGGCCCAGTTGTCGCACCCCGACATGCGGCTACCAATTGCCTACTGCCTTGGCCTGCCCGAACGTCTCGACCACAGTTGGGGTGCCATCTCCTTTGCCGACGCGCTGACCTTGACCTTTGAGCCACCCAATCGAGAGGCCTTTCCCGCCTTAGATCTGGCCTACGAGGCGGGGCGGCGTGGGGGAGCGGCACCGGCCTGGTTGAGTGCGGCGAACGAAGTAGCGGTCGAGGCCTTCCTGCAGGACCGTATTTCGTGGAATGGCATCATTCCGGTGGTAGCGCGCACACTCGATGCCTTTGACGGAGCCCCGCTTACATCGGTCGAAGAACTTCGAGCTCACGACGGAAATTCTCGGAGAATCGCTGGCAAGATGGTCTCTGCACTATGAGTACCGAGCCGCGCGCAAGTTGGAAAGAAGCAGTGATCGCTGTACTGGTCGTCGTGCTCATGATTCGCCTCGGCGGCTGGCTCCTGCCGGCCGTTATTGCCGCTGTCCTGCTCATGGTTGTAGGTCACGAACTCGGTCACTTCCTGACGGCCAAGTGGACCGGCATGAAGGCCACTGAATTTTTTGTCGGTTTCGGTCCGCGAATTTGGTCCTTTCGTCGCGGTGAGACGGAGTATGGAATTAAGGCCCTCCCGCTTGGTGGCTACGTCAAAATCACGGGAATGTCGTCGCTGGAACAACTCGACGACAGTGACGAACCTCGGAGTTACCGTGCACAGAGTTACCCCCGTCGTCTACTCGTGGCTTCGGCCGGCTCGATTATGCACGTCATCATGGCGTCACTGTTATTAATTGTCTCCTATTCGGCTCTCGGGGTTCCCGATCGTTCGAAGATTCAGATTGCCGGTTTTACGTCGTGGGATGGACACATTAAGAACGCGGCCCAGCTCGCGGGTATCCAACGCGGTGATCTCGTCGAGCGCATTGCCAATCTCACGACTGGTCGAGTCACCGACGTGCACGGCGGTTCATCGCTGATTGATGCCGTGGCGGTCTCCTCAAATCAACCGCTCGAATTAACGATTCTTCGCGATGGTGCGCAGCGGACCGTAACCGTCACGCCCGTTGACGGGCGTACGCTGCTCGCTGGTGGCGTGCCGCTGGTGGCACCGTCAAATCCCGCTCATGGCTTTCTGGGCATCTCGCTCGAGAATCCCAACAAGCGCGTCGCCCCGTGGACGGCCGTTCCCACCGTGGCTACCACCGTCGGAACCATGATCAAGGACGCCACACTCTCGGTGCCCAAGATGTTCTCCCCATCACAACTTGGCAACTTACTTAGCAATGTGACTAATAACTCCGTTGGCCAGCAGTCGGCCCAAACCGGTAACCGTCCAGTTTCCGGCGTTGGGGCGGTTCGACTCGCTGTGGAGAGTGCGCACGCCGGACCTCGTGAGTTCATCGCCTTTTTCGCAACCCTCAACATTTTCATCGGCGTGCTGAATATGTTTCCGATGATGCCGCTGGACGGTGGTCTGGTGTTGGTGGCCACCTACGAACGGATTCGCACCCGCAAGGGTCAACCCCGCTATCAGGCGGATCTCAATCGCCTAGCCCCCTTCGTGTTTCTCTTCCTGGGGCTGCTGGCCTTCATCTTCCTCACCACGCTCTATCTCGATATTGTGCACCCAATTAAGAACCCGTTTCAGTAGTGCGTCCGAACTCTTGAGCGACACGGCAGAATAGAACTGTGGAAGTCACCTCATCGCTCTTAACGCCCCGTCGTCAAACTCGTCAGATCTCGGTCGGCAATGTGCTCGTCGGTGGCGACGCCCCTATCACCATTCAGTCAATGACCACGACCAAGACGGCCAATGTCGACGGAACTCTGGAGCAGATTTACGCGCTGGCCGCCGCTGGTGCGGACCTTGTTCGCTGCACCTGCAATGAGCAAGAAGCGGCCGAAGGGTTGGCCCAGATTGTTCCCCGGTCTCCCGTTCCGATTATTGCCGACATTCACTTTCACGTCGAGATGGCTCTCGCGGCACTAGAGGCCGGCGTGCACGGACTGCGTCTTAATCCTGGCAACCTCCGCAAGCCCGAAGAGATCAAGCTCGTGGCCCGCGAGGCCAAAGACCGCGGTGTGCCGATTCGCATTGGTGTGAATGCGGGATCGCTCCACCCCGATCTCTACGCCAAGTACGGCGGCGCCACACCCGAGGCTCTCGTGGAATCAGCGCAGATTGAACTGCGCTATTTCCAGGAGGTCGATTTCGACGACGTGAAGATTTCAGTGAAGGCCTCCAGCGTGGCTCTCATGATTGCGGCCTACCGCTTGGCGAGCGCCACGTTTGACTACCCACTCCACCTCGGCGTGACCGAAGCCGGCCCGCTGCCTGGTGGACTTCTGAAGGGCTCCGTAGGTATTGGTACCTTGCTTGCCGAGGGCATTGGCGACACCCTGCGCTACTCGCTTACCGCCGACCCGGTCGAAGAGGCCAAGGCCGGTCGTCAGCTACTTGAATCGCTCGGACTTCGCGAGCGCAAGGGTCTCGATCTCATTGCCTGCCCCAGTTGCGGCCGAGCCGAAGTAGACGTAATCAAAGTCGCAAACGAGGCGCAGCAGGCCCTAGAGCAACTCAACCTGCCCATCCAGGTGGCCGTTATGGGCTGTGTGGTGAATGGTCCCGGAGAAGCACGCCACGCCGACCTTGGCATTGCGGCCGGTAAAAAGCGTGGCCACCTCTTTATCAAGGGACAGATTGTTCGTGTCGTTCCCGAGGACGAGATGGTGCAGGCTCTCGTCGAAGAAGCCAAGAAGCTAGTGGCCGAGGGCGTCGAAGCTCGCCTGGCGGCCCGCGATCTCAACGCCGAAAAAGAGGCCGAGGCCGATCGCGCCCTGTTGCTCGACGCCAAGGGCGCTGATGCCAATCGCGCGAATGAAAAGATCACCGAGATTCGTCGCCGAATCAACAACGTCGAGAAGTAGGATTTGCTTCGTTCACTTCGAAGGAGCACCGTGGCACAGCCAGGCGTATTGACCCCACAAAACGAGGACTTTCCCCGTTGGTACCAGGACGTCGTGGCCAAGGCCGAGATGGCTGATAATGGCCCGGTTCGCGGCACCATGGTCATTCGTCCCTACGGTTACGCCATCTGGGAACACATTCAGTCCGAGATTGACCGGCGGATCAAGGCCGCCGGAGCCGAGAATGCCTACTTTCCACTCTTTATTCCCGAGAGCTACCTGAGCCGTGAAGCCGAACACGTGGAAGGCTTTAGTCCGGAGCTCGCCGTTGTGACTCACGCCGGAGGCGAGAAGCTCAGCGAACCCGTGGTTGTGCGACCAACTTCTGAAACCGTTATTGGTGAATTCATGGCCAAGTGGATACAGTCGCACCGTGACTTACCACTTCTCTTAAACCAGTGGGCAAACGTAGTGCGATGGGAGCTACGGCCCCGTATGTTTCTTCGGACCTCCGAGTTCCTCTGGCAGGAAGGCCACACGGCCCACGCCTCGTTTGAAGACGCGGCAACGTACGCCCGCAAAATTCACCACGAGGTCTACAACGACTTCATCCAAAATGTGCTCGGCGTGCAGGTTTATTTGGGTATCAAGTCCAAGAGTGAGCGATTTGCCGGTGCCACCAACACGATGACCTGTGAGGGCATCATGCGTGACGGTAAGGCGCTCCAGATGGCTACGAGTCATGAACTGGGTCAGAACTTCGCCAGGGCTTTCGACATCAAGTTCCAAGATGAGAGTGGCACGGCGGCACACTGCTTTACCACATCGTGGGGCGCCTCGACTCGTCTCATCGGCGGCCTCATCATGTCCCACGGTGATGACAATGGTCTTGTCGTGCCTCCGCGTCTCGCGCCAATCCAAGCAGTCGTTCTCGCGGTTCGCGATGAAGAGTCAGTAAATAATGCGGCCGAGGAGATCTCTCGACAATTGCTCGCTGCCGGGATTCGTGTACGTACCGATCACGGACGAGGCAGCTTTGGTCGTCGCGTGACCGACTGGGAGATTAAGGGTGTGCCGGTCCGCGTCGAAGTGGGCCCCCGCGACCTAGCCGAGGGTCTCGTTACCTTGGCTCGTCGCGACACGGGGGAGAAGACACAGGTACGCCTGGAAGAGGCTCCCGCGCGGATTGTCACCCTGCTCGAAGAGATCCAGGAGTCAATCTTGGAGAGTTCGCGAAGTGCCTTGTCGGGCCGTACGGTCGATGTGTCGAGTATCGCCGAGGCCGCCGAAGCGGCCAACGAGGGATTTGCCCGTCTTGGTTGGGACTTAGTTAAGGGCGAGGGTGAAGCCACGCTGCGTACGCAGGCCATCACCGTTCGCTGCCTACAACGGGCCGACGGCTCGATGCCCGACAGCGAAGACGAGGTCGGCTTGGTGGCCATCGTCGCCAAGAGTTACTAAGAGCTAGTAGCAATAGCCCAAAAGCCCTATAAATTGGGGCTTCTGGAGAATCAAAAAGCAAAAATGGTGTAATTCTGCTACCATATCATTAACAGTCCGCTTCGGACGATTGGACTCGTAACACGCGGGCCTTGGGCCCGCGTTTTGCTTTGCCGGTCGTCGGTCGCGTGCAACAGAAAGGAGTCGAAAATGGTTGACCTCACCACGCCCATTTCTGCTCTCTTGTTGCCATTGGGCCTGGATCTCTACGACCTTGAATTCACGAAGGGCAGCCTGAACGTCACCGTGAATAGGGACGGCGGGGTCGATGTCGACTCCCTGGCCAAGGCCAATCGCACGATTTCAGAGTGGCTCGACGAGAACGACCCGTTTCCGGGTCGCTACACCCTCGATGTCTCTAGTCCCGGCCTTGAGCGTCGTTTACGTACTTCTACACACTTCACGACTGCCGTCGGCACCCTAGTGACCTTGCGTGAAATGCGTAAAGGCGAAGCCACTCGTCGTCTCGAGGGCGAGCTCGTCAGCGTCACGGGCAACACCATTGTCTTGCGTGACAACAACCTCGGTGAAATTTCTATTGAGATCGACAACGTGGAGCGCGCGCGCACCGTCTTTGTCTGGGGTGCAACGGCCAGGCCTACCCCCTCTAAAGGTCGTCCCCAAACCAGTTCTAAAGGAAGGAAGTAGTCATGAGTTTTCGTGATGCACTCGGCGCTATGGCGCAAGAGGAAAACATTGAAGTAATGGAGCTGCTTAACGCGCTCGCTAACTCGATGCTAAAGGCCTACAAGAAGCGTCCCGACGCGGCTGAAGATGCCGAAGTTGAAATCAACCCCGAGACCGGAGCGATCAAGATCATTGGTCTCGTACTCGACGCGGAGGGCAATATCACCGACGAGTGGGATGCGACGCCAGCCGACTTTGGGCGCATTGTGGCTCGCAATGCCCGTCAGAACCTGCTCGACGCCATCGCTGAAATTCGCCGTCGCCACATGTACGAAGAGTTCGTAAACCGCGAGGGTGACATCGTGTCGGGCACCGTGCTACCAGTTAACGAGAAATTCCTCGACCGGTACACCAAGTTGAATATCGGTAAGGGCGAAGCGATGATGCCTCGCGCCGAGCAGATCAACATTGAGCACTTGACCGAAGGTCAGCGCGTGAAGGTCTACATCGTCGAAGTCCGCAACACCAACCAGGGTCCGTCCATCGTGGTTTCACGTACACACCCCGCCCTGGTGGCCAAGTTGTTCGAAATTGAAGTACCAGAAATTGCAAGTGGTCTCGTAGAAATCAAGGCTCTTGCTCGTGAACCCGGGCACCGCTCCAAGGTGGCCGTGGCGAGCAACGACTCAGACGTCGACCCCGTCGGTGCCTGTGTTGGTGCTCGTGGCTCACGCGTACGCAACATTACGAATGAACTTCGTAATGAGCGCGTCGACATTGTGCCCTACAGCGATGACCCAGTGGAGTTCATTACGGCCGCTCTGCAGCCCGCACGTATCCGTGAGGTCATTCTGGACGAAGAGACCGGTACCGCCACGGTCATCGTGCAGGACCAGCAGCTTTCGCTCGCCATTGGTAAGGAGGGCCAGAACGCCCGCCTCGCCGCCCGTTTAACTGGCTGGCGCATTGACATCCGTTCCGATGTTGAAGAGTCTGAAGCGGCAGTTGCGGCCGAAGAGGCTCTGGTTGAAGAGGTTGAGTACGGCGACGTTGCAGTTGAGACAGTCGAAGAGATTTCTGAAGAAGTGGTCGTTGAGACCGCCAATGAGGAAGAGGTCGCGGAATAACCCCGTTGCGGACCTGCGTCGTCTGCCGTGCCACCAAACCTGTAGGGGAGTTGGTACGAGTGGGATGCGATGCGGGGCGGTCGTGGTACCTCGGTACCGGAGATGGCCGTGGTGCGTGGTGGTGTCAAACCGGTGAATGCCGGCGAGATGTCCCCGCGGGCCGTCTAGTTCGGGCGCTTCGGCGTCCGGTCTCC
>Ga0136641_1001111_pt1 | contig 11269 bp, 8 predicted proteins | sample EliLak1302023Y_FD_115312 | JGI IMG/M metagenome (GOLD analysis project Ga0136641, IMG submission 115312) | Freshwater microbial communities from Elizabeth Lake, Yosemite National Park, California, USA - 13020-23Y | ecosystem: Environmental > Aquatic > Freshwater > Lake ...
ATAGGCTTGCAAACCCACATAGGCCGGGGCTACTTGCACATCGGCACGCACAGGCGAAACGGCTTTTTCGCTGTGGGCAGCGGCATCAAACACCGCGTCTTGGGCAGCAGCAGGATGTTGGCAGGCCGACGCTTGCACCGCCGTGGCGATGCGCTCGGGCGTGGCAAAGGGCACCGGGTTTTGATCTACTACCGCAGCGGGCGCTTGTTCGCAGCGGCCAATGCACGGCGCGGCAATCACGCGCACATCGTCGCGGCCCAAAATCGCTGGTAAGCGTGCTAACAAGTCTTGCGCGCCTGCCAATTCACAGCTCAGGCCATCGCACACACGTACCGTCATGGCGGCGGGCTGGGCATCACCGCGCAAGACTTCAAAGTGGTGATAAAAAGTCGCAACCTCAAACACCTCGGCCATGCCGATACGCATTTGCTTGGCCAGCGCCACCAGGTGGCGGTCGTGCAAACAGCGGAAATGGTCGTTGAGTTGGTGCAGATATTCAATCAGCAGTTCGCGCGGGTGCGGGCCCTGGCCGATCAAAGCCTGCACTTCCAGCACGGCGGCGTCTTCCGGCTGGCGGCCTTTGAGCTTGGATTTGCTGCGAATGCGCTTGCGCATATCGTCCACTGTGCCCAAAGAGACGGCGGCGGGACTGGAAACAAGGGTCTGGGTCATGGCGTCGGGGTACAAATACCCATGTAATGTGCGCCAGAGTATGGGTGCATACGCCCCGTAGCGTCCAATTGAATCCCTACATTGGGTCATTCAATGGCTGAATGACGCGATGCAGCAAACCAGACTAAGGCGCGCTGCCCTCGCGTTCCAAAGCGGCCAGTTCGTCCAAGGTATTGGCGTTAAAAAAGGCCAACGGATCGTCGCCGGGCTGATCAAAAGGCACGACCACCAAGCGCTGCTGCGCGGCCCAGGCGTCTATCTTGCGTCCACCCGCCTGAGTGAACGCTTGCAGGCTAGGCAACAGTTCAGCGCGCAGCAGGCAAAACACCGGCTGCTTGCGCAAGCGGGTTTGCCCGTTTTCATCACGCTCAGGCGCGGCGGCCATGGCAATTTGGGCGTCTTGCGCCTGTAGCGCGCCAGCTAGGCGCGGCACCAGGTCCAGCGGAAACAGCGGCGTGTCGCAGGGCAAGGTCAGCAAGTAAGGGGTTTGGCAATGCGCCAGGCCCACCAAAAAACCGGCCAGTGGCCCGGCGTAATCGGCCAAGCTATCGGGCCAGACCGGCGCGCCAAAGGCTTCATACTGTTCAAAATTGCGGTTGGCATTGAGCATGTCAGAGCCCACACTGCCAGTGCCACGCAAGCGCAGCAGGCTGTGCAAAGCCAGAGGCTGCCCCCTAAAAATTTGCAAACCCTTATCCACCCCGCCCATGCGGCTGCCACGGCCACCGGCCAGCAATACGGCGCTGATGTGCTGCGACTCGATCATGCGTGGGCTTGGGAAGTAAAGGTCGTCAAGGCGCTCAGGCCGAGCCCGCGACCGGCGAAGTCAGCATGCCGCTGTGCATGGCCGCATGTTGCAACCAGAGCGCATCGCGCGCCAGGTCCATGGCCGCTTGCAAGGCCCGCGAGGGACGCATCTGCGCGTTGTACATAAAGCCTATGGGCGTGCGCACCTCGGGTTCTACCAAAGGCAGCGCCTCCAACTGACCGTCGCCGCGCACCGCTCCCACCAAAGCGCCGGGCAAAATGCCGCACATCTGGCCTTGCATCACGCTGAGCGCCATGGCGAGAATGGAGTTGGTCTCCATCGCCGGCGTCACCCGCATACCAGCCTGGCGCAAAGCCGCATCCACAATGGTGCGATTGTGCATCTCGGGGGTTAACAAACACAACGGGAATTGACCTGCATCTTGCCAACGCAGTGGCGGCCCGATGCGCAGCCCATCGGCTTGCGGCCTGTCCGCACGGCGCAGCAAGAAGTAGTGTTCGGTGTATTGCTCAAAAGCACTCAAGCGTGCGCCTTTGGAGTCCATGCGCTCGATATAGCCCATGGCCAAGTCCAGCGACAAAGTGTCCAGGCCTTTTTCCAACTCGGCAGAGCTGAGCGACAAAACAATGGGCCGGATACCGTTTTGGCGAGCCTGCAACATGGCGGCAAAACGGGCCGCCACCGGCACTGCCGTGGGTACGGCCCCGATGCGCAGCGGGCCATGGGGTGCCAGGGCATCGCCTTTGAGTGCCTCTTGCAACAAGGCATGTTCGTGCAACATACGCTGCGCCGAGGCCAAAATGATTTCGCCCTCGGGCGTAAAGCCTACGTAATTGCGTTCGCGCTTGACGATCACTGCCTGGAACTCTTCCTCCAGCGCGCGAAGCGCGTTGGAGAGCGCCGGTTGTGTGATGTGGCAGGCCTGTGCCGCGCGCCCGAAATGCCGGTGCTCGTTCAAAGCCACCAAATAGCGCAGGCTGGGAAGCAGGTTCACATCAGGCCTCGATTGCCTGACGAAAGCCCCGCCACAGTGGACGTAACGCCCCCTAGCGCGCGACGATAAGTAGAGCCGGTGTACATCGTTTCATTGTTGCACACCCCCTTATGGACTAGCACCCCCCAACAAAACGCCGACCTAAGCGCAGGGCTTGGACGGCGTTATTGGGAGGACCACTTAGGCAAAAAACTTGGCTACGCTTTGCAAAGTGCGGTACACACCCCATGCCAGCGGTAGGCCAACCGCAAGCCACGCGAGAAATACGACTGCAGGGCTAATGGTGTCATCACCGGCGCCTTCAACACGCGAAACTAGCGAGGCCGCCGCGCGTTCATGGGCCAGGCGCTTTTCTTCGGCCAGCTCTGCGTCGCTCATAAACCACTTGTCGTCCAAGGGGCGAACCAACAAATTACAAATCAGCCCAACCACCAGCATGCCCACCAGGATATACATGGTTTGGTTGTAAACCTGTTCACGCGGTATGCCCAAGCTCAGCTGGTATTCGCGCATGTAGTTCACCACGACAGGGCCGAGCACCCCGGCGGTAGCCCAGGCGGTCAGCAAGCGCCCATGGATGGCACCCACCATTTGCGTGCCAAAAATATCTGCCAGATACGCCGGTACGGTCGCAAAGCCGCCGCCATACATACTCAAAATAATGCAGAAGGCCCCTACAAACAAGAAAATATTACCGGCGTTCGCGCTGCTCGGTACGCTGAAATACATCAAGCCACCCAAGACGAAGAAAACCACATAGGTAATTTTGCGACCCAGCAAATCCTACAAGCTGGCCCAAAAGAACCGGCCGCCGATGTTGAACAAACTCAGCAGCGCAGTAAAACCCGCGGCCACGGTGGCAATGGCTTTGAGTTGGTCTTTGTCCAACTCGGTGAATTTGCCCGGCAGACCCGCCAAAGAGCCACCAAACACCTCTTGCAGCATGGGTGAAGCCATGCCGATCACGCCGATACCGGCGCTCACGTTCATGCACAAAACCATCCAAATCAGCCAAAACTGCGGAATGCCCCAGACCTTGGTCACATGCACATGGCGCTGGGTGATCATGGCGTTATCCACCTGTGCGGGCGGTGGTGTCCAGCCCTCGGGCTTCCAGCCGGTCTCAGGCACGCGGTAGCCAAAAGCCCCGGCCATCATGAACACAAAATACACCAGCGCCATCACGATAAAGGTTTGCATCACACCCACATCGGTGGGCGTGGCGAAGTACTTCATCAAATCATTGGCCAGCGGCGAGCCGATCATGGCGCCGCCGCCAAAGCCCATGATGGCCATACCCGTGGCCATGCCGCGGCGGTCGGGGAACCATTTTACGAGCGTAGAAACCGGCGAGATATAGCCCAGCCCCAGACCGATGCCACCGATAACGCCAGAGCCCAGTACCATCAACCAAAACTGGTGCAAATACACGCCCAGCGCGGAAATCAGCATACCGCCGCACCAGCACACTGCCGAGACCACACCGGCCTTGCGCGGACCAGAGCGTTCCAACCAGCCGCCCCAGGTGGCCGCGCTGGTACCCAGGAGCACGAAGAACAAGGTGTACATCCACCCCAGCGTGGAAATTTGCCAATCGCAACTGGTGGTGAACAACTGCGCCCAAAAACCTATTTCTGGACCGCATTTGATGGCCTCTTTGATGCCCAGCGCTTTGGACAGTGGCAACCAGAAGACCGAGAAGCCATAGGCCATGCCGATGCATAAATGAATCGCTAAGGCAGCTGGGGGGACCAGCCAGCGGTTGTAGCCGGGGCCGGCAATGATGCGCTCTTTGTCGAGCAAGCCTGGGGTCGCATTGGACATCGTTACTCCTTGGATTTATTTGAGGAAAGCTCCGCAGAAATTACCCTGCAAAAGCGTCACGGCACCATCGCCGACGTCCAGTATGTAAAGCCAAAACTTAAAGAAAACTTACAAAACATCCCAATCGAGGGTTAACCCTGTGCAAGAAATTAGTGACTAAAAAAACTATAAAAATTTTCATGTGTCTTTAGAAATTTTGATCGACGGAAACTTAGACGTAAAGTCTTTGTTCTTGGCCGCAATCGCCACCGCAACTTTGCGCGCCACCGCCATGTAAATAGCGGCCACATCGCCAGCAGGGTCGGACACCACGGTGGGCTCACCGCTATCGGCCTGCAAACGGATTTGCATGTCCAAGGGCAAGGCACCCAGGTAGTCCATCTGGTATTCCTCGGCCAGCTTGCGTCCGCCATCGGCACCGAAGATGTGCTCCACATGTTTGCAATTACTGCACACATGCACCGCCATGTTTTCCACAATGCCCAAAATCGGCACGCCTACTTTTTCAAACATCTTGATGCCTTTTTTTGCATCGAGCAGCGCAATGTCTTGGGGCGTGGTCACCACCACTGCGCCGGTGATGGGCACGCGCTGCGACAAGGTGAGTTGGATATCGCCGGTGCCCGGTGGCATATCGACTATGAGGTAATCGAGTTCGCGCCAGTTGGTTTGGCGCAGCAGTTGCTCCAAAGCCTGCGTGGCCATGGGGCCGCGCCAGATCATGGCCTGGTCTTGGTCCACCAAAAAGCCGATGGACATGACTTGCACGCCATAGTTTTCCATCGGCTCCATGGTCTTGCCGTCCGCGCTGGCGGGCTTGCCGCTGATGCCCATCATCATGGGGATGCTGGGGCCGTAAATGTCGGCGTCCAGAACGCCGACGCTGGCGCCTTCAGCCGCCAAGGCCAGCGCCAGGTTGACAGCCGTGGTGCTCTTGCCCACGCCACCCTTGCCCGAGGCCACCGCCACAATATTTTTCACGCCCGGCAAAAGTTGCACGCCGCGCTGCACCGCGTGGGCGGCGATCTTGGTCTGGAGCTTAACGGTGACCGATTGCACACCCTCCAAGGACTGCACCGCCGCCGTCAAGGCAGCGCGCAGTGCGCCCAACTGGCTCTTGGCTGGGTAGCCCAGCTCGATGTCAAAAGACACCGCGCCGCCGGTCAACTGCACATTACGCACTGCCTTGGTCGATACAAAATCCCGCCCTGTGTTGGGATCTACTACCTGCTTGAGGGCATCCAAAACGCCCTGTTCTGTCACTGCCATTGCATTCTCCTTGAGGGGGCATAGTCTAGTCCTGCTGCCCATGGCCTTGGTGGGTAGCGGACTTGCGCTTAGCCTAGGGCTCGCTACTATTGGGCGCATGCCATCTGCACCACCTGCACCTACCAAGTCCAGCGCACACAATGCGCTGGTGCTCAGCGGCGGCGGCGCGCGGGCGGCGTACCAAGTGGGCGTGCTGCAAACCATCGCCGCCATCCGGCGCGAACAGGGGCAGGCCCGCGGGCCCAATCCCTTCCCGATCCTGAGCGGCACATCGGCAGGCGCTATCAATGCCGCTGCATTGGCCTGCGGCGCCGATGACTTTGATCAAGCCGTGGCCTATATGGCCCACACCTGGCAACACATCCGTGCCGAACAGGTCTACCACGTCAGCGGCTTGCGCATGCTGCGCGCTGGGGCCCGCTGGCTGGGGCTGTTGTCGCTGGGCTGGTTACTAGCACGCTGGTGGCGCATCAAGCCGCGCTCATTGCTGGACAACGCGCCGCTGGAGGACTTGCTGGCCCACATGGTGGCGCTGGGCCGCCTGCCGCATATGTTGCAGGGCGGGCACCTTCAAGCCCTGGCGGTTAGTGCCTCAAGCTACACCACCGGCCAGCATGTCACGTTTTTTCAAGGCGCTAAAGACGCGGAGGAATGGCAGCGCTCTCAGCGCTTTGGCGTGCGTGCCGGTATCAGCCACACGCATTTAATGGCCTCGGCGGCGATTCCCTTTATCTTTCCGGCCAAGGCCTTGCCGCTGCATCGGCACCAAGAATATTTCGGCGACGGCTCGATGCGACAAAGCGCACCCTTGTCGCCAGCCATCCGGCTGGGGGCCGAGCGGATATTGGTCATAGGCGCCGGGCGCATGACCGAGCCACATGACCCGGCGCGGCCCCAAACCGGCCACTACCCCTCGCTGGCGCAAATTGCCGGGCATGCCATGTCCAGCATTTTTCTCGATGCGCTAGCGGTGGACGTGGAGCGCATGCAGCGCATTAACCAAACCATCGCCCTGGTACCGCCCGAGGTACGCGCGGCCAGCAGCCTGCGCCCGGTGGAGGTGCTGGTCATCGCGCCCAGCCAGCGCCTGGACGACATTGCCAGCCGCCATGTGGGCGCCTTGCCGGTAGCGGTGCGTAGCTTGCTGGGCGGCGTGGGCATTTCGGCTGCGCCGCAGGACGCCAAGGGCGCGGCCCTGGCCAGCTATCTCTTGTTCGAAGCGGCCTACACCAGCGAACTCATGGCCCTGGGCCGCGCCGATGCGCTGGCGCAAAGGGCCGCAATCTGCGGCTTTTTTGGCTGGGCGGACTAAAATCTGCCCCTTTTGCCTCGTACGGGCGGCTGTCAAAGCTGCCACGCCACCATGCCGCGCCACCTGTTTGTCACCACCGCCCTGCCCTACGCCAATGGCAATTTCCACGTCGGCCACATCATGGAATACATCCAGGCCGACATCTGGGTGCGCTTTCAAAGGATGCAGGGCCACGCGGTGGACTTTGTCTGTGCCGACGACACCCACGGCGCGCCCATCATGATCGCTGCCGAAAAAGCCGGCAAAACTCCGCAGCAGTTTGTGGCCGATATTGCGGCAGGCCGCAAGCCTTACTTAGACGGCTTTCACATCAGCTTTGACAACTGGCACAGCACCGACGCTCCAGAAAACCACGCCCTTGCGCGTCAGATTTATTGTGACCTGCGCGATATTCCCGAAAGCGACGGCGGCTCGCTGATCGCGCGCAAAACCATAGAGCAGTTTTTTGACCCGGCGAAAAATATGTTTTTGCCGGATCGCTTTATCAAGGGCGAGTGCCCGAAGTGCCACGCCAAAGACCAGTACGGCGACAACTGCGAAGTCTGTGGCGCGGTGTATGCGCCTACTGACTTGATCGATCCGGTGTCGGTGCTATCCGGTGTGCGGCCCGAGCTGAAAAGCTCGGAGCATTTTTTCTTTAAATTGTCCGACCCGCGCTGCGTGGAGTTTTTGCAAAAGTGGACGCAAGACGGACGCTTGCAGCCCGAAGTCGCCAACAAGGTCAAGGAATGGTTTAGCCTACGCAGCAACCCCGACGGCAGCACCAGCGAAGGCCTGGGCGACTGGGACATCAGCCGCGATGCGCCCTACTTCGGCATCGAAATCCCAGATGCGCCGGGCAAGTATTTTTACGTCTGGCTGGACGCGCCAGTAGGCTACTTGGCCTCGCTCAAAAACCTGTTGGACCAACGCGGCCAGGACTACGCCGCCTACATGGCCCAGCCCGACTTGGAGCAATACCACTTCATCGGCAAAGACATTGTCACCTTCCACACCTTGTTCTGGCCGGCCATGCTCCATTTCAGTGGCCGCAAAGTGCCCAACAAGGTATTTGTGCATGGCTTTTTGACGGTGAACAACGGCGAGAAGATGAGCAAAAGCCGTGGCACTGGATTAGACCCGCTTAAGTACCTGAGCCTGGGCATGAACCCCGAATGGCTGCGCTACTACCTGGCAGCAAAGCTCTCGGCGCGCAATGAAGATATCGACTTCAACGCCGACGACTTCATGGCGCGGGTAAACAGCGACTTGATCGGCAAGTTTGTGAACATTGCAAGCCGGGCGGCAGGTTTCTTAGTTAAAAACTTCGATGGACACATCGGATTTATAGGCGACTCAGCGCCGCTGGTGGACGGAGCTCGCGGTTCCGCATTCCTCGTTGCCGAAGCCTACGAAGCGCGTGATTACGGAAAGGCATTGCGCGAGATCATGTCGATCGCTGATGGCTGGAACGCCTCGTTCGATGCTGCTAAACCTTGGCTTCTTGCGAAGGATGAAAGCAAGCGCGATGAACTTCAAGATATTTGCTCACGCGTACTTCACGGATTCAAACTTCTTTCTGTTCTTTTGGTGCCGGTGCTACCGGCATTGACAGAAAAAGTGGCTAAAGAACTGTTTATGCTCGATCGAAGCTTTACTTGGGACGATGCGTCGCCCCTACCAAGCCGCGTGGCGCCTTATCAGCACCTCATGCAACGCGTCACTCCAGAGCAGCTAGAAGCATTGTTCGAGCCGCCTGCGAAATTGGGGTCGGAGCCCGAGTTTTCCGCTGGAAAATCGGGATCCGACCCCAATTTCTCCGGCTCCACCGCTGGCTTGCCTGAAGCCGTTTTAACTATCCCCGGCGGCGAGGACATTGCGCCCACTATCTCGATTGACGACTTCACCAAAATAGATTTGCGCATAGCAAAAATCGTGAACTGCGAAGCGGTAGAAGGTTCGGTCAAATTGCTCCGCCTTACCTTAGACGTGGGCGAAGGCCGGATGCGCAATGTGTTCTCCGGTATTGCCAGCATGTACAAACCTGAAGATTTGATAGGCCAACTCACCGTGCTGGTAGCCAATTTGGCGCCGCGCAAAATGAAGTTTGGCGTATCCGAAGGCATGGTGCTGGCGGCCAGCCATGCGGACGAGAAAACCCAGCCCGGCATTTACATACTGAACCCCTGGCCCGGCGCGCAGCCAGGCATGCGGATTCACTAAGCCATGGCTATCGCGCAGCCCAACTCCTCTTTGGACTTTGACGTTTTAATTGTCGGCAGTGGCCTGGCCGGGTTGAGCACCGCGCTGCTGCTGTCAAGCAAATACCGTGTCGCCGTGATCACCAAACGCGCGGTGCGCGAAGGCTCCAGCGGTTGGGCCCAGGGTGGCATCGCGGCGGTATGGGATAAGACCGACAGCTTTGCCGCGCATGTGGACGACACCTTGGTGGCAGGTGCCGGTTTGTGCGACCTGGCGGCCACGCAGTTTGTGGTGGAACAGGCGCCGCAGGCCATCGCTTGGTTACAAGCCATGGGCGTGCCCTTTAGCACCGAGGACAGCGGCGAGTTGCACCTCACGCGCGAAGGCGGCCATAGCGCGCGGCGCATCGTGCATGTGACGGACGCGACCGGCGCCGCAGTGCAGCGCACCCTGATCGAACGCGTGCAGCAAACTGCCAATATCACGCTGTTTGAAAACCATACGCTAGTAGACCTGATCACCAGCGACAAATTAGCGGACAAACCGGGCAAAGAGCGCCTCTGCCTGGGGCTGTACGCGCTGGACGAGGACAGCGACGAAGTGCTGACCTTTCGCGCGCCACACACCTTGCTAGCCACTGGCGGGGCAGGCAAGGTGTATCTGTACACCACCAACCCGGATACCGCCACTGGCGACGGCATTGCCGCAGCCTGGCGCGCGGGATGCCGGGTCCAGAACATGGAGTTCATCCAGTTCCACCCCACCTGCCTGTACCACCCGCACGCCAAATCTTTCCTGATCAGCGAAGCGGTGCGCGGCGAGGGTGGCCGCTTGCTCTTGCCCGACGGCACACGCTTTATGCCCAAACATGATGCGCGCGCCGAACTGGCGCCGCGCGACGTCGTGGCCCGCGCCATCGACTTTGAGATGAAAAAAGGCGGTTTCGATTGTGTGTATTTAGATATATCGCACCAGCCACTGGCCTTTATCCAGGAACACTTTCCCAATATTTATGCCCGTTGCCTGGAGTTGGGGATCGACATCAGCCGCGCACCTATTCCCGTGGTGCCAGCCGCGCATTACACCTGTGGCGGGGTGCTGGCCGATTTGCAGGGTCGTACCGATCTAAGCGGTTTGTACGCCATAGGCGAAGCGGCATGCAGCGGCCTGCATGGCGCCAACCGCTTAGCCAGCAATTCGCTGGTGGAGTGCATGGTGTTTGCCCGCGCCGCCAGCCACGACATTGAAAACAGCCAGCTAAGCGCACCACCAGCTTTGCCCGCATGGGACGATAGCCGGGTGACCGACGCCGACGAATCGGTGGTGATTTCGCACAATTGGGACGAGCTGCGCCGCTTTATGTGGGACTACGTGGGCATCGTGCGCACCAATAAGCGCCTAGAGCGCGCTGCGCACCGCATCGCGCTGCTGCAAGGCGAGATCGACGAGTTTTATGCCAACTTCCACGTCAGCCGCGATTTGCTGGAATTGCGCAACCTCGTTCAAGTGGCCGACCTGATCGTCCAAAGCGCGCGAGCGCGCCACGAAAGTCGCGGCCTGCATTTCAGCCGCGACTACCCGGATATCTTGCTCCAGGGTCTGCCCACGACCTTGGCGCCGACCAAGCGCATTTAGGTAAGTTCCCGTCAGGCGAAGTCGCGCAGGCGACCGCGCTCGCCTATCTGTGGCCTCACGCCTTAGGCCCACAGGGCAGCTGAATGCTCGATTGCAAGGCGAAAACCTCTCAAAAGTACCAAATGCATGGCATGACTTAGGCTTCTTTCAAGGAAGCAAGCGTTTGCGGACTTTCAATCATTTCGAATCGCATAAATATGTTAAATTCACACAAGTCAATTTATTTATCAAAATAATAAGATTGAATCCCCGGATTCATCGCAAAAAGAAAAACATCTCTTACATGACAAACTTGGACTGGCTCTTCACAGCGACGCTGGTCATCGCCATGACGGCGGGCGCTTACAGGGGATGGTTGCCGCAGGCGCTGTCGATGTTAGGCCTGGTGCTGGCCTTTTTTGCGGTAGTCTATATCGGTCCAGTCGTTGGGGCCCATTTGCCGCTGAGTGGGCCGGGCGAGAGCTTGCGCGAGGGTTTGGGGGCGCTATTGGCCTTGGTCTTTACCTTGTATTTAGGGCATTTGGGTGTGCGGCTGCACCGTTACATGTTCCATCACAGCGGTGTACAGCCGGCGCACCGCACCGTAGGCGCCGTGTTTGGCTTGGTCAGTGGC
>Ga0136641_1001112_pt1 | contig 11269 bp, 10 predicted proteins | sample EliLak1302023Y_FD_115312 | JGI IMG/M metagenome (GOLD analysis project Ga0136641, IMG submission 115312) | Freshwater microbial communities from Elizabeth Lake, Yosemite National Park, California, USA - 13020-23Y | ecosystem: Environmental > Aquatic > Freshwater > Lake ...
CTGTTCCTGGCAGAACGTAATCGCCGTGACGGTTTTTGTAGTTGGTGTTCAAAGCGGTTGCGCTGAGGACGGTGCCATCAAAATCTTTGTTCACTGTCAAAGAGTAGTCGCTGTAGCTGGCCGCGTTGTTGGCCACAAATTGATCGCCCAAATGAGGAACCACGGTCAAGCCGTCGCCCAAATCAAGGGTGTAGCTCAAATCAATATAACGGCTGTTTTTGCTGTTTGCATAACCAAATAAATTTCCAGTGCTGTTGGACACCTTGGCTGCAAAGGGACCAGAACTCAAAGCCAAATAGATTTCAAACGTATTGGCATTCACTGCACCAGGAACGTTGCTGAGTGTGTTGCCAGCGTACCAATATTGAAGTCCACCTACATCATAAGCAATGGAGTCGCTCAAATTGCCTTTGTAGCCACCGTAGACGTCAATCTCGACAGGTCCTTTGGCTTTGCCCTTTGGATCAGAGTCGTTGATCCAGTTGATGTTGGACGCCCAAGCACCAACATAAGCACCGCTTTTGTCTGCATAATCAAATCCACCTTGCAAAGCAGGCTTCTTGGCCGTTTGTGCAATACCACGGTAACGGTACTCACTGAAAACACCCAAGTTGTAAGTCAAAGATGACTCGGGCGCCGCAGGAGCCGTTTGAGCCATTGCACCCAAGGCGGCTGTCATCGTCAGAGCAAGAATTGTTTTTTGGAAAGACATAGAAGAAAACTCCGTATTGATTTTGTGAACAAACTGAAAGTAAGCTAACCCAGTTCATCGATGATTTTAATGTCTACCCTATGGAAAACCCTATACAAGCCCCATGAATTTGAAAGGTTTGTGTCTTCTAAACATCATTTTAAAAGCCTGTGGAGCGCTCTGGCAGGCAGCCTGGCCTCGTCGTTTCCCTAATAGACTTGCGAAAAGCGGGGCCTATGATAGCGTCAAGACACACACTTCAAGGCAATAACTCTCCATGCAAGACCTGACCTCCGCCCCTTGGATCAAAAGCTCCACCTTAAGGCTTGGCATCGTCCTGACGCTTTTGTCACCCATGAGCTGGGCTCAAAACTACCCAAGCAAACCCGTCAAAATCGTGATTCCCTTTGCAGCTGGGGGGCCAGCAGATGTGATGGTCAGAGCCATCGCTCAAAAGTTGGGGGACGCCTTGACACAACCGGTGGTCGTGGACAACAAGCCCGGGGCCAATGAAATCATCGGAGCTGACTTTGTGGCCAAAAGTACGGGCGATGGCTACACCCTTTTGGTCGCCTCTGACGGCGCCTTCAGCTTGAACCAAAGTCTGTATCCCAAAATTCCCTATGACCCAGCCAAAGACTTTGCACCCATCGGTAAATTGGCCATCGGACACTTGATGCTGGTCACAAGAGCGGATTTTCCAGCCAACACGGTCAACGAATTCATTGACCAAGTGAAGGCGCATCCGGGTAAGTTCAACTACGCCTCCATTGGTGCTGGTGGGGTGAACCATCTGGCCTCAGCTTGGTTCAACAACACACACGGCCTGCAAATGGAGCACATTGCTTTCAAGGGACTGCCCGCTGCGGTTCAAGAATTGATGGCTGGCAGAATCGACGCCATGTTCTCCGTGACCGGGGGTGTCGCCAGTTACTTGGAATCAGGAAAAGTCAAAGCCTTGGCCATCTCTGGCAAATCCCGCCAACCCGCTGCCCCCAAGGTCCCGACCTTTGCTGAGCTTGGATACCCCAATTTTGATGCCTCTTATTATTTTGGCGTTGTGGCCCCCAAGGCCACGCCCAACGACATCACCCAACGCTTGTCCAAAGAAATCAGCCTGATTGTCAACACCACCGAATTCAAGGCCAAATATCTACAAACCTTAGGGTTTGAGGCGGTAGGCGACACGCCCGAACAATTTGGCGCCTTCATGAAAATCGACCGTGAACTCGGCGCCCAAAAGGTGAAGATCTCTGGCGCCAAATTGGACCAGTAAAGAAAACAGCATCGCTTGACGAGGGCTCTGGCTTAGCAGCCACCCCATTTTTTCTGACATATCCCCAACCCACGTGGACTTGTCCAAGGTAGGCTCCCCTGCATACCCGTCGAAAAACCCATCCTTTGCAAGTCTCACGAACGGGCGGTCTTTGCTCGCGTTAAACTTCAAATGCAGCATTTACTTCATTTGACCTGACCACTTCTACAGCAACTTTTACCTATACCCCCATGATCGACTTGCCACTGGCGTTTGTAGACATCGAGACCACAGGGTCCCACTTTGATCACGATCGGATCACGGAAGTCGCGGTGCTCACACTGTCCTCTGAGGGTGTCATGGGCTACGAGAAACTGATCAATCCCGAACGCCCTATCCCAAGCTTCATTCAAACCCTCACGGGCATCACGCCAGACATGGTGATGGATCGCTCGCCATTTGAAGAGGAAGCCAAAAAACTTTTTGTAGAGTTACAGGGTAAATTGTTCATCGCACACAACGCCCGTTTTGATCATGGCTTTTTAAAGGCAGCCTTTAAAAGGGTCGGCTTGGACTTCAAGCCCAAAGTCATCTGTACCGTGAAGTTGTCCAGGTATTTGTTTCCTGAGCAAAAACGCCACAACTTGGACACCCTGATTGAGACCCATGGGCTTGAGGTCACCCAACGCCACCGAGCCATGGGTGACGCCCATTTGCTCTATCAATTTTGGATCCTTTGCCAAGAAAAATTCGGTCAAGAGAAACTGAACGAAGCTGTTGCGGATCAACTCGGCCACGCCAGTTTGCCGCCCCACATCGACAGCGCGATGGTTGACGACATCCCTGACAGCCCCGGGGTTTATTTGTTCTACGCAGACAACGACTTGCCTTTGTACATTGGCAAAAGCAAGCATTTAAGAAAACGCGTCTTGAGCCATTTTCAAAGTGCACTGGGCCACAGAAAAGAGATGAAACTGTCCCTTCAAGTCAAACGCATCGAGTGGATTGAAACAGCAGGCGAGTTGGGCGCCTTGCTGTTGGAGTCCCGATTGATCAAGACCCAATTGCCGCAGATGAACATCAAGCTCAGAAGAACAAAGGAGCTTTGTGCTTGGACCTTGCATGAAGACCGACAAGGCTTTCTAAGGCCTGAACTCATCACGGCCAAGGACATGCAAGCAGGCCAGCAAACGCACTTGTATGGTTTATTTTCAAGCAAAAGGGCCGCTACAACGGCCATGGCAAGCATCGCGAAAAAAAGTCTTCTTTGCGAAGGCCTGTTGGGCCTGGAAAAACTAAGCCCTGGCGCTCCATGCTTTGGCTTTCAAGTCAAGGTCTGTGCCGGCGCTTGTGTGGGCAAAGAAAGTCCCCTCAAACACAACCTCAAATTGACCACCGCCTTGACGCGCCTTCGAATCAGCCTTTGGCCCTACAAAGGTCCAGTGGGGATCAAAGAGGGGGAAGAAATCCATGTGGTGGACCAGTGGTGCTATTTGGGTAGCGCCAAAGACGACGCCCAATTGGATGACATTCTCCAGCAAGGCCGGGGGGAGTTTGAGATGGACACCTACCAACTGCTCAAAAAGAGCATGGCGCATTTGAGTTCAGACGCCCTGGTGCAGTTGACTCGCCGACCTGTTGAAAAAGAGACCCTTGACACCTTTGCTTAACTGGCGTTGACGGTCTCTTTGATGGGTGCTTTGATGGGCGCTTGAAACCCACCCGAGCGGTACGTCAACACCAAAGTATCTCTGTGGCCCACGCCCTCCTCGCCTTGAATGGGCGTGGTCTCGTGAACAATTCGCCGATCGTCTAGCAGCAACATCGACCAAGGCTCCTTCAGCGTGAACCTCAAACCCTCGTTACCCATGAGTTCAAAAATCCTTGTCTCTCCACCTTTGATGTTTTCTCTGGACACCAAAATCACCGCCACATAATCCACTCCGTCTCGGTGAGCCCCTTCAGGCGTGGGGCGTCCTATGCCATCGACCGTGTTGATGCGAAATTGATGGGCTTCGGTGTACCAAGTTTGCGCGCCTTGGAGTTGGTCCCACAAGGACCCCAGACCAAGTATCAATTGTTGCCAAACTTGAGCCCCACTCAAGGCAGGGTCAATGGGCTCGAACATTCTCTCAAGACCTCCATGCAAGGCGTTGTAGTCCAAAGACTGCCAGTGCGCGCGGTGAGGCATCAGACGGGCCTGGCCTTTTTCTACCAGCAAACTGTCATGACGGCGCTGCCTGTAGCGGCCTAAATCCTTTAAAAAGGCGTCGGGCAGCAAGGCGTTCCAAAAGCCTGACAAGGCGATCAACTCAGTCAAGTCGCATTGCGCCAAGTGGGCCACAACGTTTGCAGGGACAAGACAAAAGCCCTGAGCGTTCATCGCTTGGCTGATATCAGACAGGGACTCAACAGTGGGGTGCAGGTGCATAAAAAAACAACTTTTTTTAAATGAAAGTGAGAAAGAACTTGAAAACCCAATTCATGTTGTTGGGTTCCAAGTTTATTGAAGTGTGAGCAATAAGCAGATCAGTCGATCGAGATCAATTTCTCTTTAGCAAGCAAGGACCATTGAAGCATTTGCTGCTTGATGAACCGCTCAGCGACCTCCGAGTCGCCTTGAAACACCTCTCCGCCTAATTTGCTCACCCGTTCCTTGAAATCATCTCGCTGGGTGACTTTCGAAAGGGCAAGCGTTAACTTTTGCAGCAAGTCCTTAGGTGTCCCCGCCGGTGCAAAAAGCGCATTCCATTCATAAATCTCGTAGCTGGGTACACCCGCTTCTAACATGGTTGCAACATCAGGCAAGCTTGGCACACGTTTGCTGCTCGTGACGGCCAAGGCCAAGAGCTTCTTGGATTCAATGTATTGAATCGTGGAGCCAACGCTGCCAAAAAAGACAGGGATTTGACCCCCCATCACATCATTCAAAGCGATGCCAGCGCCTTTGTAGGGCACGTGCTGCATTTCGATTTTGGTTTTGTTAGCAAATAAAACGCCAGCCAAATGCTGGGCAGATCCATTGCCAGAGGAGGCAAAGGAAATGCTGTTGGGCTTGGCCTTGGCCAAGCTCACCAGCTCTTTGACCGTTCTCACAGGAAAGCTTGGATTGACCAACAAGACGTTGGGGTAAAGCGCCAAAATACCCAGCGTTTTAAAGTCTTTCTCAGGTTGGTAGGGTAAATTGGGATACAAAGAAGGGTTGACTGAGAAAGAGGAGGCATCCAACATGATGGTGTAGCCATCCGGTGAGGACTTGGCCACAAAAGACGCTGCAATCTGTCCAGATGCGCCAGGTTTGTTCTCAACCACCACCGTGGTGCCCAAGACCTGCCCCAAAGGGCTTGCAATCGTTCGGGCCATGATGTCGGCTGTTCCCCCAGGCGGGTACGTCACCACCAACACAATGGGTTTAAGAGGCCAAGTCTGGGCCTTCAAGCTGCACGGGCACCATGAGCAAAGAAGGCTTGCAAAGAGCAGCAACGCCCGTTGGTTAAAACTGATTTTCAAAGCTTAGGCTCCAACTAAAAGAGATGAGTAAATTAGGGTTTCCACATTATGTCGCAATTGCAATTGACATTACATTCGTTTGTAGGTTTTTAGCCCATTGTGCACAATAATTCAAGGAGAGCGTTCGCGTGAAATTCAGTTTTAAAAAGCCCCAAGTTTTGATCTCTGCATCTTTGCTTTGCCTTCTTTGCAGTTGCCAGTCACTCAGCACATCCACCTCAGAGCTCATTTCACCGACCTCGAAATGGAGAGAAGTCTCCAAAGCAGGCCTCGTTTTTGCTGAAGGTGTGGTCGCCGATAAAACCGGAAAAATCTACGCCACCGACCTCACACGTACTTTCATCATGAAAGACAACAACCCAGGCGGTACCATCTATCAATACGATCCAAGCACTGGGCAAACCATCAAGTTCATGGAGCCCAGTGGCATGGCCAATGGCCTTCATGTGGACAAACATGGAGACCTGCTGATTGCACAAGGTGACGATACGGGAGGCCGCGCGCTCCTTAGAAAGAATCTCTCAACGGGCGAGCTCAAAACGCTCGTGAAGACTTACCAAGGCAAACGCTTGAATGGTGTCAACGACATCACAAGCGATGCCCAAGGTCGTATTTACTTCACCGACGCTCGCTACGCTCCTGGCTCCGAGGCGTTCGAATTGCCCAATGCCGTTTACCGCTTGGACACCAATGGTCAAATGACGGCTTTGGACACCGGGATTTTTCGACCCAATGGCATTGAGGTGTCTCCTAACGGGAAAAAACTCTACATTTCAGTCACCAACTTCACTCGACTGCCGATCAATCCTCTAGGGCCTCAAGTGGACCGCTTTGGCATCTCTGCTGGCGGCGTGGTGATGTTTGATTTGAGCCCAGCGGGTGAGATTTCTAATGGCAAACTGATTTACAAGGACGATGAGTTGGCCGCCGATGGCATGACCATGGATGTTTCAGGTAATTTGTATGTCGCCACCCACAACGGCAACCCCAAAGAACCCAAGTCACGCATTGTGGTGCTTTCTGCCCAAGGTGAGATGCTGCTAGTGATTGCTACACCTCCTGGCTCGCTTTCAACCAATCTGGGATTTGGACGCGGCCCGCAGTCCAATCGCTTGTTCATGAGTTCGGCCCTACCCTGGAAAATCTATGAACTTCAAACCAACCGCACGGGTCACTGTTTCAATTGAACCTCAAAGGGACACATCACCATGACTCAACGTTTAAACAACCGTCGCTCCTTTCTTCACCATGCCACGGCCTTGGTCGCAGGTGCTGGGCTCTCGCAAACCGCTGCACATGCGGACACCATCCACCACGGCCCCTTGACCAAACGCTGGACCGAGCAACGTTGGACCTTGGACAACACCATTCGCGCAGTGGGCATGGACTGGGATCAGCCCAGGTCCATTTACCTCTCCGCTCCGTGTGGACCCGCCGCTGCGGGAGACTTCATGATGGTCAGGCAACGCATTCAAAAATATGCCGACGCCGCCCCAGCCTTTGAAGCTCAGGCCAAAAGGCGCGAAGCCCATGCCATTGCAGCGCTGTCTGCTGGAGAAACGGTCAACGCACGGGACAATTACTTCATTGCCGCAGTTCATTGGGGCGCAGCGCAGTGGCCCATCGATGAAAACAATGAACAAAACAAGTTCTTCAACCAACGCAAGCGCGAGTGCTACCAACAGTACGCAAAACTAGCTGATCACAAAGTCGAGGAAGTGTGGATTCCTCTGCCCGCCTCTTTGGGTGGAAAGTCACTGCCCGCATGGCTTCATCTGCCTGCTGACTACAAGGGTGGCAAAATCCCTGTGGTCATCAATGTGCCAGGCATGGACAGCTTCAAAGAAATTGGCACCTTCTTGTATGGGGACAAATACCTGACTCGCGGCATGGCCGTGCTCAACATCGATGGACCTGGCCAGTACGAAGCTGCCGTCTTGGGTATTTATTTCTCCATGCAAGCTTGGATGGCAACTGGAACGGCCTGTGTGGAATGGCTCAGTCAGCGATCAGAAATTGACAGCAAAAAAATTGGAATTGCGGGGGGCAGTTTTGGCTCCTTCTTCTCAACCATTGCAGCTGCAAGCGAGCCCAGGATCAGTGCTGTGGCAGTGACCTCGGTGTGTCACGAACCCGGCTTTCACACCATCTTTGAAGAAGCTTCACCCACCTTCAAGATGCGGTTCATGTACATGTCAGGGTTTACCGACGAAGCCAAATTTGATGCCTTTAGAAAGACCATGACTTGGGAGGGCCACACGACCAAAATCAAACAGCCGTATTTGTGCTTGGCCGGCGAGTCCGATGAACTCTCCCCCATCGAAAACACCGAACGTTTGATGAAGACCCTGCCTGGCCCCAAAAGGCTCGTGGTCTACCAAGACTCCCGCCATTCCGTAGGTAACGTGCCAGCGGCCTTTTTGGGGCCCAATCCAGGCACGCATGTGGCCGAATGGATGTTGTCTCAGCTTCAAGGCAAGAGCTTTCCAAGTGAGCGCTGGTTCATCACCTCCAGTGGTCAGATCAACAAGACCTCTTATTGAAGAGCCCCCCCCAAGACGTGAAGAAGGGCTTGACGTGTTCAAGCCCTTTTTTTGATCTCTTGCTGTAAAGTCAGTTTAAGCTAAGCCAAAGCTCATTGGTCCCCAAGACCTATGGGAGCAGGAGCGTGGTTGGTGATTTTGCTAAAAAGGTTTTGATAAACGCCTTGCCCTGAGTGCTCAAGCCAGGGGTCGGTGTTCTCTTCAAAGGCTTCATCCATCAACGCCCACTCCTGCTCATCGAGCACCTTCAATGCTTTGGGAAGGATCAAAGAGTTTTCAAGTTGCAGGTGATGCAAATAGAAGTCATGGTATTTTTTGTATGCAAGTTTGAATGCGGCTTGATGCTCGTCCCCCAAGATCTCCCAACGAAGCAACAAGTGCTGCAACTCACGGATGCGGTACTCACCCACTTTGTGGTCGAGTTCGAGTTGCTCAATCGAATCTTTGAGCTCAGGGGCTTTTTTCAAAACAGGTGGAAACAAATACAGATTCTCTTTAGGGTGATGCTGCTTTTCGGGAAACTCGTCGATGTAGAACAGCATTGCCCTTAAAACTTCAAAAAATAAAGCTCGATTGCCCTTGGGTCCTCGCCTTTCCATCATTTCAATGGAATAAAGCATCGCAGAGATCGTGGCATGTTCTTGGTTGATGATTTGTATCGATTTGTGGTTCATGATCGGACCTAAATAATATCTATGCGTTGATTTTGAGACCCGAGGACATGATTTTTCTTGATGTAAGTCAAGCCTTGGAAACATCAAAAGCTTAAGATCATCCAAGGATTCACCACCAATGGATGATCAACACCATGAAGCACCAAGCCATCTTTGGCACCACCCTCTTTGATGGCGAGCAAGCCCAAAAGGGCTACGCCTTGAACAACATGTGCTTTTCGTTCAATGCATCGACCAACAGACAAGACTTCAAAAGCAATGAAGGACAGTACATGGACCGCTACGAACTCACTGAGGCCCAAAGACAGGCTGTGACCAACAGAGATGTTCTGGAGCTCATCCACCAAGGGGGAAATATTTACTATTTGGCAAAATTCGCCGGTATTTTAGGTCTTGATGTTCAAGACCTAGGAGCCCAGCAAACAGGCATGACACGAGAAGCCTTTTGCAACAAATTACTGGCTTCGGCCAAAGCGTGATGGCTGAGATCCTTGGCATGGTCACATGCTCACATGTTCCATCCATTGGAAATGCCCTTGCAAAAAATAGGCAGCACGATGCCTATTGGGGACCCTTTTTTGATGGATTCAAACCCATTCACCCTTGGCTCAAAGAACACCAACCCGATGTGGTTGTGGTTTTCTACAACGACCACGGGCTTAATTTTTTTCTGGACACCATGCCCACCTTCTCTGTGGGGGCCGCCGAGCAGTACACCAATGACGATGAAGGCTGGGGTCTTCCAACCCTGCCCCCCTTCAAAGGGGATGCATCATTGTCATGGGAAATCATTGAAGGACTCGTTCAAAGAGAATTCGATGTCGCCTCGTGCCAAACAATGAAAGTGGACCATGCTTTTACGCTTCCCTTGAAGTTGCTTTGGCCAGAGGAGGTAACTTGCCCAGTCATCACCATCCCCATTTGCATCAACACGGTTCAGTTCCCCCTTCCGAGCGCAAGTCGGTGCTATCAACTTGGCAAGGCCGTGGGAGACATCATCCAATCCATGGACTCTCGTTTGAAATTTTTGATCCTCGGCTCAGGCGGCTTGTCACACCAATTGGACGGAGAAAGGGCAGGCTTGATCAATAAAAAATTTGATCAAGACTTCATGCACAGCTTGGTGACTCACCCTGCTTGGGCGACTCAATACACCAACCTTGAGCTGATAGAGCAAGTGGGCATGCAAGGCATTGAACTGATCATGTGGCTGGCCGCTCGCGCAGCACTCGGTGGTCACGTCAAACTCATCTCCAGCACCTACCACGTCCCCATTTCAAATACAGCCGGCGGCATCATGCTGCTTGAACACGTGAATTAAAAAGCCCAACTCAAAACAATCCACTGCTCACCGATATCGCCCCTTGCATGGCGTACAAAGGCTGCGGTGCGTCCCATTACCTCTATGCAAAGAGGACTCAAAAAAATCAAAAACAGACAGAAACATTGATCTAACTCAAAGCATCGAACTTCACAAAAATGCATACTGAATGTTCGGAGGTTGGTCCAAACATGCAAGTCATCACACAAGAGCTCATCAAACAATACGACATTGCTGGGCCACGCTATACCTCCTACCCTACAGCAGATCGTTTTGTCAGCGCATTCGATCACGACCAATACACGAACGCATTGGCCTTGAGAAGAAAGGGCATGACTTCCAATGTGTTGCCCTTGAGCATTTATATCCACATACCTTTTTGCGCATCTCTTTGTTACTTCTGTGCCTGTAACAAAATCATCACCCAACACTACGACAAAGCGCTCAACTACTTGGATCTCTTAGAGAAAGAAATTGAGTTACAAACCAATTTTCTGGGACCTAAGCAAGCCGCCTCTCAATTGCACTTAGGAGGCGGCTCACCGACCTACATCAATGACGATGACTTGCACCAACTGATGATCACACTCAGGGCCAAGTTCAACTTCACGGCACAAGCTGAAATGTCCATTGAAATTGATCCCAGAACCGTCACCGAAAGTAGACTCGTTCACTTGAAAGAACTGGGTTTCAACCGCATCAGCTTTGGCGTGCAGGACTTTGATCCCCAAGTTCAACAAGCCATTCACCGCGTTCAACCCTTCGAACAAGTCAAAGCGCTCATGAAAGCGGCACGAAAGATTGGCTTTGAGTCGATCAACACCGACTTGATCTACGGCTTACCAAAGCAAAGTCCTGAGTCTTTCGAGAAAACTCTTCAGCAAATCATTGAAATCAGTCCCGATCGCATAGCGATTTACGGCTATGCCCATATACCCGAAAAGTTCAAACCTCAAAGAAGGATCCATTCAGAGGAACTTCCAAGCGCCTCTGACAAAATCGAAATGTTGACCCTTGCGATCAATACTTTGGCGTCCCAGGGTTACCTCTACATTGGCATGGATCATTTTGCAAAAACCCTGGACAGTCTGGCCATTGCAAAAAGCACAGGAAGCTTGCATCGAAACTTTCAGGGCTACAGCACGCAGCCCGATGGCGACTTGCTCGCGTTTGGGGTTTCAGCCATTGGCAAAGTAGGCGCCACTTACAGCCAAAACGCCAAAACACTAGAAGAATATGCCGACCTTCTTGAACAAGGTCAAATCCCCATCATCA
>Ga0136641_1001113_pt1 | contig 11264 bp, 12 predicted proteins | sample EliLak1302023Y_FD_115312 | JGI IMG/M metagenome (GOLD analysis project Ga0136641, IMG submission 115312) | Freshwater microbial communities from Elizabeth Lake, Yosemite National Park, California, USA - 13020-23Y | ecosystem: Environmental > Aquatic > Freshwater > Lake ...
AAGAGCATATTTGGCTTTTAGGAAATAATTCATACTCTACTATTACTACTTTTTTTGCTAGAATCAAAGCGCCTCAAAAGATCCATTATCTTCAGGTCTAAGGCCTAATCCACCTGCTTCTCGGCCTTGATTTTCATCTTCCGCTGGTTCGCGCAGATGTTCCTCATTTTCTGGAGGAGGATTAGCTACTTCTTGCCGAAGATCCCGTTCCACAGAATCTCTAATATCATGTAGGGTAAAAAAAAGACTTGCTCTTATTCCTTCACAAATAGGTTTTAAAGTAAGATTAATATCACGACTACAATCAGGATTTGTTAATTGTAGAGCTCTAAATTGCTGTTTAGATGCTTCAATTTGATTTTCATCCACTTTTGTAGTGTCATAGAGTCTCTTAATTGTCCGATATGGTTCTGTTGTTCGTACTATTGCTTCACCAGGCGGTAAAGTCCGATAGTGTGAAAGATAGTCATCATCGCGTAGAAAATCAATTGTACCTTTCAACCATTGGCCGATAATACCAAACGAATTATCTGGTAAGGGCACTTCTTCGGATTCTTTAGATTCTTTGCCTTCTTCTTGCCCGGCTTGCCCAGCTTCACCCGCTTCCTCTTGTCCTCCAGCATATCCATAGTTTGCTGGAGGCTCATATTCAGATCCTAGACCTACGCCTTCTGCTTCTTCACCTTCTTCACCTGCTTCATCTGCTCTTTCTTCTTCAACTATGGGGGCAACTTCACTTGAAGCGGAAGGAGCAGGTGAAGAAGCAGAAGGTTGAGCAATAGGAGCAGAAGGAGGAGCAATAGGAGAAGAAGGAGGGGCAGAAGGAGGAACAGAAGGAGGAGCGGAAGGAGCAGAAGATGCGAAAAGTGACCCAAATCCTCTTCTAGGAAGAGCACGAACACTTGCTTCACTTGATTCTGATCCTCCACTGGAAGCGCGTTCAGCTGCCTTTGCTTCTCTTTTAGCCTTTCTCTGTGCCCTTGCTTCCTTTTCAACCTGATTCAGATCTTGGAATTCAGCAAATGACATCTCTAAAGTTACCGCGTTTAAAATTTTCTAACTTAAACTCTTCTAAATAAACTAGAATATAATGCAAGACGCAGATCCGAGGAACACAACCCAAAAGGCTCGTGTTCAGTGTCGGCAGGATTTTATTGTCCAAAATCTTCAAACATTCTACAATGAGGCAGGCAACTTAGAAAAGATTATCCCCATTCTTAAGGGTGAATCACCCATCAGTCTCCGTCTCGTGGATTGGTTCATCACCAACTATGCTAAGAAGAATAACACTTCCTACATGATGGGTACGAAGCAGTTTTTGGTTCACTTTAACTATAAAAGAGAACTAAAAGCCTATTCTAAGAAACTATTTGACCCGTTTTGTCGTCGCGACCGCATTATGTTTGAGGCGTTAAATAATACGCCGATAATGACAACCGTTGGTCAACTCAACTTCTTCCGCTGGTTTATTGAGAAGAAGATTTTAGATTATATCCAAGATCACCGCACAGATATTGAGGCAGATATGAACACCAGTATCAAGGAGCACTATTCCAAGGATGGAACTAAGCTACAGTCAGGACGTAGGCAACGCACAGAGTTGTCGCGTTCAGCGATGAAGGTTGTAAATCAGCATGAAATGAGTGTCGTAGTAAGTTTTGATTAATACTTTCGATACTGCTGGGAGAAATCATCAATCTTGGGTTTCAGAAGCTCATACGCAGTTAAGTTTGTTATCTTCTCTTCTTCCGCCACTTGTAACAGCACCGACGAAAAATTACGATTTGCTATTTTTTGTGACAAATCCAAATATTTCTCCCGGTTATCTTCAGTTACGGCTGAGCGAAGTTCCCGGACAATCTGACGAGGATCATTCTGCGCATCCATACGCTGTAAATATGGATTCTGCATGAAACCAGACGGGGCCTTCATTTTTGGCTGAATTCCAGTCTGAGTATCCGCATCAGGGAAGAACTCCATTGCTTGTTTATAACTATTTACACCACGCCGAGAATCTATTGGGTTCATTTCCTGAACCAGTGGTTTATTCGCCTTTAAAATATCATTTGGCGTTATATTACGAGCAGCAGTAAACGGCATCTGTTCTAAAATTCGTGTATTCATAGCATCACGTGTATTAGATTCAACACGAATACGAATCCCAGCCGAAATAACTGGAGTTTCAGTTGCGACAGGCTCATTTAAAACAGAACGTTCTTCTTTCCTAAAAGCTTGTCCAACGGGTCGCTTAAAAACAGAAGGATCCACTACATTCCGTGGACCGAGCGGTGGATTGCGCAGATTAGCTAATTTAGATTCTCTTTCCCGTGGATTCATACCATGAAATGTAGAGTTTGGTCTCTGCATATACCCTAATATTCCGTATCAAAATCTCTGCGGTGGCGTTACCGCGGTGGCCTAAAGTTTCACCAAGATTAAAAAACAATGGCACAATTCTCCTTTTATATTATGCCATATTCTTACAAAGCAGAAGGAAGTCTTCTTCCCCGTGGCAAATGGAATCTTTTTAAAATTTACTGGTTAACTACATCTAAGGCGCCAACTGTTTTTGAAGAGCATACAAAGGCAAATGAAACTTGGTCTAGTACGACAATCTTATATAATAGTAATCTGAAATCGGTTGAAGATCCTTTTGGATGGAATAAAGCAATCGGTGTACCCGAGAAAACAATAAATCTACTTAAAAAAGCGCTAGATATGTCTAGTAAAACAGCCGATACGGGAACCTAAACGCCCGATGCTATATATACTTAGGTAAGATGCAAAGAGCAAAGACAGTAAAACGTGTTAAGACAATCATAAACTCAGTTGGAGTACCTCAGCAACCAGCAGTCCCTCCCACCTTTATATCGCAACCACTTGACTTCTTACAGAATATGGAAAAGGGAATGGAGGCATTTTTTAGTGCAGAGAACAAGAATACTCTTAAGAGGCCGTGGATAAAGTTGGATCGCGCTCTAAAGGTTGATCGCTTACGTCTATTTGCTGATGAGTATAATGCTACACCTGAAGAGAAGCAACGTCTAGCACAATGTCTTTTATCTGCGCTTGATCACAGCTTGCTAAAAACACGGCAAGTTATCTTATACAACACCGAAACTTGTAAAATTGATGAAATAAAAGGCCTTACCTCAACAACTTCAGAAGGCCTCCGCATCTTTAAGATAGAGTTACCACGAGCAATCACACGGAGAACGAAACCGAAGGACAAGGAGGAAAACCCGATAGAGAAGTAGAGGCAATGTTTTCAAGCATGTGTCATTGGTTTAACGAATGGTCTGATATGTCAGATCGTAATTTCCCTCTTGATAACTGGGAACTGGATTATGTGCGCGAAGATCTGTGGCAGGAATGGCAGTCACTAAATGAGCATCTAGAAAAGGACCCACAGCAGATTAAAAAGGAACGAGAAATCTTGGATTGCTTACTCCTCAGTTCAATGAAATGGGCGCAAAAGAAGGCTTCAAAGTTCACACCCACAGAAGCCACTGCTTTCGTTCGAGCCCTCAAAGAAAAGCCACAAACAGACCAGCATACACTGGAATGGCACGCTGAAAAAATCAATCTCTTGACAGCCAGTGAATTTGGCTACGTGATTGGCACAGCCCCCGCTGCTCGTCGTAATGTCTATGACCGTAAATTCGCAAAAGCATCCCTTTTAGCAAGTCAAAGCAATGCTTGTGTAACGCCCTCTGCGGAAGCCCCACCTGTTGGTTTGAGCAATGAAAACAACCTGCTTCAGCCGACAACTTGGGGTCATCGGTTTGAACCTGTTGCCCGAGACTTAGCTTCTTTGATGTTCTTTGAGGGAAACCCGATTGCAGACAACCTTGGACGTGCAGTTCATCCTATTCATACAAAATTAGCAGCTAGTCCGGATGGTGTAGTGGAATCGGGACAGCACGGAGGTCATTTAGTTGAGATTAAGTGCCCTATTACACGAAGTCTAAAAGACGATGAAATTCCCTATGAATATTACTGCCAGATGCAAATCCAGATGGAGGTAACTGGTTGTCCTATCGCAGAATATGTTGAAATGAAGTTTAGTCAAAGCCAAACGCCAAAACACGCAGAATGGTCTGGCGCCCTCATTGTAATTGAAGAGGACGATGTTCTGCGCTATGAATATAGTCCTCCGTTCGAGAACGCAACTAATAAGCAGTTAGACTCATGGCAACCCAAAACACTCAAACCAGAAAGCATTATCAAGGAAAGGATGTATTGGGTCCTAGAGGACAGTCATTGGAAAACAGTTCACAGAAATGCTTTCTGGTGGACTGAAGTGGGATTTCCGGGATATCAACAGTTCTGGGACTGCTGGAAGCAAGAGCAAGAACGATGGTCCTCAACACAAAACAAGTATATGTTTATCCGTGATGATTAAAATATCACGCCATCTTGAATTGGTTTCATTTTTTTACTATCATAGAAATCTAACAAAAGCTCATGCCGGGGAGCCGAGCAACTGTCAGGGAATGTCCGCAGATAATTATTAGTTATCTGCGCATAGCTTCCTTCAAGTTTCAAATCCTCTGACGCATCTACCATTCGGCAACGCTCTGATGTAATATCACTACGAGCAACAGTACGAGGGTCCGAAGTAGGGAGGACATCTGCTAGAAGCCTGTAATCTGCCCTCTGGTCCTTAGGATCTAAAAAGTTCTCCTGCTTAACAAATGGAGGCAAAGTAGGTCCTGATGCCACAGATGAACCGCTGTAGGCCGTTAAAATATTTATTCCCAGCACGAAAATAAAAATTAGTAGGAAAACCCCTAACATTCTATCCTATACGTATAATAAATTTGAACAGCCCCATTTGCGTTCTGTTAAATAAACAAAGGATGGCTAATACGGTAGATATGCGTGTTCAGAAGAGGAATGGTGAAATGGAGGCTGTAAGCTTTGATAAGGTTACAGCGCGAATTCGCGGAGCATGTGACGGACTTTCTGTCAATGCAACAATGATTGCGCAGAAGGTCTTGGGCTCTATCATTGACGGAATTAAGACAAGCGAACTGGATGAGTTGACATGTGTAACGGCGGTCTCCTACATTACAGAGCATCCTGATTATGGCGTTCTAGCATCACGAATCGCAGTCAGTAATCATCACAAGAATACACCGGCCACATTCCAAGAGGTTGTTACCCTTCTTGCAGCAGTCAAGAACAAGCGGGGTGAAGTCCAGTCGGCTGTCAGTGACAAGTTGGTTGCGCTCATGGCGATGAATGCTTCGGCTATTGAGGCCAAGCTAGATTACACCCGGGACTATCTCTTTGATTATTTCGGGTTCAAGACGCTAGAGAAGTCATATCTTCTCCGCGATGAGTATCGAAAGGTTCTCGAAAGGCCCCAGCACATGTGGATGAGGACTGCCCTGGAACTCTGGCCTGCCGACCTGCCCCGAGCCTTTGAAACCTACGATGCGATGAGCCAGAAGCTCTATACGCACGCCACGCCCACGCTCTTCAACAGTTGTACGCCGAAGCCCCAGCTCAGCTCCTGTTTCCTACTAGCAATGAAGGAGGATTCTATTACTGGAATCTACGATACGCTCAAGGATTGCGCTACGATCAGCAAGCACAGTGGTGGCATTGGTCTCCATATCCACAATGTTCGGGCCAAGGGTTCCATTATTCATGGCACGAACGGAGTTTCCAATGGCATTGTGCCGATGCTTCGTGTCTTTAATAATACGGCTTGCTACGTTGATCAGTGTTTTACTCCTGATACTCTTCTATTTACTGAGAATGGCGTCAAGCCAATCAGTGATGTTGGAGTAAGCGACAAGGTTCTAACTGCCACTGGTACTTACGAAGAGGTTAATATTCCAGTTCGTCATGATTACTCTGGACCTATGCTAGAGATTTCGGTCAAGAACTCTATTAGTCCTATCAAGGTGACTCCGGAGCATCAGATTCTTGTGTTGTCAGGCCAGCAGAAGGGTCTAAATTTTGCTACGATTCAGAATCGTCTTGCCAAGAATCTGGCTACTCCAATGTATGTTGATGCTCGAGACGTAAATGAGACTGATTTTGTTGTTTTCCCGATTCCTTCATATGAGAAGGATATCTCATCACTTTCTCTAGATGATTGCCGTTTCTATGGTATTATGCTTGGAGATGGTCATATCAGTGAAGCAACTGCCTACGTAAGTCTTCACAAGGAGAACAAGCAGACAGTGGCTGATTTTGTAACTGAATATCTTGCGAATCGGGGGGTTCGTAGTTATGATGTAGTTGAAGAGAACACGCGTCGTATTCGTTGGTCACCCAATTCTGCTGGATTTAAGTTTACTCGGGCAGACCTCTATGATTCAAACAAAGAGAAGATCATTCCTGCTAGTTTCCTCCATCTTCCCAAGGAGAAGACAGTACAGATTATTCGGGGACTGCTAGAAACCGACGGGTGTATTGGAACAAAGGAAGTATCTCTTGAGATGTCATCTGATTCAATTATTGAGTCTGTACGGTATATGTTTCTCCGCCTTGGTGCTCTGGCATCAGGCTATGACCGGGACCGTATTGGTAATGTTAGTTCTTACAAGAATATTACTACCCGAAAGACTACTAAGGTTCTTCGCATTCCTCGTATTACAGAAGTTATGGCCTATTTTCCGAATGCCCCAAAAAGTGAATACTTCACATACTTTCAGCATGGCAATCAGCTCTTCTCCCGCATTGAGTCTATTACGGAGACCACATATGAGGGTCCTGTTCATGATTTTGAGATTAAGCCTTCACATAATTATACAATTGCTCATGGTGGGGTTGTTCATAACGGTGGCGGGAAGCGCAACGGTTCTTTCGCCATCTATCTGGAGCCGTGGCACGCCGACATTGGTGACTTCATCCGCATGAAGATGAATACGGGCTCAGAGGATGAGAAGGCGCGTGACCTCTTCTATGCTCTGTGGGTTCCCGACCTATTTATGGAGCGCGTCATTGCGAATGGTGACTGGACCCTCTTCTGTCCGGCCGAGGCTCCTGGTCTATCAGACTGCTATGGCGATGAGTTCAAGACTCTATATGAGCGCTATGAGGCAGAGGGCCGGGGCCGAAAGACGGTCAAGGCTCAGAAGATTTGGTTTGAGGTTCTAGAGTCGCAGATTGAGACGGGAACACCTTATCTTGTATACAAGGATGCCTGTAACAAGAAGAGCAACCAGAAGAATCTGGGTGTTATCAAGTCATCCAATCTCTGCTCGGAAATCATTGAGTATTCAGCTCCGGATGAGACGGCTGTTTGTAACTTGGCCTCAATGGCTCTGCCAGCTTTCATTAAGAATGGCGCATTTGATTTCTCTGCTTTCCGCAATACTGTCGCTCTTGCCACAACAAATCTCAACAAGGTGATTGATGTAAACTTCTATCCTACGCCAGAGACGCTGAAGTCAAATATGCGCCACCGTCCTGTAGGTCTTGGTGTACAGGGACTGGCTGATGTTTTCGCTCTTCTCAAGATGACCTGGGAAAGCCCCGAAGCAAACGCCCTTAATAAGCAGATTTTCGCCCATATGTATTACGCTGCCCTCCAGCAGTCTATGCTGTTGGCCAAGGCTGAAGGTCCCTATGAGACATTCAAGGGGTCACCCGCATCTCTAGGAGAGCTCCAGTTTGACTTGTGGCATGTGCAGCCTGAGGTTGCAGCAGACCTTGACTGGGCACAGCTCAAGCGTGACATTCAGACTCATGGTCTGAGGAATTCACTGCTAGTAGCTCCGATGCCGACCGCTTCCACCAGCCAGATTCTCGGATACAATGAGTGTATTGAGCCCTTTACTAGCAACATCTATACCCGCCGAACTCTAGCAGGTGAATTCATTCTGGTTAACAAGTATCTCATTAGTGATCTCCTTGCGCTTGGTCTTTGGTCCCCCGAACTAAAGAACAAGATTATTGGAAATGGTGGTTCTGTACAGGGTATTGCTGAGATTCCGCCTGAGATACAGGCCCTCTATAAGACGGTTTGGGAGATGAAGCAGAAGACTTTGATTGATATGGCAGCTCAGCGTGGAGCTTATGTCTGTCAGAGTCAGTCCCTCAATCTCTATGTTGCTGACCCGGATTTCCGCAAGCTAACTAGCATGCACGTCTATGCGTGGCAGCAGGGTCTCAAGACGGGTATTTACTATCTGCGAACTAAGTCAGTCGTGAAGGCCCAGCAGTTCACGGTCGAGCCTGTACAGCAGGTATCACAGCCTAAGAAGGAGGAAGAGTGTGTGATGTGCTCGGCTTAATTACCGCTTATTTGACTTTGAACGATTCTTCTTTTCATTTGATATAAAATCATTTTTTTCAACAAATGTCGATGGTTCTTGTTCAAGAACAGGTGCCTTCTGTACTACAGGTTTTTGGGGAATTGGGATAGTAACTGCCTCAGGTTTGGGCCCAGTTGGCTTAGGAGGTAATGGTAGAGGTTCAGGTTTAGACTTAACAACTACAGGCTCCACTTTGGGTTCGGGCTTAGATTCCACCTTGATGTCTATCGGTTCCATCTTAATTGCTACCGGTTCTTGCTTGGGTTCAATCTTAACAACTACTGGTTCCACCTTAACAGCTACAGGTTCTGGCTTGGGTTCCACCTTAACAGCTACAGGTTCTGGCTTGGGTTCCACCTTAACAGCTACAGGTGCCGGCTTGAGTTCCGGTTTGGATATCAAAGGAGGCTCAAATCCTGTTAATTTTCGTTCTGCTATAATTTTAGGTTCTCCCGTAGACGCAGACGATTTAGATTCTGCTAGAAGAGGTTTCGTAATTGTCTTCTTTTCTACAGTCTTTTCCCAGCAACAAAGCATTTATTTATGAGAATATTTTAACTACGCAAAAAAATTGAGCCCCGGTAGCCCAGTAGGGTTAAATGGAGAACCTAAGAATAAGAAGCAAAAGAAACAAGAGAAATGGATAGTAATCTTCCTGCCCATTATTGGAGGCATATGCTGGAGCGCGCCCAGTTCCGCCGTCAGAAATTTGTAAAGAAGGCTGCTTGGTCAGCAGAGGACCTGGTCGAGGTGGAGATGCTTGAGAACATTATTCAGAATTACGAGGAGATGCTGGAGTGGTGCGATATCCGAGATAATGATTATTGGTCTTGGGCCCAGTGGGTTCACCATCTTGAGGAGCGCAAGAAGCCCAAGGTCAATGAGGTCATCGGTCTCCTACCCGATGAGGACTTCTTCTAATTAGAAAGAATCAGACCACAACACAAACAATATTTTTTGTGTAAAAAATTGAATACGCCCAGCAACCAAGAAAGGCCGGGGCTAAAACGTAAGAATAAAATGGCTCTAAAGATACCGTTCACGGGGTTCTCCTACCTACCGCATCAAGAAGAAGGAATTAAATGGCTCCTCGGCAGAGAGGCGCCCGATGCTATCCCGTTCAAAGGAGGCATCTTGGCCGATGACATGGGCCTGGGAAAGACATGGCAGCTCATTGGTCTTCTGCTCAACAGTGTCCTCAAGAAGACGCTCTTGATTGTTCCGGCATCATTGCTGGAAACCTGGCTGACGGCCCTCAAGCAGGCTAGTATCGGTGTCTACCATAAGGAGACGAGCGACGCAAAGTGGACCTGCGTCTCAGATCCAAAGATAACAGGAAAGTACGTCTTTCTCATTAGTTACGACCGTTTCGTAAATGGCTGTAAGTACGGACTGCTGGAAGAGACAACGTTCCAGCGTGTGGTATGCGATGAGGCACAGAACATTCGCAATGGTCTCAAGACGCGTCGTTTTATGGCCCTCATGAAACTGCCTCCCTCTAGCAGATGGCTTCTTACGGGAACGCCTTTTCAGAACAGCGAAGAGGATATGGCGAACTTGTTCCTTTTCCTAGGTTCTCAAAAGGAACCTATCTCCACTCTTGTGCGCACCTGCCTCCTCCGCCGAACCTATGCTGACCTCCGCAATCAAGGTTTTCCTGGAATCCACGACCTCGGAGAGGAAGGTCGGATTGGCTCGTTTCTCGAGACTGTACCCCCTCCATACAAGAAGGAGGTTATCGTCTGTAAGGCAGAGTCTGGTCCCGAGCGGAAACTTTTGGCAAAACTGATTGGCCGGATTCTCTTTGCTCGTGCGCATCCGACTCCACCGTTCATGATCTTGGAGCTCTTCATGCGAATGAACCAAGCGATGGCACATCCGTATGTCTATTTCAACTCCATCAAGAAGAAGAAGGGCCTGATTATCCCTACGGAGGAATGGCTGGGTATTCCATCGGGCAAGACACATGCCTTGTCCAATCTCCTTTTCACTACAGCAAAAGAGCCATCAATCGCCTTCTGTACCTTTACGGATGAGATTCGCGTCGTGGCAGACACCTTCCGTGATCAAGGCTACACAGTCTTTATCCTCAATGGTGCGGTGGGTTTCCAGCAGAGGCAAGATTCTATCGCTGAGGCTAAGGCCATGGTTCTCAGCGGGAACCCCTCAGTGGCCTTTGTGGTCCAGTGGGTAGCAGGCGGAGCAGGTCTGAATCTCCAATTCTGTACGAGGGTTGTTCTCTACACGCAACACTGGAATCCAGCGGTCATCCAGCAGGCGATTGGACGCGCTCATCGCATTGGGCAGAGCAACCAGGTCAGCGTCTATTCCCTCATCTTCAACTTTGAGGACAAGCTGAACATGGACCGACGGATGCGCTTGGCTCAGCGACACAAAATGGAGGATGCGCACGAGATTCTAGCAACACTTCTGCTGGAAGATAGTGTTTCGCGACAGGCTCAGCCAGAGCCTATTGTGTTCCCACCTCCTCTACCGGCAGAGGTAGTAGATGAGGATCCGAGCTAAACAAGTAAAAAATTCAACAAACTTCCGTCTAAAGGAAAAAACGCATACTACAGTATAAACAAACATGCAGATTTTTATTAAGACACTTACGGGGAAGACAATCACGCTAGATGTGGAGCCGTCCGACAGCATTGAGAACATCAAGCAGAAGATTCAAGATAAGGAGGGGATTAAGTGGTAGTCCCGAAAAGCACCCTGCTGAAAGGATGGAAGCTCTTCTTTCAGATAAACAGTTGTTATCTTCCTGGTGAACATTTCATCAAAATACAGATGCTAGTTCAAGCATAGAGTTGCCTGAGCAAGATAACCAAATTGCGGGAAACCCCTAAAGCATTCTCTACCAAGTTTATTGTGAAAGCAATAGATGGACAGGTTAATAGCCTCGTGTATGGTAAAAATGAGAATGATTGGGCAATCCGCAGCCAAGATCCTAAAGCCGTTATTGTAGGCCATGGATAA
>Ga0136641_1001114_pt1 | contig 11263 bp, 11 predicted proteins | sample EliLak1302023Y_FD_115312 | JGI IMG/M metagenome (GOLD analysis project Ga0136641, IMG submission 115312) | Freshwater microbial communities from Elizabeth Lake, Yosemite National Park, California, USA - 13020-23Y | ecosystem: Environmental > Aquatic > Freshwater > Lake ...
ATCAGTGCAAAGATGACAAACAGCCACGAGCAAAAGCCGATCTTGTTGGTCTTCATTAGCTGCCCCCTTCATAAGTTGTAATTTGATGCTAACACCGGGCTCAGACAGCGTTTTGAGTTATGCTGTTGGCATGGACCGCCGTCAGTTTTTGGCCGCCGGTGCCGCAGCGGCATCGTTGATGACTGTCGCCGATCTGGCTGCCAACCCGCTCGACTCAACGCCAGCGTTCGCCTGGCCTCGGCACTGCATCGCGTCCCTGCCCAAATCACCAATCAGGCGCTTGGCTTGGACTTTAGACGACGGCTATTCGCAGACCTCGTTGGCCGCCTATGTGAAGCTGCTCGAAAAGCACGAAGACCTCACCATGACGATGTTTGTGTTGTCGCACGCGCCATCGTGGAAGAACCTTGCCAAGCCGATTAGCGCGCTGGTTGCAACCGGGCGTGTGCAGATGGCCAACCACACAGTCAGTCACCGAAGCCTCACCAGCTTGAATGCGAAAGAGATCAAGCACGAACTTCAGGGCTGCACGCGGTTTATCGAAGACCACTTCAACGTCAGCCCAGGAACCTATTATCGGCCACCCTATGGCAACATCAACGATCGCGTGGTTCGCGTGGCTGCCGACCTTGGATTCACCACGCCCGTGCTTTGGTATGGCTCGACCGGCTCGGGGTCAACTTCGAGCTCGGCGGGGGTTTGGCGCCAGTGTCAAAAGTGGATGACCAACGGGCGCATTGTCATCGACCATGCAAACAGCAACGCTACCGTGCACAACTTTGACCGCATTCGAACCCTCCTTGCTCAGCGAGGACTGCAGACCGTCACCATCAAAGATGCCTTCGGCCACAACTAGTGCCTCGTGACGGTGCCTTGCCCGTCGAGCTTCCAAGCTCGCACGTAGTCGATGGTCATCTGGCTCGAGGCCCAGCCATCGTAGTTGCCGCCGAAGAAACCGACTGCGTTGTTGAGAATCAGGAAGAACGATTCATTGAACTTCCAGACGTTTGAGCGCAGGCTGGCAGGCATGACGCTCCAGAACAACTGGCCATCGACATAGAAGTCCATGCGGTTCGGGGTCCAACCCATGCCATAGGTGTGAAAGTCGGTCTGGTAGTTTGCGACGTTCAAGAGTTGCGAGGTTTCATAGAGGTGGTTGCCACAGCAGGTAGCCTGATCGACGTTTGAGTAGTGAACAGCGCTGGTTGCGCGGGTGGCCTGGTTGCCGCCCTCTTCGGCAATGTCAATCTCGCCGGCCAGCGGCCAACCCACCGACCCCATCGAGTCACCGAGCGCCCAGAATGCAGGCCAGTTTCCGCCGCCGACAGGCATTTTGATTCGGGTCTCGATGTAGCCGTATTTGAACGAAACCTTGCCCTGAGTGTCAAAACGGGCGCTGGTGAAGTGGCAGTTGCCCGAGCCGCAATCCCCGGCATTTGCCGGCGGGCTCGAAACATGCGTTGTGGTGATCACGGCGTTGCCGGCGCTCGACCCATCTAGGGCGAGTGCGTCTGGTGTGTACCACTGCTGCTCGCCGTTAAAGCAGGTGCCGCCACCGTTCAGGTTGTCAAAACCGCAGTTTCGGGCGGTCCAGTTGGCGCTGTTGACCTGCGAACCCGCTGACCCGGTGAACTCCTCAGACCACATCAGCGCTCCGATGGTGCGCCCGGCAATGTGCGGGACGGCGATGGTCGAAACCCATTGTGCCCAAAGCGTGAGCTTGGCGCGCGGCTTGACGACGGCGGCATCTTTGTATTTCACGGCCCTCGAACTCGTCAGCGCCCAGCCGGCGAAAACATAGCCCACACGCGTGAAGCGATTTTTGGTCAACGTTTTGCCCGTTGTCGGCACGGATTGCTTGGGCATTGTGCCCCTGCCTCCGTTGGCCATGAAGGTCACCTGATAGCTAGTGGTGGCAAAGGCTGGCGGCTGCACGGCTGCACCGATTAGAAAAGTCAGAGCGATTGCCACCAAGATGCGCGCGGCGCGAAGTTTTTGCAATTCGTTCCTCTGGTTTGTGCAACCGGCGGTTGCCTGTTTCAACGCTAGCCGACAACTCGCGCTGGTGAAAGCGCTTTCGCCGATTCGCACCAAGTCGTTATCAACACGCGCCCGATCAACTCGGCTTGTGCGCGTGGCGCTTGTAATCTGAAACCAAATAAAGCCGATAAGGGGCAAAATGTCTAAGCGTTCTTTCTCACACTTGCTAGAAAAGGGTCTTTTCGCCAGTCGGTGGTTGCTTGCGCCGCTCTATGTCGGCCTCGCAGCTGCACTGATTCTGGTTCTGGTCAGATTCGGGCAAGCCTTTTGGAAACTACTTTTGTCAGTCATCGAAGGCCAAGAGCACTCCTTCACTCTCGACCTTCTCGCCCTGCTCGACCTGGTTCTGTTGGCCAACCTGATTCTGATCGTGATCTTTGCTGGCTACGAGAATTTCGTTTCTAAAATCGAAGCCGCCAAAGACAACGTCGACCGCCCGCACTGGATGGGCACTATTGACTTCTCTGGCCTAAAGCTAAAGCTGATTGGCTCTCTGGTTGCTATCTCGGTGATTGAACTGCTCAAAGACTTCATCCAACTTGGCGAGCACGAAGGCGCCAAGGTTGGCGATGGAATCATGTGGCGCGTAGTCATTCACCTGGTTTTCGTTATCTCTGGCGTGATGTTCGCCGTGATGGACTTCATCGCCGAAAAGATTCGCCCCGGCCACGGGGTTGATGAGTTCGGCGGCTAGTCGAGAAGCAACTGGTTTTCGGCAGCTAATGCCTAAACCACAAAGATGCCTCGGCGATAGCGCCGGGGCATCTTTGCTTTTGACATCCAAACCCATTTCAGGTGTAGCCTGAAGGAATTCGTACCTGCGAACATTTATAACTTCATAATCCTTCTGGCCAGGCACCAGCGTTTCGACGGAGACAGCAATGAGTGCACTTGGCAAAATTTCTTTTCGCAAGTTGATCGCCGTTTTGGCCACACTGGGTTTGAGCATCACTTGCCTAAGCCTCAGCGCCTCTCCGGCGAGCGCTGTCACTAATAGTTGGTATCAAGGGACTCACACTTTCTATGTTGGTGTGGCAGTTGACTTAGACCTGTCTTGCGTGGCCTCGAAGCCGGGGGAGGTCGTAGGCAACAGCCCTTATTTTCAGGCACCCCTAACCTTGCCTGCCGGATTGAGCTTTGAGAACGACAGCCACATTCGTGGAATTCCTACCCAAGTAGAGACGATTGATTTGCCCCAGACAATAGCCTGCTACTTCGATGTTAACGATGGATGGCATATCTGGAACTTCTACATCGGCGCTATGACGGTTTTGCCCAAGCCGACTCCACCACCTTATGTAACGGTGACGAACCTGAACGACGCCAACTGCGACATTCGTGTGGTTGGCTCGTTGACAAGCACTCCAGACAGCGCAACAACAACACTTACCATCGCTGATGCGAACTCCTCGGTGACCGGGGTCTTGGCTGATGTTGCGGCTGGCCAACTCATCGACATAACTTTGAGCGCAGCCGATGTTCGCACCATCGCAAACGATACCCAAAAGGTTCTGTCAATAACAATGGGTGGTTGGGGGTTAGCCAACTTCTGTGGCAACTCAATCACCGCCACCCTGTCGTATCAGCACCTAGCTGGGCAGGCGGCATCGATGTCGGCGAGCACATTGACCTCGACTCCCCCAGTTCCAGACACGACGACCCCATTCATTTCTTGGTCTGCCTCCGGAGATTCATCATGCACTGTGCATATGACCGCTATTTGGCCTTCACTCAATGATGGCGACACCCCGCGCCTATATGTGGCCACCGACACCTTTGGCTACGACATCACGCTGATTGGCATTCAAGCACACAAGGTTGTTAATGTTGACCTGCCGCTGATGAGACCCGATGCTTTTGCCAACGGCGAAGTTGCGGGCATCGACCACTACCAAATCTGGGGAGATGTTCCCACCTGTGACGGTCAATTCTGGATCGTTAACAGCGGCATTGGGGCTCAGACTCTCACCAGGGATTACATTAGGACACAACTACCAGCCGCAGCACCGGCAGCTTGTTCGCCTGGCACCTACTCGCAAACAGGGAAATTACCCTGTGCCGATGCCCATCCAGGTTCATTTGTGTCGAGCTCGGGCGCGACCGCCGAAGTGCCTTGCGGTCTAGGTTTCTACTCCGACTCAAGCCGCGCCGTTGCTTGCGTGCCCGCACAAAAGGGTTCGTTCGTAGCGTTAGCCGGCGCAATTGCGAGCGCTCCCTGTGATGTCGGCAAGACTACCAGGCTCTCCGGAGCTCGCTCAACCTTTGAGTGCTACTCGCTGATCAAGCAGAGCGCAAGAGGAGTTCGCGTTCTCGCCGTTTATAAGGCAAGCCTCAAAATCACAACTGGCAAAACAACCGACCTTGGAGCACCCTTAGACGTCACGGCTGTTGGCGCTTGCACGGTTAAATCTGTGACCGTAACAAACAAGGTCAAAGGAAAGAACGTGAGATTTCCCCGATATCAGGTGGCACTTGGAAAGAAGGGCAATTGTGCGCTCACCTACAGCAACGTGGGCAGCGACACCTATGCCGCCTTCAGGTTGGTGAAGAAAATCAAGATCACCAAGACGGGCAAGTAGCTTTTCACTCAAAGTCCTGCAACAACTCAGATGCCTCGGCGATAGCGCCGGGGCATCTTAGTTTGGCAACTAGTCGAAGATGCCTGCGATGGCCTGGTTGAAGATTGCGAAGTCTTCGTCGTTATTCGTGACGATGGTGACCTGATCGATCATCGAGAAGTCGGCTAGGGCCTCGAGCAGGGCGGCAACCGCAACTTCGGTGGCGTCTTGAAGCGGATAACCTTTCGAACCGGTCGACATCGACGGCACCGCGACAGTTTTGGCTCCGGTCTCGGCAGCCACCTGAACCGCAGAGTAGTAAGCGCGAAATAGCAGACCCGGTTCGCCCTGATCGCCGCCTTGCCAGACTGGGCCGTCATCCGTGGCGATCCTCTCGGCCTTGAAGTTCGCAATTTCGCCGCGCACCACCTCGAGTCGAGACATTAGGCAGCGCGCTCGATAGCAACCGACTCGTGGCCGAACGCAACCTTGATCGGATACTCAAGATAGTCGGCAAACGCATCGAGTTGCGGCACGCGCCAGGACAGGTCGCGAGCCATTTGAGCCATAGCACCCCAAAAGAATACGTTGAGCATGTCGACGGCCAAGTGTGTAACGGTGTCGCCCGGATAAACGCGACCGATGATTCGGCGCAGCAAAATCGGTGCATCACTCTTGCCAAAACGGTGCAACGCCGCACGAACATTGAACTCGATCTGGCGTGCGCGATTGGGGTTCCAAATCGCGTTTCCGCCGGGCTGGTGCAGCAGCTTGTGCACGGTTTGCGCCTGCGAAACCAGCGCATCATCGAGCAGCTCAAAAATCGGGCCGAAATCCGAAATTTCATAGCCGCAGTGGCGCAAATCTAGGACGTCTGGGTAGTGCAGGGTGCGATAAAACGGCACGTGCGACACAACACTGGTCGGGCCAGTTCTCACCGGGATGCTGCGCCCCCAAGTTTCGAGCGCGGCATCTGCCTTTTGGAAATCGTCGTGCAAATCCATGCGTCTATTCTCCGATTTTCCTGAGCGTTTTGCGAATGGGCTTGGCCTCGGTGCCCGAGCGTATATTCTTATGGAGGAGGAAGTCATGACCGAAAAGAAAAGCACCGAGCCGCGCAAGAAGAAGTCTTTTGGCTTTTGGGTTGGCACAACAACCGCGGTTGTGCTGTTTGCAGTCATTGGGGGCATTTGGTTCTATGGGTCAGTAATTTTTCCTGCGCAGCAGAGAGCCGACCTTGATAGCAAAAACATCTCCGCCTGCGAAACATTTAGGCAAGGCCTCGACAAGGCATCTACTCAGAAGGGTGTTGACGCAGCCAGGCAGTCCGTCATGGTCGCCGCCGACAAGGGGCTAACGCTTTTCGACCCGACCTTCACAAACTCTGACCCGAAGTTTGGCGCGGTTTATGAAGCCATGCTTCGCGTCACCGATGCCGGTTATGGCAACACCGGAAACTCAGCTCTTGACTATGACAACTTCAACCATGAGATCAGCAAGACCATAGATCTGTGCAAAACAATTCTCAATGCTTCGGCCGAGGCGACTTCTAGCCCGACACCGACAAAGTAGTCTTAGTTTCCGCCGGCCTGACCACCCGAGGGGCCGCGACCTGAACTCTTGCTAGGGGTAGTTTTGCAAGTCAGGTCTTGATATCGAGGTGGAGTGAAAGTGCAATAGTATTTCTTCAACTTACGGCGCTCGGCGAGGGTAATACTCCCGACTAGGCTCTCGCCGATAACCTTTTCGTTGCTTCCGAATGTGTACTTAAAAGGCCTGAACTCGAAGTAACTCCAGTTCGAACTATTATCGGGGTAAATAAAGTAGGCGGTTTTGTCCTCCGCATAGACGCCCTCTGGATCTTTCTTCAAGTCAATTTTTAAGAAGCCCGGAGGTGGAACGGCGAAGGTTAAGCTATCAGACGGCGGACTTTCGGCAAGAAACTTGTTAGGTGCCTTCGCCACATCATAGATTTCGCCTCCACCGGCGGTCAACTGAACTGCATAGACATCTTGGTCTTTGCGAGGAGGAACTCCCTGAATCCGTAATCTTGCCCAGACAGCCGTTGGCTTTTGCGGAGGGGTGTTCACCGATTCGGGCGAAAGCACCCAAGAAATTGTCCAAAAACAGGTTTTCACTTTTTGGCACGAACCACCCGGCTGATACTTTGCCCAGCTCGCCTTGTTTTTATAGCCGTAAGTGAGCGAGTACTTGGTGTCCTCATCTCCTAGAGGGTCTAAGTCGGAAAACACCCGGTAGTTCTTTTTTGGAAAAGTCGGGGCCTTGCCCAAAAACAGGGCTTGAACGGGATTAGCAACATGAGCGCCCAGCGATTGATCTTCGAGCTTGGTCAGGCTCTTTGGCAGCACGAGAACACGAACTAACAAAGTTGAGTTGTAGAAAGCTTTCGCGCCAATGGTTTTGACACCCTCTGGGATCACCAACGAGGTCAGCGGGTTATCGCTGAAAGCACTGTTTGGCACGGCGGTCATCCAAGTTGGAATTGTCAGCGACGCGAGTTTGTTGTGCGAGAAAACGCCGGTCCCCACTTTGACCATGTTCGCAGGAAAAGTGATTGCCGTAATCGAGTTGTTCGCAAAAGCGTTGTTGCCAACTTCGACCAAAGATTCAGGCAGACTTAGGCTTCCTTGAAGATTGTGTGTGCCAGTTGAGAACGCGCCGGCAGCGATCTTTGAAACAGCAACACCGCCGAGCGTTGCCGGAATAACAAGATCGGTTGCCGAACAGGTGTCGGTGCAACCGGTGATCTGCGCAGTGTTGTCAGCAAGAACCTGAAAGTTGAAACCGGCTTCAACCTGAGGAGTGTCTGCTGCGGCAGAAAACCCGTTGAAAACCAAAGCGCTGATGGACAACAGGGCTGCGATGTAAATTCTTTTCACGTTATGCAACTTTCTGCGTGGTTTCTGAATTTTGAGCTGCTACTTTCCAGCAAGCATGTCGTATCGAACAATAATAGCGTCACGCTGCGGACCAACGCCGATCGCCGAGATTCGGCACCCGCTGATATTCTCGAGAGCCAAAACGTAGTCTTGAGCGTTCTTTGGCAGCGACTCGAAGGTCTTGCAACCCGAGATGTCTTCATCCCAGCCAGCAAACATTTCGTAGATTGGCTTAGCGTGGTGAAAGTCGCTCTGCGAGACCGGCACCTCTTCAACACGCTTGCCGTCGACCTCATAGGCAACACAAACCGGAATCTGCTCGATGCCAGTCAATACATCTAGTTTGGTCAGCACAAAATCGGTGAGTCCGTTGATGCGTGCCGAATAGCGTGCAATCGGGGCGTCGTACCAACCGCAACGACGTGGACGCCCGGTAGTGGTGCCAAACTCGTGGCCGGTCTTGCGAAGCCGCTCGCCCCATTCGTCAAAAAGCTCGGTAGGAAAAGGCCCTGCTCCGACGCGGGTTGTGTAAGCCTTGACGATTCCGATGACGTTCTGAAATAGACCTGGGCCAATGCCCGAGCCGGTTGCAGCGCCGCCAGCGGTTGCGTTTGACGACGTGACGAACGGGTAGGTTCCGTGGTCGACGTCGAGCATGGTTGCTTGTCCACCTTCGAACAGCACATTCTTGCCGGCAGCGATTGCTTGGTGAAGTTCGAGGGCGGTGTCGGCGACCATCGGGCTAAGACGCTCTCTGTAGGTCAGCAGTTCGGCCACGACATCTTCAACACGGATGGCTGCGCGGTTATAAACCTTGCTCAGCAGCTGGTTCTTCATAACCAGAGCCGCCTCTACCTTTTGGCGCAAAATTGATTCGTCGAACAGGTCTTGAATTCGAATGCCGACTCGGTTGATCTTGTCGGCGTAGGTCGGGCCGATTCCGCGACCGGTGGTGCCGATTGCGCGCTTGCCCAAGAAGCGTTCGGTGGTCTTGTCGACGGTTACGTGATATGGGGTGATGACGTGGGCGTTAGCCGAAACGCGCAAACGACTGGTGTCGATTCCACGGGCGTTTAGAGCGTCTAGTTCTTCGAACAGAACGTGCAGGTCAATCACCACGCCGTTGCCAATCACTGGGATGACCCCCGGGGTCAAAATGCCAGACGGAAGCAGGTGAAGTGCGTATTTTTCGTTGCCGATGACTACGGTGTGGCCGGCATTGTTGCCGCCGTTGAACTTGACCACGTAGTCGATGTGCTCGGCGAGCAGGTCGGTGGCTTTGCCCTTGCCCTCGTCGCCCCACTGGGCGCCAACAATCACTACTGCAGGAATGGCTTTCTCAATTCTTCGAAAGGGATGCGGCGCCAGAAACAGGCACGAAACAAGTTTAGTCGGTGGGTGGGGCTAGCCTAAAGTGGTGAAGCAAGAAACGAAACTCGGGGTCGCAATCACCCTTTTGATCGCAGGGTTTATCACGGTACTGATGGCGCAGGCATCTTGGCAATCTAATCCGGCGGTGACCCCGACGCCCACAGCCTCGAATGAAGCAACGAACTCACCAACGCCCACCTCAAAGGCAACGCCAACCAAGAATCCGAATCCAAAACCGGTGGCGCTAACCTATTGGCCCGACGGCCTGGTCGCCGACGATGTCAGCAATACTTTGGCCAACGACAGATCTTGTTCGTTCGACATGTGTGTGTTCGTCAAGCTGACAGCGGTTCGCAACTGCTCGAGCATCACACTCGATGGCGATATCTACGACATCAACGACGAACTCTTCGATTCTTTCAGCACGGACTTCAAGGGGCTTAAGAAGGGGCAGAGTCGGATTGTCGAACTTGGCGAAGATGCGCTTGATGACTCAGAGGATTACGTCGAACTTTCCGACTCCACTTGCTACAAATAGGGGTTAAATAATGCCGGCGAGTCTCATCGTGACAACCAGCATGAAGATTCCACCGATTCGATAGACCCAACGCAATGCTGGTCGTTTCATTAGTCTGACCTCGTCTGGCTTGCCCTCTCGACCCAAAAACCCGAGCACGCTAAGCGCCAGCAGCGGCACTGGAAGAATTGCAAAAGACCAGAGAGCGGCATCTGGCTTGCCAGCGAACCACCCTCCGACGACGTTCGACGTAACCTGAGCAACCAGAAGAACAAGGGCAAGGCCTGGGACTCCGGTCGGCAGGATGCGCCAGATTAGCGGAATGTTTGGCAAGCGATCTTTGAACCAGCCGAGCACCGTCGGGAAAGCAAAAATTATGCTTCCGATCCAAACCTGCCAGTGGTTTCCCATCAACGCGGCCGTAACGTAAATGAAAATCGCTGTTCTCATCAGCAAGGCAACATACTTGTGACCTGCATAGGTAGAAGGAACATGGGTTGGGTGTAGTCGGTCGAGACGATTTGGAACCCAGCGAGTAATCAGCTCTTCGAGCACGACTCTAATGGCCAGCGAGGCGGCAACCGCTAGCGAAAAGTCGCTCACGTGGTTGGCCACGGGCAAAGTTAGGCCAGCCAGTGCTGGCAAAGTGCCGATCATCGAGGCGGTTGTCCAGCCACCAAAGAACGGAATCACGAACAGGTCGACTATGCGCTCCCAGCCATAAGTTCCATCGTTCTGGGGAACCCTGCGAAACTGACGAAACGAGTTCGCCAACAGAGCAGGTCCGAAGCCGGCAACGACGACTCCAAGAAGCAATCGAATGTCGCCACCGCCAATAGCGTGCCCGACAGTCAGGTGCACAATGAGCGAACCCAATACATAGACTGCGGTTCCTATGAAACCCGCCAAGGCATCGAAAACTCCAATGATTACTATCGCCAACAACACGGGCCAGGCCGGCGTGAGAATGTGCTCCCCAGAAGCATTGATCGATGAAACCGCCAACGCAATCGCAGCCACCGATGGCACAGCCGCAAAAGTTCCGATTGCGGCGCGCAGATAAGCGCCATCGACAACAACCTTGGAAAGGATTGGCGAGAATCTAGCCAACCACAGCGTCAGGGCAATAGAGCTCTTGTCTAGAGCGGCCATGAATTTAATCAATTCCAGTTGCTCCTAAATCCCTTGCCGCTGCCGTCGAGAGTGAAGTGGTCGTGTTCGACGTCGATGTTTTGAACCGAACCTGACGAGTTTGAGTCTTTAGAGTCACCAGAAGACTTGTCGCCGGACTTGTCGCCGCCACCAGACTTGCCGCCATCACTCGACGAGCCGCCGCTGGATGAACCACCCGAAGACTTGCCACCGCCACTCGACGAGCCGCCGCTGGATGAACCACCCGAAGACTTGCCACCGCCACTCGACGAGCCGCCACTCGAAGATCCGCCACTCGAAGATCCGCCACCGCTTGAAGCACCTCCGCCGGCACTCGAGCCTCCGGCCGCGCTGCCTCCGGCACTTGCCCCGGCACCAGCAGCTCCCGCTCCGGCGGCTCCAGCAGCGGCCCCGGCTCCGGCTGCTCCAGCGGCTGCGGCACTTGCTGCGGCTCCGGCCGCTGCAGCCGCACCCGCGGCGGCGGCGACAGCACCGACAACGGCTGTGACCTTGGTGACTGTTTGCGTGACTGCCTTAACGCCCTCGGAGCTGGTCATCGGGTCGAAGGCCACCGGCGGTGCCTTGTCGTCTCCCGTTGCACCGATGCCAGGGTCGGCAACGGGTGCACCAGGTTCAATGGTCGGCAGGGTCAAGTCCAACGGATTAGCTAGCGGGTCACTGATCACTCCCGGGTCTGCCGTTGGGGTGGGAGTGGGTTCTGGTTC
>Ga0136641_1001116_pt1 | contig 11255 bp, 9 predicted proteins | sample EliLak1302023Y_FD_115312 | JGI IMG/M metagenome (GOLD analysis project Ga0136641, IMG submission 115312) | Freshwater microbial communities from Elizabeth Lake, Yosemite National Park, California, USA - 13020-23Y | ecosystem: Environmental > Aquatic > Freshwater > Lake ...
CCAGCCCCAAGGTCAATCAAACACGTGATGTCTCCCATCGAAGCCGCGATCTCTTTTTTGTAGGTCTGAAAAATCTCATGCTCAACCTTGGTGGGGTAGTATTCCGGTAGGTGTGTGAGGGCGGTGAACAAGTGAGAGCCCAAATTGTCGTAGAGAAACTTAGGCGAAATAAAGGCGTCAGGTTGTTCCAGTCCTTGGATGATTTCAAGCTTTAAGCCTTCTGGACTCAAAGACGCATCGATATTGATAAAGAGGGGTTGCTGCATCAAGGTGAGGTATCGGGTCCATTGTTTTTAAAAGTAAGTTGAGCTGTAAAAGCTTCAAAGGTATTGAAATTTTATCCTTTCCTGATCAACCCGTCATAGGGGAGGGTCACTTTACAGTGACTCTTGAGATCAGTGACCATAGAGGGACATGGTGATTTCTCGCTCAACGCCGTGCTTGCCTTAAGTCCTGCCCACCAAGGTGCTGTCAATTGTTCATGAAAAACATTCAAAGCTTTTTAAAGATGAGGAAAAATATCCTCTTCATCAAAATACCTAGCTTCTTTTAACGGTTCAAGAGATTCGGATAAAATAAAACTTCATTGATCTTCAGCATGATAGACAAATGGGTTGAATCTCGCCGGCACCTCTTACCATGATTGAGCCTGACCATCTTCACTATGACCCTTGGCCATCGGCCAAAAGTCTTGCGCGCAGCTTAGAGCGCTCGATATTGACCACGCTCACCGTCATGCGTCATCTTCAGGAGGGGCAAGAAAATGTTGCCCTTTTACCCAACGTCAATCCCCCCCATTGGGAGTTCGGGCATCTCATTTGGTTTCATGAGTTTTGGGTGCATCGAGAAGGCAAGAAGTCCAATCCGTCAAGATTGTTCAACGCGGATCAACTGTTTGATTCATCCGCCATCTTTCACGACGATCGTTGGCAAGCACGGATACCTTCCATCGAAATGTTGAAGAGCTACCTGACCGATGTGATGGATCTGACGCTCTCTATCCTTGAGTCCGGCAAGATAACGTCGAGTCAGTCGTATTTTATTCAGTTGTCTATTTTTCACCAAGACATGCACAACGAGGCCTTTGCCTACACATGGCAGCACTTGGCCTATGCCTGGCCAGAGGTCACTCCATTAGAGAATGATCGGTCAGCAAAGTCCGACTTGGCACCTTACTTCATCAACGTGCCGTCTGCTCAAGTGCAGTTGGGCTCTTTTGCACACCATGGATTCATGTTTGACAATGAAAAATGGCAGCACGCCTTGAACGTCCCTGAGTTCTCTATATCGAGTCACGCGGTCAGCAATGGAGAGTTTTTGGCATTCTTGTTGTCGCAAGACGGTGCGGGCCTCAAAACCCCAGAGCATTGGAAAAAAGAGGGGGAGCAATGGTTTGAAAGACATTTTAACGTGTGGTCGAAGATGGAGATGCATGCCCCAGTTCGTCATGTTTCGGCTTTGGACGCCGAACATTTTTGTGCTGTCCAAGGACTTCGCTTGCCGACAGAAGCGGAGCTCAGGGCTTTGTTGTTGTCAGACCCTCAAAACTGGCAGTGCTCCAAGCTTTGGGAATGGACCAGCAGTGTCTTTGAGCCCTTTGACGGATTCAGTCCTGACCCCTATCAGGATTACTCCAAGCCTTGGTTTGATGGGAAACATCGGGTTTTAAAGGGCTGGAGCCCCTTCACAAGCACCGAGTTGCGGCGGCCTGAATTCAGAAATTTTTATCTACCCACACGAAGTGACCCCTTTTGTGGATTCCGAACATGTTTGCTTTAAGTTGGTTAAAATCAAGCTTTTTTACAGATCAACTCATGTCTTATAACGGTCGTTTAACTTCTCTATCGCACGGAGGGGGGTGTGGTTGTAAAATTGCCCCTGGTGTTTTAAGCGATATTTTAAAATCCACACCCATTCGCCTTGCACCGGCTCAACTCCTGGCAGGCTCAGACAACAACGAGGACGCTGCGGTTTATCAACTGAACGAGCACCAAGCGATCGTGGCCACCACCGATTTCTTCATGCCCATCGTGGACGACCCCTACCAATTTGGACGTATTGCTGCGACCAACGCGATTTCGGACATTTATGCCATGGGCGCACAACCCTTGTTTGCCCTGGCTTTGTTGGGCATGCCCATCAACGTCTTGCCCTTGGAGGTCATTCAGCAAATCACAGCGGGTGGCGAGTCCATTTGTGCAGAAGCGGGCATTTTGATCGCCGGTGGGCACTCGATCGATACGGTAGAGCCTATTTATGGTTTGGTTGCTATTGGTGTGGTCGATCCTAAAAAACTCAAGCGCAACAGCTCTGCCCAAGCCGGCGACAGCATCATTTTGAGCAAACCCCTTGGTGTGGGCATCCTCTCTGCTGCCCTTAAGAAAGAGCAACTCTCTGACGCTGCTTACCAAGAAATGATTGCTCTGACCACCAAGCTCAACAAGCCAGGCTTGGCTTTGTCTGAGCTTGAGAGCGTTCACGCGCTCACCGATGTCACAGGATTTGGTTTGGCCGGTCACTTGTTGGAGTTGTGCAGAGGCGCAAAGCTTGCCGCTCAAGTCGAGTGGGACAGTGTTCCCCTGATTTCTGAAGCCCTTAGGCTGGTTCAAGAAGATGTCTTCACAGGTGCTTCACCCCGCAATTGGTTGGGTTATGGCCATGAAATACACATGGCATCGAAGTTCTTGGCCTGGCACAAGCATCTTTTATCCGATCCCCAGACCAGTGGGGGTTTGTTGATCTCTTGCCGTCCAGATGCGACCCAAGAGGTGTTGGAGATTTTGCGTGCGGATGGATTCTTCCAAGCCCAGAAAATTGGCCACTTTATGGAAGGCTCTGGCCTTTCAGTGGTTTGACGGTTGACCTTACATCATGACTTTGGAGTACTCTTAAAATGACCTTTTTTTCGTTTAAATTGAGAATGTTGACCCAACTATCGGTGGCCTTGATGGGCATCGGTTTGTTCAGTCTTCAAGCAAATGCACAAGCAGTGTTTCGCATTTCAGCCATTCCTGATGAGTCGCCCACTGAGCTACAGAGAAAATTTATTCCTCTAGGTGCCTACCTGTCCGCTGAGACAGGTATGAAGGTCGAGTTCATACCGGTCACCGACTACGCCGCGGTCGTTGAAGCCTTGACCAACAAGAAAATTGACATGGCTTGGTTGGGTGGTTTTACCTACATTCAAGCAAAGATTCGCAGCAACGGCGCCGTCAAGCCCATCATCCAACGCATCGAGGACGAAAAGTTCACCAGTCAATTTGTGGTCCCTGAAGACAGCACCGCCAAAGTGCTCGGTGATTTAAAGGGCAAGACCTTTGCCTTTGGCTCACCTTCATCGACCTCTGGCCACTTGATGCCTCGCTTTTATTTGATGAAGGCGGGCATCAATCCAGATCAAGACTTCAAAAGCATTGCCTTCTCGGGCGCCCACGATGCGACCCTTGCGTTTGTGGCCAGCGGTAAAGCACAAGCTGGTGCTTTGAACACCTCGGTTTGGGAGAAACTCTCTGAGGCTAAAAATCCCAATGCCATGAAAGTCAAGGTTTTGTTCACCACCCCAACTTTTCATGATTACAACTGGACCATTCGGGGTGGTTTGGATGCTGCGCTGATCCAAAAGATCAGCGATGCTTTCTTGAAGTTGAACATCAACAACCCGGTTCAAAAGGAGTTGATGGATTTACAGCGCACGACGCAGTACACCACCACCAAGTCATCGAACTACGATGAGATCGAAAAGGCTGCGTTGAGTGCTGGTTTGCTCAAGTGAGCAACATGGCGTTTTCATTGGACAGGGTGAGCTTTAGCCACGCTTTGGAGCAAGAGGGGCTTAAAAATATCAATGTCCGTGCAGCGCCAGGTGAATCTATCGCGATCATTGGATCGTCTGGTTCTGGCAAGACCACCTTGCTCCATCTGATTGCTACCTCCTTGCGTCCAAGCTCTGGAGATCTCAAAGTCATGAACTGCGATCCTTGGCGCGTCTCAAAGTCCCAACTGCAAGCCCTGCGTTCACGAATTGGCTTCGTTCACCAATCCGTCTCCATCCCACCTAGGCAAAGGGTCATCACTGCTGTGTTGTCGGGTCGTTTGGGTCAGTGGTCTTTTTGGAAATCCTTGTTGTCCTTGATCTATCCCGTGGACATCAAGGGGCCACAAATGTGTTTACAAGAACTCGAACTCTCGGACCGACTCTTTGACCGCTGTGAGCATCTCTCAGGTGGGCAGTTGCAAAGAGTGGGCGTTGCCCGTGTCCTCTATCAAAAGCCTGATTTGCTCTTGGCCGATGAGCCGGTCTCCGCCATGGATCCTGTGTTGTCTGATCTAACCATTCGGTCGCTGATCGAGCAAGCTCGCCTGACGGGCGCTTGTGTGGTGGCCAGTTTGCATGCTGTTGATGTAGCTTTGCGCTGGTTTCCAAGAATCGTGGGTCTAAAAAATGGAGAGGTCTTCTTTGATTTGCCTTCGGCTCAGGTGAGTGAGGCTTTGTTGAGAGAGCTGTATGTCTCCGAGTTGGGCATCTTGCCCCAACAACTTCAGACCCTATCTGGTTGATGGATACCCGATTTCAAGACCGAGATCCTGCTGCCAAGGGTCGTGTCTTAAAGGCATGCCTTCTTTTGGCCATTCTTTGGCCGACCTTTGATGTGGCTCAATTCAATGTCGCTCTAGCGATGACGCCTGGTAATTTTGAGGTGTTCACGAACTTTCTCAGCCAGTTTTTTCCTCCCAGCTTTCAGCCAGATTTTTTAAAAATGGTGCTCAAAGCAACTTTGGAAACCTTGGCCATGGCAACGGCTGGTATTGCCTTGGCGATGGCGATTGCCATCCCCTTGTCATTGATCATCACCCACAGTTTATCAATTTCACGCTTAGGGCCTGCCTCTGGTCACAGAGCAGCACAACTTGCACGTTATCTTGCTCGCATGGCGATTTTGCTCATGCGTGGCATACCCGAAATCGTATGGGCTTTGTTGCTGGTTCGAGTTTTTGGCCTGGGTCCGATTTCCGGCGTCTTGGCCATCGCTGTGACTTATGGCGGAATGCTTGCCAAAGTGTACTCAGAAATTCTAGAGACCGAAAACACACGAGCTGCCCGTGCCTTGCTGATGCTGGGCAGCGGACGAACAGCGGCCTTCCTCTACGGGCTCCTGCCTGGCGCCTCCCAGGAGTTGGCCTCTTACACGGTGTACCGTTGGGAGTGTGCCGTCAGAGCCTCGGTGGTGATGGGTTTTGTTGGTGCGGGTGGCTTGGGTCAATTGATGGATCAGTCCATGAAGATGCTCAATGGTGGGGAAGTTTCAGCCATCTTGATGGTTTTTCTGGCGCTGGTTTTTCTGGCAGATTCCATCAGTCTTGTCATTCGAAGGCAATTGGCATGACAAAAGCTGTGTCGCGTGACTTTTGCTTGAAGTGCATCTTGACGTTTCTCTTGATCTTGTCTTTGGTGGTGGCAAGCTTTGTGGTTGTATCCTTCAACCCCTTGGCCTTGTTCACCCTAGAGGCACTGGGTGACATGGCTTTGTACATTGCACGTTTTTTTCCACCCGATCTCTCTGTAGAGTTCTTGTTAAAAGTGAGCACGGGTTTGGTGCAAACTTTTGCCATCTCTGCAGTGGCCACGTTGTTGGCCGCTTTGATGAGTCTCTTTTTGGCCGTACCTGCTGCAGGGCAGATGGGTCAAGGCGTCAAGGTGCTGACCCGATTCTTTTTGAATTTTCTGCGCTCAGTTCCTGAGCTGGTTTGGGCCGTGTTGATGGTTTTGGCCGTTGGACTTGGGCCGTTTGCGGGTACTTTGGCTTTGGCGCTTCACACGGCAGGGGTGCTTGGGAGATTGTTTGGTGAAGCCCTAGAAAACCACGACCCGAGCGCCCATTTGGCCTTGAGGTTGGCCGGCGCGAGCAAAGCACAGGCTCTTCTTTATGGCACCTTGCCCATCCTAGGGTCTCGGTTGTTGTCCTATACCCTGTACCGCTGGGAGATGAACATTCGCATGGCAACGATCTTGGGGTTTGTTGGCGCTGGCGGTCTAGGACAAATTCTCTACTACGAGCTGTCTTTGTTGCACGAGCAACAAGCCTCGACCGTGATCATGGCCATGGTTGTTTTGGTCGTTGGGGTCGATATGCTCAGCAATCAACTTAGGCGAGAGCAAATGCACAGCATGGGTTGAAGCTTTCTAGATCCCCAAAGAAGGTGACGAACGGCCCTGTCGCTGATTGAAGAAATAAAGAGGGCCGAGGTTCTCGCGTCCAAGCACGTCATGTGCGATAGGCAGACCATGGATTTCAACGCTAGATCAGGTCTTGGGGCGCTTGCGTTAACAGGGATTGGAGCAGTTTTTTGATGGATTTCTGTTCCCGTTCGGGCTTGATGAACGCGCTTTGCTTGCGCACATCCATGGACATTTTTTTATAAAAGATCGGATCGGTTTCTGCTCGCGTGAGAAGTTGACTGAGCGCTGCTGGGTCGCCTACAGGAAAATAGGCCGGGTACGCGTCTCCCAACAAACCGCGATTGCCTGCGATGTCAGAGGCGATCACTGGAACACCTATCGCAATGGCCTCTGACACCACATGCGCGCCTCCTTCCATCAAGCTAGAGATGACCATCAAGTGAGAGCAGGAGAGCCACTGCATCGTTTTTGCATGGCTCAACTCGCCCAGCCAGCGGTAGCGAGGTTCGTTTTTTTCAGTCAAACGTGCTTGTGTTTCGAACTCAGGGCTCATTGCTGCCCCAAGATGAACCAATTGAATTTTACTTTTTAAAGGTAGCATGGACATGCTTTGGGCTGCACAAAAGGGGTCCTTCTCAGCTCTCAGGTGTCCAATGACGCTGACTAAAAAGTGTCGTTGAGGCGGGGGCTTTCTGCTCACGCCCTTGATCGACTGGTAAATCACCTGGACCTTAGGGTGATGTTTTTTGGGCAACGAGGACACGGCCGCCGCTTGCAACACGACGATGGCATCGGCCAGGTCCATCGAGCGATGGACTTTTTCAGAGTTTTTTAAATCTCGGTAGATGTCCGTACCCGTCATGATCAAAACAAGAGGGCGAGTCGGGTGAGCATGTTTGAAGCGTTGAATCGATTCAAAACTACGTAGCCCATGAAGTGCAACAAGGACATCGCAAGGCTTGGAGGTCCATTCTTGCGCAAGGGTGCATTGATGGTTCAACAGTGTCAAAATTTTTTGCCATCTGAGTGCCGTCATTCGATTGCCATGCAGACTGCCCAAAGGAGCGGGGGTGACGATTTCAATTTTTAGTTTCAAATCTAGCGCTCTCTTTCAGTCCAGTTTTTGATGGTGTTGTGTTGCATTGCCGCAAACCCAAAGGTCTACTTTAACTTGGAGGCGACCCTTTGAGCGTTTAAGGCTTTGATGCTTTGATGCTTTGACGCATTAAGACAGCAAGGCAGTAAGGCAGTAAGGCAGTAAGGCAGTAAGGCAGTAAGGCAGTAAGGCAGTAAGGGGCTCGGCCAGAACCCAAGATTCACAGCCGAGCTTGGATTGGCGTATCATGTTTTCATGGCTTTCAACTCATTCTTTTGTTGGTCATGTGCTCAATGGATTCAATGACTTTTCTCATCAGTAAAGCAAAAACAGCCGCTGGGATTGCGCCCTCTAACATCATGGAGGTGTTGTTGGTCGATAGGCCTTGTGCGATTCGAGCCCCATAACCACCGGCCCCTACAAAAGCCGCTATGGTGGCGGTACCTGTGGTCCAAACCGCTGCGACTTGCACGCCTGCATACAGGGAGGCGCTGCACAAAGGCAATTCAATGTGCCACAGTTGAGGCCAAAACCCCGTCCCCAACGCCTTGGAGGCTTCAATCACAGAACGATCCACCGCGCGCAAGCCCGATTGTGTGGCTTCGATGATGGGCAGCAACGCATACAGAAACAGCGCCAAGAAGGCGGGTAAAAAACCAATTCTGTGCACTGCAAAAATTAAAAAACTGAGCAAAGCCAGTGAGGGTATGGTTTGTAGTAGGCTCACTGCATAGAGCAGTACCCGACCCAGGCGGGGAACATGGTGGACACCGACTCCGATGGGCACACCTACCACCATGGCTGCAAGCATGGAGAACAGGACCAAGGCCGAATGTTCAAGGGTGAGTCTGAAGAAGTCTTCTTGGGTGAAGAAAATGAAGAAATTGAGCAAATCTGATCTTGGTGTGATGCTCTTAGAGACCCAAGAAGCGCCAAGGCGCGATGGGTTTAAAAACGATTGTGCAACTGAGGCGGGACTTTGGTGATCGAGTTCAACTTGTGCATTCAGGGATTGCATGGATTCGTTGGAGATGCTGTTTTGCAGTGATAACAAGGCCTTTAAAACAGTTGGGTGGTCTTTGACGGTATCGATCCTGTAGAGCAAAATGGCTTGGTAGGATGTCAAAACATGTTGCTGATCTTCAAGGAGAAACAGATCATCGGTCTTTAACCTTGAGTCCGTTGTGTAAGCGTCAATCAGGTCGATCTTTTGGTCTGCAACAGCTTGATAGACCAGGCCATGCTCCATACCAACTGGCTTTAAGTTGCCCAATTGGTAAGCCTTGGATAAAAGTGGCCAGCCGTCCTTTCTGGCTAAAAATTCATGCGAAAAACCCAAGCGAAGCTCGGGGTGGTTTTTAAGGTCAGCGATGGTTTTGAGATGGAGGGCCTCTGAAATTTGTCGCTTGATGGCCAAAGCGTAGGCATTGTTGAAGCCTAAAAATACGCCAGCTTCCAGGCCATGGCGCAACAGTCGTTGATTGACCTCTGAGAGCGTAGATTTTTCACTCATGCCCAAGATCTCTTGGGTCAAAGTTCCCCAGTACTCTGGATACACATCAATGTCAGCGCTCTTCAAGGCATTGAAGACAATTGCAGTTGACCCCATGCCTTGCTGAGCCCTTGTGTCCATGCTGGTTTGATCAGCCACGGTTTTAGCGATCAGTTCCGAAAGAATATAGGACTCGGTAAAACTTTTGCTCCCCACGGTGAAGACTTTTGCTGAGACGGCTACTGGGGTCAGCGTTAAAAACAGTGCCGTGCAAAAGCCAAGCCTTGCAAGTCTGTTGAGTTGAATTTTAAACAGTGTCATGGTAGGTTGTAGGGGTAGACTTTGTATTGTAGATCTTTAGCAATACCCCCAAGTTCTTGCATCTTAGCTCGAGAAGCCGTCATCGAGTCAGTGATCAGAGGAAGAGTCGAACATGGTTTCGACTTTGTGGTGACGTCATCAGGAGCATGACGCATCAGGAACATCGCCCCATGCTGCTTGAAGCCGATAACAGCCTTGTTCATTGCAAAAGCCGCGAGCGGCATCTCGCGTGCTTTTAAGGCAGGGTTCATCTCCAGATCACCATGCGATTTGCGGCAAACTCAGAAGGCCAAGCTTGCACGACAATTTAATCCAGAAATCTACTGAATTTGGATCGCCAAGTTCAAATGAATATTGGCCAAGGACTTGGTGCTGTTTTATTTGGTAGCACCTGTGAATGCAAGGTTTGCCTTGTTTTTTTGATTGCCTTTCTTGGTTTTTTAAAAAGGCTCTGTGGGGAGCAACACGATTGAGTCTGATGCTGCATGAGAAATGTTGTATTTAATTTTTAACCGATCCTTGGTCCAGGAACGCAAGGTGGGAGCGCGAACAAAGGGTTTACTCCGATGGAACATTAGCGCTTGAAGTGTTAATTTAGAAGAATACAAACTTGATAAATTTACAAACTTCAAGTCGGGTCTTTTGCTAAAAAGGAGTATGACAATGAGCAAGATTTTATGGGTTGGCATGGCTGCGTTGGTCATTGCAGTTTTGAGCACCTTTGCACCGGTTTTGGTGCAGGCGCAGCAAATAAGCGCAGTCGCCATTGACGAGGACGACATTGGTGGCGTGGTCACCGGTCCGAAGGGGCCGGAGGCTGGTGTCTGGGTGATTGCGGAAACGCGCGATTTGCCAGTGCGTTTCATTCGCATCGTCGTCACCGACGATAAGGGGCGCTACGTTATCCCCGACCTGCCCAAGGCCACTTACAACGTCTGGGTGCGCGGCTACGGCCTTGTAGATTCACCCAAGGTCAAGAGCGTTCCCGGCAAACAGCTGAGCCTCAAAGCCGTGCTCGCGCCCAATGAGAAGTCTGCTGCACAGTACTATCCGGCCCAGTATTGGTACTCGATGATGAAAATCCCTGAGGCCAAGGTGTTTGGCAGCAAGGAAGCACCAGAGAATTTCAAGATCACCGACTATCTCAATTTGATGAAGAACAACGGTTGCGTTGGCTGTCATCAGCTGGGGCAACTTTCGACCCGCACGATTCCAAAGTTCCACCTCGATGGCAGGACGCACGAAGAAGCGTGGGTCCGTCGCATCCAGTCCGGACAGGCGGGAGAGAACATGATCCTTCTAGCCGCAGGACAGATGGGCGGCTTACCTTTCAAGTATCTCGCTGACTGGACTGAGCGCGTCGCCAAAGGCGAGTTGCCGCATACCAAGCCGGTGCGTCCTCAAGGCCTTGAGCGCAACATTGTGGTCACGCTGCGCGACTGGCACAATGACAAGCAGTATCTGCATGATTTGATCGCCAGCGACCGCCGCTATCCGACGGTCAACGCCTACGGCCCCGTCTATGGTCAATGTGAGCACGCCTGTGACGACATGCCGATCCTCGACCCGATCAAAAATGTCGCATCAAATTTTGTCCTACCAACGACACCCGACATGCCGCTGGCTCTCGGTCCCGGTAACGCTGGCTCGATCAAAATTCTGCAGCCCTCCGCCTATTGGGGCGAAGAAAACATTTGGAACAGCAAGGCCAACAACCACAACTCGATGTTCGACCGGCAAGGGCGCATTTGGCTCGCAGCGACGGGCCACAAGCCGGACAATCCTGACTTCTGCAAAAAAGGCTCAAGCCATCCTTCTGCCGTTGAGTTTCCGCTCAACAGCACCAACCGCCGTGTGACGATGTACGATCCAAAGACCAAGAAGTACACCGCCTATCAGACTTGCTTTGGCTCGCATCACCTGCAATTTGGCTACGACGCCAACGAGACGGTCTGGGCGAGCACCGGCGGGGGTGGAGGTAATGTTGGCTGGATCAACACCAAGATGCTGGACGAAACCGGTGACATCGAAAAGTCACAGGGCTGGACCGCGCTGGTGATGGACACCAACGGCAACGGCCAACGTGACGAGTACACCGAACCCGGCAAGCCGCAGGAGCTGGGCAAGGACATGCGCATTGGCGCCACTTTCTATGCGGTGAAGCCAAG
>Ga0136641_1001117_pt1 | contig 11245 bp, 9 predicted proteins | sample EliLak1302023Y_FD_115312 | JGI IMG/M metagenome (GOLD analysis project Ga0136641, IMG submission 115312) | Freshwater microbial communities from Elizabeth Lake, Yosemite National Park, California, USA - 13020-23Y | ecosystem: Environmental > Aquatic > Freshwater > Lake ...
CGAAGTGCGCAGCACCGAGGCCTACCGCGAACTGCCGCGCGATGCGTTCGACTGGGCGCTGGCCTTCGTCGAGCGCGGCGGCGACAGCCTGACCGCCTACCCCGAGTACCACCGCGTGGCCCTGGTCGACGGCCTCTGGCGGGTGCCCGACCGCGGCATCGCGCGGCGCCACCGGCTGCAGGTGGGCACCATCGTCAGCGACGCGGCTGTGGTCCTGAAGTGGGTGTCCGGCGGGACCATCGGCACGATCGAGGAAGGCTTCATCGCGCGGCTGAACAAGGGCGACAGCTTCGTCTTCGCCGGCCGCCTGCTGGAATTCGTGCGCCTGCAGGACATGGCCGCTTATGTGCGCGTGACGACCCAGAAGAAGGGTGTGGTGCCCTCGTGGGCCGGCGGCAAGATGCCGCTGTCCAGCGAGCTGGCCGCAGCGGTGCTGGACCTGCTGGACGAGGCCGCGCAAGGCCAGTTCGAGGATGTCGAAATGCAGGCGGCGCAGCCGATGTTGCAGGCCCAGGCGCGGCTGTCTGAACTGCCGCGGCGCGGCACGCTGCTGGTCGAGCGCACCACCTCGCGCGAAGGCCAGCACCACTTCATCTACCCCTTCGCCGGGCGCAATGTCCACATCGGCCTGGCGCAATTGCTGGCCTGGCGGCTGGCGCGCGACGCACCCAACACCTTCAGCCTGAGCGTCAACGACTACGGGCTGGAGATCCTGGCCGTCAAGCCGGTGGACGTCAGTGCCGCCACCCAGGCTGCCCTGTTCGACGTGGCCACGCTGACTGCCGATGTGTTGTCCAGCCTGAACTCGGGCCACCTGGCGCAACGGCGTTTTCGCGAGATTGCGCGGGTGGCCGGGCTGGTCTTCGGCGGCTACCCGGGCGCGCCGAAAAGCCTGCGCCAGTTGCAGGCCAGCAGCAGCCTGTTCTTCGAGGTCTTCCGCCAGTACGACAGCGGCAACCGCCTGCTCGGCCAGGCCGAAAGCGAGGTGCTGGCCCAGGAGCTGGACCTGGTGAACCTGGCGCAGACGCTGACCCGGCTGGCCGCGCTGCCGATGGTGCTGGTCGACCTGAGGGCGCCCAGTCCCTTGGCCCTGCCGCTGATGGTGGAACGCCTGCGCGAGCAACTGACCACCGAGAAGCTGAAGGACAGGCTGGACCGCCTGCTCGCCGAAGCCGAGGCGCAACTGGCTGCGCCGCCGGCCAAGCAGCCCCGACTCATGCGCGGGCCTGCCGCGCCGCGCTGAGGAAGTCGCGCAGCAGGGCGCTGTCATCCAGCGTCGTCGGGTGGTCGGGCGTGTGGAACTCGGGGTGCCACTGCACGCCGGCCACATGGCTCGGGCCCCGCCAGCGCACGGCTTCGACCAGACCGTCTTCGGGGCAGCGGGCTTCGACCACGAAGTCGGGCGCCAGGTCCTTGATGCCCTGGTGGTGGATGCTGTTGGTGGTGGCCCGCGCCATGCCCGGGAACAGGCCGGCGAGGTGGCTGCCGGGTACGAATTCCACCGTGTGGTGGTGGTGTTCGTAGCGGCCCGCTTCGCGGTGGGCCAGCGCGTCGGGCCGCTGCGTGGCGATGTCCTGCCAGAGCGTGCCGCCGAAGGTGACGTTCAGCAGTTGCAGGCCGCGGCAGATGCCGAACACCGGTTTGCCGGCGGCCACGAAGGCGCGGATCAGTTCCATCTCGTAGAGGTCGCGCACCCGGTCGCCGTGCCAGGCCGCGTCCAGCGGCGTTTCGCCGTAGCTTTGCGGCGCCACGTCGTTGCCGCCCTGCAGCACCAGGCCGTCGAGCGCGGCGGCGTAGTCGTGCAGGTTCAGGTCGCTGCGCAGGACGACACTGCCTGCGCTGACCGCCGGCACCATCACGGCCACGGCGCCGCCGTGCAGCAGCCAGTGCGCCACGCTTTGTTCCAGGTAGTGGACGGTCTTGCTCCACACCCCGTTGGCCGCACGGTCGGCGGCCTCGGGGTGGTGGATGCGCGCCGAAACGCCGATCAGCAGGGGTTTGGGGTTCATCGCAAGGGCTCTTCAGTGGATGCGCACCCAGCGCAGTTCGATGATGTCGGTGGGCCATTGTGTGGCCGTGACCTTCTTGGCCATCGCCCAGGTCAGCGTGCGGCGGAACAGCGGCAGCAGCACCAGGTCGTCGCCGGCCATGCGCAGCACGGTGGTCACCAGGGCGCGGCGGCGCAGCAGGTCGGGTTCGACGCGGATGTTGTCGATCAGCACGTCGAGCTGGGGGTTGCTGTAGCGCCCCGCGTTGAAGGTGCCTTGGCCGTTCGGGCTGTAACTGTGGAACAGACCGTTCAGCGAGAAGAAGGCATCGGGCGTCGGGCTCCAGCCGAATTCAGCCAGGCTGATGGCGCCGGCCGTCAGTTTCGGGAAGAACTGGCCCGTCGGGCTGCTGCGCAGGCTGGCCTTGATGCCGACCTGGGCCAGCATCGAAACCACCGCCTGGCAGACCGATTCCCGCCAGCTGATGTTCACGCAGTCCATCGCCAGCGTGAAGCCATTCGGGTAGCCGGCCTCGGCCAGCAGCGCCTTGGCCCGCGCCGGGTCGTAGGGCAGGCGCACGTCCATCTCGGGCAGCGAGCCGTCGACCCGCGGCGACAGCAGCGCGCCGGTGGGCACGGCCTGGCCGCGCAGCACCTTGTCGGCGATCAGCGGGGCGTTGATGGCGTGGTAGACGGCGGCCCGCACGCGGCGGTCCTTGAAGGGGTTCTTGCCTTTGACATCGCTGCCGGGCAATTCATCGCGCGCCTGGTCCAGTGCCAGGTATTGGGCGCCGATGTCGGTGCTGCGCAGCAGGCTGATGCGCGGGTCGGCCTGCAGGCGGGCGATGTCCTGGAAGGGCGGGTCCAGCAACAGATCGACTTCGCCCGAGCTCAGCGCGGCCAGACGCGTGGCGTCGGAGCGGATGGTGACGAATTCGACCTGCTGCACATTGCCCTTGTTGCGCGGGTCGGCCCAGCCCCACCAGGCCGGGTTGCGATCCAGCACCGTGCGCACATCGGGTTCGTAGCGCAGCAGGCGGTAGGGGCCGGTGCCGTTGGCGTTGCGCACGGCATAGGTTTCCTGCTTGGCGCTGAAGTCTTGCGGCCGGGTGACGCCATGCTGTTCGCACCAGGCCTTGCTCATCATGGTGATGTACTGCAGCTTCTCGGGCAGCACGGCATCGGGCGTTTCCAGCAGCAGATCGATGGTCAGCGCATCGACCTTGCGCGCGCCCGTCACGCCGCGCAACTGGAATGAGCGCTGCGAGTTGGGCGCCAGGTTGCGTTCGATGCTGAAGACCGCGTCGTCGGCGGTGAAAGGCGTGCCGTCGTGGAAGCGCACGCCGGGCCGCAACTTGAAGCGCCACACCGTGGGCGCGGTGTTCTGCCAGGACAGCGCCAGCGCCGGTTCCAGCTTGAAGGCCGCGTCACGGTTGATCAGCGATTCGTAAAGCTGGAAAGCCACGCGTGAGTGGTACAGCAGCGCCAGTGCGGCGGGGTCCAAGGTCTGCGGGTCGAAGGCGCTGGCGATCTTCAGCAGGCCGGGCTGGGCCGCCGGCTGCGCGATGGCGGGAGCGGGGGCGGCGGCCAGGGCCAGCAGGGTCGCAGTCGACAACAGACCGAGCAGGTGGCGGATCGAAGGGGGGCGCATGGGGGGTGTCCTTGCGGTTGGGGCAGGGCGGGGAGCGCTGGTAGCCGACAGCGTCAGTCTTCGACCGCCGCATCGCTGTCGTCGCGGTCTTCCTCGCGCGCCTTCTTGACGCGCTGAGCCAGGCGGGCGGCCAGCGGGGCCATGTCCTGCACCAGGGTGGCCGCGGGCACCGTGCCGGCCAGGCGCAGGGCCGGCAGCGGCAAGGTGCTCATGTAGGGCGTGCGGTAGGGGCTGTCGTTGGCCCGCAGGCTGCTGGCCACCGAGATGCCGCCGCCCAGCAGCAGCAAGCCGGCCACGGCCGCACTGACGGCGCGCGGGCGCTTGGGCAGCGCGTGGCGCCAATGGGCATGCACCAGCAGCGCAGCACCCAGGGCTTCCAGGGCGGGCGACAACTGCCACCCGGCCGGCGCATTCAGCGCCGCGGCGGCCTGTGGCCACAGCGCTTCCAGCAAGCCCAGGCCCAGCATCCAGGGCAGGGCGATGCGCAGGTGGCCGCTGAAATCGAAGTGGTGGTGCAAGAGCTGGGACAGCAGCGCCCAGAGGCCGCACCAGACCATCACCGCCAACGGCAGGCCGAACAGGGTGGGCAGCCAGGCCGAGAAGTCGGCGCCCGGGTCCAGGCCGACGGCGTGCTGGGCGCACAGCAGGCCCATCAGGGCCGCGCCGGTCAGCAGCGTGGGGGTCAGCGTGTCGCCGGCGTGGCCGGCCAGCTGGCGCTCGGGCGCCAGCACTTCGCCGGGCAGGCGCAGGCGCACCCGGGTCGTGCCCATCTGCAGCAGCGCGCCGGCCGCAGGCAGGGGCAGCGGCGTGTGGGCCGGCACGGCGCGGCCCGCCAGGCGCACGCCGTTGCGCGAGTCCAGCACACGCAAGGCGATGGCGCCCCCCGCTGCGCCGCCCTGGGGCTCCAGTTGCGCGTGGTGGGCGGCCAGGTGCGGGTCGTCCAGCACGATGTCGTTGTCCAGCGCGCGGCCCAGCGTCACCGGCCAGGCGCGCACGTCCACGCGGCGCGCCGGGTGGCCTTCTCGCTCGACGATCTCGATCAGCGCGAGGCGGTCTTGGGCGCGATCCATGCGTAGCCGTCCAGGTAGTGCTGGGCCAGTTTCTGGGCGCTGGCGAAGCTGACGCCATGGGCGTCGAAGCGGCCCTGGGCGCCGGCCTGACTGTCATCGAGCGTGGCCACCAGCACGCTCAGGTCGTGCAGGCCTTCCAGCTTCTTGTAGGCGCGCAGGCAGATCACCGCCTTCAGCGGCAGGCCCGGCGCCGCGCCCGGCCCGCCCCCGCCGCGTGGCGGTTGCTCGATCAGCCTTTCGGCGCATTGCGGCGCCGTCAGGTGGCGGTCGTTGCGGCCCATGAATTCGTTGCGCAAGCTGGCCGAATAGCGATCTGCAAAGCGCAGTGCGCCCAGCGTTCTGCCGTCATAGGTTTCGTGGCGCACGGTGAAGTAGCCGGTCAGCAGGCTGGCATTGATGTAGATGCGGCTGTCCATCTCGCAGTCGCCACGCTCGAACTGCAGGCCGCGTTCGGCCTGCGTGCTGCCGCGGCCCCAGCAGCGCATGAAGGTCTCTTGTGGCACGGGGATGGTGTAGCGCGCGTGGCCGGCGCTGCGCCAGGGCTGGGCCATGAAGCTCTCGGTCAGCAGCGCTTCGTGCTGCAGCAGCTGGCGGGTGATTTCGGGCCAGGCCGGCGTGGTCAACGGCCGTGCGCTGCGGCCGCGTTCGATGAGGGCCCGCACCGGCGCGGCAGGCACCAGGAAGCTGACCTGTTCGCCGTCGCGCCGCGCGGCCACGTTCACGCCGATGAGGCGGCCCTGGTCGTCGAGCGCCGGCCCGCCGCTCATGCCCGGGCTGAGCGAGCCGCCGAAGAACAGCGTTTCGAGAAAGCTGCGCTCGACCGGCCCGTTGTAGCTGCCTTCGGCCACCGCAAAGCCCACGTCCAGCGGGTTGCCCAGCGAGAAGATGCGCGCGCCGCGCGGCAGCGCTTCACGGGCCGGCCGCCAGGCGATGGCGCCGCGGCCGGTCAGCGCCGCCGGGTCGGCCGGCCGCAGCAGCGCCAGGTCGTGCACCACGTCGAAGGCCAGCAGCTGCAGCGCGCCCTGGCTGCCGTCCACGGTGACGTAGACCAGCCGGTGGCGGTTGGGTTGCAGCGCGAACTGGCTGACGACGTGGTAGTTGGTGACCAGCAAGCTGCCGTCCTCGACCAGGAAACCCGAGCCCACCGAGGCCTGGCTGTCCTGCGTCTTCAGCAGCGTGCGCACCTGCAGCAGGCGGGGCCGGCTGCGTTCATAGATGCGCTGGCCGGCGCCCGCAGGGGCGGCCTCCGCGCTGCCGGCCGCGGCAGTGCTTGCACGGGCGGCGGTGGTGGCACGGGTGGCCTCGACCGACGGCCGAGCCGCTGGCGCAGCCGCCCAGGCAGCGGGGGGCGGGCCTGCCAGAAGGATCATCAGGGCGCTGAAAGCGGCGGCGCAGGGCGCCGCACGCGGGAAGGCCAGGAGGCCACGAGACTGCATCAGGCCATCTTAGGGCCTGCCGCAGCCCGCCTTCAGGTCCCGCGCCAAAAGTCCTCGATGCCCCAGCCAGCTGCGACAAGGCCAGCCGGGCCAGCGCCGCAGCGAACCCGGCTCCAGCCTGCTGCACAACGGCAGCGATTTCGCGCTGTGGCGGGCCCCATTACCGGTTGCGCATCAGCGTGCTCTTGCCGAACAGGCTCTCGATCAGGTCCACCGCCAGTTCGGCGGTCTTGTTGCGGATGTCCAGCGCCGGGTTCAGCTCCATCACGTCCAGGCTGGCCAGGCGGCCGGTGTCGGCGATCATCTCCATGCACAGCTGGGCCTCGCGGTAGGTCGGCCCGCCCGGCACGGTGGTGCCCACGCCGGGGGCGATCTCGGCGTCGAGGAAGTCGACGTCGAAGCTGACATGCAGGTGGGTGTTGTCGTCCAGCGTGGCCAGGGCCAGCTCCATGGTGTGGCGCATGCCCATCTCGTCGATGTAGCGCATGTCGAAGACGTCCAGACCGACCTCGTGGACGAAGCGCTTCTCACCGGCATCGACGCTGCGGATACCGATCTGGCGCAGCCATTTCGGGTTGATGGCGGGCACCGTGCCGCCGATCTCGACCAGTGCGCGCGGCCCGTACCCGCACAGGCAGGCCACCGGCATGCCGTGGATGTTGCCGCTGGGCGTGAGCAGGCTGGTGTTGAAGTCGGCGTGGGCGTCCAGCCACAGCACGCGCAGCCTCTTGCCGGCTTCGCGGCAATGGCGCGCCACCGCGCTGATGCTGCCGATGCCCAAGGCATGGTCGCCGCCCAGCAGGATGGGCAACTGACCGGCCACCAGTTCGGCATGCACGGCGTCGTGCACCGCACGGTTCCAGGCCACGACCTCGTCCAGGTGGCGGTAGCCGTCCACCGGGGGCAGCCAGGGGTTGGCCGGCCCGCTGACATTGCCGCGGTCGGCCACCGTCAGGCCGTGGCCTTCCAGTGCCGCACGCAGGCCGGCCACGCGCAGGGCTTCCGGGCCCATGCTGGCACCGCGCGCACCGGCGCCGATGTCGGTGGGTGCGCCGATCAGGCTGATGGCGGTCATCACCGGGGCCTCAGTGGGCTGCGGCGTCGCTGCCGCCTGCGGGGGTGGGTGTCTCGAAGCCATAGTGCACGGCCAGGAGGTCCCAGGCTTCCTCGGCGGTTTCGACGAAGCGGAACAAGCCCAGGTCGGCGGCGCTGACCATGCCGGTTTCGACCAGGTAATCGAAGTCGATCAGCCGCGTCCAGAAGTCGCGGCCGAACAGCAGGATGGGTCGCCGGCGGCTCTTGCCGGTCTGGATCAGCGTCATCGTTTCGAACAACTCGTCCAGCGTGCCGAAGCCGCCCGGGAAGCAGACCAGCGCGATGCTGCGCATCAGGAAGTGCATCTTGCGCAGCGCGAAATAGTGGAACTGGAAGCACAGTTCGGGCGTGATGTAGGGGTTGGGTGCCTGTTCGTGAGGCAGCACGATGTTCAGACCGATGCTCTTGCCGCCCACCTCAAAGGCGCCGCGGTTGCCCGCTTCCATGATGCCGGGGCCACCGCCAGTGACGACGTAGATCGGCGTGGCGTGTTCGCGCGAGCGCACCGTGACCAGCGCTGCGAAGCGCCGCGCTTCGTTGTAGTAGCGGCTCATGCCGGCCAGGCTTTCGGCACGCCGCAGCGCGGTGGCGTCGCCGCCGGCGCGCGCGGCTGCCAGCGCCGCCGCGGTTTCCTCGGGCGGCTGCACGCGCGCGCTGCCGAAGATCACGATGGTCGACTCGATGCCCTGTTCCTGCTGAACCATCTCGGGCTTGAGCAGTTCCAGCTGCATGCGCACCGGGCGCAGTTCATCGCGCAGCAGGAAGGCGGTGTCGGTGAAGGCCAGCCGGTAGGCGCTTTCCGGACCGTTGTAGAGCGCGGCCACCGGCTGGGCGTTGACTTCCTCTTTGGCGCTGGGGAAGTTGCGGGCGGTCAGTTCGGGCTTCGTTGCGTTCATGGTCTGGAGCTTAAGGCCGCGCTGCACACACCGGGCAGTGCGCCTGCCGTGGCAGGCTGATGGTGTCCCAGCGCATGCTGCGTGCGTCCAGCATCAGCAAGCGGCCGGCCAGCGGCTCGCCGGTGCCGATGATCAGCTTCAGCGCCTCGGCGGCCTGCACGCTGCCGACGATGCCGACCAGCGGCGCGAACACACCCAGGGTGTTGCACGACACGTCCTCGTGACCGGCGTCGGGCGGGAACAGGCAGGCATAGCAGGGTGCGTCGGCCTGGCGCGTGTCGTAGACGGCGATCTGCGCGTCCCAGCCGATGGCCGCGCCCGAGACCAGCGGCTTGGCGTGGCGCACGCAGGCGGCGTTGACCGCATGCCGCGTGGCGAAGTTGTCGCAGCAGTCCAGCACCACGTCGGCGGTGGGCACCAGTTCTTCGAGCAGCGCCGCATCGGCCCGCCGCACCAGAGCCCGAATCTGCACCTCGGGGTTGATGGCCGCCACCGTGGCCCGCGCCGATTCGGCCTTGGGCAGGCCGACGCGCGAGAGCGGGTGGGCGATCTGCCGCTGCAGGTTGGTCAGGTCCACGGTGTCGTCGTCCAGCACCGTGATGCGGCCCACGCCGGCGCTGCCCAGGTACATCAGCGCCGGCGAACCCAGGCCGCCGGCACCGATGACCAGCACATGGGCGGCCAGTAGCCGGCGCTGGCCTTCGATGCCGATCTCGTCCAGCATCAGGTGGCGGGCGTAACGCTGCAGTTGCTCGTCATTCATCGTGCAGGACCGGATCGTGGGTGGGCGCAGGGCGACCGCTGAAACAGCGAAGCCCGCCATGGCGGGCTTCCAGGTGCAGCGCCAGGGCGCAAGCTGGGTGGGCGGCTGACCGGGCCGCTTATTTGGCGGTGGCCGCGGGGGCCTCGGCGCGCTGTTCGCCGGCCGCCGTCTTGCTGGCGATCACCGGCAGGCCGCGCAGTTGGTTCACGGCCTGCTGCAAGGGGAAGTCTTCGGCGGTGCCGAATTCCGGCAGCGGCTTGACCGGTTCTTTGGTCTTGGCCAGCTGCTCTTCGAGCTTCTTGCGGGCTTCCTCGCGGGCCTTTTCGCGCTCGACGTCCTTCTTCTCGTCGGCACCGGTCAGGTGCTTGTCCAGATCGGCCTCGCGCATGCGCAGGGCGGCGTAGACATTGCCTTCGGCGGTTTCGTCCAGCCACACATCGGGCACGATGCCCTTGGCCTGGATGCTGCGGCCACTGGGCGTGTAGTAGCGCGCGGTGGTGATCTTCAGCGCGGTATTGCCCGGCAGCGGGCGCACCGTCTGCACCGAGCCCTTGCCGAAGGTCTGCGCGCCCATCACGGTGGCGCGTTTGTGGTCCTGCAGCGCGCCGGCCACGATCTCGCTGGCCGAGGCCGAGCCTTCGTTGACCAGCACCACCAGCGGCACGGTCTTCAGCGCGGCGGGCAGCTTCTTCAGCGGGTCGGTGCCCGCGCGGCGGGCATAGAACTCGGGGTTGGCGCGGAAGGTGGCACGCGATTCGGCCAACTGCCCGTTGGTCGACACCACCACCACATCGGTGGGCAGGAAGGCGGCCGACAGCGCCACGGCGCCGTCGAGCAGGCCGCCCGGGTCGTTGCGCAGGTCCAGCACCAGGCCCTTCAGGTTGGGGTCCTGCTTGTACAACTCTTCGACTTTGCGCACGAAGTCGTCGACCGTCCGTTCCTGGAACTGGCTGACGCGGACCCAGCCGTAGCCCGGCGCGGCCATGCCGGCGCGCACGCTCTGCATGCGGATTTCCTCGCGCACGATGTTCACCGGGAAACTGCGGCTTTCGGTCTTGCGGTAGACCGTCAACACCACCTTGGTATTGGGTTCGCCACGCATCTTCTTCACCGCCTGATCGACCGTCAAGCCCTTCACGGGCGTGTCGTCGATGCGGGTGATCAGGTCGCCGGGCTTCAGTCCGGCGCGGAAAGCGGGGCTGCCCTCGATGGGCGAAACGACCTTGACGAGGCCTTCTTCCATGCCCATCTCGATGCCGATGCCGATGAACTTGCCACCGGTGGCTTCGCCGAATTCCTTGTAGCTCTTCTTGTCGAAGTACTGGCTGTGCGGGTCCAGGCCGGCCACCATGCCGGCGATGGCGTCGCCGATCAGCTTCTTCTCGTCGACCGGCTCGACGTATTCGGCCTTGACGCGGTCGAAGACGGCGGCCAGCTGCTGCACCTCTTCCAGCGGCAGCGGCGCCATCGAACTGCGGGCCACGGCCTGCAATTGCATCGTGGTCAGCGCCCCGGCCACGGCACCCAGGGCCAGAAACCCGGCAACCTTCATTTTGGAACCCATGACCAGCTCGCTTTCGGGGGTTAGCACACGCTAGCGTCCAGTATAGGACCGCAGGCCCGTCACAGTGCGTCGCGGTGGTGAAGTCGGCCCCGTGAGTTGGTGGTCCGGCGTGCTTTTGTTGGCGCCGGGGCGGGCGGCGTTGGATACGCCGACACGGATTAGGCAGCTGCCGCTAACCCGCAGGGATCCCAGTTCAACCCCGGCTTGGCGCAAGCGTGCAGGCATGCCAGCGCCCCATCAAGCCGTCGCACCCCGCTCCCGCAAAGCCTCATACAACTGCCCCGGCCCCAGCAGCACGTCCTGCATCTCATCGCGCAGCCTGGCGGAGTGCCACGCCTGATTGCTCATCGTGCCTTGCGCGGCCAGTGCATCCGTGATGGCGTTCAGCATTTCCTTGCGGATGCTCATGGCGCGAACCGGGCTTCGAACGCCGCGGGCGTGAGGACCGGGTAGACGCCCGCCAGGGCCAACAGGTCTTTGTCGCCAGTGACGAGGAAATCAGCCTTCGCGCCGATCAGCATGGCCAGTATGGGTGCGTTGTCGGGGTCGCGCAAACCCGAAGCCTGGGCCAAGGCCAACGCCGCCGCGTCTACAGGCGCCACGTCGCAGCGCAAGCGCACCAAGTCGAGAAAATCATTCAGGTCAGCCGGCGATTGCCGATGCCGCGATGCCAGCCGCTTCCAGGCGCCACTCAGCTCTTCGAGCACGTACTCCGACGTGACCAGCTCGAAAGCGCCCATCCGCCAATTGCCCAGCAAACGCTCAGGTGGGCCGCCTCGAAAC
>Ga0136641_1001120_pt1 | contig 11230 bp, 8 predicted proteins | sample EliLak1302023Y_FD_115312 | JGI IMG/M metagenome (GOLD analysis project Ga0136641, IMG submission 115312) | Freshwater microbial communities from Elizabeth Lake, Yosemite National Park, California, USA - 13020-23Y | ecosystem: Environmental > Aquatic > Freshwater > Lake ...
ACTTCTTTTGAAGAGAATACGGATATTGAATATCAACGAAATCAGGAGCGCTACCGGTTCTTGCGATGGGGACAGAGCGCGTTTGATGAATTCAAGGTAGTTCCACCAGGTACCGGAATAGTTCATCAAGTGAACATTGAATACTTAGCCAGGGTAGTCATGACCAGAACGGTCGATGGAGCCTTGCGTGCATATCCAGATACAGTCGTAGGAACTGATTCACACACGACAATGGTTAATGGATTGGGAGTTCTTGGTTGGGGTGTCGGAGGAATAGAAGCAGAAGCTGCGCTGTTAGGACAACCGGTCTCTATGCTCATCCCTCGAGTTCTTGGTTTCAAAATCACGGGAGAACTAACAGTTGGCACAACTGCCACGGATGTGGTTCTTACCATCACGGAACGACTACGCAAACAAGGTGTCGTCGGAAGTTTCGTAGAGTTTTACGGACCTGGGCTGGCTTCGCTGCCCATGGCCAACCGAACAGCAATCGGAAATATGTCACCAGAGTACGGTTCGACCTGCGCAATTTTCCCTATCGACGAAGAGACGATCCATTACCTGACCCTTACTGGTCGCTCTGCTGAACAGATAGAACTCGTGGAAACATATGCGAAACGAACAGGATTGTGGCACGACCCAGAAGTTGAACCTAGATTTTCAGAGTATATGGAACTTGACCTGTCAGAAGTAGTTCCATCCATTGCTGGACCAAAGCGACCACAGGATAGAATCTCGTTATCGGAGTCCCAAGGGGCATTCAAGAAGATTTTGCCAACCTATTTCGGAAGTAAAACAACTGTTGATCCGGTACCCGTCACGGTGCAAGGAAAAAAGACCTTTATCAGCAATGGAGCCGTGGCAATCGCCTCTATAACTTCCTGTACCAACACATCAAATCCATCGGTCATGATTGGTGCGGCTTTGCTGGCTAAAAATGCAGTTGAACGCGGCTTGCATAGCAAGCCTTGGGTAAAGACAACGCTGGCGCCAGGATCAAAAGTTGTTACTGACTACTATGACAGAGCTGGCCTCACGCCATATTTGGAAAAATTAGGGTTCAATTTGGTTGGTTATGGATGCGTCACTTGCATCGGTAACTCTGGTCCTTTACCGGCGGCAGTCAGTAAGGCTATTAATGAAAATGATTTGGCAGTTACTGCGGTTTTATCAGGGAATAGAAATTTTGAGGGTCGTATCAGTCCTGACATCAAGATGAATTATTTGGCTTCTCCACCTTTGGTGATCGCTTACGCATTAACTGGAACCATGGATCATGACTTTGAGAACGAGCCTATTGGTACAGATACTGAAGGTTTGGATGTATACCTCAGGGATATTTGGCCGAGCACTGAAGAGATTGACGCAGTGATCACAGCATGTATTTCACCTGATTTGTTTAAGAAGGATTATGCAACGGTGTTTGATGGTGATCACCGTTGGAAATCTTTGGCGACTCCGACCGGGAAAACGTTTGATTGGGAAGTGGACTCTACCTATGTTCGCAAGCCGCCATATTTTGATGGTATGCCTAGGGACCCACAACCCGTGAAAAATATTGCGGATGCTAGAGTGCTGGCGATCCTGGGAGATTCGGTCACAACAGACCACATTTCACCTGCTGGCAATATTAAGGTGGATTCACCTGCTGGAAAATATCTATCAGAACATGGAATCGAGCGGACAGACTTTAATTCGTACGGAAGCCGTAGAGGCAACCATGAGGTAATGATTCGTGGCACTTTCGCAAATATTCGATTAAGGAATCTTCTCGTACCAGGCGTCGAAGGTGGTTTCACTAAGAATTTCCTCAAGGAAGATCAGACCTCAACGATCTATGACGCATCGATGGATTATCAGTCGAAAGGAGTTCCATTAGTAATCTTTGCAGGAAAAGAGTACGGGAGCGGTTCTTCGAGAGATTGGGCTGCCAAAGGTACGGCACTACTGGGAGTGCGAGCGGTAATCGCAGAATCTTTTGAGCGTATTCACCGGTCTAATTTGATCGGAATGGGCGTTCTTCCGCTTCAATTTGTGGACGGACAGAACGTCACGACGTTAGGACTTTTGGGTTCAGAGGTCATTCACGTTGCTGGGATTGATGAGCTCAACAGTGGCGTCACTCCAAAAGTATTGACGGTTGTTGCGGGGGAGATGGAATTCCGGGTGAAGGTGAGAATTGATACACCTGGCGAAGCTGATTATTACCGCCACGGCGGGATCATGCAGTTCGTTCTTCGTTCTTTGCTTTCCTGACAACGCGTATTTCACTTCTGGGCTCTAGAATTAGGGTATGTCGGTGTATCCAATTCTGAGCAAGATTTCAGTGCCTTCGGAGCTGAGAAGCCTTACTTTCACTCAATTGGACGAGTTAGCCTCAGAAATCCGAAACTTTCTTATTGCAAAGGTAACCAAAACTGGCGGACACCTTGGCCCCAATTTAGGGGTCGTAGAACTTACGATAGCAATGCACCGTGCTTTTGAGTCGCCCAAGGACATACTGCTCTTCGATACCGGACATCAATCGTACGTTCATAAAATATTGACCGGTCGTTCGTTCGGTTTCGATAAGTTGCGTCAACGGGGCGGCTTATCCGGTTATCCCAGCAGGTCCGAATCAGTGCACGACATCATAGAAAACTCTCATGCATCAGCTTCGCTATCGTGGGCGGATGGAATTGCGCATGGCTTGCTGTTAAAAGGGCATACCGATCGCAAGGTGGTTTGTGTCATTGGTGATGGTGCATTAACGGGTGGAATGGCTTGGGAGGCACTCAACAATATTGCCGCAAATCCCAATCTTCCCCTGATTATTGTTGTCAACGACAACGAACGATCGTATTCACCAACAGTTGGTGGTGTAGCTACCTACCTATCGACGCTTCGGACGACTAGAGGATATGAAAAATTCCTAGATTGGGGTAAGTCAGTCTTGGAGCGAACTCCGGTTGTTGGTCAACCACTCTACGAAACTTTGCACGGTGTCAAAAAAGGAATTAAGGATATTGTGATTCCTCAGGGAATGTTTGAGGATTTGGGATTGAAATATTTCGGTCCCGTTGACGGTCACAATATCGAAGCGATAGAGAAATCTTTTCGACTCGCTAAAGATTTTGGCGCACCTGTTCTAGTGCATGTCATTACCGAAAAAGGACGCGGTTATCAGCCCGCAGTGAACGATGAAGCAGAGAAATTTCATTCTGTCGGCATCGTGGATACAGAGACCGGATTGCCAATAAATAAAGTTGCGACTACATGGACATCGATTTTTGCAGAAGAACTAGTTCAGATTGGCCACGATCGCACTGATGTAGTTGCAATAACTGCAGCAATGTTAGGCCCAACGGGTTTAGATAAGTTTCAGGTAGCCTTTCCTGATAGAACTTTTGACGTAGGTATCGCAGAACAACATGCCGTGACCTCTGCAGCGGGTATGGCCTATACGGGATTGCACCCAGTTGTTGCGATATATGCAACCTTCCTCAATCGTGCATTTGATCAACTTTTACTGGATGTCTCTTTGCACAAGGCTGGCGTCACTTTCGTGCTCGACCGAGCAGGTATTACTGGGGATGATGGACCTTCTCATCATGGAATTTGGGATCTAGCGCTGACTGGACTGGTCCCGACTTTGCGGGTGGCGGCACCCAGAGATGGCACCAGGCTAATTGAGACCCTACGAGAGGCGCTAGATGTCAAAGATGCTCCGACGTTAATCCGATTCCCCAAAGGGCCTGTCAACGAAGACATTCCCGCATTTGAGCGTCGGGATGGGATAGACGTTCTCTATCGGGGCGAGAGCGCCGACATCTTATTGATGAGTGTTGGCGCTATGGCCGCGGTCTCAGTGGAAGCCGCCTCCCAGGCATATCGTGAAGGCGTTGGGGTTACTGTGATTGATCCCCGTTGGGTGAAACCATTACCCACAGCGATCATTGCGATGGCTCGTCGGCATCAAGCTCTTGTCGTTATTGAAGACGGAATTAAACATGGTGGTATAGCTAGCTCTTTATCTGAGATGCTACGAGAAGCTGGTCTGAATGTTCCCATTCATTCGATTGGAGTTCCGCTTGACTTTATAGAACAGGCTAAGAGAGCAGAAATACTTACCGAATTAGGAATTACGGTGCAATCGATAACTCGTTCCTTAGTTACGTGGTCTTCGAACTTGAAAGAATCGGGCCATTCTGTCCGGTTTCAGGAGACTGATGAGATGGAATCGATTGATGATCGGTGAACCCAGGAGTCGGAATTCGTTTTAAGAACCAAAGTAGGGTAACTATTAGGTAGTTCAGATAAATGAAGAGTTGCAAAACAGTCATCGAACCAGATAGGCCAATGGTCCCGTCTGTCAAGGTCGTGAAAATATTGCTCTTCTGTTGAAAATTCCACACAAATGACTTGGCACCGGGTAGATTAACTAAACTCTGGAAGTCGTTGATGCCGTGCACCAACACTCCTGCCGCTACAACTATTAGTGCCACGCCTGTAATTCTGAAAAATCGACTGATATTGAAGGTGATGCTTTTTCGGTACATCAAGACACCCAGGAGGCTCGCCCCCAGCAGACCCAGAAGTAATCCCGCAAATGGAGCGGAATCGTGAGAGACGGATTTAAATGCCGCATAAAGAAAGAGAGAAGTTTCTAAACCCTCTCTGGCAACGGCTAGAAAAGCTACAGTTGCTACAGCCAAATTGCCGAGCGATAGTGCAGTGTCTACCTTTCCTTGCAATTGTTTCGAGATAGAGCGAGCGCTTCGCTTCATCCAGAAAACCATGATAGTCACCATGATCACGGCCAGGATGGAAGTCGCGCCAGCAAACAGTTCTTCGCCACCGGACGGAAGTTGGGTAGAAGTGAAGGAGAGGAGAGCTCCAAAAGCAAGAGCTAAGAGACCAGCTGTCGCTGCTCCGGACCAGAGGAATTTGAGGGAACCTTTTCGTCCGGACTTCACACAATAGGCGATGAGAATACTAATGATCAGGGCTGCTTCCAGGCCTTCTCGGAGCGAAATAAGGAACGTACTGAGCATGACTTAAGCCTAGGTAGGTTGAGGGAATTACGCAACTTATATGTTGCGTAATTCCCTCTGCTTTCCCTTCTCAGACAGAGAAAGAGGTCATTGCGGATCGATTTCAGAGGTTTCTTCGGCTGGCGATTCGATCATGAGCGGGGTCACCTCTCTGAGTGGTTCCAAGATTCGATCTACGATTTCAGATATTTGCCATGATCTAGCGCCATGCGTAGCCATCGTTTGAGAAATGAAGAGTCTTAATTCTGGATCCAACACGATCTCGTTCTGCGGGGCTAGCCAAGCAAGTTGCCTAATTATCTCTGGCGAAACCAGATTTTCTGCTGGCAGATTGAGTTCTAGTGCTAATTGGGTAATAGCCGCCCGGGCATGGGTCAATCGAGCGTGCGCAATGGGATTCCGCTCTTTCCACAGCTTGATATGAGGAAGTCCGGTACTGGCCAACTTGAGCGGCGGAAGCGCTTCTTCCTTTAATGTGAGAGCGTTTTGGTAAAGAGCAAACCACTCGGTCGTAGGCATATTTTCGAGCCGAGTTCGCCTGTAAATGAATCGAGTGAAATCTTCAACCGTTTGTGGCCGCTTAACTGCGATATCAATCAAAATTTCGTCATTAAACACTCTACCTGGCGAGACATCTACAGTTTGAGCGTAGGAATCTCTAGCGAACCACAGCTCTCGGATTATTGCTAAAGCTGTCCTATCTTTAATCTTATGTAGCCCCGAAGTGCGTCGCCACGGATCCGTTCTAGGTGGAGCTGGTTGGTTTTTTAGAATCTGTTCAAAGTCTGCTTGAGCCCACGGCAACTTTTTTGACTCTGTGAGGAGGTTTTCTACCGCATCTCTCAGGTCAATAAGAACATCCACATCTAGCGCTGCATAAATGAGCCATTCTTGCTTGAGTGGCCTGATGGACCAATCGACAGAGCTGTGCTCTTTGGCTAGCTGAAGTCCTAGTAAAGATTCTGACAATGCGCCTAATCCAACTCGGTGGCACCCACTGATTCGAGCTCCTAGTTCCGTATCAAAAAGATATTCGGGATTTATGCCCAGTTCTCGCAGACACGGTAGGTCTTGGCTGCTTGCATGAATTATCCACTCGCAGTCCTTAAAGTGATCATTGAGAGCTATCCACAGTTTGGGGCTCGCCAGAGCTATCGGATCAATCAGATGAAGGCCACCACCTCTCCGAAATATCTGAATCAAATAGGCACGTTGGCTGTACCTGTAGCCACTAGCTCGCTCTGCATCAATGGCTATAGGCCCAAGCCCTTGAGAAAGAGCTGTCATCATTTCAATAAATGCAGAATCTGCTACGACCAGATCAGGCATTCCATTTCGAGGGGTCAACAATGGTTCGATCATGAGTTAACGACTAGACCAGGGTAGAGGGGGAAAGAAAGGTTACTCCTGAAGGCAGTGGTTCTAACCCGGCACATAGTTGAATGAGTTCGAGCCACGCCAAGACGTGTTGGGAAATCTGGTTACCGTGTGTTGGTGTCCATGAAGCACGAACCTCTAATTCGCAATCGTCCACCCTATGATCAAGTGCGCCAAAAGATGCACTCGCAACTCGAGTCACCGTACCGCTCGGCTGGATGTAGTTGCACTCAAATTTCTGAAGAGATTCGATCAACCAGCTCCAACCCACATGTGCAACGATTGGATCTGAGGCCATTTCGTGATCAACATTTGCTCTCACAAAGGTAACACAACGATATTTGCCGCTCCAGCCATCCTGTCCAAGTGGATCATGGAGAAGAACAAATCGAGCTGTGGCAATATCTTCGTCCTGATCTCTGGGATCGCAAACATCCGCAGTCAGGGCAAAAGAGTATGGCGCTAGTTTCATCGGCGCTGGTACTTCCTCAACTTGGATCTCTGGTCTGGTGGTAAGAGCACGAACTTCAGTCACTGTATCTTCAAAAGACAAATCTCGGCCCATGTCCTAAGGATAATTTGCGATCCACTTATTCGTGGGGAGGCGCGTTGACGTAGTCGATAAATACTCCGCCTGGCACTACTTTTCTCTCAATTTCCGAATATCCAACAGTTAGCTCCTGTAACGAAATACGGGTGCGTGTTGAATCCCTTGATGGTTCGAATCGAGGCAGGACCAACGATTCAGATAGCGTCACATGAAGGAGATGAATTCGTCTAGCTGCCAAGGCTGGTAGTAGCAGGGAAGGACCAGCTTCGAGAAGTATACGTTGGTACTGATCCTGGGCTTTATTGAGCGCAGTCTCGATGTCCAAGTCCCAAGTGGTTGCCTTAGAGTTGGCTATTGCGGTACCCATTTCAGCGACTCTGCTGAGAATAATTAACGGTATTCGGGTAACGCCGTAGGGTTCCATCCGGGCCGTGTTTCCTCCGATGATGATCACATCAGCAGATTTCCTAATCTGGTGAAACCGTTGACGATCGGCTGGGAAAGACAGGGCGCTTGAACTTCCATTCACGGCCGTCGATCCGTCCAGGCCAAGGACGATATTGGCCGTCACGGTGCTCACTGATGGAGTTTATCGACTGTCAGCGGTGACAGGTAGCCTCCACTCATGATGATCGATTGCGAAAGTTGCACCATGAAAGATTTGGCCTGTTCGGATTGTGTTATCTCTGTCTTGATCTCTATTACGAGCAAAGCTGATGTCACGCCTGCCTCTGTCAAAGCAATTTCGACCTTGGCCGATTGTGGCGTGATACCACCACTTCGTTTCCACGCTTAAGATCACTAATCTTGTGGCATGGGGCCAGTGGAATTTCCGACGACAGATGGAAAAATACGTGATCACCGCACGATTTTGCTTGTTACAAATGATCTAGGTCCCCGTGCTGGAGGCATAGAGACTTTCATCTTGGGTTTATTAAGCCAGCTAGATGGTTCTGACGTTGTTGTATACACGTCAGCGCAAGAGGAAAGTGCGTCTTTTGATGCGGCTTTGAATTCACAAACTGGAGTTGTAGTTATTCGGGATCGGGCGACTGTGCTCCTGCCCTCTTTTCGGGTCAAAAGAGAAGTCACAAAGGTCATGAAGCGCTATGGCTGCTCGACTATTTGGTTCGGAGCCGCCATGCCTTTGGCATGGATCTCTGGCTACTTGAAGAAACATGGTGCAGCCAGAATCGTTGCGCTAACGCATGGCCATGAAGTTTGGTGGGCAAAGATTCCCATTTTTTCTTGGATTTTCAGATCCAGTACTCAGAACATTGACGTTCTAACCTATCTTGGAGATTTTACGAGAAGATCAATCATTCCGATTGTGTCGCCGAATTGTTCGTTAGTTCAGATCGCACCGGGTATCCCACTGGATCATTTCTTCCCTGCACCTAAGAACGACGATTTAGTGAAGACGCTCCAGCTCGACGGTCGTCAAGTCTTGCTATCGGTTGGAAGGTTAGTTCATAGAAAAGGCCAAGATCGGCTCATTGAAGCGCTCCCTACCGTTGTTCGAGCTAATCCGAATGTGGTTCTAGTGATTGTCGGGATTGGACCTCGACAAAGAAAATTGGATCAGTTGATTTCTCAACACGGAATGAAGGAATACGTCCGTTTTGTTGGAAGGGTCAACTATTCAGAATTACCCCACTACTTCCGATTAGCAGACCTATTTGTGATGCCATCACGGTCGAGATTCGGAGGTTTAGAAGTCGAAGGACTCGGGATCGTTTATTTGGAGGCAAGTGCATCTGGAGTACCTGTGCTAGCTGGATTATCCGGGGGTGCGCCTGATGCCGTATTGGTCGGAATGACAGGCGTACTTGTGGATGGTCGTAAGAGTAAAGGGATTGCACAAGCCATTAACGCGCTGTTAGCGGATCCCACTGCTTTGCGAGCCATGGGGGCGCGGGGACGACTATGGACAGAAGAGATCTGGGGCTGGTCGACATGGGGTGAACGATTTAAATCTGTTCTAGTCGATAATTAAGCCAAGTTTCAACGCGGCGATGACAGCTTGGGTGCGGTTAGAAACATCCAATTTTCGGAATATTGCTGCAAGATGAGTTTTCACTGTCGAATCAGATAAGAATAGGAGCGAGGCGATTTCATGTGTCGTCAATCCTCGTGGAAGAATTCTTAGGACATCCAATTCTCTAGTAGTGAGAGTATAGGAATGTGTCGTCAATGGTCGTGGTTGGAAACTATAACTATCGTTTCCAACCTGTTCGATAACACGCAGTAAGTGAGTCAACGGTTCGCCTTTTAGAACATAGGCTGCTGCGCCTTTCTTGTGAGCCTGATCAAGGATTTCCGGATCATCGCCAACGGTTAACATGATGAATCGCCCAGAATGATTAATCAGTTCTAATCCTGATCCATCCGGTAACTGGACATCAATTATGTATATGTCTGCTTGAACAAAAATCATCTGATTTCGAGCGTCAGCAAGAGACTCCGCGCTTCCTACAATGTTATGCCCAGCTGACCGAAGGCCATGCGTTAAACCCTCACGAATTAACTCGTGGTCATCAACAATAAAGATCAACATGATGAATCAAAATTAATGATGGTTGTTCGTGTCAGAAAATCAGATTTCATATCTGCGCCATGTGCGGATAGTCGCTCCCTAATTCCTATCAAACCAAGCCCCACATCGTTCTTCATAATATCGGATTGTGTTTCTGTCTCAGGAGACATATCGCCATCGTGGATCATCAGGATATCTTTGGGTGTAATCCGAATACGAACGGTAGTAGCGTGTGCATGATCTCTTGCATTCAACGAAAGTTCCCGTAAAACCTTTATGAGTTCTGTTCCGATATCACCGGGCGGCAATTCCCCGACTACGTGATAGTTAGGAAAAATCCTCGATAGAACTTCCTTGAGTTGACTATTGAGGTCGATCGTAATGTTTGACCTTAACGAGAAAATTTCGCTCCGGACTAAAGAATTGATGCGGGTCAGTTCTTCCCGGATGCCTCGAAGATCTGATCGGGATTCTTCGCTGGTACTCGATCTCCCAATGGCCGCGTCTAAAACATAGCCAAGTGCAACTAAATCTTGGGCAATCCCGTCATGAAGATCACGCGCTATTCGTAACCGTTCTTCATCGATATCAGGCAAACAAGTCAGAAATCTCGCGCGAGTATTGCTCCAGGATAACATGGCGCTTCACGGACAATTTGGCCGTTAGTTGTCCCTGGGCGATCGAAAAATCTTCCGGAAGAATCGTAAACTTACGAATCGATTCAGCCTTGCTGACCGCCTTATTTGCCTCGTCGACGGCGATTTGAATCACCTCTCTAAGGGACATGTCCTTGATTAAAGATTCAATCGGCACTTCTGCTTTTTTATGGGCAATCGACCAAGTTCTTAGAGCATCAGGGTCAAGCGTTATTAACGCCGCGATGAAAGGTTTATTGTCTCCCACGACCATGCACTGACTTATCAATGGGTGAGATCTCAATCGATCCTCTAAGACCTCCGGGGCAACATTCTTACCGCCAGAGGTAACAATCATCTCCTTCTTCCGTCCAACTATGTAGAGATAACCGTCTAAATCTATGGAGCCTAAGTCACCCGTCTTGAAGTATTCCTCCTCCGTCATCACTTCCCTCGTGGCTAATTCGTTATTCCAATATTTTTGCATGACCACTGGACCCCGTATCAAAATTTCTCCATCTTCAGCGATTCTGATTCGGGTGCTTGGTATTGGTCGCCCAACGCTACCCATTTTCTGGGCTGTCCTGACATTGAGACTGACCGCGGCTGTGGTTTCTGTGAGTCCGTAGCCCTCCAAAATATTCATCCCAGCGCCACGAAAAAAATGACCAAGTCGCGGACTCAGCGGCGCTCCACCAGAAATCGCGGCAACTACTCGGCCACCAAGACCAGCCCTAATCTTTGAATAAAGAAGGCGATCGAAAATGTAATGAAGCGCCAAATCTTTCGAGGACATTTTCTTACCATCGAAGCTTTCTGATCGAGCAATTGCTATCCCAACAGCCTTGGTGAATAAACGTGACTTACCGGATGCAGCAGCCTTGGCTTCTGCTCCATTGAATACCTTTTCAAAAATACGCGGTACGGCCAAAAGCAAGGTGGGTTTGAAGCTGACCAAATCTTTGGAAAGTCTTCCCAAATCTCCACAGTGCGCCATGTGTAGTCCCGCTTGCAAGGCGCCAAACTGAATCATGCGTCCGAAAACATGTGCAACCGGTAAGAAAAGTAGAGTTGAACCGCCTGGTCGTAAGAATTCTTC
>Ga0136641_1001121_pt1 | contig 11226 bp, 15 predicted proteins | sample EliLak1302023Y_FD_115312 | JGI IMG/M metagenome (GOLD analysis project Ga0136641, IMG submission 115312) | Freshwater microbial communities from Elizabeth Lake, Yosemite National Park, California, USA - 13020-23Y | ecosystem: Environmental > Aquatic > Freshwater > Lake ...
CCTTTGTCTGCTTCGGCAAAGTCTTTACCAACTGACTGAGGAACGCCAACTTTTTTAGCCATCTTAGGATTATTAGCAACCATTTCCATAAAATTGTGTTGTTTTTTACTTGTTGATGGCATTGTTTTTTCCTAACCAACCTTGTACTGTCTTGGTTTCGTAAATGCGGATACCTGTCCACACTATAGTAAAAATAGCGGCAATAGCGGGCAACATATCTGCAAGGGTTCCTAGTACCGTTATGACAGAAGCAAAATCAAGTATATGCTTGCTTACTTCGTCCATGTTTAAGAATGGGTCTTTCATTAGCATTTCCACCTTTTCAAACTAGCTGCCTTACGAGTAGGTTTCCCATTCTCGTCTTTCATTGGTCCTGGCATACCAGACATTCTAGCGCAGAAAGACTTTTTACGTGGTCCGCCTTCAGGCTGTGGAGCCTTTAGATTCGAGCCAGTAGCTGCATTATACTTAGCACGACCTTTGGCGGTAAGCCCAGCGCCCTTAGATACAGGCAACTTTTCACCACGACCAATCGCAAGCGAAACTCCCTTTTTCTTAGCCATATTGAAGCGTCTGAAAGTTAATATTAGTAACAACTACATAAATACCGTTTTGCGCCAAAATACCTTCACCAGAAAAAATAACTTGGAATGGCTGAACAGCAGTACCGGTATTGTAGCTAGTTAAAAATCTACCAGTTGAATATATGCAAGCAGTACCGCCAGCAATAGTTCCAGTATTAAGGTCTGTAATAGTAAAAGTATCAGCGGTTGCAACGGTAATTACATAAGTTCCAGCAACAGCGGCAACGCTAGAAGCCGCCGCATAAGTAATACCAATAGCTTGCCCAGTAGTTAAACCATGCGCTGTTTTTGTAACTGTTACTGTATATCCAGAACGGGCATAAGTAGCCGAAACAGGGGCAGTCGTTGTATCAAATAAATCAATACTGCCGGCAGTACCAGTACCAAGATAGACTAAGTTTTTAAGGCGGACACGTCCAGATACAGCTAAGCCTGAACCGCTAAAATGCGAGCCTTTTACGTCATATTGCGTTGTCATAATTAATCTCCTAAATTTTAAAAAGGGGCGGTGTTTAGGACACTCGTTTAAGCGCAAGAACCTTCAGCTCTGCGCCCCATTATTCGATTAATTAGTCAAAGTTACCATATGGGTAAACAGTTTGTGTACCGATGTTACCATCTGCTTGGCTATACTGTAAAGTAAAGTTGTATTTACCTGTCAATGCTGTCAAAGTATTTAAAGCTGTACCTACAATAGCAAGAGTCACAACAACTTGAGATACGTTTGGTGAGCCAGATTGCAAAATATCAGTAGAAGTAGCGGATTGGTTAGCCATCTGAGTAGCCGTAAAAGTAGCCAAAGCTTGACGACCAGCAGTAGTAATAGCGCCAGTAGCAAAGTATGTTGGAGTACCAGCAGCTGCTGTGTAATTATTAGATACATATGCAGTAACAGAAGTAATAGCTGCAGTACCGCCAGCAACAGCCGCAGGAACTAAACAGTCAATATAAATGTTGTCTAGGTCAGCGCCAGTGGGTACATAAAAAGCTACGCCACGGTAAATATTTGTTGCGCTATCAGCTGGAATAGTCTGAACTACTGACGGAAATACCGAGCTAGAAGGCTGATAAATAGTAGCGTTTGAGTTAGGAATACCATTAGAATTTACAAACTGGCCAGAACTGCCGCTATATGTAACGGTAGCTACAGTGTTATTAGATAAGTCTAAATCAGCATTTTGTACTAATTGTGCGTAACCTACGTTACGAAATGCGCCAAAACGCTTGTCGCCCGCTAAAATTGGGCCTTCAAAAGTGGAACGTGCCATGATAAATATCCTATGCAAAGTAAGCTCATACCAATCGTTGCATCGTCTGCTGGGGCAGTCCGGTATAAGCAATCACCCAGTTAGCGTAAGTATACCTCTTTTTTAATTTTCGCAACATCTTTTTTAGGTAGAATATCAAAAAAAGGAAAATTATGAGTTCATGGCTTATTATAGTAACTGGATTAATTTACTCTTACATTGCGGTTGAGCAAGGGTACAAAGGAAACATGGGGATGGCGATATGCTATTTTGGGTATGCCTTGGGTAATATAGGTCTTTATATAATGGCTACAAAATGACTACTATTGTTGGGGATTGGAACACTAGGATATTGGTTTCAGATAGTCAATTTTCAGACGAAGATACTGGCATAAAATACTTTGATGAAAAAGTTGTTGCCATAGATGGAGGATGGCTAGGTGTAGCAGGCAACTGGTGCGATTGTGAAAAAGTTGTTGACTATATAAATAAAAAAAGCAAGGTAAAGCCAAAGTTAAAGCCAGATAGCTCGTTTATTAAATTAACCAAAGAAGGTCTTTTTTATTGTGGTGACGACCTTGAATGGGAAAAAGCTAAAACTTTTATGGCAATAGGCTCTGGTGCAATGGCTGCTGAAGTTTGTATGCGTATGGGTTTGTCAGCAGAAGAAGCGGTTAAATGGGCTTGTAACGTAGATTTAAAAAGCCATGAACCAATTAAAACTTACTCTTTGGATACTAAAAATGCCTTATAAAGACCCAGAAAAACAAAAAGCGTATTACCGAGAACGTAGCCGAGCATACTATGAAAGAAACACAGAAAAAGTACGTGCAGCAATAAAGAAAACGAATAAAGCAAACAAAGAAAAATGGCAAGAGTTTAAAGCTACTCTAAAGTGCGCAGTATGTGGGGAAAACCATCCTGCAGTATTAGATTTTCATCATATAAATCCAGCGGATAAAGAGTATTCGGTAAGTAGATTAGTAAGCGATAGAAGTTATACCAAAGCAATGCAGGAAATACAAAAATGTATTGTGCTATGTGCAAACCACCATAGAATCCATCATTGGGATGAGTTAAAAAATACTGACGATGAAAAAAACCCAGCCTTGTGAGCTGGGTTTTTTGTAGGAACATTCAGATTAGAATGAACCAGATGAGCCCCACATACCGAGTGGGTCAGACCAACCGAAGCTGTAACGCTCACGGCTCTTGTAACGTACGTTACCTGTATCGAAGTCACCATCCATAGAATTCTGGAGTGGTGTACGCTCGAAGTGCTTCAAACCATTTGGAACGTCAGTGCATAGGAACCATGCGTTTACGTCGGTCAAGAAGTGGTTAACTGTGTAACCTTCAGGAATTGTACCGTTGTTGTTGATTGCGCTGATATCGTTGTTGTTTGTACCAACACGTAATTTAGTTTCAAGCAAACGAGTAGCAACGAACATCAATGATGGTGGAACAACCAATTTCTTAGGTTTAGCAGCGATGAGCAAACCACGCTCGTCTGTCCAAGCAGCGATTTGAATAACAGCAGCTTCCAAAGAAGTTTCGTTTAAGTCGACAGGAGTAGCAGCAGTGTTGCTGTTAGTACCGCCAGAAACCAATGGGTGAGCAGTGTTGAACAAAGATACGCCGTCGCCGCCGTTGTATGAACCGCCAGTGTTGAAACCGTTGTTCAATACAGATGCAGCTTTAACTTGCTTGGTGTAAGACATAGCACGAGCCAATGCTTTAGTGTAACGAGCAGACAAGCTGTCGTACAAGTTATCTTCAATCGCTTCTTCAGTGATTGAGAAACCCAAAGCAATAGTTTCGTGTGAGTAGCGTGTTGACCATGCTTCTTGTGCATTATCGTAAGAGATAGCGCCGCCTTCGTTTTTAACTGGGGCTGCTGAGAAACCTGACAACTTGGTTTCTTCTTCAAAAGAACGCTCAGAAGATTCAGTTTCGTAAATCTCTTTGTGCTCTTCGCCGTAGCGTGCGTATTCTAATCCGAACAATGCATTCAATCCGGGAAGTAACTCTTTTAGGAGTTGTGAACGTGAAATAGCCATGTTATAGCTCCTTTATTAGTTAGATGTACCGGCTGATTGGTAGTATGAATGAACGCCAAAATTTAATTTAACGATACAGTCAGTGTACGCATCACCTGGGTTAGATGGGAAATTGCCGCCAAATGTAGAGCTGGAGTTAACCAAATCAACGATTTTGCAAGCAAGGGCGGATGTATTAGCAATAGTGCTAGACAGGGCAATTGTAGAATTACCTGTAGTTGTGCTACCACCAAAGTTAGCCAATGCAACAGTCTTACCAATAGAACCGTAACCTACGGAACCTTGAGATTGGACTTGATACAACTGGTCTGGGTCTTCTACAACACGAATAAAGATATTTGTGTAGCCAGCGTTTACAGCGTTAGCTGGTAAATACTGTGCATAGAGTGGGTAACCCAATTGCTGACCTGCCAACTGGTAACGTACACCAACGCAAACACCAACTAAACCAGTAGTACTAGTTGTTGGAGTAGCTGTCAATGCAGTTGGTTGACCTGCTGTTGATACGCCTAAAGCAACTAAATCGCCATTAAAAATGGCAGTTGCGCTGTTTGTGGTCATCAAGTACTCACGGATTGTTCCGCCAGTAAAGGATTGACCGCCGATTAAGCTAATCGGCTTTAGCCCGTAGGGGGCTGCTACTGTGCTCATAAGAGGCTCCTTAAATTATATTAAAATTAACCCCCCTTACCGAAAGTAACTTTAGTAGCTCTATCTTTAAACAAAGGCATACGTGGGTCATTCTGCGATAAGAAGTTGTTATCCACCGACTCCATTTGGCCTGCAGCTAGCTTCTCATAATGAGCAGCACGCTGTTCCATAAATTCTCTTGGAGCACGGCATAAAACTAAACCACCAATTTCTATTGAACCTTTAAATTGCCCATCAATGGACGCATGGCTCATAAGTTCAGGATAATCTTCAGCCTTAACAGGCTCAAAACCTTCCCTACGCTTGGCAGAGACATTCATTGGGTCAGATGACCCCATAACAGAAGTTCTTACCCAACGATGAGACCAACCTGGGCGTTCATCTGGGGTTGGTAATAACTGAGGGGGTGCCCAACTCTCAATTGGACGTACTTCAGCATTACGTACTTCTGCATCACGGGTTGTTTTCTTAACCATTATTTATCTCCATTCATTTGTTCGGCAACCTTCTTAGCGTACAGTTCTAGTGGAACGCCAAGACGTTTCGCTATTTGTACCTGGGTAGGCGTAAGTTGTACTTTCTTAGGGGCAACTGAGCGTGTAGCGGGAGCTACGACTGCTGCAGCGGGTTTGGCTCGGGTTTTAACCGGTTGTTTTGTTTCTACTTCTTGTTCTTGCGATTCTTCGGCTCCGAAATAATCGGGGAATCTTTTTCGGATTGTATCACTGATTTTTGAATAATACTCATCCGTACCAACATATTTTTCACCAAACTCTCTTGCAAGACGATTATGGACGGTAATTGCAAGTCCAGTCATTTCATCTTCCTCAGGAGTTTCGCCACCATACCAATCATTAGAATCTAACCATTGAGTCAGTTTAGGGTCTTGTGCGGGGGCTTCTGGTGTAATTTCCGGAATCCTATATTCCTGCTCTTTAGGCTGAATAGGTTGCATCGTTTTTACACGGTCCAACTTTACTGTAGCTTCCGAAATTGCTAATTGCGCATCTACTAACGCATCGCTATCGCCGGCCTCATAAGCCTCTTTATACATCTTTTTAGCAATAGCAAGTTCAGCTTCTGCACCAGATTTGCCTTGTTCAATATAACTTTTACTACCTTCGTGAAGAGTAGCTTGTAGTCTACGGTTTTCATCTGCCATAAATTGAGCTGCACGAATAGCTTCTTCACGCATTTTGACCGCTTCGTCTTTTTCACGACGAACGTCATGGTAGCCTTTTGTCAGTTTTTTGATGCGCTTTTGAACTTTTTTGTCGTAAGACTGAAGTTCATCATCTTCGTCATCAGCGGCTTCTAAAGCTTTAGCTTCGTCCATAGGCTTGCGGCCTTTATCTTCTTCAGGGGTATCGTCAACAATCTCAATATCCACTTCAGGAGCTGCCTTTGCTTCTTTTTTTGCTTCTAGTTCTTCTCTTGCTGCAACTTCGTCAGGAAACTCAAAAGTATCGTTTTCCCCTAAAGGAATAACTTTACCGCCCTTACCAAAAGTTACTGTGCCAAATTCTTCAGACATTTAAATCTCCTTATGCACGTGTAATCCCACGGGGGTCTAAAACTACGGCTTCAACTGAATCGTCATTAATAATTCGGAACTCACGACCATGAATCTTAAGGCGTGAACCCGAACTTGGGCGAATCAATATAAAGTCTCCAACCTTACAGAGCGGTCCACTAGGGAAACGTTCTTTATCGGCGTAGGCATCGGGGCCAATATCCATAACAAACAACACAGGAGTTAAAACTTCCTCGTATTGTTGGGTTTGGGCTGACTTTAAAATACCACTTTCAAACTCTTCTTCGACTTGTGGAACCATACATAAAATATGGTATCCGGCGGCTTTTGGAAGTTGTGTTGCTTTTTCTTCTTGTTTCTCAGGTAGCTTCGAAAGGTTTCCCAATGCGTCGCTAATAATGATGTCACTCATCTGAATCCTTTAAAGTTTGCTCACGGTCTTTTATTAAATCCACAGCCAGGGCAAGACCACGGATAATCCCTGTTGTGTTGCGGTACTCTTCAATACTTTTGCAGCTGCCTTCGGCAACGGATTGTGCTCTAGACTCAATAAGCTTTTGGAGCTCACTGGCTAGGAATTGGTACTCAGTCACTCGTTAGTTTCCTTTTTAGTTTGGTTTAACGTCTGTTGATGCTGTGTGTCATGCTCTTTGTGCATCGCATTAGCCATAATGTCAGCAGCTTTATGTTTATTTTGCGTTTTAAGTTTTTGCTGGCTCATAACAACTTGAGCTTGAGTATTTTGTGCCGCTGCTGCAGCTTGGGACTGAATGCGTTGCTCTTCAATATCTAACTGACGATTCTTAAGCTGTAGCTCTGCCATATCTTTTTGTTCTTTAGATTTCTGAGCTTGAGCTTTAAGTGCTAGTTCTTGTTGTTGCATTTGAATCAGTGGGTCGGCAGCTTGCTGTGCGGCTTGCTGTTGTTTTTGTTGATTCTGGTTTTGAGCCAATAATTTTTGTGCAGCTTGAGCCAACATCGGAGCTAACTGAGCTTCCATCTCTGGAGTCATGTTGTCATCTTCTTCCTCATCAATATCATTCATATGCTGCGCAGGCATTGGCATACCCATTTGTTGACCGATTTGAACTCGATACTCAAAACCAATATGTTCATTAATATGCGCATACATTGCTTGTGCAATTTGCTGAGCTTGTGGGTTACCTTGTAGCAGCTGATTAATATGTGGGTCTTGCATAGCAGCCATGTGGACCATGATGTGTGCTTGGTGGTCTTGATAGCTAAACGCCTTAACCGGCTTCATCATTAGAACGTTTTGGTTTTCTGTGACCGGGTCTTGTGGCTTCTGGTCATCTGCCATTGGTACAAGTTTCTGAGCATTCTTAATACCAAGAACCTCAATCATTTGTCTATGGAGGACCGGAAGATTGTAGAGTTGTGGTGCCGATTGAGCCAACTGGAGCACAGCTTGATACTGTACGATTTTCTGCGCCATCGTGCTCGCATTAGGGTCGCTAACTGGTAAAACCTCAACATCATCGTAATCTGATTTCTTAGCTGTACGGCTACCTTCTTCAGGTTCATACTCATAATCTTCATCTGTGTAGTCTGCAATAATAGTTTTAAGTAAATTAAATTCTTGCTTCATCGAATAATGTAAACGAGCTTGAATCGCAGACATTACCTTGAGCGTGCGCTCCAAAATAGCCAAAGTCGTTCCAACAGGTGCATTACCACCCATATCAGATACTTGTAAGTCTCCGGCGGAAACAAATGAACGACCTTCCTGAACGATTTGGTTAAACAATGCCATCAATGTCTGGCTTGGTTCTTTGTACGGCAACAACATAATGTTGTCTTTGATTGAACCAGACGGTACGTCTACGTCTCTAAATTCTCCAGGGGAGATTGGTGTGTCGTCTCCTTTGACCCGTAAGCCTCTTGCTTTGAGGCCGCCCGGTAAATTGCTGAGTGTCCCTGCGTCGACAAGCTGGCGCACAATAGTAGTAGCACTGCGAGCATATCCCCCAATGAGGTGAATAAGTCCATATCCATAAAATCCAAATCCCGGTACGTATTGGTAGTGCACAAAATGTGTACGTTTCAATTTAAGTGTATCGCCTTCGTACCAGTTACGACGGATAGCTAGCACCGTTGCGGTGCTCTTTTCCATAGTAATGATGTAAGGTAGTGCAATTCCTGCCTCATCTTCGTGCCCAGGCAGGTCATAGTCGACGTGCATCTCAATAATTCTGAAGCGGTTATCCGTAGTTGCTGTGAAACCTTGCTCTTCAGCCTTACGTTTCTCGATGTCATCAAGAATGTTTGTTGGCTCACCTAAGTCAACCTCTTTCCAAAAGCCAGCGGCTTGGAGTTTCTTAACATCGTTCTTAGTCTTACGCATGACGTGGGCAATACGCTCAGCATTATCTAAGTTCGATGCGCCATATGGAACAATCAAATCTTCTGCCGGTATAAACATTGCTACTTGACGACCTAGCGCTGGGTCAAAGTAAACTTTCTTAAACGCAGAACCAGCCAATGGTAAATTCCATAATAACTTTTCTTGCTCAGGGCGATACTCGCTCATCTGCTCAGTCAAACGGTAGTTCATGTCTTCTTGGACACGTATCGAAGCCTCTTTTTTGTTCTGAGTCTCTTTACCAATAATCTTTGTTTTGACCGGGCCCATCGCCGGGAATGTTTCCATAATTGCTTCTGATTGAAACTTAACCACAGCTTCAGCAAGCATAGGGTGATAAACGCCACATGCGCCTGCCCATGGTTCTGTTGTTTCTTCATACTTTAATCCTAAGAGCTTTAAACCCTCGACATATGTATCCGCCCAGTCCTTACGTGCAGCGACGTCTGCATCAAACAGACCAATCAGTTCACTAGCAATACTCTGCAAGGTACCATCGTCAATAGATTCTGCAAGGTTTTCATTAAAAGAATCATCTTCCTCTTCAGGAACAATATCAACAATTGGTTTACCATCAACCCCAATCTTTACTTCTTTTGGGTCAACAATCTCAATCTCTATTGGCAGCTCTTGTGTGTCTGCGATTCCCATAGGGGCTTGGTAAATACCTTTGTCCATTGCCATAACTAGTCCTTAAACGTTGTAATACCCAGCGTTGCGTTTTGACTTAAAGTATCTAATCTCTTCTGGTTCGTCACTTGGTAATCTCAAGAACCCACCTTGTCTAAATCGCATTAACGCTAATGTCATTGAGTCCACCAAGTCATCGTGTTCGCCCGAAGGGAACGCTGCTACCTCGTCTATCAGCTCTTCAGCCCAGCGTGTAGCTGGAGCCCATACTTTACCAGATGCAAAGAAATCTGCAACTGAATTTAATCTTGAAATCTTGTCCTGCCCTTTGCCAGGACTGAACTCACCCACTGGGATACCCATCCGCCTGAGCTCTTGGATAAGGGGAGCTCCCGCCGCTTTTTTCTCGACGATAAGTGAGTCCGGCTCATACTCTTGGTACTTTTCCAGCGCCTTCGCCTTGAGTTCCGGAAACTCCAACCGCTCTTTATAGGAGTCCAAGAGGATGATATTCGGCAAGTCGTGGTCTTCCTCATTATAGAAGACACCCCACGTTGTACAAGTAGAGAAGTCATTAACTGTTTTTTTCTCGTGTGCCGTATCCCATGACTGAATTATATACTCGCACACAGGGGGGCGTTCACTTTCCCATTCTTTCCACCACTCCCGCTTCACAATAGCAGACGAGTCTGAGGTAGGTTGCTGCATATACTGCGCTTGCCATTTACTATTGGGCAATTCAACGTGCAAGGCTTCTAGTTCTTTAAGGCTCCAAAACTCGGGCCACAACGGTTTACCTGATGGAAGAATAGCTGGGAACTCAATTACTTTCCACTCGTCGCCGCCCCGCTGAGCTGCTGACTTCATTACCTGCGCAGTCAAGTCCCGCAAGGACCAACGGGTCATCACGATTACAATCGCACCGCCTGGCTGGAGACGCTGACGTGGTCCAGAAGTAAACCATTCATACACCTTATCATAAACTTCTGGGTTGAATGCCGCTAACGCAGCCTCTTGTTCAGAGTGAGGGTCATCGATGATGAGTAAATCAGCTCCCTTACCAGTAACAGCGCCACCCACACCAATAGCGAAATAATCACCGCCAAAATTAGTATTCCAACGACCTGCCGCTTTGGAGTCGCTTTGTAATTCAATGGCAGGAAATAGACGTTTATACAGCGGGTTGTCCACCAGGTTCCTAACCTTACGACCAAAGCCCACAGCCAGCTCGGCAGTGTGCGAAGTCTGGATAACTTTCTTGTTAGGGTATTTACCCAAGAACCAAGCCGGCAATAAATAGGATGCGAACTCAGATTTTGTATGCCGTGGCGGCATATTGATAATAAGTCTTTTACAGGTACCATTGGCAACCTCCTCAAACGCTTTAGCCATCTTAGCATGATGTCGCCCATGAATAAACTCGGGCCAAACGTGGTTTGTAAACGCCATAAAGTCAGTTTTTACTAACTCTCTGTCGTCTCTGGTCTGTAATTCATCTAGTATCTCGTTGATTTCTAACGCTTCTTCCTTAGGAAGGCTCTCTAGGAACTCTTCTCTCTCTTTTTTAGGCATTGCCCTTAAGATTTGTATGGGGTCAGTCATCTAAGTCTTTGTTTTTTCTACCTAACTCTTCGTCTAGGTCAATAACCGTCTTCTTTTCTTTGATTTCCTCGGCTTTTACTTCTTGCGCCATGCCCATATAGCGTGCTAGCTTCTTATTAAGGTCTTCTTTTAGCTCATCAGTAGACTTTGTGTTTACGCTTATCTCTAATTTGTCCGCAAACAAGCCCAAAGTAGTCAATCTGCCTAGACTTTCTAGCGCTCTTAGCCTATCTGCAGCCTTTTCGCCCTCAGATTCTTCAATTAACTTGGTTGTTACGTACGTTTTAAGGCGTATTGTGTCGTCGATAATGGCATTGTTGTAATTTGACAACAATTTATCCAACCATAAAGTTGTTTCTGCGTTAAATGGGCGGCGTTGTGCCCCCGGGCTACCAGCAAATTGGCGTTCTGCCTCTCGTTTGGCAGCATTCATGTTCTCTTGTTTAGGTTCTAAGCCCATCTGCGCTAAAAACTCCATGGTATTAAAAGCAGCTTTGGCTCTTTCATGCAGCGTCTTAGCTTCCTGTGGGGTTAA
>Ga0136641_1001122_pt1 | contig 11220 bp, 11 predicted proteins | sample EliLak1302023Y_FD_115312 | JGI IMG/M metagenome (GOLD analysis project Ga0136641, IMG submission 115312) | Freshwater microbial communities from Elizabeth Lake, Yosemite National Park, California, USA - 13020-23Y | ecosystem: Environmental > Aquatic > Freshwater > Lake ...
ACACGCTCCCCGTGCCATTTGGCCGTGCTGAGCAACGCAGCGGCGCACGGATCAGGGCAGGCGCTTGTTTGAGCGTAGCGAGTTTGCGCCTGACCCCGGGCGGCGCGAGTAGCGCAAGCTACCCCAAAGAGGCACGGCCTTTGGCTCGCCTTTCTTTTGTTTACTTTTCTTTGGCGAAGCAAAGAAAAGTAAGGCCCGCGGCAGGCAAAACCCCTGCAAACGGGCCGAAACCCTGTCTTCGATACCTCACCGTTTCTTTTGCTTTCTTTTCTTTGGCGAAGCAAAGAAAAGTAAGGCCTGCGGCAGGCAGCAAACCGGCCAACAGACCGAAACCTGACTTTCAAGCTAGTCAGTGCCACCGATAATCAGCCATGGGTTTTCATTTCCACCTACGGCATGGCTTGCCTGCATGGTTCCTGCTGGTCAGCGCCACGGCGCACGCCCAGCTACCGGCGGCGGTAGAGGAAGCTTTGATGCGTGCCCGCGTCCCGGCGAGTGCCGTCGCCTTTTTAGTGGTGGACGCGCAGGATGCCAAGGCAGTGCCGCGCTTACAGCACCGCAGCGAAGCGCCTATGCAGGCGGCTTCCGTCATGAAGTTGTTCACCACCTATGCGGCGCTGGACTTGCTGGGCCCGGCCTTTAGCTGGAGCACGCCGGTCTATATCGATGGTCCGGTACGCGATGGCACGCTGAGTGGCAATTTATATATTCAGGGCCAGGGCGATCCGCAGCTGGTGCTGGAGCGCCTGTGGCTGCTGTTGCGCCGGGTGCAAAGCCTGGGCATTGCGCGCATCAGCGGCGACATCGTGCTCGATAACAGTGCGTTTTTTGTACCCGACCAGGACCCCGCAGCTTTTGACGGCGAGCCGCTGCGCCCCTATAACGCGCGCCCAGAGGCGCTGCTCATCAATTACAAATCCATCGTGATGACTTTCACGCCCGAGCCTGGTGGGCGCGTGGCGCGGGTGCAATACGACCCCCCCTTGTGGGACGTGCAAACCCAGGACACCGTAGCGCTAAGCGGCGGCGCTTGCAATGATTACCGCGCGTCCTTGAAGGCGGATTTTGCTGACCCCTTGCGCATCCGCTTTGGCGGCGCCCTGCCCGCCTCCTGCGGCGAAAAGGTTTGGCCGATTGCCTATGCTGACCCCAAGAGCTATGCGCCCCGTGCGGTGCAAGGCCTATGGCGGGGCATGGGCGCGGGCCTGGACGGTAACGCACGCTGGGGCACAGTGCCCGCCAAACTTCTGGAAGCCAAACCTTTGTTGGAGTGGCGCTCGCCGCCCTTAGCCGAGGTGGTGCGCGAAATAAATAAATACAGCAATAACGTCATGGCCCAGCAAGTCTTTTTGACCCTGGGACGCGAAGGAGGCAAGGGCACGGCTCGGGCCGAAGAGTCACGTGCCGTCTTGCAAAAATGGTGGGAGACGCGCATCGGCAGCGAAGACGCGCCGATGGTGGACAACGGCGCAGGCTTGTCGCGCAGCGAGCGCGTCAGCGCTAGAGCATTGGGTCTTTTATTGCAACACGCTTACCGGTCGCCCTTGATGCCGGAATTGATCGCCTCCTTACCGATTAGCGGAATCGACGGCACCCTGTTGCGCTCCAAAGCCCGCGCCGCAGGCAGCGCCCACCTCAAGACCGGCAGCATCTTGGGCGTTAACGCCATCGCCGGCTATGTCGATGCTGCCAGCGGCAAGCGCTACGCACTGGTCGCCATCATCAACCATGCCAATGCGCCAGCCGCGCGACCCGTCCTCGACGCGTTAGTGGACTGGGCCGCGCAAGACAAATAAAGACACTATGAACCTGACCGACACCATAGGTACCGTAGGCGCCACCCTGACCACGGTCGCCTTCCTTCCCCAAGTCTGGCACACCTTCCGCACCAAGGATGTCAGCGGCATCTCGCTGGGCATGTACACCGTGCTGACCATCGGCATCGCGCACTGGGCCGTCTACGGCTGGCTGCTATCGGCCTGGCCGGTCATCATCGCTAACGGCATCACCCTGGCCTTGGCCTTGGCGATTTTGCTGATGAAGCTGCGTTACCGGGAATAAGGACGGGCTCCTAAAAATCGCCAGGCGCAGAGGTTTGTGCACTGGGCTGATCCTGAGGCGACCCAGACGATTGGGAGCGCTCGACGACTCCTTGACTTGCCACTTTGTGAAAAACGGGTTTACCCGAATTACATGTTCGTGACACTTGGGTTAAATTCAATCGCGAATTTTGTAATTTACTCAAGTTACAGCGCCCTCAACAGCCAAGGAGACATTCAGTATGCGATTTGTAAAACAGTTGGCACTCGGTTCAATCGCCGCATTGCTACTTGCGGCCTGCGGTGGCGGGAGTGACATTCCGCTGAAAGTTCAGATTAAGTCGGTCAAGGTGATCGGCGATAGCCTTTCTGACAGCGGAACCTTCAACGGCGTAGGGCCTTTTGGCCGAGTTTTTTCGGTACAGGACCCAAGTACCCAGATTTGGCCCGAGCTAGTAGCCTCAAGCTACGGAATTACTTCGCTTTGCAATACGTTTAAATTTACGGGCGCAACTTACGTGGCAAACACAACGCCGGGTTGCACCAATTTTGCAGTTGGCGGCGCCTTGATTCAAAACACCAGCGCGCAAGGTGGCGCCCTTAGCCCGCTATCCATTGCCTACCAGCTAGGTGCAGCGGCTACCACCGCAACAACCTACAGTGCGAGCGATTTGCTCCTCATTGACGGGGGAGGCAATGATGCCGCAGGGCTGACCGGGGCAATTCTTGCTGATCAAACGCTAACGGCGTTCAACGCCTTCACCGCCAACTTAGCAATACCGGCGGCCACGTCTCAAGCAACTGCGGTAGTCAAAGGCTCGGATTACATGAAAAAGCTTGCAGACGGCTTTTCACAATCGATTAAGACTTATGCGCTTGACAAGGGCGCCACACGTGTTGTTATTGTTAATTTACCTGGCATAACCAACACACCGCGATTTGTTGCCGTGCTTAACCAAGTCGCTGCGGCTTATGGCGGTGGGGCTGCGGGGGCTGCGGCGAAATCACAGACAGATCAAATGGTGCGCGGGTGGATAGCTGCCTACAACGCTCAGTTGGCGGTAAATTTCTCTGGTAACAGCTCGGTTGTCATTGTTGACCTGAATAAAGAAATGGACAACCAAATTGCGAACCCAGCCCAGTACGGCTTAACAAACGTGACTACAGCACTTTGCCCAAGCAGCGGTGCTAGCGCTGTGACATGGCTGCAATGCAACGCGACCGCTCTGTCTAATCAAACCCCACCGGCAGGATCTAATGGCAAAGCAGATTGGTGGAAAACCTATGCTTTCTCCGATGAGTTTCACCCCACGCCCTACGGCCATAAATTATTGGCCCAACTGGTCAACAAAAGTTTAGTTAGCGCTGGCTGGCTGTAATTTAAAAGTCGAGAATCCAATGAAACCACATATTTCCACCATCGCAACGATATTAGCCCTTGCCGTGATTCCAACGGCACATGCCCAATCAGCCGGCACTTGGTTGGGCCGCCTTGGCATGACCACCATCGCACCCCAAGTTACCAGCGGTGTAATGACAGCGCCCAGCTTTGAGGGTACCAAGTCGGATGTCAGCTCGGCCAGCCAAGTCAGCGGTGGCATCACCTATATGTACACCGACAATATCTCGATCGATGTGCCGCTTGCATTGCCGTTCACCCACAAGCTCTATGGCGCAGGCGCCTTGGCAGGTGCAGGACAAATCGGGGAAGTACAGGCTCTGCCGATGACGGCATTTCTTCAATACCGGTTTATGGAGGCGGATAGTCCGTTCCGGCCCTACGTCGGAATCGGCGCCACTTACGCGTATTTCTTTAACGCAAAAGGCGGCGCGGCATTGACAGCCATGACGAACCCCGGCGGGCCAACGACGACGATCAGTGTGGATTCAAAATTCACCGTTACGCCGCAAATCGGTCTGACCTACGCTATCGACGACAAGTGGTTCGTCGATGTCTTTTACAGCAAAACGATGCTGCAAACCCGCAATACTTTTTCGACTGGCCAAACACTGGATATCACGCTAGACCCCGCGTCTTACGGAATCACGATAGGCACGAAGTTCTAAGGCGGCTGCCGGTGCGAATGCACCGGTGGGTCCTCGGTTTTGCATACAAGCCCTTGCTTTTTAGCAAGGGCTTTTTTACGCTTGAGAACTGCGGGTCCCAAATATCGCTGACCCCACCCTTAGCAGCGTGCTGCCTGCATGGATAGCCGCTTCCAAGTCCGCACTCATGCCCAAAGACAAAGTGTCCAACGCAAAGCCTTTTGTTTTAAGGGCCTCATACAGGGCTAAGCTGCGCTGATGCACTGCCAAGGCGCTAGCAAAATCTGGCGCCGGTTCGGGGATGCTCATGATGCCGCGCAGGCGCAAGCCAGGCAGGCCGGCGATCTGACGCGCTAATTCCGCGGCCTGTTCGGGCGGCACACCTGCCTTGGTGGGCCCGCCATCGACATTGACCTGGATGCACACCTGCAGTGGCTCGCGCGTCGATGGCCTTTGCTCACTCAGCCTTTGCGCGATTTTGAGACGATCTACCGCGTGCACCCAGTCGAAGTGTTCGGCCACCAATCGAGTTTTATTACTTTGAATCGGGCCTATGCAGTGCCAGACCAGCGGCAAATGCGCCAGCGCCTGGATTTTGTCCACGCCTTCCTGGATGTAGTTTTCACCGAAATCGCTTTGCCCCGCTGCATGGGCCTGGGCCACCGCCTGCGCGGGAAAGGTCTTGGAGACGGCCAACAGCCGCACCGACGCCGATTCGCGTCCGGCGGCGGCGCATGCATTGGCCATGCGTAGCCCAATTGCTTCTAAATTGGTTCTTATTTCAAACATAATTAAATAATTGGATTTGAAACAGCCGTTTTTGTCAGCAAGCTACAAATAGGTTCGGGGGTCAGCACCATGGATATATCGCAGTTATTGGCCTTCAGCGTCAAAAACAATGCCTCTGATTTGCACCTGTCCGCCGGTTTGCCGCCCATGTTAAGGGTTCACGGCGATATGCGGCGCGTGAACCTTCCCGATCTGGAGCACACACAGGTCTTGGCCATGATTTACGACACCATGCACGAAGAACAACGCAAGCGCTTTGAAGCATTGTTGGAGCTTGATTTTTCATTTGAAATAGCAGGCCTGTCGCGTTTTCGTGTCAACGCCTTCCACCAAATGCGCGGCGCCGGGGCGGTGTTTAGGACCATCCCAAGCAAAGTCTTGAGTCTGGCGCAACTCAATGCACCGCCTATTTTTGCAGACATCGCCCTCAAGCCGCGTGGCCTGGTGTTGGTGACAGGCGCTACCGGTTCAGGTAAATCGACCACGCTGGCGGCCATGGTCAACCATCTCAATGAAAACGCGTACGGGCATATCCTGACGATTGAAGACCCGATTGAATTTATCCACACCTCGCGCAATTGCCTGATCAACCAGCGCGAACTTGGGCCCCATACCCATAGTTTTTCGCAAGCGCTGCGTTCTGCATTGCGTGAGGACCCCGATGCGATTTTGGTGGGTGAGCTGCGCGACCTAGAAACCATGCGTTTGGCACTCTCCGCCGCCGAAACTGGGCACCTGGTGTTGGGCACCTTGCATACTTCCAGCGCTGCCAAGACCATAGATCGGATGATGGATGTCTTCCCGGGTGACGAAAAAGAAATGGTTCGCGCCATGTTGTCCGAGTCGCTTCAGGCCGTGATCTCGCAAACTTTGTGTAAAAAAGCTAGCCAGGACGGACGCGTGGCGGCCTATGAAATCATGTTGGGCACTAACAGCATTCGCAACCTGATCCGCGAAGGCAAGGTGGCACAAATATATTCAGCCATCCAAATGGGCCAAGGTGTAGGCATGCAAACCCTGGATCAGCACCTGATGGCCCTGCTCCAGTCCGAGCACATCAGCCGGGACGAGGCGCGCCGCAAGGCCAAGACGCCTGAGACATTCAATGGCCGAGATTAGCCCTTGGTAGTAGATTTGCAAGTGGCTTGCGCTTGGGGATCAAGCTAAGCGGCAAAAAGGTGTACGCAAGCCTAGCTAAACGGCAGAAAACGCGCCATCGTCTACAGTGCGGGCTCTAACAACCCGCCGAATAAGGAAGAAGTATGAGCCAGAGCGCCTCCGTGAACCCCAAAACCTATGCCCCCGCACCCGCGCAGCGTGTCGCATTTTTAGGGCTGGGTGTGATGGGCTACCCCATGGCCGGCCACCTGGCGCTGGCCGGCCACCAAGTCACGGTCTTTAACCGCACACCCGCCAAGTCACAAAGCTGGGTGCAGGAATTTGCCGATCACGCCAGCACCTTAGGCGCCCATGCCAGCGCGCACACACCACGCCAGGCGGCCCAAGGCGCGGACATCGTGTTTTGCTGCGTGGGCAACGACGATGACTTGCGCAGCGTGATGCTGGGCAGCGATGGGGCCTTTGCCGGTATGCACGCTGGCGCAGTGCTGGTGGACCATACTACTGCCTCGGCCAAGGTGGCGCGTGAGCTGCACGCCCATGCACAGACCCTAGGCTTGCATTTTGTAGATGCCCCGGTTTCGGGTGGCCAGGCAGGCGCGCAAAACGGCATGCTCACGGTCATGTGTGGCGGGCAGGCTGCGGCCTTTGATCGGGTCCAAACCACCGCCATGGCTTTCTCCCGCGCCTTTACCCTGCTGGGTGAGAGCGGCGCCGGACAGTTGGCCAAGATGGTCAACCAAATCGCCATTGCCGGACTGGTTCAGGGCCTGAGTGAGGCCGTGGCCTTCGGCCAAAAAGCGGGTTTGGATATGGAGCAGGTGCTGGACGTCATCGGCAAGGGCGCAGCCCAAAGCTGGCAAATGGACAACCGGGGCAAAACCATGGTGGCCGACAAATTCGATTTCGGCTTTGCAGTGGACTGGATGCGCAAGGACTTAGGACTGGTGCTGGACGAAGCCAAACGCAATGGCGCGCGACTGCCGGTGACCGCGCTGGTGGACCAGTTTTACGCCGATGTGCAGCAAATGGGCGGGCACCGCTGGGATACCTCCAGCCTGATCAAGCGCCTGCGGTAACACCGGCTTAGCCTAGGGGCCTGCGCTAGCCTGGGCGCGCCAGGCACCTCGACCAGGGGCCACCACCGCAAGTGGCCGACTGGGTCCTGGGCCGACTTAGTTATTGGGCGGGCTTGACATTCAAGTTGGCCAGCTCGTCCTCAGTGATAGTCTCGTGTACCAGAACCACTTTTTTAACACCGGTTACACCGCTAATGACGCTGGAGACGCGCTTGGCCTCGCGCGCTGTGATGCGGCCCATCACATAGACCGCACCACGCTCTACAACAATTTTGTAGGCGTTGCTGAACAAGTCCTTGGCGTCAATCAAATCGGCTTTGATACGTCCCGCCGCAACCAGGTCGTTGGTACGCTCTGTCAAGGTGGTGATGGAGGTCACACCCACTTCATTCCAGACACTGCTAACGTTGTCGATGTTCTTAGCGATTTCACCTGCTTGCACTTTGTCTTTCGCGTCCGGGGCTTCGCCAGTGAGCAGCACTTTGCGGTTGTAACTCGTGACGGTGATATGCACCCGTTCGCCCAACACGTCGCGGATCCGGGTGGAAGTTTTGACCTCGATAGCCTGGTCTTCCAGCATCGCACCCGAGGTGCGGCGATCCACCGCCACAAAGCCAGTCATAACCACGCCACCGGCCATCAAAGGAAAACAGGCGCTCAACGAAAGCAGCGTGGCCACTAAGGCAGTACCCAACGCCAAATAACGAAGGACAGATTTCATAAAGCACTTTCTTGTTCACCCATCAACTGGGCATCGACCCCATCGCAAATGCAATGGAGCGTCAAAATATGGACTTCCTGCACCCGCGCGGTGCGCTCGTGCGGCACGCAGACATGGACATCGGTATCACGCAATGCCTGCCCAATTTTTCCGCCGCCACGCCCCGTGAGCGCAACCACCACCATATCGCGCTGGTGCGCCGCTTCGATGGCCGCCAACACGTTGGCAGAATTACCACTGGTGGAAATAGCCAGCAACACATCGCCCGCTTGGCCTAAGGCCCGTACCTGGCGCGAAAAAATCGAATTGAAATCGTAGTCGTTGGCGATCGCCGTGATGATGGAGCTATCGGTCGTCAAGGCGATGGCGCCTAGCTCTGGCCGTTCACGTTCAAAACGGCCGACAAACTCTGCCGAAAAATGTTGCGCATCCGCCGCTGATCCGCCATTGCCACAGGCAAGTACTTTGCCGCCACTGGTTACGCTCGCCAGTATGGCGCCAATAGCTTGTGCAATCGGCTTGCTCAGTACCTGCGCCGCTTGGTACTTCAGGTCTGCGCTGTCGATAAAGTGTTGTTCAATGCGTTGTTCAAGCATCCTCCAATGATAACCGCCAAGCGTTAAGTGCCGTGTGCGGCTCCTGCGGGCTTGGCGTCTCGCGCATCTCGCTTCGCTGCCTGCTGCCCTGTCAGGCCTGCGGGTACAGACCCCAATCCGTACGCCAAAGGTTGCGCTCCGATTTGGCATTAGCCCGCGTCAAAAGCTCCTGGTAACCAATGCAGGCCCTCGTGATCAATTTCCACGACATCAAAACGGCATGGCGGCAGGCGGGCTAGGCCAAGCAGGTAATGCTGCGCCGCGCGGACAATGCGCTTTTGCTTCACCCATCCCACGCTGGCCGCCGCGCCGCCATGGCGCGCGCTGAGACGCTTACGTACCTCGACAAACACCAGCGTGCCATCAGCCCCGCGCATGACCAGATCAATCTCGCCGCCGCCGCGCCCCGGTGTCCGATAATTACGCGTCAGCAGACGCAGGCCCTGGTCCTGCAAATACTGCAGGGCTTCGTCCTCGGCGGCATCGCCGATTTTTTTGCTACTAGGCTGCGCGGCTTGCGCTCCAAGGAAACCCTTGCGTGATTGCATTATTTGACTCCGCCCTGAAGGCCGCCCAAGAGGCTGCCGGTGCCCAGGATTATCCAAAAAGCGCGCTCTATGTGGTGGCCACGCCTATCGGAAATTTGGCCGACATCAGCCTGCGCGCCTTGCACGTCCTGTCACTGGCTGACCACATTGCCTGCGAGGACACGCGGCACACCCGCACACTTTTGCGCGCTTACGGGATCGACAAAAGCAGCGCCCAATTGCTGGCCCTGCACCAGCACAACGAAACACAAGCGGCCCATACTGTGGTGGATTTATTGCGCCAGGGTGCGCGCGTGGCCTGCGTTAGCGATGCGGGTACCCCTGGCATCAGTGACCCCGGTGCGCGCCTGGTGGCGCAGGTGCGTGCGCAAGGCTTGAGGGTGCTGCCCCTGCCCGGGGCTAGCAGTGTGACGGCACTGCTCAGCGCAGCGGGCGCGGTGCAAGGCGGCGAGAGCGACGCGGGTTTTGTATTCGCCGGGTTTTTGCCCAGCAAAAGCGGCGAGCGGGCGCAGGCGCTGGGCGCACTGGCATCGCAATCGCGCGCCTTTGTGCTGCTAGAGGCCCCGCATCGCATGCAGGCACTGGCGCAGGCGCTTGCCAGCCTAGGCGAACGCACGCTGACGGTGGGCCGCGAACTCAGCAAGCAGTTTGAAGAAATCGCTAGCATGCGCGCCGATGCGCTAAGTGATTGGCTAGGCGCAGACAGCATGCGTTTGCGCGGTGAATTCACGTTAGTGGTGCACGCCCCCAGTGCGCCGGTGGCGCTGGCGCAAGACGACCGGATACTGCGCTTATTGCTCTCCGAACTACCCCTGAAAACCGCCGTCAAATTAGCGGCCGATATCAGCGGCGAAGCGCGCAATGCGCTATACGAGCGGGCGCTGGCCTTGAAACAACAAGACGCTTGAGTGTCTGGCCAGGCAAAAGCTTAAAAAACCGACCAGGAATTTGTAAGCGAAACGCGGCCCTGATGACCGTTCGCTCAAATGCGCCGCGCTAACTCAGCCGCTTTGCCGGTGTAGCTGCCTGGCGTCATCGCGAGCAGGCGTTGCTTTTCGTGGTCCGGTAGGGCCAAGCCGGAAATAAAGCCTTGCATTAGTTCGCGCGTCATGGCGGCGCCGCGTGTAAAGTTTTTGAGCTGCTCGTAGGGCTGGGGCAGGCCGTAGCGGCGCATCACGGTTTGGATCGGTTCGGCCAACACTTCCCAAGAATTATCCAGGTCGGCCGCAATCGCTGCGGGGTTGATCTCCAGCTTACCCAGACCGGTCTGCATCGACTGATAAGCCAGCAAGGCGTAACCCAAAGCTACGCCCATATTGCGCAACACCGTCGAGTCTGTGAGGTCACGCTGCCAACGGCTAATGGGCAGTTTCTCGCTCAGGTGGCGCAAGAGGGCATTAGACAAACCTAAATTGCCCTCAGCGTTTTCAAAATCAATAGGGTTCACTTTGTGCGGCATGGTGCTCGAACCGACTTCTCCGGGGCGCAGCTTCTGCTTGAAATAGCCCAGAGAGACATAGCCCCAGACATCGCGCGACCAGTCAATCAAAATCGTGTTGGTGCGGGCTACGGCGTCAAACAACTCGGCCATGTAGTCGTGCGGTTCAATCTGGATGCTGTAGGGCTGGAACACCAGGCCCAGGCCATTGGGCTCTGGCGCCTCGACCACGCGGCGGGCGAAGGCTTCCCAGTCAAAGTCGGGCCAGGCGGATAGATGCGCGTTGTAATTGCCCACAGCACCATTCATCTTGCCCATGATGGGCACACTGGCAATGCGCTCGCAGGCCGCTTGCAAGCGCACCACCACATTGGCAATTTCTTTGCCCACCGTCGTCGGGCTGGCGGTCTGGCCATGGGTGCGGCTGAGCATCGGAACATCAGCATAGGCATGGGCCATGTCCCGCAACATCAAGACCAAGCGGTCGAGTTGCGGCAATAGCACGATGCCACGCGCTGCGCGCAGTTGCAATGCATGACTGGTGTTGTTGATGTCTTCGCTGGTGCAGGCGAAATGCACAAATTCAGCGGCGGCCAAAAGCTCCGGGCGCGCCTCGAATTTGGACTTGAGCCAGTACTCCACCGCTTTGACATCGTGGTTGGTGGTTTTTTCGATCTCTTTGATGGCCTGGCCGTCGGCTACCGAAAAGTTTTTTACCAAGCCCAGTAAGTACTTGCGCGCACCGGTACTAAGTGGTTTGAATTCTTGAAAACCCGCATCACTGAGCGCAATAAACCAGGCGATTTCCACCTGAACGCGGCGTTGCATATAGCCCAATTCGCTCA
>Ga0136641_1001123_pt1 | contig 11213 bp, 8 predicted proteins | sample EliLak1302023Y_FD_115312 | JGI IMG/M metagenome (GOLD analysis project Ga0136641, IMG submission 115312) | Freshwater microbial communities from Elizabeth Lake, Yosemite National Park, California, USA - 13020-23Y | ecosystem: Environmental > Aquatic > Freshwater > Lake ...
ATCTAGCCCCATTTGATGAGAATGTAGATCCAGTAGCGGATGCCAAGGCGATCGTAAATGAATTACGTAAATACGATGAGGCTTTGATTGAAAAGCCACGCTGGTTGGTCTTAAACAAGGTCGATATGATTCCTGAAGAGGATCGTCAAAAAGTTGTTGCTGACTTTGTCAAAAAGTTTAAGTGGAAAGGTCCTGTATTTGAGATATCTGCTTTAACTGGGCTGGGTTGCGACAAACTTTGTTATTCCTTGCAAGATTATTTGGATTCTGTACGTCGTGATCGTGATGATGCTGAGGAGCGCGCAGCAGACCCACGCTATCAAGATCAAGCGCAAGACAAAGATAAAACACCAGATTAAAAGTTAATTGAGCATCTTCATTTGCTATGAACCTTAAACAAACTAAACGTATCGTTGTCAAAGTTGGCTCTAGCCTAGTCACAAACAATGGTGAGGGCTTAGATCATGCTGCTATTGGCATGTGGGCAGAACAAATTGCGGGTTTGCTGCAGGCTGGTCATGAGGTTTTAATGGTGAGCTCGGGCGCGATTGCTGAAGGTATGCAGCGTTTGGGTTGGCCTAAGCGTCCACAAGAAATTCATCAATTACAGGCTGCTGCTGCCGTTGGTCAAATGGGTTTAGTGCAGGTATATGAGAGCTGTTTTGCACGCTTTAATTTGCGTAGCGCCCAGGTTTTACTAACCAACGCAGACTTAGCCCATACTGAACGTAATGCGAATGCAAAAGGTACCCTAGACACCTTGTTGAAATTAGGTGTAGTGCCTATCATCAATGAGAATGACACCGTCGTTACTGACGAAATTAAATTTAGTGATAACGATAGTCTCGCTGCCTTGGTGACAAACCTAGTGCATGCAGACCTCTTAGTGATTCTCACTGATCAGGGTGGTTTATTTACCGCTGATCCTCGTCAAAATCCGGATGCAACCCTCTTGATCGATGCGATTGCTGGCGATCCTGCCCTAGAAAAAATGGCGGGTGGGGCTGCAAGTGAGCTGAGTAAAGGCGGCATGCTGACTAAAGTATTAGCGGCAAAAACTGTAGTCCAAACTGGCGCATCTACGGTGATTGCTTCAGGTCGTGAGCCAGAGGTGTTAACACGCCTTCTAGCTGGCGAGAAAATTGGTACTTGCCTAAGCCCTAAATAAACTGCATTGCCACTTTATTGAATACCAAATGAGTTGGTTGGCTTGGTGCCACCTGTGAATCCATTGGGATTTAGAGATTGAAGAATAGTCTTGATATTCTTTTCTTGAGAGTTGAAATTGCAAAATGCACCTTGCGCTAAAGCCGCTTGGTAGCGATTGGGAACATTGTTTTGGATCCCCCTCCAACTAGAAAGCGGATTTTCTCTCCAAGCATTATTTTCCAAGTTGCCATACAGGCGCCATTGAAATGAATCACAACGGATGCCCTCATATTGTGCTTGTTGACCACCGCTGGGATTTGTCATCACAACAATGTAGCGAGTTACGCCATCGGCACCAATCAAAATCGAGTCGGTGTCGACCGCAAATTTAAAAATAGTGTGTTGTGACACGTAAAAAGGGAGCAGAGTTGATGGATTGGGCGGGTTAAGGGGCATTTTGGTCGTACCTTCTTTAAACACCATCGGCGCGAAAGGATCAAGACCGCTTTGCATGGGGTCACCAGCACAGGCCAGTAAAGTTAAGGCAGCACAAATACAAGAGACATATTGGCTAAGGGTGCGAAAGAAAGAACTCATTATTTTTGCTTATCCGATTTAGTAGACTCTTGATGAAGCTCGTCGCCCTTGGAGTAAAAAGATTGTAGGAGATCTAAAGGCGTTCCCCAGGCTAATTGTTGCATGCGGACCCCTTTAGCAAGATAGCGGGCAAGCTCAGATAAAGCCAGTTGATAAACTTCGCGTTTAAAACCAATAACAGCATCCAGCTGAATCCAAAATGGAACCCAGCGCCAAGCATCAAATTCAGGATGTTCAGTAGCTCTTAATTGAATATCGCTATCTAAGCCGACCAGACGAAGTAGAAACCAGATTTGTTTTTGACCACGGTAGGCGGCACGGTGAACGCGGGTGGCATGTTGACGACGTAAATATTCCTCAGGGACGTCGTAACGAAGCCAGTCCCTGGTTCGTCCAATAATCTGGACATGTTCCGGTAGCAAGCCAACCTCTTCATGCAATTCGCGGTACATTGCCTGTTCAGGACTCTCGCCATGCGCTATTCCGCCCTGCGGGAACTGCCACGAATGCTGCCCAACGCGTTTTCCCCAGAAAACCTCGTTACGGCTGTTAAGGAGGACAATGCCGACATTGGGTCTATACCCTTCACGGTCAAGCATGATCGTGCCCCAAATCCTTTAAAATCAATGATTTGATTATATCCATACATGAAAGCATCACAATCATTTCTCGCCACGCTAAAAGAAGCCCCCTCTGACGCTGAGGTGGTTTCGCATAAGCTCATGGTGCGAGCGGGTTTAATTCGTAAGCTGAGTGCCGGTATTTACAACTACTTGCCGCTGGGATTAAAAGTCATCCGCAAGGTTGAAAATATCATTCGCGAAGAAATGAATCGTGCTGGCGCAATTGAATTGCTAATGCCAATAATTCAGCCTGCTGAATTATGGCAAGAGACTGGTCGATGGGAAAAGATGGGGCCTGAGTTGCTCCGTATTAAAGATCGTCACGATCGTGATTTTTTAATTCAGCCAACCTCGGAAGAAGTTATTACCGATTTAGCTCGCAACGAGATCAAGAGTTACAAGCAGTTACCAGTTAACTTCTATCAAATACAAACGAAGTTCCGTGATGAGCGTCGCCCACGTTTTGGAATCATGCGTGGTCGTGAGTTCAGTATGAAAGACGCTTACTCATTTGATCGAGATGCTGAAGGCTTAAAGAAGTCCTATCAAATCATGTTTGATGCTTATACCCGTATCTTCAAGCGGATGGGACTCAAGTTCCGTGCAGTGACAGCAGATAACGGCGCGATTGGCGGCTCCGGTAGCCAAGAGTTTCATGTGATTGCCGATACCGGTGAAGATGCGATTGTCTATTGCCCGAGTTCAGATTACGCAGCCAACCTAGAGGCGGCAGAATCCCTTGCATTGATTGCTCAACGTGCTGCTGCAAGTACTGCATTGAATAAGGTTCCAACACCGAATAAGAGTACGTGTGCTGATGTTGCCCAGTTTCTCAAGCTTCCATTAGATAAGACCGTCAAGACTTTATTGTTTGCTGCTGATCAAGAAAAAGGTCCAGCCAAACTCTTTATGTTGTTAGTGCGTGGGGACCATGAGCTTAATGAAGTGAAGGCAAGCAAGATTCCAGGGATGGGCGAATCTCGCTTTGCTACTGAAGCAGAAATTAAACAAGCTTGTAATGCACCTGCCGGCTACTTGGGTCCAGTTGGCGTCAGTGCTGATGTCACAGTGGTCGCGGATCGTACAGTTACCAATATGGCTGACTTTGTGTGTGGCGCAAATGAGGCTGGCCACCATTTAACTGGCGTGAACTGGGGCCGTGATTTACCAGAGCCACTCGTCTTAGATCTTCGTAATGCGGTCATTGGCGATCCTTCGCCTGACGGTAAAGGTGTTGTTGATATCTGCCGCGGCATTGAAGTCGGTCATGTCTTCCAATTGGGCACTCGTTATTCTGAAGCTATGGGTTGTACATACTTGGATCAACAAGGTAAAGCACAGCCGATGGTGATGGGTTGTTACGGTATCGGCGTTACTCGATTACTTGGCGCCGCAATTGAACAAGGTCACGATGAGCGTGGCATTATTTGGCCGATCTCGATGGCGCCATTTGAAGTCGTGATTTGCCCAATGGGTTACGAGAAATCTGAACAAGTAAAAGTAGCATGCGATCAGTTGCATCATGAATTACTTGCGGCTGGGATCGATGTGATTTTGGATGATCGTAATGAGCGTCCGGGTGCAATGTTTGCTGACTGGGAATTGATTGGCGCGCCATTCCGCGTTGTTATTGGCGATCGTGGCTTGGCAGATTCTCAAGTGGAATTCAAAGGGCGTACTGATGCGGAATCACAAAATATCCCGCTAGCGCAAATCAAAGAGAAAGTGATTACTGCGGTTCAAGCGGCAAAGAGTTTAGTTAATTCACTGTAGTTAGCGATTTATTTTTTGAAGAGCCCACCAATACCCTTGGCGGCGCCTTTAGCAGCCATCGTTGCCATGGTGCGCGCCATCTTCCCGCCTTTGAATTGCTTCATCATGGTTTGCATTGGCTCAAACTGAGCAAGTAGACTGTTTACTTCTTGCACCTCTACGCCAGCACCTGTAGCAATACGCCGTTTGCGACTCGCTTTGAGTAACTCAGGTTTACTGCGCTCACGCGGAGTCATGCTGTCGATGATTCCACGCATCCGCTTGGTTTGTTTATCGGCGTTACTCAGATTGGTTTTGGTTGCCGCTTGAGCTATTTGGCTTGGGAGTTTATCCATCAAGCTAGCCATACCACCCATCTTTTGCATTTGCAGAAGTTGATCACGAAAATCCTCGAGATCAAAACCGCCTTTAGAAATCTTGCTAGCTAATTTTTCTGCTTTAGCAACATCCACGTGTTGCTGGGCTTGTTCAACCAAGGCTAGGATGTCGCCCATACCAAGGATGCGGTTAGCCATCCGCTCAGCATCAAAGGCTTCAAGGCCATCCATCTTTTCTGCCACCCCAATAAATTTGAGTGGCACACCAGTCACCTGGCGAACAGAGAGGGCTGCACCGCCGCGTGAGTCACCATCTAATTTAGTAAGGATGACACCGGTAAGTGGCAGCGCTTCATGGAATGCTTTAGCAGTATTGACGGCATCTTGACCAAGCATCGCATCCACCACAAATAAGGTCTCGATCGGATGTAAGCTCGCATGCAAAGTTTTAATTTCTTGCATTAGTGCCTCATCAATGCCCAGGCGTCCTGCCGTATCAACAATGACTACGTCAAAATAATGACGGCGTGCCCAATCGAGTGCAGCAGTTGCAATGTCATTTGGTTTTTGATTGATATTGCTGGGGAAAAATTCTGCACCAACTTGTTTGGTAACCGTTTCTAACTGTTCGATAGCAGCAGGGCGGTATACGTCGCAAGAAACGGTGAGAACTTTCTTTTTCTTTTTTTCTTGGAGCCATTTGGCTAGCTTACCGACGGAGGTAGTCTTACCAGCACCCTGCAAGCCTGCCATCAGAATCACGGCGGGCGGTTGAGTGGCTAAATTGAGTTCACCACTTTGCTGAACATCGCCCCTCATGACTTGGGCCAGCTCGCGCTGAACTACGCCAACGAGCGCCTGACCAGGGCTGAGGCTTCCAGCCACTTCCTCACCAAGGGCTTTAAATTTAATTTGTTCCAGGAGAGATTTGACAACGGGGAGGGCTACGTCGGCTTCTAATAAGGCCAAACGGATCTCCCGCAGCATTTCTGCAGTGTTTTCTTCCGTTAGGCGGGCTTGACCCCGCATGGTTTTAACAACGCGAGATAGGCGGTCGGTAAGGTTTTGTAGCATTTATCGATTAGACTTTGATGATGAACATTTTAGATTACTTAAGTCTCGACGCCCTTATCCCCCTGTGCTATTTGATTCTGTTGATCTTTTTGGGCTTAAGGTCCAAGAAAAGAGAGAGCCAATCCTCTCAGTCATCTTTACTGGTTAGAGCGCTGATATTTGCATTACTGGTAGTGCATGGTATTCAGATTCATGAATCCGTTTTCACGCCAGAAGGCTTTATATTTGGCTTTGCCCAAGATTTATCCCTGACTGCCTGGGTAGGCTTGGCATTTTATTGGTTCCAATCTTGGTTTTTACCAATCGCCAGTTTGCTCTGGATGTCGGTTTTATTTGCTTTATTTTGTTCCTTGCTGCCACTCTTTTTCCCAGGTACCTTGATTTCTCCAGAGGCTGTTTCAGATCCTTGGTTTAAGGCGCACTTTATTGTGGCAACTGTTTCTGTGGGCTTATTAAGTTTGGCGGCAATGCAAGCAATGTTAATGAGTGCCTATGACCGCGCCTTACATCAACAGCTTGGGATTCTGCCCAATAGCCGCGTTGCTTTTTGGCTGGATGATCTACCACCTTTGATGACTATTGAAAGTCTCTTATTTAACCTGTTATATGTTGGTTTTGGTCTGCTGACGCTCACCGTATTTTCGGGCCTATTATTTTCTCAAGCATTGTTTGGTAAACCCTTTGTTTGGGATCACAAAACAATTTTTGCCGTAGTGTCTTGGCTTCTATTTGCTGGATTAATTATTGCCCGTTGGAGAGTTGGGCTCAGAGGTAGACTCGCCATTCGTTTGGTCTTGAGTGCCTATGTTGCCCTATTACTCGCTTATGTTGGTAGCCGTTTTGTATTGGAAGTGATTCTTCAGCGAGCATGATCCTTGTTTAAGTGGCTTCTTTTATTTGCTGGCGCATATCTTTTTTATCTCTGGATAAAGGGTAAAAAGCAAATCAAGGCAAATCAGGCAGCTGCAGCGAACCCTAAGCCAGATAAAGCTCACAAGACCTTTGAGCCCGAGATCATGGTGCCTTGTCAGCATTGCAAAGTACACCTTCCAAAATCTGAAGCAATCGCTCATGAGCAACGTTTTTATTGCTCTCATGAGCATCTTAATTCACTGGATATAGAAGGGTGGATTGGTTCTGCTCAATGGCGTACTTCACCGCATCAAGATGTGAGACCAGATAGCACCCAACCAGATCTTGTGGTCATGCATCACATTAGTTTGCCGCCGGGACAATTTAAATCCCAAGACTGTAGATCTTACATCGTGGATTTATTCCAAAATAAGCTTGATCCAAATGCGCATCCTTATTTTGCGGAAATTGCCGAGCAAAAAGTGTCTAGTCACTTTCTGATTACCCGCTCTGGCGAGTTGATTCAGTTTGTTTCAACCCGAAACAAGGCTTGGCATGCTGGAGTCTCTTCATTTTTGGGTAGGGAAAAGTGTAATGACTTTTCTATTGGCATTGAGTTGGAGGGCGATGGAGATACGCCCTTTGAAGAAGTTCAGTACAAAACTTTGGCAGGCCTAATCAAAAAGTTAGAAGTAAGTTATCCCCATCTTCAATTTGCAGGACACAGCGATATCGCACCCGATAGAAAAAAAGATCCTGGAATCTTTTTTGATTGGAAAAAGTTCCAAAATGAGACAGGCGTCTCTACCAAAAACCTTCCTTATGGGATTGCTTCTCGCTAGTCTGTTTTAAGTATGTAAGCGTACGCTTACTTTTTTAGCCTTTGCCTAAAAGGGCTAAAAATCATGCACCAAATTGCCCCCAAGATCATTAGATTCCTTAGTAAAAATACTTATGAATTTTTGTTAGAAAAAGCTTACCAAAGGGTAAATATTTCCCTATACTTAGTATCCAATGCCCTTCGAGACACTAGATGTAGTGTTTGAATCCAGCAATACACCATTGTTTTTTAACGATATTTTGTCCAAATAACTATATAGAGACGTAGGAATAACATGACATACGCAAATCCACCGACGGCAGGTCAAACACCGGGAGCAAATAACCCAGGAATGAGTCCTGCGGGGGCGATTAATCAGACCCCTTCTGCTAGCTTTGTAGCTGGCGGTGTTGGTGGAGCCCAAGCTACCCAGTTATCTGACTACAAAATTATTCGCCGTAATGGCTCAGTGGTAGCTTTTGAGCCATCTAAGATTGCGATTGCGGTAACTAAAGCATTTTTGGCGGTTAATGGTGGTCAGGGTGCGGCATCAGCACGCGTGCGCGAGCAAGTTGAGCAATTAACTCATGCCGTAGTGCGCGCTCTATTGCGTAGCCGTCCTAATGGCGGTACTTTCCACATTGAAGATATTCAAGACCAAGTTGAATTGGCTTTGATGCGTAGTGGTGAGCACAACGTTGCCCGTGCCTATGTTCTTTATCGCGAGAAGCGCAATCAAGAGCGTGCTGCTCAACAAGAAATCAATCAAGAAACGCAAGCGGCTCATCAAGCTGGTGAATCCGGCATTAAGGTGACTGATAACGGCGTTGAGAAGTATCTCGACATGGCAGCTTTGCGCACGGTGATTGAAGCTGCATGTGAAGGCCTGGGTAATCACATTGATGCAAGCCCAATCATTACTGAAACTATCAAGAACTTGTACGATGGCGTGCCTATGGCGCAAGTTTATGACTCCGCTATTTTGGCTTCACGTACCTTGATCGAAAAAGATCCTGCATATAGTCAAGTAACTGCACGCATCCTGATGCACGTGATCCGTAAGGAAATTTTTGGTAAGGAAGTATTGCAAGGCGATACCCAAGCTGAATACAGCACCTACTTTGCTAAGTACATCAATGAAGGTATCTCTGCAGAATTGTTAGACCCACGCATGCGTGATTTTGATTTGCCAAAATTGGCTACTGCATTGAACGCGAGCCGTGATTTGCAGTTCAACTACCTTGGTCTCCAGACTTTGTATGACCGCTATTTCTTGCACATTGAAGATCGTCGTATTGAAATGCCACAGGCTTTCTTCATGCGTGTTGCAATGGGCTTGGCAATGAATGAGTTGGATCGCGAGCGTCGTGCGATTGAGTTCTATGAAATCCTCTCTACATTTGATTTCATGTCCAGCACACCAACTTTGTTTAATTCAGCAACGACTCGTCCACAGCTCTCTAGCTGCTATTTGACAACTGTTGAAGACGATCTTGATGGCATCTACGAAGCGTTGAAAGAAAATGCTTTGTTATCTAAGTTTGCTGGTGGCTTGGGTAATGATTGGACTAACGTCCGCGCCCTAGGAAGCCATATCAAAGGTACTAACGGTAAATCGCAAGGTGTTGTGCCATTCCTCAAAGTGGTGAATGACACTGCAGTTGCTGTGAACCAAGGCGGTAAGCGTAAGGGTGCAGTTTGCGCCTATTTAGAAACATGGCACTTAGATATTGAAGAGTTCTTAGAATTGCGTAAGAACACTGGTGATGACCGTCGTCGTACCCACGACATGAATACTTCTAACTGGATTCCTGACTTGTTCATGAAGCGTGTCATGGAAAACGGTGACTGGACTTTGTTCTCACCTTCTAATACTCCTGATTTGCATGATAAGTTTGGCAAGGCGTTTGAAGAGGCTTATGTTGCCTACGAGCAAAAAGCAGATCGTGGTGAGTTAAAGCCATTCCGCAGAATTCCAGCGCAACAATTGTGGCGCAAGATGCTTGGTATGTTGTTTGAAACTGGTCACCCATGGATCACTTTCAAAGATCCTTGCAACATCCGTAGCCCACAGCAACATATTGGCGTGGTTCACTCGTCTAACCTGTGTACTGAAATTACTCTCAATACCAATGAGGACGAGATTGCAGTTTGTAACTTGGGTTCTGTGAACTTAACTGCGCATATGACTACTGATGCAAGCGGTAAATTGGTCTTAGATCACGAGAAGCTCCAGAAAACTGTGCGCACTGCAATGCGCATGCTCGATAACGTGATCGATATTAACTACTACGCGGTTGCTAAGGCGCGTAATTCCAATCTGAAGCACCGTCCGGTTGGCATGGGCATTATGGGCTTCCAGGATTGCTTGCATATGCAACGTATTCCTTACGCTAGCGATGCAGCCGTGAAGTTTGCTGATTCCTCTATGGAAGCAGTGTGCTACTACGCTTATAAAGCTTCTTGTGAGTTGGCTGAAGAGCGCGGTGTTTATAGCACCTATAAAGGCTCTTTATGGGATCGTGGCATCCTCCCACAAGATTCAGTGGCCTTATTGGCAGCTGAGCGCGGTGGTTATGTAGAAGTGGATAACTCATCCACTATGGATTGGAGCGGTTTGCGTGCCCGTATCAAACAACACGGTATGCGTAACTCCAATTGTGTGGCTATTGCGCCTACGGCAACGATCTCCAACATCATTGGTGTTTCTGCTTGTATCGAGCCAACCTTCCAGAACTTGTTTGTGAAGTCCAACTTATCTGGTGAGTTCACGGTGGTAAACGAGTACTTGGTGCGGGATTTGAAGGATCGCGGTCTTTGGGATGAAGTGATGATTGCCGACTTGAAGTACTTTGATGGCACTTTATCGAAGATCGATCGTATTCCACAAGATTTGCGTGATCTGTATGCGACCGCCTTTGAAGTCGAGCCAAGTTGGTTAGTTGAAGCGGCTTCCCGTCGTCAAAAATGGATTGACCAGGCTCAGTCATTGAATATCTACATGGGTGGCGCATCTGGTAAGAAATTGGACGACACCTATAAGCTGGCTTGGTTGCGTGGTCTAAAGACCACTTATTACCTCCGCACGATGGCCGCAACCCACGTTGAGAAATCAACCGTGGCTAGTGGTCAATTGAACTCAGTCTCGAGTGGTGGTGGCGTAAATGGAACTGATGCAACAGCTGCTGCAAATGCAACTGTTGCAGTAGAGGCTGATGGCCCAGTTTGCACAATGCGCCCAGGTGATGCTGGCTTTGAAGAATGTGAAGCATGCCAATAAGCCATTTGCTTATTTGTCAGAAATAGAAGAATTTAGGAGAAAGTTATGTTGAATTGGGAAGAGGAAGTTGCTCCAGCACTAGCGAAAGCTGGTCTTGCACCGCAGCCGGTTGCAGTGGAGCCACAACGCCCACAGCCAGATCAAATAGCAATGGCAGCGCCTCAAGTAAGTGCGCCTGCACCAGCCGTCTCATTGGCTGGTGGTGCAGCCTTGCGTGTTAATGCTGCTGATAAGCGTGTGATTAATGCAAAGACTGACGTTAATCAGCTGGTGCCATTTAAGTACAAATGGGCTTGGGAGAAATACTTAGCTGGTTGTGCAAATCACTGGATGCCACAAGAGATCAACATGAACCGCGATATCGCGCTTTGGAAAGATCCGAATGGCCTGACAGAAGATGAGCGTCGCATTATTAAGCGCAATCTGGGTTTCTTTACAACTGCCGATTCTTTAGCGGCCAATAATATTGTTTTGGGTACCTATCGCCACATTACTGCTCCAGAATGCCGCCAATACTTATTGCGTCAGGCTTTTGAAGAAGCAATTCATACCCATGCATACCAATATATTGTGGAATCTTTAGGTTTAGATCAGTCCGAAATCTTCAACGCGTATCACGAGATTGACTCGATTCGCGCTAAAGATGAGTTCTTAATTCCGTTTATTGATGTCTTAACTGATCCAAATTTTAAGACTGGCACATTAGAAAACGATCAAAAGTTACTCCG
>Ga0136641_1001124_pt1 | contig 11212 bp, 13 predicted proteins | sample EliLak1302023Y_FD_115312 | JGI IMG/M metagenome (GOLD analysis project Ga0136641, IMG submission 115312) | Freshwater microbial communities from Elizabeth Lake, Yosemite National Park, California, USA - 13020-23Y | ecosystem: Environmental > Aquatic > Freshwater > Lake ...
CCATCGGGCAGCTCTCCAATAACGGCCACACCTTCTGCGTCTGAATACCCCTCTAGGATCAGCTCATAGCTTAGCTCCTCGGCGGAGTAAACCCGAATACGAAGGTCCTTGCCTACGCGTACGACCTTCACAGAGGCGGGACCTAGCTTGGTGGCAGTGTCTATGAGTTGGTATTTCGTGTTGGGTGTCGCCTTGGTGCTGTAGGCGTTGCCTTTTTCCAAAGTGAAGATGGCCTTGTCGGCGTTTACGCGAGAGATAACCTTGATGTTCAATTGTTCGTTCATACACTGCGACGGGTAAATAATTGCAAATTAACGATGGACTACTAAAGTTTGGCAATTGCCTAATGAGCGAAAATTATAAATTAAAAACATAATTTTCATTATGGTTTTAAAATTTGTTAGCTTTATTGCGAATTTGAGAGGGTTTCAGCAAGCCATTCCCTATAGGTCAAAGGCCCAAAAGCAAAACTGCCTCAACAAGAATTTCCAAGAGGAATGACCGGAATTTCCTGGTAAATGGTTCATCGCCCCTCAAGGCCATGCCTCGTTCTTGCTTGGCGCGGGGAGCGCGCTGGTACGGATCGGCGTTTGACGCACCCGTGAATTGCCGATACCCCGATGGCATCGGATCTGGGGCGTTGCCAATGCAAATGCTGTGCTACATCACAAGCAGTGAGGTAAGGCGTATAAATGGATCTGCCCGCTCATTCGTATCCATGGGGGCAGAATGGTCTCCACGCTTTTAGGCGTTGGATCGTGCTAATTTCTCCGGCGGCATGCTGTCCCAGGCGCTCAAGGCCTCGGCGCTATACATCAGCGCCGGTCCACCGCCCATATAAAGGCATACATTGAGCAATTCTTCCAATTCCGTGCGCGTGCAATGCAGTTTATGCAGGGCTTTGACATGAAAGCCAATGCACCCGGAGCAGTGCTGCGTAATACCAATCGCCAGCGCCATCCATTCTTTGGTTTTGGCACTCAGTGCGCCCTCGGCCATTGCCAGCTTGGCCAGTTGGGTGAAGGCCTCCAAGGGCGCAGCCTGCGTCTTTCGCAAAGACGCCAGGTTCTGGTTGATGTTTTGAACCAAGGCGGTGTGGTCGAAATTGCTCATGCCTTGCCCGCTTCTGCGTCACTCTGTGGCTTGCAAGTGGACCAGCCAAATAGCGCATAAGGTGGACACCAGCCCACGGCGCCTGTGGCCAGCAGCACTACCCCGAGCCAAGCCCACGGTCCCAGGATCTGTAAAAAGGCCAAAGCGGTCAATATCAATCCAATGGCGATGCGTGTGATGCGGTCGGTGCTGCCGATGTTGAGTTGCATATAAGTGCTCCTGAGGGAGGTCTATCCCCGCCCGTGCTTGCAAACACGTCGGGCGGGTTCGCGGGACGCTTGCAAAGCGCAATCGCATCCTAGGCCAAGGGTGTAAGGGCGTGCTGATCCAGGTCAAACAAAGACGCACCGACGGCTTGCCAAGCCAAAGGCACAATAGGCGCATTACTACATTCGTTGGAACGGGACACTATGTCTTGCTTGAATTGCCGCGCAGGCGCTTTTGCGCGCTCGCTTGCGCCCTGGTTGCTGGTCGTACTGTGGGCTGTTAGCACCAGCTTCGCCCGTGCCTGGGGGGTACAAGGTCACCAGGCGGTGGCCGCTGTCGCGTGGCAAGACCTCAAGCCCGCCGCCCGCCAAGAGGTCGCGCGCTTGCTGGCCCTGGAGCCTGGACAAACACTGATATCAGTGGCCACCTGGGCCGACGAACAACGTGGCCCGGCTACGGCACCTTGGCATTACCTGAACTTTCCGCGCGGTCAGTGCCAGTTTGATGCAGCGCGGGATTGTCCGGAGGACCAATGCGTGGTGGGCGCCATTGAGCGCCAGCGCACCATCCTCGCGTCCAAAGCGATGGATGACGAGCGCTTGCGGGCATTGAAATACCTCGTGCATTTTGTTGCCGATATACACCAGCCTTTGCATGCCGGCTACCAGGACGACAGGGGCGGTAACACGATACAACTGCGCTTTCTGATGCGCGGCAGTAATTTACATGCCTTGTGGGATACCGGGCTGCTCCAACAACTGGCCTTGGATGACGTGGCATTGCTGGCCGCCCTACAAGCCCAGCCGCTTTCGCCTGCATTGCTTGGCACTACAACGACGGCGATAGACATGGCGGAGGAATCCTGCCGCATCGTGGCCCAGCCTGGTTTCTATCCCCAAGGCGACCCCAGCCCGGCCTATGTGCTTCGCATGACGCCGGTACTATTGCAGCGACTGGCCCTCGCCGGGCAGCGCTTGGCGGCGCTGTTAAACCACGCTTTGCCTTGAGCAAGCCCTGTACTGCCGATGATGAAGAATTCCCTATGACGACCACTTCCCGAGCTGTTTTGATCACCGGTGCCGCAGGCAATTTGGGCATGGCCGTTGCGAAGGTGTTTGCCGAGCAGGGCGCGCAACTGGTGCTATTGGACCGGGCGCTGATGAGCCAAGCCACCATGGCGGCGCTGCAGCCTGCGCCTTGCCTGCCCATTGCACTGGACCTGTGTGACGCGGCTCAGGTAGCCGCTGCGGTGGAGCAGGCGCTTGCGCGCTTTGGCCGTATTGACGTGTTGTGCAATTTGACAGGCGGTTTTGCCATGGGAGATGCGGTCCATGCCACCAGCGACAGCACCTGGGACTTTTTGCACGACATCAATGTGCGCACTTTGCGCAACACCTGCCACGCCGCAGTGCCACATATGCTGCGTTTGGGTGGCGGAAAAATCGTTAATGTGAGCGCCTTTTCTGCACAGCGTGGGCTGGCCCACATGGGAGCCTATATCGCAGCCAAAAGTGTCGTGCTGCGTATCACCGAAGCCATGTCCGCCGAATTGCGCATGAAAAACATCAATGTCAATTGCGTGTTGCCCACCATTTTGGACACCCCGCAAAACCGGGCTGATATGCCTGAGGCCGACCCCACGCGTTGGGTCAGCCCCCACGACTTGGCTCGTGTCATTGCTTTTCTCGCCTCCGACGCGGCCCGCGCCATCCATGGCGCAGGCTTGCCGGTGACGGGCTTGAGTTAAACCGCTTTGGTGTTTTGCTGGCGCAGGCCCGATAGCGTGGCACTGGGGCTGATGTATTCTGGGTCGGTCATGACGTGGATAAGTGTTGGCCCCTTGGTGGCGAAACCTTGCAGGATGGCCGCTTGCAATTGGGCCACGCTATGCACTTGCAAGCCCTGCGCGCCATAGGCGCGGGCCAGGGCGGCAAAGTCTGGGTTGTTGTCCAGCGCGGTGCCATGGACGCGGCCGGGAAACCATTTTTCTTGGTGCATGCGGATGGTGCCGTACATCTGGTTGTCCAACACCACTATCACGATGGACAGCGCCAATTGCACCGCCGTGGCCAATTCGTGCGAACTCATCATGAAGCACCCGTCGCCGGCCAGACATAAGACCGGGCGCTGGGGATGCGCTAGCTTGGCGCCAATGGCAGCGGGCAGGCCGTAGCCCATGGCACCACTGGTCGGAGCGATCTGGCTGCCGTAGCTGCGGTAGCGGTAATAGCGGTGTGCCCAGGCGGCGTAATTGCCCGCGCCGTTGGTGATGATGACATCCTGTGGCAAGGCATCGCTAAGCGCCAGCCAGGCTTGCGCCATGTCAACGGTGCCTGCCTTGTTGGCGCTGGCTGCGCGTGGCCCGCTAAAGGCTTCATAGCCTGCTCGCAAGGCTTGCACATGGGACGCAAAACGCTCGGGCAGGGTATCGGGCACCACCAGCGCTGCCAGGCTGTGTGCCAAAGCCGGCATGCTAGTGAGCAAGGCCAAATGCGGGCGGTAGACGCGGCCCAATTCCAGTGCGCAGGGCATGGCGTGCACCAGAGTTTGTTGTGGCTGCGGAATATCGATCAGGCTGTAGCCCTGGCTAGGCACTTCGCCCATGCGTGCGCCCAGCAAAATCAAAAGGTCCGCCTCTTTGACGGCACCCAATAAAGCCGGGTCCGCACCCAGGCCCAGCAGGCCCACGTAATGCGGGTCGCGGTGGTCAAACAAGTCCTGGCGTCTAAAGGAGCAGGCGACCGGCAGACCCGTGGCATGGATAAAGCCGCGCAGCGCCGCCACCGCTTGCGCGTTCCAGCCGCTGCCGCCCAACACCAGCATCGGCTTGTGCGCGCCTTGTATCAACTGCATCAGCGTCGCCAAATCGCCAGCCTGCGGCGCGCTGGACGGCGCAGTGGCAGCTATTGCTGGGCGCGGTGCGTTGGCTACTGATTCGCTCAGCGCGTCTTCGGGCAAAGCCAGCACCACTGGGCCCATGCGCCCGGACAGCGCCGTATGAAAAGCCCGGTGCACCATTTCACCCATGCGCTCTGCCTGGTCAATTTGCGCTACCCATTTGCTTACTGGTGCAAACATGTTGCGGTAGTCCACCTCCTGAAATGCCCCACGCTCCATAAAGTGCCTGCTGACCTGCCCGATAAACAAAACCAGCGGCGTCCCGTCTTGAAAGGCTGTGTGTAGGCCGATGGAGGCTTGACTGGCACCGGGCGCGCGGGTCACAAAGCACACGCCAGGTTTGCCGCTGGCTTTGGCATAGGCCTCGGCCATAAACGTAGCCGAACCCTCATGACGACAGACGATCAGGCGCACCGTGTCGCGGTGGTCGTAAAGCGCGTCCATGGCGTCCAGAAAACTTTCGCCGGGCACGCAAAACACGGTATCCACGCCCTGGGCGAGCAGGGCGTCAATCAGCAGGCGTGCGCCTGTGGGGAGGGAAGGGGTGGTCATAAGTGCCGGTTCCTGTTCGGGAGATGGCCGCAGCCCGCCGGGCCAGCGTCGGCTGCATCGGGGTGTTATTGTGGCACCGGCACACTATGATTGACAGCGCGCAGCCTATGCTCCACCATGGCTGAGTCGGGTATCGCGCCAAAGCGGGCAGCCAATGCGCTCGTTTGCTATGCGCCGGTCAGTGTCAATTACAAGGAGAAATGAATATGTTGCAACGTGCGCCTTCTTTGGTCTTGTCACTCATGGCTCTGCTGCTGGCCGCCATCGTTCCTGCGGCCGCCTGGGCCCAAGCGGCCTGGCCCAACAAGCCGGTAAAAATTGTGGTGCCCTTCGCGCCCGGGGGGACCACCGACATCCTGGCCCGCGCAGTTGCGCCGGAATTGGCTAAAGCCTTCGGCCAGTCCTTTGTGATCGAAAACAAGGGCGGCGCCGGCGGCAATATTGGGACCGAAATCGTGGCCCGCGCAGCGCCCGACGGTTACACCTTGCTCATGGGGACGGTCGGCACGCACGGTATCAATAAGTCGCTGTATGCCAAGTTGTCTTATGACCCGCAAAAAGACTTTGCCCCTATCACCCTGGTGGCCGGCGTGCCCAATGTGATGGTGATGAACGCCGAGAAAGCAAAGACATTGGGGATCAATACCGTTCCAGATTTCATCGCCTATGCGCGCAAAAATCCGGGTCGGCTCAATATGGCGTCCAGTGGTAACGGCACCTCGATTCATCTGGCAGGTGAGTTGTTCAAGTCCATGACCGGTACTTTTATGACGCATATCCCCTACACCGGATCGGCTCCCGCACTGATGGGTCTGGTGTCTGACCAGGTAGACGTGATGTTTGACAATTTGCCCTCGTCCATGGCCTTGATTAAGGCGGGCAAGCTCAAAGCCTTTGCGGTGACGTCCAACCAGCGCTCGGGCGCCATGCCCGATGTGCCCACCATCGAAGAGGTCGGACCCCTCAAAGGTTTCGAGGCTAGCAGCTGGTTTGGTTTACTGGCACCAGCGGGCACGTCCCCCGATATTGTCAAAGCGCTGCAGCGAGAGACTGCCAAGGCCTTAAATTCTCCCGCCATCAAGGAAAAATTGCTGGCCCAGGGCGCGATTCCAAGTGGTAACACGCCTGAAGAATTTGCCGCCCTGATTGAATCAGAGATTAAGAAATGGGCCCCAGTGGTGAAAAATTCTGGCGCCCGCGTGGACTGACTAAGCCAAGCGCCGCCAAGCCATTTAGCGCGCAAGATCACTGGAGAACAAGATGCTCAAAGGCCTGCACCACAACGCGTACCGTTGCCGCGATTCAGAAGAAACACGCAAGTTTTACCGTGATTTTTTAGGTCTGCCGTTGGTGCAAGCCTTTCAAATCCACGAAACCAAAAGCGGCCGGGCCACGAAGACCTTGCACTCGTTTTACCAAATGGATGACGGCTCCTGCCTGGCGTTTTTTGAGGCACCGGACATGCCCTTCGATTTCAAAACGCAGCATGATTTTGATCTCCATATTGCGCTGGAAGTAAGCCAGACAGACTTGCAGGCTATGTTCGCCAAAGGAAAGACTGCGGGTTTGGAGACGCGTGGCATTTCGGACCACGGTTTTATCGATTCGATATATTTCCGCGACCCGAACGGCTATGTTATCGAGCTCACGGCCAAGCGCGCTGGGCATGATGCCTATATGCAGGCGGCAAAGGCATCAGCGCAGCAGGTATTGGCGCAATGGCAGGCAGAAAAAGCGGCCACCGCCCTTTGAGGGCTAGGCCTAGCGCTTAGTTCAGCGCGTCTTTGAGGGCTTTGCCCGGACGGAAACGCGGCGCCTTGGAGGCTTTGATCTTGAGCGCTGCGCCGGTTTTCGGATTGCGTCCGACACGCGCTTTGCGCTTGGTCACGCCAAAGGATCCAAAACCTACCAAACTCACGGTGCCGCCTTTTTTGAGTGTCTTGGTCACTGCCTCAATCATGCTAGCCAAGGCGCGCCCGGCGGCAGCCTTGGAAATGTCGGATTTGGCGGAAATATGCTCAATGAGTTCGGTTTTGTTCACAGCTTGGCTCCTTATTTTTGGGTAGGGGGAAAAAATTATTCTAGCCCAGCGAGCAGGTTTTGGGGCACCTTTGTGCGTCCCCTGTGGATCCTTTTTTGTATGCCGTGTCGTGTCGCTGCACAAGGCAATGCCGCGGCCCATGATGCGCTGATGCGCTGCCGTACGGCCGGCCAGGCAGTGCGCTTACACTGCAAGTCCCGCTGGAATTGGTTTGCGCTCAACCTGTCTGGAGGGTAGCTCCTGGCATCCCTAGACACAGTCCATTCCACCATGCAACATAACCCGGTCCGGGGCATTTTTTACCTTTGTATGGGTGTGCTGGTTTTCTCCTTGCAGGACGCCATCATCAAGCAGGTCAGTGGCGGCTATGCGTTGACTGAAGTGGTGTTTATCCGCTCCTGGGTGGCGGCGCCCATTTTGCTGGCATTGGTATGGCGCGAGTCTGGCTGGCGCTCCTTGTTTGCCTCGCATCTTGATACCCTGGTGCTACGCGCTATGGTCATGTTCGGCGCCTATGCCGCCTATTACATGGCCTTTCCAGCTTTGCCCTTGGCCGATGCGGTTGCCCTGTATTTCACCGTGCCCTTGTTCGTCACGGCCTTGGCGGGGCCTATGCTGGGTGAACGTAATGGCTGGCCGGTTTGGGCCGCGGTGCTGCTGGGATTTGTAGGCGTCATCGTCATGCTGCAACCGGGTACGGGCTTGTTCAACCCAGCGGCATTGCTGTCCCTGTTGGCGGCGGCGTTTTACGGTTTGGCTATGTTGCTGGCACGTAAGCACGGCTCCAGCCTGTCTGCGGCGGTGATGGGCTTTTACCAAAACGCGGTGTTTCTGGTGGGCGCGGGCTTGGTGGCCTTGTTGCTGCACCTGATGGGCATAGCGCACGCAGTCCACCCCAGTATTGCCTTTGTCGTGCGGCCGTGGTCGGTGCCTACGCTGTTTGACGGTTTACTGATTGGCTTGTGCGGCGTCGTTGCCTCCGTCGGCATCATGCTGCTGACCAGCGCCTACCGGGTTGCGCGGGCCAGCACGGTCACGCCCTTTGAATACACCGGCATCTTGTGGGCGCCGCTATGGGGCTATTTGTTTTTCAGTGAAGTGCCGCGCGCCACCACGGTGGCAGGTGCTGCCGTGATTGTGGTGGCAGGCTTGATCGCCTTGCGTATGGCCCAATCCGACGCTGAATCCGAATCCGAATCCCAAACCGAAGGGCCAGCCCAAGCCGATGCGGGGCACAGCGCAAAGGAAATCCGCCATGGCGTCAGCCACTAACTACGCCGCCTCAGACCTGCAGCGCGAAGCTGCCGATGGCCTGCCGGGCTTGGTCTTGCTGCAATTTGGAACCAATTGGTGCGGCCATTGCCAAAACGCCCAAGCGCTGATCGACTCGGCTATGGCGTCGCGCCCGAATGTGACGCGCCATCTGATTGAAGACGGGCCGGGTCGACCACTGGGCCGCTCCTACCGCATCAAACAATGGCCGACCTTGCTGCTCTTGCGCGATGGTCAGGAAGTAGGGCGTGTAGTTCGCCCGCAGGATGCGCAAGCATTGCGGGACTTACTACAGGCTGCAAACAACTAAGTACGACTTACAAGTTGTTGCAGCGGCTTAGATTGCCAGGTCCAATGCCCTGCCGACTTAGCGCGCGTTGGTGCAGACGTAATTGAATTGGGCGATATCTAGTTCGCCATTGGGAACCGGAAAGTAGTCGGGTACCGAGCTGAAGCTATACAGTGGATCGCCTTTACCGAACTTCCCCGACATGATGACGGTCTTTTCTGTGCGGTGCATGCCTTTGCTGCAATCAAAATTCTTGAGCTCCTTGATGGAGTCAAATTCAACCCACAAAACAGGCGGCGGGAAGCGCTTTTTCTGTGTTTTTGCGTAGTCGCCCATGATCCATGCGCTGGCAATATTGCCATTGCGTCGCATCGATTGCGGATCCACATACATGGTGAAGTCTGGCGACTTGCCAATGGCAATCCAATCGGCCCAAGCGTTGCTGGTAGCCAGCAAGAAAAGTAGTGCTAATCGAAGCATAGTCCAACTCCTGGCCATACAAGATGGCCTGATCTTTCTAGGTTATTGATGATGCGCTCTGCGTTCGCGCAGAGTGCAATGTTTAGCCCAGTGGCGGCTTATTTCAAAATGTCACCGATACACAGGTACTTAATTTCCACGTAGTCGTCGATACCAAAATGCGAGCCTTCGCGGCCTAAGCCAGATTGCTTGACGCCGCCAAAGGGCACATGCTCGGTCGCTAATATACCGACGTTGATACCAACCATCCCGTACTCAAGGGCTTCGGCCACACGATAAATACGGCCTATGTCGCGGCTGTAAAAATAGCTGGCCAGGCCGAATTCAGTTTTGTTGGCGGCATCGACGGCTTGCTGTTCGGTCTCGAATTTGAAAATAGGTGCAAATGGGCCGAAGGTTTCTTCGGTAGCGCATTGCATGTCCGCGCTGGCACCAGAAATAACGGTCGGCTCAAAGAACTGCCCGCCCAAGGCCTTGCCGCCGGTCTCTACCTTGCCGCCTTTGGCCACTGCGTCGGCCACATGGCGCGTGACTTTGGCTACGGCAGCGTCCTCTATCAGCGGGCCTTGCACCACACCGTCCTCAAAGCCATTGCCTACCTTCATGGCCCTGACCTTGGCGGTGAACTTGGCCACAAAGCTGTCGTACACCCCGGCCTGCACATAAAAGCGGTTGGCGCACACGCAGGTCTGCCCTGCGTTGCGGTATTTGCTGGCCATGGCGCCGTCCACGGCGGAGTCCAGGTCGGCGTCATCAAAGACGATAAAGGGTGCATTTCCACCCAACTCGAGCGACATTTTTTTCACGGTCGGTGCGCACTGCGCCATCAAAATGCGACCGACTTCGGTGGAGCCGGTAAAACTCAGGTGGCGTACCGTGTCGCTGGCGCAAATGACTTTGCCTACGGCAATGGAGTTGTCGGCATCGGCGGTAATCATATTGAGCACGCCGGGTGGAATACCTGCGCGCAGCGCCAGTTCGGCAGCCGCCAGCGCCGTGAGCGGTGTCAGCTCCGCTGGCTTGATGATGACTGGGCAACCCGCGGCCAGCGCCGGCGCCACTTTTCGGGTGATCATCGCAAGCGGGAAGTTCCAGGGTGTTATGGCTGCGCACACACCTATGGATTGCTTGATAACCGACAGGCGCCGGTTGTTGTCAAACTGCGGAAGGGTCTCGCCATTGATGCGCTTTGCTTCTTCGGCAAACCATTCCACAAAGCTTGCGCCGTAGGCGATTTCACCCTTGGCTTCAGCAAAGGGCTTGCCTTGCTCCGCAGTCATGATGCGCGCCAGGTCTTCTTGGTTGGCCATTAGCAAATCAAACCATTTGCGCAAGATGATGCTGCGCTCCTTTCCCGTCTTGCTGCGCCAGGCGGGCCAAGCGGCATCGGCGGCGACTATGGCGGCAGTGGCTTGGGCCGGACCAAGGTTCGCGACATCGGCTAGTTTGGCGCCGGTGGCCGGGTCCAGTACATCAAAACGCGAAGGCCCTGTGACCCATTGGCCATTAATCAAGGCATCGGTTTTGAGCAAGGTGGGATCGTTGAGTTGGGCGAGCGGGGAGGTTTGCGGTGTCATAGAGCTGGGGTGCAGTTGAAATGAAAAAAATGCGCAACGGCGCTGACCCGGATCATACGATGGCGCACAGTTACAAAGTTGCCTTTCCAGTGCAGACCTCCGGCATTTTGGCTAGTTTGCGCAGGCGCTAAGCCTTCACCTGAAGCCAGCACGCAGCTTGTAGGAGGGATGCGCGAATGCGCGCGATGCTGGCGCTGCAACGCGCGGCGATAATGGAGAGTATTGCCCGCAGCGCCTGCCGGGGGCGGTTTTACTTTCTAATTTTGTACTGAGCACCATTGACATGAGTTCTTCAGCCAACCCGGGCGTCATGCGCGTCGCCGACATCCGCAAGACTTTCCTGGACTTCTTCGCCTCCAAAGGCCACGCGGTGGTGGAAAGCAGCCCGCTGGTGCCGGGCAATGACCCCACGCTGATGTTCACCAACTCGGGCATGGTGCAGTTCAAAGACGTGTTCTTAGGCACGGACAAGCGCTCTTATGTGCGCGCCGCCTCAGTGCAAGCCTGTCTGCGCGCCGGTGGCAAGCACAACGACCTGGAAAACGTGGGCTACACCGCCCGCCACCACACCTTTTTCGAGATGCTGGGCAACTGGAGCTTTGGCGACTATTTCAAACGTGAAAGCCTGAAATGGGGTTGGGAACTGCTGACCCAGGTGTACAAACTACCGCCCGAGCGTTTGATGGTCACCGTCTATATCGATGACGACGAGGCCTATGACATCTGGCACAAAGAAATCGGCCTACCCGCAGACCGCATCGTGCGCATCGGCGACAACAAGGG
>Ga0136641_1001125_pt1 | contig 11207 bp, 12 predicted proteins | sample EliLak1302023Y_FD_115312 | JGI IMG/M metagenome (GOLD analysis project Ga0136641, IMG submission 115312) | Freshwater microbial communities from Elizabeth Lake, Yosemite National Park, California, USA - 13020-23Y | ecosystem: Environmental > Aquatic > Freshwater > Lake ...
AAGCGCTCTACGCACAGTGGGCAAAAGAACAACGCACGGTTGTCTTTTATGAATCGCCGCAACGACTCGTAACAACACTTGGCGAATTAGCAACCCACTACCCTGACCGCAGGGTGGCGGTTTGTAGGGAAATCACAAAGCTCCATGAAGAAGTTTTTCGTGGAACCCTGAAAGAAGTACACGATCGCTATTCATCACGAGAAGTCCTCGGTGAAATTGTTATTGTTCTTGACGGCGCAGAACCGGCGCCCATGATCGATGATGAAACGGCCAAAAAAGCCATCATTGAGCAGTTGAGTAGTGGGGCAAGCCTGCGAGACGCAGTTTCGTACGTCTCTGAGACGCTCGGAGTTGCTCACCGAGTTGCGTATCAACTCGGTCTCGATGTTCGAGCCGAGCAGGATTCATAACTTAGTAACCTTTAGTTAATGGCTCGCTTCTATATCACTACGCCGATTTACTACGTCAATGACGCACCTCACGTTGGCCACGCCTACTGCACGGTGAATGCTGACGCCTTGGCTCGGTGGCACCGACTCATTGGTGACGAGACCAAGTTCCTCACCGGAACAGACGAGCACGGCCAAAAGGTTGCTGACGCAGCAGAAAAAAACGGTGTTTCGCCACAGGCCTGGGCTGATACCACCTCAGCACGATTTCGAGAAGCTTGGGATGCACTCGGCATCAGTTATGACGACTTCATTCGAACCACCGAGCCTCGCCACTACGAGAGTGTGCAGAAGTTCCTCACAGCAATTTACGACAACGGATTTATCTATAAAGACACGTACTCAGGTCTCTACTGCGTTAGCTGTGAGGACTACTTCACCGACGAAGCAAGTGACAATGGCAAGTGTCCGGTGCACGCAAAACCACTTACGCAAATGGAGGAAGAAAACTGGTTCTTTAAGCTCAGTGCCTTTGAAGACAAATTGCTTGAGTACTACGCAAAGATCCCAGAGTTCGTAACACCTGGAACAAAAAGTAATGAAGCGTTCGCATTTATCAAGGGCGGCCTTCGTGACATCTCAATTACGCGTACTTCTATTTCGTGGGGTGTTCCAGTTCCGTGGGATGAAAAGCACGTCTTTTACGTTTGGTACGACGCGCTGATTAACTATCTCACCGCAATTGGCTACGGAAGAGAAGATGATGAAGTCGCCAAGTGGTGGCCAAACTCGCATCACCTCATTGGTAAAGAAATCATTCGCTTCCACTGCGTCTGGTGGCCAGCAATGTGCATGGCGGCAGGACTTGAACCACCGTCACACGTGCAGGTTCACGGCTGGCTCCTCGTTGGAGGACAGAAGCTTTCAAAGACCATGGCCCAAGAAGGTGGCGTAAAACTCACTGATATTGCCCCAGTTGTCCTTACCAACGAATACGGCGTTGACCCCATTCGTTACTACCTTCTTCGCGAAGCAGTGCTTGGAAACGATGGCGATTTCTCACTCGAAGCCATTACCGCTCGCTACAACACTGACCTTGCCAACAACCTGGGAAACCTTGTGGCACGTGTGGCAACGGTGGTGCAGTCAAAATGCGATGGAATTTCGCCAGGTGCGAGAAGTGACTCAGTTCTAAGAAGTGATGCAGAGACTGCAGTAACTGAAACCACCGCTGCGTGGAACCGCTTCGCACCACAAGCTGCGCTCGAAGCAACGTGGCGTCTCATTGGTGCAACAAATTCTTTCCTCGAACAAAATGCTCCGTGGAAAATGGAACCGGGTCCTGAAGTTGAAGCAGTGATGGGTGACGCACTCGAGGCAATTCGAATTGTTTCAATTCTTGCAACGCCGGCAATGCCAACTGTGTCGGCTGAAATTTGGAAGCGCCTGGGGCTTAGTGGCTTGCCAACAGATGGAAACTTCAATGACAACACCAAATGGGGACTATTTCCTAAGGGCGTAAATGTGGAGAAGGGCGATCCTCTTTTTCCGAGAATCAAGAGTGAATAATGAGTAACTGGACTGACGCACACTGTCACATTCAAGACAGTTTTTTAACAGATGAAAAAGTTGCACTCAACATTCAACAAGTGATGGCTAACGCAGTTGCCGCTGGTGTTGATCGCCTCGTGGTGATTGGCACTGGTGCAGAGACGTCACGCGACGCACTCGCAGTTGCTGAGATTGAAGGTCCAGTGGAGCTCTACGCAACTGTTGGGCTTCATCCTCACGATTCTCTTAGCGACATCCAGCCGATCATTGAAATGGCACGTTCTGGCCACCCCAAGTTGGTAGGAATTGGCGAGTGTGGCCTCGACTACTTTTACGAACATTCTCCCAGGTCAGAGCAGTTTAAATCCTTTGCCACCCAGATTGGTTTAGCCCATGAGCTCGACCTGGCGTTAGTCATCCACGCGAGGGATGCATTTGATGATTTGTTCCAGGTTTTTAAGACTGAAGGTGTGCCGCCTCGTACGGTGATCCACTGTTTCACCGGTACTCAAGCGGATGCAGAAGGTTGTCTGGAGTGGGGTTGCGATATTTCAATTTCTGGAATTGCAACATTCAAAAATGCCGAGTCACTTCGCGAAGCAGTAAAAATTGTTCCGCTTGATCGACTACACGTTGAGACTGACAGTCCATTTCTCGCACCTGTTCCTCATCGTGGTAGGCCAAATGAACCGGCGTACGTGTCGCTGGTCGGCGAATTTGTCGCAAACCTTCGCGGCGAAGAGGTTTCAGTTGTACGTGATGCGACTGCTGCAAATTCTGCACGTTTGTTCAAGTTACCTGTTCAATAAATACCTTTTAATCAGGAACTTTAAAGCATTAGAAATCTCGTATTGCCTTCTTTGTCGTACTTGCCTAGCGTTATAGGGCGAGTTGTTGCGTAAACACTCGTTGTCCCGACGGAGGGTGGAGATCTGAGGGCATTATTCCAGCGAGTACCCCGGTACTTGTTGACGCTTATGACCGTGAGCAGCTTGTTGACTGCTTCACTGGTTCTTTCTACGTCTCTTATCGCAGAGGCGTCTCCCTCGCACGCTCCAGTGCACATGCCCAACCTCATTGGCACCTCGCGCGCTAATACCTACGCAATAATGTCTTCAAAGGGTCTCTATTTCTCTACGAGCGGCCCTGGGACATCGAATGGAACGTGGGTTACGGTTGCGCAACAGAGCCCAGCCCCTGGCGTATTGATTGCGTGGCACGGTCAGGCGAGAATTGTCACTTCGATGAAGCCATTTGTTGGCCCCAGAAGGGTTCCAAAGCTCATTGGCCTTTCAAAAGCTGCTGTATATAAGGCAATGCATGATGCCGGCCTCTTCTTTGACACCACTGGGCCGGGTGCTTTCAGTGGATCGTGGACGAGAGCTGTTGGCCAAAATCCAGCCGCTGGAACGGTTGTCAAATTCGAGTCCGTTGTGCTTGTGCACGTGGCACTTCCGGTGGTTCCAAAAAAACCAACGCCTAAACCAACGACAACTTCAACAACGACGACAACCACTATTCCAGGTGAAACCACAACCACCATTCCAGGTGAAACAACCACTGTTCCAGTAACTACCACCACCACTGTTAAGCCTGCTCCTAAGCGCTACGTCGTTGGAATCGCCACGTGGTACTCATATGTTCCAGGTCGCTGTGCCTCACCAACGTTGCCCTTTGGGACGCACGTACGTGTTCAAAACCTTGCGAATGGGAAAGTTATCGCGTGTGTCGTAACTGACCGTGAGAATGCTTCGTATCCCCGCGTCATTGACTTGTCGATGACACAATTTGCTCAATTGTCACCACTGGGCAAGGGTGTCATTCGTGTCAGAGTGTCCTGGTGACCCACACTCGTACTGACCTCGTAGCAATCCTCGAAGCGCATGGGCTTAAGCCATCGCGAGCTCTCGGGCAAAACTTCGTAGTTGATCCAAACACTGTTCGTCGCATTGCCAGGCTCGCCGAAGTCGGCCCAGGTGACCTCGTTCTAGAAATTGGCGCAGGACTTGGTTCGCTCACTCTCGCGCTAATTGAAACTGGCGCTGAAGTGCAGGCAATGGAAGTAGACCGTTACTTGCTCGAGCCACTTCGCTCAGTAGTGGAGCCTCACGGGGTAACGGTCCATCACGCTGACGCGCTGAATGCGAACTACAGCGAAATACTTGGTGGACGTGAAGCCGCAATTATTGCCAATCTCCCGTACAACGTCGCAACACCACTGGTCCTTCATTTGCTCGAGTCCCAGCCGCTCATTAAGCGCATGCTCGTTATGGTTCAAAAAGAAGTGGGAGAGCGCTTTGCGGCCCAGGCGGGCGATGAGGCTTACGGCGCGGCGTCGCTTCGCGTTCAGTATTTTGCTGATGCCAAAGTCGTGGGAAAAATTGGACCCTCAGTCTTTTATCCGAAGCCCAATGTTGATTCAGCACTGGTTTCAATTGTCAGACGTGACAGTGTTCGCATCGATCCAAGCCAAGTTAGCGAAGCTGATCTCTTTGAAGTCATTCGTATGTCCTTTGCGCAACGTCGCAAAATGCTTCGACGATCCCTTAACGGGTGGGCGAGTGAGGGTGTCTTTGAACGCTCTGGGGTGGCTGAAACTAAGCGTCCAGAAGAGCTCACAATTGAGGAGTTCGCTAAGTTGGTAGCAGCTCGATGAAAGAACTCCTCGCTCCCGCCAAGCTGACCTGGTTCCTAGAAGTCACTGGCGTGCGCGAAGACGGCTATCACACCCTTCGAAGTGAGATGGTTTCGCTGGACTTCTCTGACCGACTGATTATTGAAGAATCAGAAGATTATTTACGACTCACTCCGGCCAGCATTCGTGTCCCACTCGATGAAACGAATTTGGTTTCCAAAGCGCTCAACCTCGTAGGCAGAAAAGCTGGCGTCACGATTGACAAGGTCATTCCAATCGGCGGTGGACTCGGCGGCGGAAGCAGTGACGCCGGTGCGATCCTCAGGTGGGTAGGAGGCATAAGTGCAGAGCTCGCAGCAACGCTCGGCGGTGATGTTCCGTTCTGTCAACTAGGGGGACGCGCTCTAGTAGAAGGTATTGGTGAAGTAGTGACGCCTCTTCAGTTCGAGAAGCGTGACGTTACGCTCATCATTCCGAACTTCTCAGTTGACACGAAGGCTTGCTATCAAGCTTTTGACGAACTGGGAGAAGTTGGTGAGGGAAGAAACCACCTCGAACGTGCTGCTCGAATTGTTGAACCACGCCTTGCTAGGACAATGAACTGGCTGAGCGCAGAACTGGGAAGAGAAGTCCATCTAGCTGGATCGGGTTCAACGATGTTTGTTGAAGGTCACTTGGAACCGGGACAGTCAGTATGGGATGTGCAGGGTCCCGCAGGCACTATTCGGTTCCGCCAGACAAGCACTACGCCACAAGAGGCGTAGAAACTAGTTATTTACCGGCGGCGCGACGCTGGAAGCGAGTTCGCTTCAGCATCTTCTTGTGCTTCTTCTTACGCATGCGCTTACGGCGCTTCTTAATTAATGATCCCATGGCTTGTTCGACACTACTAGGTTTTCCAACGGCCTCTCAATTAAACGATTTATTGAGGGCTAACTGTGTCGTTACTTCGCTCGATACTGAGGGCTTGGCGAGGGCAACCACGCACCGCATAGCGAGCTGACTGGAGTAGCCCAGCGTTGCTCTGGGGGGCGGGTTCGGTTGCAACAATGGGATAACCCCACTCGTCGACGTCAACGAGTTCAGGCGCTAATTCGTGACAGTGCCCGAATCCGTCACAGAGAATCGGGTTTACCTTCAGAACAAATGTTCCAGAACGCCTTCGCACTACTCCCATATAAGTTCGTCCTCGTGCTCGAGCGATGGAATCGTAATTGTGTGCTTAGGCCGCTGGGTCCCGGTGCACGGACGTCCAACAACATGCTGGGCAATGTCATCGGCAAAAACTATGAGCGCAGATCGCACCAGTCGAATTACTCCGTCTGGATGGCGACATGCACCGCGTCCTTCGATTGAATCGCAGCGACTCTGCAGCCGCTCGTAAGCAGCTTTCGGGTCCTTTGATGAATGCGTAATGCTCATCAGGTCCTCAGCTATGGCAGGAAGACCGAAGGCACACGGTCCACATTGACGAGCACTTTCATTCGCCATCCACTTAACGATTCGAAGTGTCTCGTAGACGCCACAGGCTTCGCGTGGAAGTACGGCCATCACACCAGCACCAACACCAGCTCCGTGCACGCTCAAGTATTCATTGGCGTAAGGGGTATCAATGTGTTGGCCATGGAGCCATGTTCCACCGAACCCTCCAAGGAGCAGAGCTTGCGGTGCCATGTCGCCATGACCAGAAGCCAAGATGTCTCTGATTGGTGTGCCTAGAGAGACTTCAAGCACTGTTGAGCGCTCGACGGCTCCAGAAAGAGAGACCAGTGTTGACCCTGGACTTTTCTCAGTTCCGAGGCTCCTAAACCACTCGGCACCAAATCGTGCAATAAGTGCAACGTTGGCGCACGTTTCAGCATTGTCAACCAGTGCGGGGCTGCGACCAACTCGCAAGATGCTTGGACGCTCCGGGCGGTACTGGGGAAGTGACTCATTGTCGTTGAGCCAGTGCACGAGTGCTGATTCTTCTCCGGCGACGTAGCGCCAAGGCGGAGTGTGCAGCTCGATTGTTGCTCCTCGCAAGCTTCGACGTTCTAATTCGTGGATGGCGCGATTTAAGTGATTGACAACGGTTGGATTGTCTCTCGCGACGCAGACGAGAATCCGCTTAGCCCCAATAAGACCAGCCAAAATTTGAGCGCCTTCAAGGATTAGATGAGGGTTGGCACCTGCAAGGGCGAATTCTTTGTGCGCGGCTGGCTCGCCCTCCATGAGGTTCACCACGACGGATTTGTTGTTGCCTCGCTGTAATCGCAAAAGATCAACTTTTCTAAAGGTAGGAAATGCGGCACCGCCGCGTCCAGTTAGCCCAGACATCTCGAGCTCATGCATGACGTTGAACGGTGTTGCGCCATTAAATACTTCTTCGTGCTGCGCTAACGAAAGCGGACGACCCTGAGAACCGTGAAGTACACGAGGCAGTGAGTCAGCAGTAACCATTAGCGACGACGAGGTTTCTGGGTCGGTGCTGAACGAGGAAACGAATCAGTTCGTTGCGGAATGGTTTTGGCGCGAGGAATTGGTGAAAGGGCAGTACGACCGGCTGCACGTTCAGGGCGCCCGAAGTAGCGCCACAGAGCAACAATCAGCACTGTGCCCGCACACCCTGCGACCAACATCAACCCGGCACCATTGTGGGTGTCACTACCTGACATGTAGGCGTGGACGATTGCTGATGCGTAGGCCAGCCAGCTAAACCAGTGAATAAATCGCCACGACTCATTTTTGATTCGAACTTTGAGCAAGCTTGAAATCCACACACAAAGCAGGAGATCAAAACTAACGGCACCAATAGCAATGGGGATTGTTTTGTAGGCAGACGTCATTGGAACAAATGCAGAAATAATTCCAGTTGAAACGTAACTGTCTACAACGGTAGTGAGGATGTGGATGAAGAGAAACAACATTGCAACGACTGAAATGGAACGGTGGAGTTCGTTAAGTTCGAAGCGACCCACAAATGTTCCACCAATGCGATTTGCAACGAGAGTTCCAAGTGTTACAACAAGTGTCAACAGCAGCAGTGCGACGATACCCGTTGCTCTAGTGGTGTACCAAAAATACGTAGAGGTGAACGCAATCATTCGCTCTCCTCGGGCCAACCACCAATGAACTCCACGTCTCCATTGTTGCGCACCAAACGTGCTGACCACCCTGATTGTGCAATGTGATATCCAGCGTCTTCTCCCCATAAGAGGACTGCGGTGGCAAAAGCGTTAGCTGTCACGCAGTCTGGGGCGCTTACTGACGCTGTTGAATAAGGCCCACGGGCGTAACTGCCGGTTCGTGGGTCAATGATGTGGTTCACCGTTTCACCATTTACCTTCCAGCTTCTTGTGCGAAGTGACGAGGTAGCAATCGCACCACTGCTCATTGCCACCATGGGTACAGTCGCATCGACGCTGAGTGAGTCAGAAATACCAATGTTCCAAGGGGCGCGTGGATCAATGCCACGAAGCGCTACGTCACCTCCGATTTCCACAGCTACGCCGCCAAACTTCATTACATCGTTCGCCACTAAATCTGCAGTGAGTGCTTTTGCGCTTGCGCCAAAGTCAATAATGCAATTGTTGAGCGAAACTTTGTGACTTTCCTTATCAAACTTGATTGCACTGATTCCAGGTGAAGGAACTGGCGTTTGCTCGCTTGTGACTAACTCGCCTCGAAGTTCGTCGAAGTCTCGGTTGTATCCAAGTTGAAGTAGCGCAGTGAGAACTGTCGGGTCACAAAGGCCACCAGTCATTTCGCTGGAGCGAATTGCTGCATCAAGAGCCATTTCAAACGTTACTGAAACTTGGCACTCTTTGCCGCTTGAAGTATTCAAGCGTTGAATTTCAGAATCATTGTTGAAGCGATTGCACGCTCGATCAATTTCACCAATCCAGAACCACAGGCGTTCGTTTGCAAATTCAAAGTGCTCTTGACTCTCAGTTGTAATTGAACCAGTTAGTCCCCAAATTTCAAACTTGGCGGCTGTTATCGGCACGTCACGTGACCAGACGGAGTTGAGTAGCAAACCGTGGTCGTGGTGACAGGCCTCGTAGGTGGTGTGTAAACAGTTGTTGGAGTTGGGGCAACGTTCGTTGTGGATGGCGTTCCAGGGTGTGGGTGGGTAGTGGGCGTTGAGGGAGTAGTGACAGTCGTTGTTGTAACTGGAATAACTCCGGTTGGTGTGGTTACAACTGGGTAGGTCGTTACGGGCTTGGCCTTCGCTGAGGCGTAGCCAACGAAGAGAACTGAAAGCGTGCTCGCGACAAGAAACACGCTCTGAGTGAGTCGACGTACGCGCACGAACTGGCGGTCACGCTGCTGGGGAGTTCGTGCTGTTTTCATGAAGTTAATACTGCTACACCAATGTATGAAAACGTATTCGTTTTCATAAGAAATTGCTCTGAATAAACCTCAGGCCTCTTTAATGACAGGAAAATTGATGGTGAACCTGGCCCCACCCAGTTTTGGATCTTGATCAACGACCACAACGCCATTGAATTCGCGTACAACCTGAGCAACGATGGAAAGCCCAAGTCCAGATCCTGGAAGTGGGCGAGATGCTGGTGCTCGCCAAAAGCGGTCAAAAACAAAAGGCCGATCTTCTTCGTTAACACCTGGACCGCTGTCACTCACAGTGATTGCGCCGTTGGAAGTCGTTACCAAAATTCGACCGTTTTCTGGAGTGAACTTGATTGCGTTCGTGAGCAGATTGCTAACGGCACGTTCGAGTCTGTCGCGACGTCCAGAAATTGATGATGGCTCGAGCTCCACGTCAATGGTGATGTGCTTGATTCGAGCATAGGTATTCGCAGTATCCACCGACTCTTGGACGCAGTCTTCAAGGTTGAGCTGAACTACTTCACCTTCACTTCGCTCGCCTCGTGAAAGCTCACCTAGGTCAGTGATTAAGACAGACAACTCGTCCACCTGAGTCACAATGTCTGCTTTCAACTGGTGCAAGTCTTCGTCAGAAAGCTCTGAAGCTCTGGACATAACTTGTGCGTTGGTGCGAAGTGAGGTCAGCGGGGTTCGCAGCTCGTGACTTGCGTCCAGGACAAGTTGCCTCTGGAGGAGTTGGCTATCTTCGACTGAGTTCAGCAACTTATTGAACACGCTCCTCAGTCGCCCGAGCTCATCGTCACTGCCCTCTGTAATTCTGCGGCTGAGGTCATTTGTGGTGGCGACAGTTTCAATTTCATTCGTCACCGATTCAAGTGGTCGAAGTGCGGTGCGAGCAATCAATGTGCCGAGCAAGAAGGCGAGGAAAACGCCGCCGAGTGCTACTAACAACAATGTTCCAATTAGGTGACGAAGCTGGTTCGTTTCTCCTGAAATATTGATGATGAAGAGTTGCGCGGAGTTTGATGCAGCCGTGCAGTATTCGTCTCCACAGTTGACTTTCGTGCCTTTCGGGATTGGAACAATGAGTTCTCTGAACGATGAAGTGTTTAGCTCGACCGTTCTGAGTTGTTCGCCACGTTGGCCATTGGCAACTTGCAAGATAACTGAGTCAATTGGCACGGTGGACTTTGGTGTCGTAGTGCCATTAGCAAGCACTATTTCGCTGAACGTTCCGCTCAGTTTGAAATCCTCTCCAGAGGCGTGTGGCCGGGCCATAAGTGCAGCGTGATGTAGTGAAGTGTCGACAGAAGCAATTAGAGAAGTTCGAGCAGTTAAGAATGACGCGAGACAGGCGAGGAGAACTGCAATTGTGGCAACTCCAACGGTTGAGAAAATGACTCGATTACGAAATGTCACGAGGAGCGAAGTGCGTATCCAACGCCACGAACAGTTTGGATGAGGCGCGTTGTTTCGTCGTCGCCTTCAAGTTTGCGGCGAAGGTAGCCAATGTAGACAGCAAGAGAATTCGTTCCCGAATCAAAGTTGTAGCCCCACACGAGGTCGAGTATTTGTTCGCGGGTGAGGACTTGACGAGGGTGTTGCAAGAACAGTTCCAGCAGATCAAACTCAATTTTGGTCAAATCAACAGCACGATCGCCGCAAAAGACTTCACGCGTTTGTGGATTGAGTGTGAGGTCTTCGAAGCGCATGACTTCGCCCGGCCCATCGCCGGCTCCTTGGCGGCGAAGTAGTGCACGCAGACGTGCAAGCAGCTCTGCCAAGTCAAATGGCTTAACGAGGTAATCATCGGCGCCAGCATCGAGACCTTCAACGCGGTCATTGACTGCATCGCGAGCGGTGAGCATCAAAATTGGTGTCACGTCTCCAGCTTTTCGAATGCGTCGACAAACTTCAAGACCATCAATGTCAGGAAGCTGCAGGTCCAAAATGATTGCGTTTGGTGCACGGAGTTGAATTGCCTTAAGAGCGCTCAGTCCATCTTCAAAGAGTTCAACCTCGTAATTTTCCATACGAAGTGCGCGTCCTAGGGCAGTGCGAATAGCACCATCATCGTCAATAATCGCGATGTAGTTGTTGGGGCTTGCTGCGCTCATAATGGGGCTTTCATTTGGGTGCTTCGTTTCCCTCTATTGTTGTAGGTGGGTATTAAGCGTCTACAGGTATTCGATAAGAATCTCTGAAGATTAAATGTATCTAACAATGGCGGATCGTCCAATGGCAGGACAACAGACTTTGAATCTGTGAATCTAGGTTCGACCCCTAGTCCGCCAGCCACA
>Ga0136641_1001126_pt1 | contig 11199 bp, 8 predicted proteins | sample EliLak1302023Y_FD_115312 | JGI IMG/M metagenome (GOLD analysis project Ga0136641, IMG submission 115312) | Freshwater microbial communities from Elizabeth Lake, Yosemite National Park, California, USA - 13020-23Y | ecosystem: Environmental > Aquatic > Freshwater > Lake ...
CAAGGTAAATCCGATAAGTGTATTGAACACGGAGGCGGAGCGAGGTGCATGGAACCCAATTGTAAGAAGAGCGCACAAGGTAAATCCGATAAGTGTATTGAACACGGAGGCGGAGCGAGGTGCCCCCATTGTATCGATTGGATTGATTCTAGAAGTGGAAGTGTAAAATATGACGGATATTGTGCAACTTGCTTCAAACGTCTCTTTCCTGATGATCCGCGCTCAACAATAATTTATGAACATACAAGAGAGATTCTTGTACGAAATGCGATAATAGAAGCCTCGCGAACGAATGACTTATTTAAAGGATTTGTACACGATCGAACCCTATATACGGGAAATTGTGATTGTACACATCGTCGTAGAATAGATCATCGTAAATTAATAGGAAACACGATAATTGCAGTCGAAACAGATGAACATGCGCATCAAGGATATGATAAAAAAGACGAAGAAATCCGATACGATGATTTATATATGATCCATAGTGGAAAATGGATATTTATTCGGTTTAATCCAGATATAACAAGAATACAGAAAACGGATATAGATGACCGTATTAATGTATTGTTAGAAGTGATGAAAATACATATAGAACGAATTATGTCAGAAGAAAATCAAAAGTTAGTAGAAATCATCAAATTGTTTTACTAAAATCGGCGTTTTAAATCTCCAAAGGTATAAAAAGTGCGGTACGTACCAAATACCCTATCCCAGCATGAAAATCGCTTTGCATAATTACAGTCATGACTCGAATGATGCAAATCATGCTCTTCGGTATACAGTTGAATAGACAATGCACGCGGTAAACAGATACACTGTAGAAAACAGCTTGTAGGTGACAGTATCTTTCCACTATGTCTACTGATTTCACTAAACATCTTGTAGACCATACACAGTTAAAACTCAAATAAAGACACGGCAGGAATGAGCATCATAGACAGTACTGTCGGTATAGAGACAGTAATCATCAAATTAATTGGGTCTTGGTAGAAGGTAGTAATGGGTCGTAGGTGAGCAAAGTGATGATATTTTTTATGAAAATAACAATACACCCACGCATGATGGAGTAGACGATGTCCACAGTAATGAAAGAAATCCAACATGAATTCAAAAAGAAAAGAGAGGAGAATAAAATACAGGAGACGACTATCACCTGTGGTATCCAGTATCGTCTCTGTAATGACAAGTTGAGTGACTGCTTCCACCGCAGTGGATAATAACACATTCATATGCAATTTGTAGGTCTTTTTGACTGTATCATGCGGTGTAATCTAAGGTTTATCCCGCGTACCATATTTAACAAATCGTAGTAGAGCATAATTACGCAGTAATAAGAGTGTATAGAGACTGCATATCATATATTGAAATTCAAGAGCCGCCAGATAGCCTGACGCTACATATTGAATTCCACCCACCATCCAGATAACCCCATTAGAAACTGTGAAGTTTTTTATAGATAAAATCGAAATCCACATGTACTAGAGACAAATAAAGTTATAACAGAATCAAGCCTCATTTTACAATATCAACCCGATTATCATTCCGATACATTACTGGTCTCTTTCACCAGATATGAAATAGTGTATGGGGGTATACTGAATTTTGATTTTCTAAACTTTTTGGAGAAACACTTTCCCACTATCGATAAACACTTGTATGTAGGCAGTCATTGTTTTTATTCCTCAGACCATTCGCCGTGCCATTATTGTAGATGAAAAATACAGAGACAGTAGTCGATATATCAATCTGACTACAGTCTATGAGTTGTATGCGGATGTAAGCGTGGAAGATAGCAGAGACCCGCATCATGTCTCCCACTGTGACCGAATTGGCTTTTATCCAAATGTGAAAATTACTAAAAAAAATAAATTTAGCATTAAAGAGATTCGAGACAGTGGTGAATTGTACGCATTGCTATCACGCACCATATCCGCACCGACCTGATGAAAATCCGAAGAGAGACACCAATGTAACTTACATTCACGGTTTGACTGAATTTACTACCTTATGTAAAGTAGCGGCTGCATCGTTTAATTTAAGAATTGCACGATTAAGCATATTGTATGTAGAGGATGTCATCGGGGCAGGTATAACTTGTAATACGGGTGTCATATTCTGTGAAGTATTCATATGCATTTTTTCAGCACGAAGAGGTGTAAACACCGGAGTTGGCAGCATGGTAGGACTCTTAGAAATAACCTGAACAGGTACAGGTACAGGTACATTTGTACGAAATGCATTTGCATTTGTTCTATTTGCAAACGCATTCTGTGCTGCGCTCATTTCTTTAAAGGCTTTATTCGCTTTTTGTTTATTTTTCAGTTTACGCAGTGCATTACGACTAATACCACTTGTACCAATATTCGCCCCACCTGCCTTACGAGTGTGTCTATGCGCGTGTTTACGCGCATGCTTCTGTGTATGTACCATTCTTCTATATGATGTAATAAAAATAATAGGAGACTATGTTATCTTATTCTATCATTTTATCCTTCTATGTCACTTATTTCTTCGCTACAATAAGTCGCTTCCGTACTACCTTCTTTGCCTCCGCTTTCATCATCGGCACTGATTCCGCCTCCCGTGCGGCCACATAGGCCACCCAGCTTACTCGAAACTCTTCCAAGTCCGCCAGCCACATCGACGCCGCCGTCTCTGCCTCCAGTCGCGCAATCTCTATTTCTTTTTCCACTACCTGTGTATCAAGTTCAATCACGGCCGCCTGTTTGACACGGTCAATCCGCATCTTCAACACATACTCATAGGAATCATAGGCATCAGGTCGCTCGGGACATGTTAGGGCAGGAATGCCACATGCCTTGAGCCCTGCCACGATGTCTTCGTCCGTTTTCTTTTGCAGCACCAATCGGTCATCGAGAATGGCCTGGATAAATCGTCGTCGCGCATCTAGATCTTCCCGCTGTTTCTGCAAGGTTGCCATCATGGACACCCGTCTGACCTCATACATGGGTAGACGTGTTTCCACAAATGCCTCCAAAATGTCACCCACCGTTTTGTATTTGACAATATTAAATGCTGTGTCAAAGCACGTCATGTTGGTCGTCTTCCATGAGGTGGTCAACTTGAATTGTTTCTCAAACCTTTCAGGATTCTCTTTCAAGGCATCGAACCCTTCCTCCGTAAAGTACAACACAAATCGCACATCCACATCATTGTACAGGTCATCGAACCCTTTCAATCCACAAGGCTCCAATGCCGCTTCTGCTCGTGCAGATGCCTTAGTAGACTCACGTGATGCTTGACTCTCTGTATCCGCCTTCTTGGCCTCTTTCTTGGCATCCTTTGATTTCTTCTCATCTGCCTCACACAATTCATCCAAGAACCCTTTGTAGTCCTTGGTCCATGTGCCAACGGGTAGTTCTGTAATCGTCACGGTCTTCTTGGCATCATCCAGTTCATACAGGCCTTTGGTGAGCCATGTCTGATCATCTTTGCGGGTCGTAATACCCTTGAAGCCAAACCACCAGGGGTCTTGTGGACGCCCTGCCAGTGTCGCCATGGATCCCTCCAAACGATGGCGGAGCAGGCAAATGATATCATCAGGCCGGTGCGGAGGGATGTCCGTCGAATACCCAGTACCAATGCCAAGCGACCCATTGATAGCAAGCAATGGCACCACGGGCAAATAGTATTCAGGCTCGACCAAGTCGCCATCATCGTCGATGTGCTTGAGCAGACAGGCATCCTCCTTGCGAAAGATTTTGCTGACAATGTCTTCCAAGTAGGTATGAATATAACGTGGAGATGCTGCATCTTGACCTCCCATCAATCTACTGCCAAATTGACCCATTGGCCTAAGAAGATTGACATTATTGGACCCCATAAAGTTCTGTGCCATGCCGACGATGGTTCCATTTAGGGAGGCTTCACCGTGATGATAGGCCGCGTGCTCTGAAACATATCCCGCAAGTTGTGCGACGCGAATTTCCTCTTTCAAGTTACGTTTCAAGCAGGAATAGAGAATCTTACGTTGCGAAGGTTTGAGGCCATCCATGACATGAGGCAGTGACCGAATGTTGTCGGCATTGCTGAAATGAATCAGTTCACAATTCACAAAACTGGTATACGTTGCTTTATTCTCTACAGGCGTGAGCATTGTAGTGGGTTCATAATGACTGAGCCATTTCTTGCGGTCATCCGCTTGTTTCTTATTGAAGGCGAGGTTAATCGATTCATCCGTCTTCTCATCCCATACATACTGAATCTCGTGCAAGTCTTTGAACCATTCACGAGCCTCTGCGGGGGTCGACGTACCCAACCCTTTGTAGTATTTGATTTTCCAACCCCTCATGTCTCTCGGCTCGTCTTTCGCCACCCCATCTTTCAACTCGATTTCCTCTGTCAGGGGTCGAAGGGAAGCAGAAGTCCCCTTCCATGCATTAAATTCAGGAATAGAATAGAAGGATACTGCCGTTTTTCCTTTAAAGGCCTTGAGAATCGGTGTCAACAGGGTACACAGAAATCCTGATTGCATCAGTCCAGGCCATTCCGCGTGAAATAGGTTCATCAGGAGGCCCTTGATGTGCGACCCATCGTGGTCTTGGTCCGCCATGACCATGACGCGACCATAGCGCAGCTCGGACACATCTTTGTATTTCTTGCCCTGTTCCAGCCCCAAAATCTTCTTGATGGCCGTCAGTTCTTCATTGGCGTTGAACTTCTGAATGGTGATGTCACGGACATTAAGCAGCTTACCACGCAATGGAAAGACGCCCCATCGCTCACGTCCTACCTCTTTCAAGCCTGAAATAGCAGACGTAGCAGCGGAATCTCCCTCCGTTAGAATCAGGGTGCATTCACTGGATTTATTGGTACCAGCCAACATGGCATCCTCCAGCTTCACGATACCGCGAACTGTACTGCGTTTCTTGCCATCGGTCTTCTTCACGTCGCGTAGCGATTTGGCCTCCAGTACATGCTTGGCCTCTTCCAAGAGTCCAAGTTTGACCAGGCTCTCTACCAACTTGCCACTGTACTCGGGGCGCGATCCAAATTCCGCTGCGGGCGTAGTTAGAAATTCCTTACTCTGGGAATCAAAGGAGGGATTGACAATGGTGCTGTTCAAGAACAAGACAATCGCGTTCTTCAATTGACCAGGCTTAATGTCCACTTTCTTCTTTTTGGCCACTTCACAAAAGTCCGTCAGTACCTTGCGAGTGACATTTTCGACGTGTTTACCACCCTTCTTCGTATTGATGCCGTTGACAAAGGAAATATGTTTGTCTTCGGGCAGCTCTTCTTCGTCCGAGTACAGGTGAGAGGCTAAAATGGCACCTATTTCCCAACGTGGTCCACAGTTCTCATAGGCGAAGCCCGTCATACCGTCACGTAGGAACAGCTTGATAAATTTCTCAAAGGTGTTGGAAGCAATGACCGCACCATTCCAGGTGACCTTAACATCTTTGCCGACGAGGGCCGCGAGTTCAATAGTACGACTATGAAAGGAAGCAATCATATCATTAATGATTCCCTCTGCACAGAATGCACCCTGAAAACGCACTCTGTCAGGAATAAAGGTAATCTTGACAGAGCCAGTTTTAGAGGTTGATTTTTTAATCGTGGGCTTTTCCACTTGCATCATGTTATCATACCACGTTTGAGAGTACTGTTTATTGGAAGAGGGCGTCTTAAGGTCCACTGTGAATAATTTACTCAGGATGTTTGTGCAGTTGTGAGTAACGGTAAAGTCATTGATAAGAAACCGTTGATTTCCATCAATTTCAAATCCAATATACTCGTTAATACCAATATCACGAATTGTGATAAATCCAGTACTTTTAGAGGTATTATGTACCATGGGTGATGTACATTTTTTGCGAGGAAGATGAGTAGGAATATCTTCTAGACCATTTCCTGAAATATTGATGTAGAATGCCTCGCCTGTTCGTTTTTCACCATCGTAGGTCCACATAGTTGCATTTTTGTTAACTTGACAGTTAAATCCAAGCGAGCGTGCGAGAAATACAATATCACGTACTAAGGCTTCATGATTCAATCCTTGTGAAATACTAACACGTGTTCCATTACGAGATACACTGCCATCCGTATCAATGATGCCTGCTAATACAGCAAGGCGTGTCTTGCGGTCATTACATAGGTAGGCGTCAGGAATGTGTTTATTATTGATAAGATTGTACACGCTCAGTTGTTTTTTTAGAGGTGCTTTCTCTCCAAAGCATGTATAGGTATAGCCTGATGCCGTTCCATCCCCTAACCATAAGCCGAGCACATAGGGATCCAGTACAACTTCACGTGTAGGCCATTGAATGCACTGACCGCGAACACCTGCCAGTCGTTTTTTTGTAGTCTCATTCAGTGCCATATAGTCGCGGATGCTAATGTCAAATACATTCTCATCTGGAATCGTTTCACAAAATGTTTCCATTTCTTGACGAGCCAATAGATTTTCCATGGATTCCTCAGGATATTTTGTGGGAGATTTCCGTTTTTTGGTAGGAATCTCAGTATCTGGATGAATACGATGATAATGACGAGATACGCTACTGGTCATTATTTGATTGCATTCTTGACATGTCCAGCTGGTCGTAGTCTCATTGCATTTTATAGTGTTATACCCCATTTTTTTAGTAGCATGGTCCCACCACACAACTGACCATCCATTTTTCGTATTATTCCAAAAGATAACCTTGTGGTCAGGCATATGGAGGGTTAAGATGTGCTCATCATTCACCTTGTAGTGCTCACTGTTGGCCTGTAGCACTTCATACATTTGACCAGCACCGCGCGTAATAGCAAGAACCGTCCGCTTGGTTCCGTCATCGCCGAGTAGTTCATCTCCTAGTTGAATATCTTTTGCCATTTTTTCTTTAGTTGTCCAAAGGGGAATTTTAGTATCAAGTGACAGACATTTACTTCCATATCCATTCTTTCCACCCACAATCTTTTCTTCTGATTTATCATAATTACTCGATGTCAAGAGGTGACCGAAAATCATCTCAGGAATCATAATACCTTGTCCATCGTATTCCTCAATGGGAATGCCATCGCCGTCATTCTCCACGGAAATGACGGTATCACCCTCTCCGTTGTGTCCCACGGTGATATCAATCCGTTTAATAGCGGTCATGCCCGCCGTGGTGGTAGACCGAACAAACTCATCTCGTGCATTCACCACAATCTCGTCAAAGATTTTGTAGAGACCAGGATTGTAATTCAAACGGCGCCACACCATTTTGTTAGAAGAAGGGTCGTACACCCAACGTGTTTCCTCGTTGGTCTTGGTGCTACCCACATAGGTGTCAGGTAGTTCCAGGATGTGCTGGTGATGCGTGTGCTTTTGGTATTTGCGAGGGGCCGCCATTCTTATGTAGTAAACGAAGTCAAAGGTTTAAATGAGCTATCCATCCATGTATGTCAAATGAGCCATCAAATTTATAAGACAGTGTCTAACCCCATAAAATAAAGCAAGTAGATAGAAACAATGAGTACCACGGTGCCGCTTCGATACAATGACCCATCTTTTCTGCAGCGAACGGGGAATGGAGGCAGGGATGTACTGGGGGCCAGTGGGATGGAGATTCGTCCTGTCCTCGGCGTACAAGGTGGACGGCGTCTCACCATACGCCATTTGAAGAGACAACGGGCAGTTCATACACAACGTACACATCGTAAACAACGTAAACAGGGTGGATTTATCCCCACAGTAATGGAACCTTTTGTCACTTCGGTTTCAAAATACATTGTACCGTTGGTACTATATTCAGGCTATAAACTGATGACTCGAAACAAGACATCAAAGAAGGGTAAAAAGAAATATCAGAAGCGCTAGCATACGTACTAAGAACTGCGTCCAGGGAGTAACTCTATTGCATTCCGGATGACAACCGGACAGCCCTGGGGTAGTAGCCATGCATTACGATTCACTAGTCTAAAGCCTACTCTGAGAAATAAACACAATGAGTCTCGCCCAAGGAGCGCGTTCAAACGCAAATGGAAATTTGTTTGAAATCCGTACCGTACAATCAGCTGCCTTTCGAACTCTGATTGAGGCGCTAAAGGAAATCTTGACGGAAGCCAATTTGGAGTTTGATGCAAGTGGAATTAAGGTGATTGATGTGGATGAAACCCATACGGTATTGACGTATCTACGATTGAATGCCGACCGTTTTGAGTACTTTTATTGCCCTGCCAAATATGTACTAGGCATTAACATGATTTATCTCTTCAAATTGATTAAAACATTGAGTAATAATGATAGTCTTACTTTATTTCTGCCTGCTTCTAATCCTAATAAGCTTGGTATTCGTGCAGAAAATGCAGAGAAAGGTACTACAAATACATGGATGATGAAACTGTTTGATACAAATGTAGAGAACATTGAATTTCCAACTATCTCTTTTACTTCCATTATTCATATGCCGTCTACCGATTTTCAAAAAATTTGTCGTGATTTCAATGCATTGGCGGAGAAACTAGAGATTACGAGCTCAAGCTCGGACCTAATTTTCAGATGTATGGGAGACTTCGTGGATGGTGAAACGGTAATTATGTCAAATAACCAGGGCGGTATTGAAGTAGAGCGAAATACAAATGATATTGTACAAGGTGTATTTGAACTGAAATATTTGGTATTATTTACAAAGTGTACGAATCTATGTAGTAGCACGCAAATTCATTTGAAAAATGATTATCCGTTGGTACTGCGATACATGGTGGCCAATTTGGGAGAAGTGCGGTTGGTGCTGGCACCACAGAAGCCGAAGACGGATGCACCGTCGCGGCCTCTCAAAATGTAGAGGGGGCCATCATGCCGCCTTTGGCGGCATGCCTCCCCCTTAAACCCCCTGGTTGGGTATATCTGCTTCATAATTATCGCATGTACCCCTGATTGGGTATATCTGCTTCATAATTATCGCATGTACCCCTGATTGGGTATATCTGCTTCATAATCATCGCATGTACCTACGGTTGGGTATATCTGCTTCATAATCATCGCAGGTGTAACCACTGGTTAGATGTATCCACTTCATAATCATATACACTCTAGATAGATGCGTGCATCCAGAACTCGTGGTTGGAAAAAACAGCAACCGTCCGTCCATGAACGTACCCTCATGCTTCAACAGTGTGGCAAGAAATGTTTTCTAGGTCCGAAGAAGTCTTTTCCCATCTGTACACGAAAGACATGTACTATCAATCCGCGCGGAGTACAATCGGCGTACATCAGGGCGCGACAGTGGAAACACAAGACAGTGGCGGCAAAGGCCAAGAAGATGTTACATTTACGTAGTACACGTATGACACAAAAACATAAATAAACACAATACCAAATAAAAATATAATAGGTTATATTATGTTTTTATAAGGGTTTTTATAAGAGGCGGTGATGTTACGGGGGAAATACAAGAGATATACTCCAACCATAAATGAGATATACTCCAACTACAAATGAGATATACTCCAACTACAAATAAGATATACTCCAACTACAAATGAGATATACTCCAACTACAAATAAGATATACTCCAACTACAAATGAGATATACTCCAACTACAAATGAGATATACTCCAACTACAAATAAGATATACTCCAACTACAAATAAGATATACTCCAACTACAAATAAGATATACTCCAACTATAAATGAGATATACTCCAGCAGGGGGCTGGGGGGAGGCTTGCGTCCCCCCTTACATCTTCTTTTGCACAAATGGCGTATAAATAATATCACTCTCCTTCACACTACTAATCGCTGTATTTAGTGTCGTGGTTTGATGAAATCGCTGCGCATCTGTATTCCACACCTTCACAATATTAAATCCACGCTTCGGACTAATGGATAGTCCATTCACTGTATTTTCAGATGAAGTAGTCGCCCCATTTAGCATGGCAGCAATCATGTATGTCACACAGACATCCGCTGCATCTTTTTTCGGACAGCGAAAGGAATAGCATCCCCCGCGAATATGATGATGACTCTCCCACAGTGGAGGAGATGGGTCATGCATCATAAAGAACATTCCCTCAGACAATGATTCCACTTTCAATAAATCAATAATCGCCCAAAATTGATACCAGGTTTTCATTGTGCCGACATTGATAAATGTATTAAGTGTCCATTTTGTCTCTTCTGGGGAATGGAAATAGAGCGTCCATGATCCAGTAGGAATGTCAGAGTGAATCATTTTTGATTCATCTTCCATTGCCATACTGTATTATGACTATGTGTAGTTTTAGATACCTTTCTTTAAACTGAAGTTAGGCAAATAGTATGCCTCTGATATTATGTAGAGGTAGATATATCCATCAAATTTTATAGGAATGTATTTTATGTTGATCGATGTGTAGACATGCATTGTCCTGATGCAAGGACAAGACCTGGTCTTCACCAGAATCGTTAATGATATGAAACTCAATAATACTAGAAGATTTAAACCATTGTTTTGTATAGGTAGACCATGCAATAAATACCATCGTTAGTGTTGGAAGACGATGCAATTTTGTAGCAATGCGAAAAGTATGAAGAAAATCATCGATGTCATATTCAATTACGGATAATTCATTTTGATAGATAACTAGTTTTGCAGATAGCCATGAAAAAGGGTAGGGTGTAGTACAGTGTTTATACATAAGTTTATTATCTGTAGAAGAATACGACCATAGATATTCCACGTTATTGGAAATAGAAGTTAAAGCAAGCGGTAAGGTGTGCCCAGGAATAAAGACCCATCGATTATGTGAATCGATGGCGTAGGCTTTAAGATACACGTATAAATAATAACATTTATAGAAAAAATAGAGACTACTTTCTTTTACTACATTCCATAGACTAATACATTTAATTAAATAATAGGTTTGATTCATCTTTATTATAGATTTGTAATTATATCTTTAGACCTTTAATTTTTTGTGCGATAGAAGACAATGGTTTGCGATTTTTCTTTCCAGATTCCAACAGGAGTATCGGACAGTTCCTCGTTTACCATTTGATAAATAAACTCATCCGCGTCTTTGTAGTAGGTTTTACCTTGAAAGGTAACCTCTTCTAGTTCAATGCCATCCTCTTCTTCTTCCTCCTCTGCCACTTCCTCAACCACAGGTGCTACCGCTTCAACCACAGGTGCTACCGCTTCAACCACAGGTGCTACCGCTTCAACCACAGGTGCTACCGCTTCAACCACAGGTGCTACCGCTTCAACCACAGGTGCTACC
>Ga0136641_1001127_pt1 | contig 11193 bp, 12 predicted proteins | sample EliLak1302023Y_FD_115312 | JGI IMG/M metagenome (GOLD analysis project Ga0136641, IMG submission 115312) | Freshwater microbial communities from Elizabeth Lake, Yosemite National Park, California, USA - 13020-23Y | ecosystem: Environmental > Aquatic > Freshwater > Lake ...
AGTGGATGATTACGGACGTACGGGGATCGTGCTGGCGATTACCACGTCGGTTCCTGCTGCGTTCTTGGTAGTTCCAGACGTCAGTGCAAACGGTTGACCCGCAACCGCCACGTTGCTCACTCCGCATTCACGAAGACCTTCCTGCACCTGTAGGAGGAAATTATAACTGTTTTGAATGCCCTTCGAACGGTAGGCATTCGCACCAGAATACCCAGAGTTCGACTGGTTGTTCGTTATGTACGCCAAACGCAGCTTCGTCTGTGTGATAACATCCGAAGCATCACGGATGCGCATACCCTGCAACCCGGCAAGAGAGGTACCATTCTGTGATCCGGAACTCATTTACTACCCAGTCATATTTTATCGTCCAGTATACCAGGTTGAATCAAGGTACTGCCCAGATGCGGGCGCCACAACCAAGGATGAGGGCGGCGCAGCCATCGCATGTGCCGACACCTCAATCGCCGACAGAGCGCGCGAGTAGTATGTGAGCCCACCGATCTGACCATCGAATCCGTTATTCGATCCGATCGTTGTTGCCGTATCCAACTGTTTGGGCAGCTGAGTTAAGGTGTGATGCTGGCGCAGGGTGCCGTTGATGTAGATGTCCACCGTGTACTGCGTGACCACGATGGCGAAATGCACCCACTTTTGAGCCGGAATGTTGGAGATCAAGACCGACTCCGTAGCTCCGTAGGTAGCGACCACGACTAGAATCGAATTGGACGTCGTGTCGAGATACAGACCCGGACAGTCGCCGTGGCTGAAGATCAGGCGCCGGCTTCCGAATCCGTAGGTGAAATCATTGACATCAAACCAGCCCTCAAAGGTGAAGGTTGCGCCCTCCGCTTGATTGAAGGAACGAGGCAGGGACGCGTTGGATGTCGCCGACACCTTACCACTCTGTGTGGCTGTCTGAATCTGAACGGACGAGGGATCCATAGTTGTGGACGAGAACCATGCGATACCTCCAAGCATAAGGACACCAGCTCCTGCAAGTGCAACAACGTCCATTGTCCTTTACTTAGAAACAAACCCCCTCGAGGTGAGACGCAAGCCTGCCGTCTTCGGTTCGGGTTTCTTGGCTGGCGTTGCGGGCATGAGCAGGATCTTCACCCACTCTTCGTAGGTATGCTTCTGCTGGTAATCAATGGCCCGCGCATCGACAGTCCGCCCCCCGATATTGTAGTTATAATGAATACGGGTCGGATCGCTTCGTGTCTCCGATCGCAAAAAGCCCGTCTTTGCAATATCGATTGTCCACTTCAGATCCTCACCACGTGTGGCGTCCTCAAAATTCACCAACTTGGCAATGTTCGCGAGCATCGGATTCAGATGATTGGGCGGACGGACAAAGACACCATCGACATACATTCGACCATTCAAGGGGTTCGCAATGCTGTGCGTGAAGGTATGATTTGACATCTGACCTCGAATGCGCATCACGTCATCCTTGGCGTTGAAACAGGTCAGAAAGTCCTCAAAGTATGCGTCGTTCACACTGTCGTCGTCGTCGATGAAGACCGTGTATTTTCCCTTCGCGGCCTCGAGAAGGTTGCGACGTTTCATCCCCACACTCATCTCACGATTATCCAGGGCCTCCAAGATCTCGAGGCGCAGACCCGGACACAGACGGGCAAACTGCTCGCGAAGAGTCGCCTTCAGACGCTCACACTGGGGTCGCCGTTCTACGAGAGTGGGAATGAGGATCGACAGATCATACTCGTAAATCTTCCGTGAAATGTAGGTCCGAAGATCTTCTTCGAGGTACTTGTTGTTTCGCATGTACAGACTGTCAAAGGCAACCGCATGACCCAATAGAGGATGTTTGTGGCGAATGATACAGGTATCGTTATATACCGTCTTGTCGCGATAGGTTGTCTTACACAAATCTGTGAGCTCCGTGTCGCAATAGAAACTCTTGTACACGGGATGATATATACATCCCAGGCGCTCATACATCACGCGTCCATAGATTGACAGCGTGTTCAGTCGATACCCTTGGAATCCGTCGTTGAACCAGACGATACAATCGAGATCCGGTCGAGCCGCCTGTCGAATGTGGTTGTCGTAGCCCCGCACCTCGGGAATCATGTCGTCCGAGACAAGCACAACGAGATCCCAGGGATAGTCGACCTTATCGATGTCCGCATTACAGGCCTCGATCTTTGTTGCGCTGCCACCGTAATACAACGAGTTCCATGCGAAGCGAGACATCACCTGGAACAGTTGTTGTTGAATATCACTGCCCGTCATGGTTGGATCATCTACGTCGCAGGAGACAACCACACCCATCAAGTCCAGACGCGCGGCCATGTCGGCATACCGTCGGAGGGTAGCGAGCAGCTGCTGCGGTCGCGAACGACTCGGGCATTTGAGAAGAATCTTCATTACTAGTTGAAAGAATCGAATTAAGACGATCCGCCCGAATTCGAGATGTCAAATAGGGTCTTGCCCTTGCTGTCCTTCACACCAAAGATGAATGTATATCCGAACAGCGTGAGATTATTGAGCTGTGAAGATACCGACGACGATCCGCTGCCCGAGCATGCCGTACCGGTCGCGTAGAAGGCCGCAGCATCGGCGGGCATCAGCTGCCTGGACGTCGCGTGAACCGTGCACACCGATCCAGAGAACCCGCCGCCGCGCCCAATGGTGAGATTCCCGTTCGCAGGCTTGGGAATACCCGCCAGAACAGCCGACTTGACCAGACGACCGTTGATGTAGACGTCAACATTGCGCTGGAAGATCGTCACGGACACCGCAAACCACGACTGAAGGGGCACATTCTCAACCGACACCACCTGTGATTCTCCGTGTCCCGTATTTGTCGTTTCCGTATTGGAACCGTTCGAGTGCACGCTGATTTCAATATCGAGCGTGTTATCTGTGGGATGCAGGCTAATACCCGGAGCAACAATGCCCGGATTCGTGGGATCCGAGATATCGAGGACCATCTTCTTCTGTCCGAACCGGTAGTCCCAGTCCTTGATGTACATCCAAAACTGCACGCTCGTTGTTGTCCCGCTCACACCCGAGGGAGTCGTGGTTCCCGACTTGCCATCAACCTCCGTCGGGGCCGCATCTATCGCCATCGCTGCGCCCACCGATGTACCCGTGTACCGAGACACCACAATAACAAGTGCGAAGATGACGGCGACGATAAATAGGGCACCGAATATGGTCGCGAATGACCACGAGGGTTTGGATTCGGGGGCGTCCATTATTTATGCTTTACAAGGGAAAGGTATTCAAGTATCAATGGAAAAACGAACCCCCTTTCCACCACGAAACCAGGTAGCAATGTTCTGCAATAATTGCGGAGAGAAGGGCCATATGTTTAAGTTCTGCACGGATCCTGTACTTTCATGCGGCATTGTTCTGGTCAATCAGGCCAGCCTGCCGGTGGACCCCCATTCTGTTCGCGTACTGATGATACGCAGAAAGGACAGCATGAGCTTTGCGGAGTTCATGCGGGGAAAGTACGATCCTGCGAACCGGGAATACGTCGGTCTGTTGTTTGCAAACATGACCCTCCAGGAACAGACGGCCGTGGTCTGTGAACCCTTCGACAATCTGTGGCGTCAGTTGTGGGGCGATGATCATTCATCCCCCGAATACCTCGCGTCCAAGGAGCGATTCGGTCAGGTTGACCGTGATGCGATGATGCGTGCCCATCTGTCTCCGTTCAAGGAGCCCGAGTGGGGGTTTCCCAAGGGCCGGCGCGTTCGGTGCGAGTCGGACATCGAGTGTGCGGTCCGCGAATTCAACGAGGAGACGAACATTCCTCGTGAGGCCTATACCCTGCTGAATGGGATCAAGTTGGAGGAGACCTTTGTGGGCCTAAACAATATACGCTATCGCCACATATACTTCGTAGCCCTGCTAACCAAACCCGAGCTTGTGAATGTAGGCCAGAAGATGACCTTCATGCAGCGGCGTGAGATTTCGGGTATTGGGTGGAAGACATTCGAGGACTGCCGCAGCTACGTGCGTCCCCACCACGTGGAGCGGACGAACATGGTCGAGATGTTGGAGAATATCGTCAAGACGTATGAGAGCACGCTGTGATACCGAGGGCTGTCAACAGCGCCGTTTGGGTTCCGAACACGTAGTGGAAGATCTCGCCAACGATGACCCAGAACAGAAAGTGGACAAAGACATTTCCTCCAAACTCCCAGGCCGTATACATCGCAAGTAGGAAGGTTAGACTGGTGTCAGCCACGGCGAGGCCCATGAAGCGAAGTGAGTGTACTCCTGTAGCCGGTTCTCCAAATATGTTTTTGTATGGGCAGCTCATTGTATTAAGCGAACCGAAAACGTGCGAGGTAGACCGTCATGCAGTAGGCCAGAACACTCAGTACAAAGACCCACCACCATACAGGAAAGACAGTCGCCTCACGATCCTCTGTCCCGAACGGACGAATCCGCCCCTCACGCCCAAAGGCGACGGACGGTTTTACATAGAGGAAACCCGCCATCAAAAACAGATATATGGACACCATCCAGATGCGATGATTTTTGCGTGTGAGTGGCTCCATTACTTACGGTAGCGACGAGTTTTGCGCTGATGACGACGGCGACGCGTGTGCTTGCGACGGCGACCCAGTCCATGCGCGGGGCCATACTTTGCCTCGACCTCGTTAACAAACATCGCCTGCTGTCCCTTCGCGAACGAGATCGTTATTCCAGTCTCATCTGTCGTGAGGCGCCCGCTTCCCGGGTTTCCTGACGTGCCCGTGTAGTTCACCCTCGAACCCTCTACGCTCGTAATTGTGATAGGATCCTTTTCAATCTTCGAACCCGTCAGGTTCCCGCGGTACAAGGCGGCACCCGGCTTTACATCCACAGCCATCGCATAACGAAACCCAGGCTCCATTTGTTAGCTATCGCGATAATTTCAACCCAGCACAAGATAATGAGCTTTGTTCTCCCCAACCGCAAAGCGTTCGCGGACTACATTACACGCATATTTCTGAAGTACCGCAAGGATGATCGCGATCCTCTTGACGCCGAAGACAAGGACGTGGATCTGTGCACCAAGCAGTCGAATGCCCGTGAACTCTTTCCCTACCAGAAGCTGATCCGCGACTATCTGATGATCGAGACGCCGTACCGTGGCATTCTCCTGTATCACGGTCTGGGATCTGGTAAGACCTGCACCTCGATTGCCGTAGCAGAGTCGCTGATGAGCTACAAGAAAGTCTGGGTCTTGACGCCTGCCTCGCTCCAGAAGAACTACCGATCGGAGCTCCGGAAGTGTGGTGATCCTATCTATGCCTTCGAGCAGCACTGGCGCGAGAAGAACTTGAACGACCAGTCGCGCGCCGAGGCCAAGGCCCTGAGTATCTCCGATGGGTTCTTGGATCGTACCGGCAAGTTCTTTGTCACCGTCGCGGGTGAGAACCCGAACTTCAAGGATCTTCCGAAGACGGCCCAGGATATCATCAAGGCCCAGATCGAGGATATCATCGGCCAGCGCTTCAACTTTATCAACTACAACGGTCTGAGTTCGAAGAATATCGACAAGTTCGTTCAGAAACCGGATGAGAATGGACACTTCCCGGAGAATCCCTTCAACAACTCTGTCGTCATCATCGACGAGGTCCACAACCTGATCTCGCGTATCGTGAATTCGTCCGAGATCTCTCGTCGCGTCTACGATGCAGTGTACACGGCGACAGACTGCAAGATCGTGGGTCTGTCCGGAACACCCGTCATCAATCGCCCGAACGAGATTGCCTTCTTGATGAATCTTCTGCGGGGTCCGATTGAGCGCATCACGATTCCATTCGCCAAGGCGGCGGCGTGGGATGAGGAGAAGATGAAGATGGCGTTCAAGGCTCTGCCGGATGTCGACACGATCGAGTTTAATGCTGTGAAGAAGTACGTTCTTCTGACTCGGAATCCCCCCCACTTTCAGTCGGTGTACAACGAGGCCGGCGACCGCGTAGCTGTGCGCTACATGAAGGACATTCCCTTCGTACCTCTGGCGATGGACTGGGTGCAGACCTGGGCGACCAAGATGACGGCCGAGATTGGTGCCGATATCGCGGTGGATCGGGTAGCTACAGAGAATCTGGAGTGTCTGCCGACCAAGTACGAGGAGTTTGCGAATCTGTTTCTGGATGGTCTCAACATCAAGAACGCCTTGTTGTTTGGTAAGCGCATTCAGGGTCTGGTATCGTACTTCAAGGGCGCCGACGAGCGCCTGATTCCGAAGCGTGTTGATGACGACAAGATGCTGGAAAAGGTGCCGATGAGCTCCGAGCAGTTCGTCAACTACCTGGATGTCCGCTTTGCCGAGATCAAGGCTGATGCAAAGAAGGCGCTGAGTATGAACGACGACGGCGGATCGTATCGCGTGATCTCTCGACTGGCCTGTAATTTTGCGGTGCCTCCTGAGCTGAAGGTGTTGACCAAGACCGTGTCGAAGGAGTACAAGGATGTGGTCAAAGAAACAGATGTAGCCGACAAGCCGGAGATCCTTGCGGCTCTGAGGGCGAATCCCGCGAAGTATCTGTCTGCCAAGGCTCTGGAGCAGTACAGCCCCAAGCTGCTCAAGATGCTGATCAACATTGAGGAGACTCGCAAGAGTGGCGGCGATGTCTGGCCGAATCAGTTCATTTACTCGCAGTACCGCCAGCTGGAAGGTCTCGGTGTCTTCTCGGCCATTCTCGATGCGAATGGATGGCAGCAGTACAAGATCACGAACAAGAACGGTCAGTGGCAAGAGGACGAGATGGACGATACGCCCGCCTACGCTTTCTTCTCTGGCGAAGAGCCCGAGGACATGCGTGAGATGATGCGTCAGATTCTGAACAATCGATATGAGGACACCTTTCCTCCTAGTCTGAAAACCAGCATCGAAAAGCGGGGCAAGAAGCTGCTGTGTATGCTGATGGCGACCTCGTCGGGTGCTGAGGGTATCACATTGGCCAACGTTCGCCACGTGCACATCATGGAGCCGCACTGGACTCCGGCGCGACACGATCAGGTTATTGGCCGTGCGATCCGTATTTGCTCCCACGCGACACTGCCGATGTCCGAACGCACAGTGCGTGTTAGCTTTTATCTGTCGGTTATCTCGCCCAGTCAGGCCAAGGGTGCCGAGGGTCCGAACGTCGTCGCCGTGCGCAAGTCCGATATGGAGCTCAAGCGGTATGAGGGTGATCCGCCTGTGGAAACGTTTATGTCCACAGATGAATACCTGTACGAGAAGGTGTATGAGAAGGACAAGGTGAATCAGCGTATTTCGGTCTTATTGAAACAGTCGGCTGTGGACTGCGAAGTCCATCGCAAGCTTCACTCTCGCGAGAAGCCCCAGATTTCGTGTATGCGTTTCGACACGACGGCTACCGGAGAAGACTTAGCCTTCAAGCCGAACATCAAGACAGATGATTTGGATGAGACGTACTTGCGCAACATGACACGGAAGAAGCGCCGACTGCAGAAGTTGAAGATCAAGGGGATCGTCTACCTGATGGACCCCGACTCCAAGGAGATCTTTGACGGCGAGGCCTTTGAGGATAATAACCGCCTGATGCGGATCGGAACGAAGATATCGGAAACACAGATCAAGTACTGGCTGTCGTGAGATCATTGAGCAGCCCGGCACACACGTCGGCCCAGGTCTTGAACTTGATATCCTTGATTGCCGCGCGCATCGACGAGTAGTTCATCAGCGTAGACTCCATCGCATCGGCTACGTCGGCCGGATCAAAGGTAGGCGACGTGAATCCAAGCGGCATGCCTGCGGCCTGGTACACAAGCGGGCCCGGCCGAATGTAGGTCGCCACGCTCTTGGGCAGGAAGGTGTTGTACGAGCCGACGTCCGTGACAATCTGAGGAGACCCCGTGTACAGGTGCTCCAGCTGACAGAGACCGAACCCCTCACCATCCGAGGTATTGATACCGATGTCGCAGACATTATAGATCTGGTTCATGCCCGTGTCATTGATCATCGTGGGAGGCGCCGTATCGACAGTCGCGAGGCGCTTGATGTAGGTGTTGACATCGAGTCCGTTGCGCACAAGCTGATCCTCGAAGATGCGGCGAACATCGTAGTGCGCACCCTTGTTGGGATCGAGAGCCGCAACCACCAGTAGCCACAGAGGCTTGTCCGGGAAACGCTTGAGCAGCTGAACAAACCCCATGATCGTGAGATCCTGACGCTTACGCTGGCTGTTGCGATTCGCATTCAGGAACACGACGGCCTCGGGTGGCAGGCCCAGGGTCTTGCGGATGTTCACGCGATCCGGCGGAGGCATGTTCGTAAACACTGTGGAATCGACGGCATGCTCGATCACCTTCGGGACCACCGATACCGAGGGATACTCTGTAAAGATCCGGGCCCACTCGTCTGTGAAACAATACACCCGGTCGGCCGCCTTGTTGATCTCATCGATGAGCGGCTGGGCGATGCCCGTGTAGACCTGGTCGACGTAGAACCACAGCTTGTACGGCGACTTGCCCTTCTCGTACTTCATGGCGGCGATGAAACGGGCAATGATCAGAGGATCGTTGTAGATCATGACGACATCGGGGCCGACCATGTCGAGGTACTCGTGGATCTTGTTGAATCCGAACCCCTCCTCCTTCGGATCCTCGTTAGCCGCTGCATCGTAGGCCGAAATACCCTCAGGAACCGTGCGGATGTTCTTGCGCTCGGGATGGCGCTGAAATCCAAAGTGAAAGGTCTTCACCTTCGGCGCAAGGGTAGCGACCTGGGTCAGCAGGTTGTGAACAACCTTCGAGTATCCCGTCGTCTGATCAACGTGGGTGCTCACAAGGACAAAGCGCATTTGAGTGTATTCTCTCCCCACTGTATAAATAGGATGCAGGTTAACTCCGCTCAGGATTATCTGACCGCCCAGAAACGTCGTATCGTGTCTGCGAACTTTGCCGCAAATCCCCCGGCACGTCAGCGCAAGTACAACTACGTCTATCTCTCGGTTCTCGCCAACAAGGCGACGCAGTACAATAAGGTTCCGTATCCCCAGCCCATCGGCCTCGCGGCAGGGTCGGTTCCGGGTGGCGTGTACCAGTCGACCGGAGCTATCAACACACCGATGGGACAGGGTACTCGCCCGACGGTGAGCGACTGTGTCAATTGTCCCACCGTAGCCGTCAATAACGCTCCTCCTGGATCTTTGGTCTAAACAATCAATGTGCGTAAATACAAATGCCTGGTGGCTTAATGCAACTGACCCAGGTGGGGGCGCAGAACCAACTGATCAATGGGAATCCATCGATGACCCATTTCAGAGCTGTGTATCGTCGTCATACGAATTTTGCCATGGAGGCGATTCGTATGTCATTTTCCTCCTCAAATCTCGATTTGAATGCAACGCAGACACGGACGCTCAGCTGCCGCATCGATCGGTATGCCCAGCTCCTGCATGACACCTATCTCGTCATCACCCTCCCCGATATCTGGTCTCCGATGGTGTCGATTGCGGGCACACTGCCGCCCGCGGGGTATGATGCTCGCTGCACGGCCATCGGCTACGAGTTTCAGTGGATCAAGAACATCGGCTACAACATGATCGATCACATTGACCTTGTTGCCAACAATGTCGTGATCCAGTCGCTCACGGGAGAGTGGCTCAAGCTGTATTCGTACATGACACACGACGCCGCCAAGCGGGCCGTTGTTGATCAGATGGTGGGCAATGTGCCGGCGATGTATGATCCAGCGAATACGTACGATCGCGTTAATCAGTATCCTCACGCTGTAGCACCGAGTTCGCTTCCCGGTAGCATGCCGTTCACAACGACACCGGAGCCCTCGATTCGTTCCCGCCAGCTTGTGGTTCCGCTGCATTTCTGGTTCTCGGAGAATCCCGGACTGGCCCTGCCTCTGGTGTCGATGCAGAACTCGGAAACCTACATCAATGTCGTCCTTCGACCTCTCAACCAGCTGTACACCATCATCGACGTGAAACCGAATTCGACCTCAGTGGCGATCAGCTCCATCACGACCTCGGGAACGTATGCAACCTTCACAACTGCCGCTGTACACACCTTCACTGCGGGAAGCACCGTGAGTATTTCGAGATTGACGGGAGGCGCGCTTCTACTCAACGGATCGTACACGATTCTCGCTACACCGGCTGTGACGTCCAACACCTTTTCGGTGACGTCTACGGTGTCGGCGACGGGGACGTTTGCGGGTACGGCAGTATCCGGAGTGAACCCCACCTACGGCCAGCGCATTCAGCCCACAGGATCGTACCCGATCGGACTGTTTTTGAGCCCGCCCACGGTAGCCGGCGCGCCGAGCAATCCGGCACTCACGAACTTCTACGCGGATCCGTACCTGGAAGGCAACTTCATCTACTTGACCGATATGGAGATGAATCAACTTGCGAGTGCTGATCAGACGTTTTTGGTCAAGCAGATTCGCCGCGTCGTCAAGGAAGGACAGTTTGGTGCGAACTCCGATCTGGAGATTCCGATGTTCAATATGGTCACGCGCGTTGTCTTCACTGCCCAGCGATCGGACAGCATTCTGACGAACGAGTGGGATAACTACACGAACTGGAACGATCCGGCGCGGGCTCCGTTTTCCGGAATCACAACGGCGGTTGGAGATATCCTCTACTCATCGGGACAGAATCAGCTAACGTCGATATATCCTCGTGATGCGGTTGTGAATGGACAGTTGCTCTTCGATGGCAACGAGCGGTTCAAGCAGAAGCCGGCCTCGTACTTCTCGCTTCTGCAGCAGTACAAGCACACCACGGGAGCACAGCCGTCCACGCTGCCCGGCGTGTACATGTACTCGTTCGCCCTCAACAACGATCAGTACCAGCCGAGCGGTGCAGCGAACGGATCGATGTACAACAAGGTTCTCCTACGTGTCACCCTGCAGCAGCCGCTGCCCAACGCAGTCGGTTCAGCTGCACAGACGGCCGTCTGTATTCTCAAGTCGACCGCCTTCAGCCAGAATCCCGTGGTCATTCCGCCAGCTGATCTCCTTCCTCAGGCGAATGGACAGTATCTCTACACGCCCGATCAGGTGTTAACGGTGATTCAGACAGTGCAGAACAACAATATCATCTTCACCTACACCTACAACGTCAATGTCTACGTCGAGTCGATTAACTACCTGCGCATCGTGAGCGGACTTGCAAATCTCGTGTTTGCTTCTTAACAATGGGGGATATCACGCTCACAAAGGCGGAGTAC
>Ga0136641_1001128_pt1 | contig 11176 bp, 11 predicted proteins | sample EliLak1302023Y_FD_115312 | JGI IMG/M metagenome (GOLD analysis project Ga0136641, IMG submission 115312) | Freshwater microbial communities from Elizabeth Lake, Yosemite National Park, California, USA - 13020-23Y | ecosystem: Environmental > Aquatic > Freshwater > Lake ...
ACGGTGATGTCAGTTGCGATGATGCTCGCTCACCTCGGTGAAGCAGATGCAGCCGCCGATGTTGAGCGCGTAGTTGCAGCGGATCTATTGACCCGCGGAGATTCAAAGAGAAGTACAGTTCAAATTGGCGACGCGCTGGCGGGAGCTATCTAAATGAAGATCAACCTCAATCCAAATTCTCATCCGGCAAGTGATAGCGATCGCGCAGCAAAGATTGCGGCAGGCGGTTTCGGCAAGTATTACACCGACAATATGGTGATTGCCGAGTGGAGTGAGACTGCAGGTTGGGGCGATGCAGAGTTGAGGGCATATGGTCCGCTCTCCCTGGATCCCGCTACATCGGTTCTTCACTACGGTCAGGAAATCTTTGAAGGTCTGAAGGCGTATAGCCAACCCGATGGGGGAGTCAGTCTCTTTCGTCCGGAAGCAAATGGAGAACGTTTTCGCCGCAGCGCAATTCGCATGGCACTTCCAGAACTTCCTATTGCAGATTTTGTTGCGACAGTCGAATCGCTCGTTCGCAATGAGCGCGCCTGGGTTCCACAAAATTTCGGTGAATCTTTGTACATCCGGCCATTTATGATCGCCACCGAGGTTGGTCTAGGCGTGCGCCCAGCCAATCGCGCTACCTACCTAGTAATAACGACTCCCGCATCGGCGTATTTCAACCCTGATAAGGCAGTAACCGTCTGGATTTCTACAGAGTTTGTCCGCGCCGCTCAAGGTGGAACTGGCGAAGCGAAGACCGGTGGCAACTATGCGGGCTCGCTCTTGGCGCAGAAGCAAGCCGCTCAAGAAGGTTGCGACCAGGTTGTCTGGCTCGATGCCATCGAACGCAAATGGATCGAAGAGATGGGTGGCATGAACCTTTACTTCGTTAAAGGCAAAGGCGCAGGCGCCACTATCTTCACTCCGAAGTTAACTGGAACTTTGCTCGCTGGTATTACGCGCGATTCCATCCTTACCGTAGCAAAAGATCTGGGTTTCAAAGTTGAAGAGGGAATGATCTCGACAGATGAATGGCGCGATGGCGTTACTTCAGGCGAGATTAGCGAAATCTTTGCCTGCGGAACCGCAGCTGTCGTCTCCCCTGTTGGCGCGGCGAAGAGCGCGCAAGGAGCATGGACGACCGGCGATGGAAACCCGGGTCCTATCACGATGCAAATCCGCGAAACCCTGCTCGGTATTCAGCACGGTACCGTCGAAGATAAGCATGGCTGGAACAAGCGAGTTTCCTAATGCCAGTATCCGATGCATTTCACATCTACGACACCACATTGCGCGATGGCGCGCAGCAAGAGGGGCTCAACCTTTCGGTGCACGACAAGCTGGCCATTGCGCGCCACTTAGATGATCTAGGCGTTGGATTCATCGAAGGTGGCTGGCCAGGAGCTAATCCAAAGGACACCGAGTTTTTCAAATTAGTACAGAGTGAGATTAAGTTTAAGAACGCCACCTTTGTAGCTTTTGGTGCTACTCGCAGACCGGGCGTGCAAGCGGCCGATGATGTTTTACTTCGTGCGTTGCAAGACTCAGGTGCCCCCGCAGTCACCTTGGTAGCGAAGAGCCACGACCGTCACGTAGAACTCGCGCTCAAGACCACGCTTGATGAGAACCTCGAGATGATTCGCAGTTCCATTAAATTTTTGCGCGCGGGGGGACAGCGCGTCTTTCTCGATGCCGAACATTTCTTCGATGGATATCGTTCCAACAAGGCCTATGCCTTAGAAGTGGTGCGTGTTGCTGCGGAGTCTGGCGCCGATGTAATTGCTCTCTGTGATACCAACGGCGGAATGCTTCCAACCGAACTCACCGATGTGGTGCACGAAGTTCTTCATGGATCTTCGGCACGTCTAGGAATTCACTGCCACAACGACACTGGTTGTGCCATCGCGAACTCATTGGCTGCAATTGAAGCTGGCGTCACGCATGTTCAAGGAACGCTTAATGGATATGGCGAACGAACTGGTAATGCCGACCTCGTTAGCATCATCGCCAACTTAGAGTTGAAGTTGAAGAAGCCAGTACTTCCAGAAGGTGCGCTTCGCGAATCATTTAGAATTGCCCATGCTGTCGCAGAAGTAACCAATGTGGCACCAAGTGCCCGCCAGCCCTACGTCGGCGTATCTGCCTTCGCTCATAAAGCCGGGCTCCACGCCAGTGCGATCAAGGTAGATCCCATGATGTATCAGCATGAAGACCCTTCCAGCGTCGGAAACGATATGAGAATGTTGGTCTCCGAAATGGCTGGGCGCGCCACCATCGAACTCAAATCACAGGAGCTGGGAATCGATCTGGGTGGTAACAAGGAAGTTGTTGCTCGCGTCGTTGAGCGCGTCAAAGAGATGGAGTCGCGCGGCTTCACCTTTGAAGCAGCAGATGCATCTTTCGAACTACTACTTCGTGAAGAGATTGCGGGATAGCGCGCCAACTTCTTTACCATTGAAGATTGGCAGACAACGGTTGATGGCGATGCAGGTGGGGGAGTCACCTCAAAGGCATCGGTCACTTTAACCGCGCACGGAGAAACGATCGTTACAAACGGATCTGGAAATGGTCCGGTCAACGCGATTGATACTGCCATCCGTTCTGGGTTGCAGAAGTTCTACCCAGAGCTAGAACGCCTCGAACTTACTGACTACAAGGTTCGTATCCTGGAAGGTCGTCTCGGCACCGGTGCCGTAACTCGCGTTCTAGTTGAGACCAGCGACGGCGAAGGTTCATGGACGACCGTCGGAGTTCATGAGAACGTGATTGCCGCTTCTGCGATGGCGCTAGAAGATGCTGTTACATATGGATTACTCCGCCAGGGGCGCAAACCCGAGTAACCTGTAAGGCATGAGTTCTGAGCTAATTGCCCAATACGAAGAACATCTTGTTCTCGTACGCAATCTCGCCGAGAACTCAATAAAAGGGTATGTCAGCGATCTGGAATCCTTTCTCAAGCACCTGGAGAAATTACATATCGAAGAGTTTTCACAATTAGAACTCACTCACATCCGTTCCTGGCTAGCAGAATTGCAGGGTGCTGGAGTTGCACGTTCCACCATGGCGCGTCGTATTGTTTCGATAAGAGCATTCACCTATTGGGGAGCAAGCCAAGGTTGGATCAAGAGTGACCTCGGAGCGGAGCTCGCGATTCCTAAACCACATCGCACCCTGCCGGAAGTTCTAGATATTGCAGATACCGAAATTGTTTTAGCCAGCGCCCAGACCCGGGCCGATGAAGACCCCAACCCACTTACGATTCGCGATTTAGCGCTCATCGAAGTTCTCTATGCCACCGGTGTGCGCGTCTCTGAAATTTGTGGCCTGGATATTCGCTCCATCGATGAATCGCGAAATACTTTGCAAGTGCTGGGCAAGGGAGGCAAGGAACGCGTGGTGCCCATGGGAATTCCAGCAGTTAAGGCGTTGCGTCATTATTTGGAAGTTGCTCGGCCCACGCTGGCAAATGAGAAGTCAGGCAACGCGGTTTTTCTGGGATCGCGCGGGAATCGAATTGATCAGCGAACGGTCCGCGAGGTCGTGTATCAGGCGATGGCCGCGGTCGGATCAAAGATGGGTCCCCATGGACTGCGCCATACCGCCGCAACTCACCTGCTAGAAGGAGGGGCCGATCTACGCACGGTGCAGGAGATATTGGGCCATTCCTCGCTCGCCACCACCCAGATTTATACCCATGTCTCGCCCGATCGGCTGCAAAAAGCCTTCGATACCGCTCATCCCAGAGCTTGATTTTAACTTAACCAGCCCGCCCCCTTAGAATTGCCCCAGCAGATCGCAAGATCTGACTTCACGCATCAATCCCGTTTATTCGGGAAACCATTTCGGTCTCATTTCAAAAGAGTGAGTCGGTGCCTTGATGCTAGGGAATCGGCATATCGCCGCTTCGACAACCGAGCGTATGCGCTACTGCATGCGATAAAGGAGAGTGCCGCCATGGCGGTTGTAACAATGCGAGAACTCCTCGACAGCGGAGTCCATTTCGGACACCAGACTCGTCGTTGGAATCCAAAGATGAAGCGTTTTATCTTCGCTGAACGTAACGGTATCTACATCATCGATATCCAACAGTCACTTGGCTTGATCGATTCAGCCTATGACTTCATTAAAGACACCGTCGCAAAGGGTGGACATATCCTCTTTGTTGGCACCAAGAAGCAGGCACATCAGCCAATCATCGAGCAATCTGCTCGTGTTGGAATGCCTTATGTCACAGAGCGTTGGTTGGGTGGAATGTTGACCAACTTCCCAACTGTTTACAAGCGTATCCAGCGCCTCAAAGAGCTCGAGCAACTCGAGCAGAAGAACGATCAAGTTTTAACAAAGAAGGAGCTCTTGGTACTTCGTCGCGAGCGCGAGAAGCTCACCAAGAACCTTGAAGGTATCCGTAACATGACCAAGTTGCCTAGCGCGATCTGGGTTGTTGATACTAAGAAGGAGCACCTCGCTGTTGCCGAAGCTCGCAAACTGGGAATCCCAGTCGTTGCGATCTTGGATACCAACTGCGATCCAGATGAAGTTGATTACAAGATTCCTGGAAACGACGATGCAATTCGTTCCATCGGACTTTTGACTCGCGTTATCGCCGATGCTGCTATCGCTGGACTTGCTGCTCGCTCTGCTGCTGCAGCTGCTGTTGCCGATAAGGTCGCCGCCGCCGATGAGAAGTTTGCAGAAGTTGAGACAGCTCTCGCTGGAGAGGCTGCGCCTGTTGTTGAAGCCGCAGTAGTTGAAGCAGTTGCTGTTGAAGCAGTAGTTGAAGCACCAGTTGTTGAAGCAGTAGTGACAGAAGAAGTAAAGGGAGAATAATTCGTGGCTTCATATACCGCGCAAGATGTAAAACGCCTCCGCGAGGCAACTGCAGCCGGCATGCTCGATTGCAAGAAGGCACTTGATGAGGCCGATGGTGATTACGAGAAGGCCGTTGAACTCATCCGTGTTAAGGGACTCAAGGGAGTCACTAAGCGCGAAGGGCGCCTGACTTCAAATGGAGTCGTGCTCGCAAAGGCAGAGGGCAACCTCGGAGTAATGCTTGAACTTAACTGCGAGACTGACTTCGTTGCTAAGGGTGAGCGTTTTATTGAGTTGGCCGATGAACTTTTAGCCCACCTCTTCACCTCTAAAATCGGCGAGCTTGATGCCTTCTTGGCTTCCAGCCTTCCAACTGGTGCGACCGTTAAGGCCCGTATCGACGAAGGCAACGCAACTCTCGGTGAAAATATTGAGCTGCGCAAGGTAGCGGTTCTTGAAGGTTCACCAGTTGCTCTTTATCTCCACCGCACCAACCCAGATCTTCCTCCTCAGCTCGGCGTGCTCGTGCAACTTGCAACCGATGCTCTTGAGGCTGGTAAGGATGTTGCGCAGCACATCGCAGCTTTTGCACCGCAATACCTTAATCGCGAGTCGGTTCCTGCTGAGGCGATCGAGACTGAGCGTCGCATCGCTGAAGAGACCGCCCGCAATGAAGGTAAGCCTGAAGCCTCGATTGAAAAGATCGTTGCTGGACGCGTGACTGGCTTTGTGAAGGAAGTTAGCCTTCTAGAGCAAGCTTTTGCGAAGGATGCCAAGAAGACGGTGCAACAGGTTCTCGATGAGGCAAAGACTGCCGTGTCGGCCTTTCATCGTTTCCGAGTTGGACAGTAATCTTAAGGACAGAAGCTTTATCCGCTTAAAGTGAGGAGCACGCTCTGATGACCAGTTCAGGTACGAACCGAGTTGGTTATAAGAGAGTGCTCCTTAAACTTTCTGGTGAAGTATTTGGTGGTGTAAAAGGTATCGGGGTCGACCCTGATGTCGTCCACGATATTGCGGGACAGATCGCTGAAGTAGTCCACGGCGGAACTCAGATTGCAATTGTTGTCGGTGGCGGAAACTACTTCCGTGGCGCAGAGTTGCAGCAGCGCGGAATGGATCGTGCTCGCGCCGACTATATGGGAATGCTGGGAACAGTTATGAACTGCCTGGCCTTGCAAGATTTTCTAGAAAAAGAGGGTATTGAAACCCGAGTACAAACCGCCATCACGATGGGGCAGGTAGCCGAGCCGTATATTCCGCGCCGTGCCATCCGCCATCTGGAAAAGGGTCGCGTCGTCATCTTTGGCGCTGGAGCTGGAATGCCTTTCTTTACTACCGATACCGTCGCCGCTCAACGTGCGCTGGAAATTGGTTCTGAAGCCTTATTGCTCGCCAAGAGTGGTGTAGATGGCGTGTACACGGCAGATCCCAAGAAGGACGCAAGTGCGACTAAGTACGAGGCCATTAGCTTCGATGAGGTCATCGCAAAATCGTTGGCGGTAGCCGACGCGGCAGCATTTAGCCTCTGCCGCGAAAATAAGTTGCCGATCATCGTCTTTGACCTTAAAAATAAGGGAAATATCGCTCGCGCGGTGCGGGGCGAAGCAATTGGTACCCTAGTCTCCTAAGAGACCCTTCCCCTCGTTACCTTCGAGCGGATTCCCAGGTCGCCTTACTTAAAAGGAGCGAGATGTCTGATTTAGCAACCACCTTGGCCGATGCCGGTGCCAAGATGAGCAAAGCGGTCGAGGTAGCCAAAGAGGACTTCGGCGCTATTCGGACCGGACGCGCTCACCCGGCGATGTTTCAAAAGATCATGGTCGATTACTACGGGACCTATACCGCGCTCGGTCAGTTAGCGACGATCCAAGTTCCAGAAGCTCGTATGGCGATCATCTCTCCCTTCGACAAAGCAGCTTTTACATCTATCGAAAAGGCGATTCGTGAATCCGACCTGGGTGTCAATCCGGCAAGCGATGGAGCGGTGATTCGCGTCAGCTTCCCACAACTCACCGAAGAGCGCCGTAAAGATTTTATTAAAGTGGCTCGCACCAAGGCCGAGGAATCACGGGTTTCGATCCGCAATATCCGCCGCGCAGCGAAAGAGACGATGGAGAAATTAGAGAAAGATGGCGATATCGGCAAAGACGATCTCTCCCGTTCGGAGAAAGAGTTAGAGAAGGTAACGACTGATCATGTCTCCAAGATCGATGACCTCTTAAAGCATAAGGAGACCGAACTCCTCGAGGTGTAAAGCACCTGACGGGTCTACCGTAATATGGACGATATCCACTCCTTCAATGCAGCGATTAATAAGCGCGCTGGGCGGAAGTTACTTCCATCAATAGGAGTCTCGTTTGCAATCCTCGGTATTGTCTTTGGCGCGCTCAAACTTAATCCTCTGATCTTTGCTGGTTTTGTATGGATCGTTATGTTGCTCGCTATTCGCGAAATTGTGCGGGCATACAAAGGCGGCGATATTGATCTGCCGGGTCTACCGCTTTATCTTGCCGCCACCGGAATTCTGGCCGCGGCATGGTATGGAAAGGTCGAGGGGCTTTCGATCTCCTTGGCGGTTGCCATTCCTAATGTGATGGTTTACCTGCTCTTGGCTTCACCAAAAGATTTTGTTAAGCGTTCGACCGCTGCGGTCTTTGCAATCTTCTATATTCCATTTTTGGCGGGCTTCGTTCTTCTCTTAGCTCACTTGAGCAGCCCTATCGCAAAGATTTTCACCTTGGTGGTCTTGGTGAGTTTCAACGATACCTTTGCCTACTTCTCCGGGGTGCTCTTCGGGAAGCATCCGATGGCACCGCACATCAGTCCTAAGAAAACCTGGGAAGGCCTTGCTGGTGCCATAGTGGCCACCACCTTTGCCACTGCCTCGGTCTTCTACTTTGTCCTTGATGACTATTTCTGGCTCGGTGCACTGGTTGGTGTTTTAGGAGTAATTACTGCGACCTGTGGCGATTTAATTGAATCCGCGGTCAAGCGCGATCTGCGCATAAAAGATATGGGAACTATTTTGCCCGGCCATGGCGGCATCTTGGATCGAGTTGACTCACTGCTATTTACTGCACCATCGGTCTGGCTCATCTTCGAGCTCATTCAACACTTCAACTTATAAGGCGGCGATCATGAGCACCGATGATTCACTCAAGCTAGTTTTTGATGAACCCAAACAGCGCGTGAAGCCGCCCCAGCACTTTGCCGATTTAGATCCAGCAGGTCGCAAGGCTCTCGCGGTAGAGCTAGGTATTCCAGCATTTCGCGCCAATCAAGTAGCGACTCACTTCTTTACGCATCACAACGATGACACCGAGTCGTGGAGCGACATTCCTAAAGAGATGCGCACCTTGATGGCCGAGAAGTTCACGCCAAAATTAATTTCTTTGGTGCGCTCCATTGAGTGTGATGGTGGCACAACGCGTAAAGATCTGTGGCGTTTGCACGATGGGGTTCTGGTCGAGAGCGTCCTCATGCGCTACACCGATCGCACCACCGTGTGTATCTCCTCCCAAGCTGGATGTGGAATGAACTGTCCTTTCTGCGCTACCGGTCAAGCGGGATTAACTCGAAACTTAACTGCGGGAGAGATCACCGCACAAGTAGTTGCCGCGGCGCGAGTCTGTGCAGCGGGAGAATTACCTGGTGGGCCAACGCGTCTCTCCAATGTGGTCTTTATGGGAATGGGAGAGCCACTGGCCAATTACAACGCCGTGATTCGCTCTGTTCGAAATATCACCGCACCACAACCTGATGGACTGGGGATCGGAGCGCGCTCTGTAACTGTTTCAACAGTCGGTGTTGTGAATGGAATCGAAAAGTTGATGAAGGAAGATATTCCAGTAACTCTCGCGGTCTCCCTGCATACCCCCGATGATGAACTGCGTGACACCCTGGTTCCCATCAATTCACGCTGGAAGGTTAAAGAAGTTTTGGCCGCCGCCGACGCTTATGCAGATAAAACTGGTCGACGTTATTCCATCGAGTACGCAATGATTCGAGATATTAACGATCAGGCTTGGCGTTCAGACTTGTTAGGGCGTTTACTCAGGAACCGCAATGCCCATGTCAACCTCATTCCACTCAACCCAACCCCAGGCTCAAAGTGGACCGCATCTCGCCCAGCGGATGAAGCGACCTTCGTCTCAATCTTGGAAAGTTATGGGGTTCCAGTAACCGTGCGCGATACCAGAGGCCGAGAGATCGATGGAGCGTGCGGGCAACTCGCTGCCTCCGAACTCAATATTTCCTCAGCAGAGTAAGGGAAGATAACAGCATGCGCGAGATCGTCATCCTGGGATCCACTGGGTCTATTGGCGTTCAAGCTCTCGAAGTTATTGCGGCCAACCCCGATAAATTCAAGGTGATCGCCCTTTGCGCTGGCGGATCTAATATTCCAACTCTCATTGCGCAAGCCCAAAAATTCCACGTTGGAATCATCGGCGTTAGCTCGCACGGAGATTCCGCTCGCTCGCTTGCCGCTGGAATCACAGTAATTGATGGCGCGAACGCTGCAAGCGAAATTGCCGCGATCACCTGCGACATCGTCCTCAATGGGATTACTGGTTCTATCGGACTTGGACCAACACTTGCCGCGTTAGCTGCTGGCAATAAAGTTGCGTTAGCGAATAAAGAGTCACTCGTAGCGGGCGGTGAACTTGTTGCAGCATTTGGTCTAGAGCGAATAACTCCAGTCGATTCGGAACATAGCGCTCTATATCAATGTTTCATGGCTGGAAGTAAGAGCGAAGTGAAGCGCGCGATTTTGACTGCCAGCGGGGGAGCGTTCCGCGATCGAAGAGATCTATCAAGCGTGACTCTTGCCGAAGCGCTGACTCATCCCACCTGGTCGATGGGACCGGTGGTAACCATCAACTCGGCCACTCTGGTCAATAAGGGATTAGAAATCATTGAAGCGCACTATCTCTTCGACCTTCCCTACGAGAAGATTGAGGCGGTTATTCATCCGCAATCAGTGGTGCATTCGATGGTGGAATTTATAGATGGAGCAACGATCGCCCAACTCAGTCCGCCCAATATGAAAGGCCCTATCGCTTACGCGCTGGGAGCTCCGCATCGAACTGCACATGCCACGGCGGCGGTTGATTGGAGCAAAGAACAATCTTGGAATTTCACTCCGGTAGATAATGCCCGCTTTCCCGCCATTAATTTGGCACGGCACTGCGGTGCTCGCGGAGGAGGATTGCCGGCGGTTTTTAATGCCGCCAACGAGGTCGCGGTTGCCGCCTTTATGAACGGTGATCTGGAATTCTCTGCAATTGTAGAGATCGTTGCAGCCACTACAACGAAATTGGATTCAATCGCGAACTCTGCAATGCGAGATTTATCCGATGTCAGCGCTATCGAGAATGATGCACGTACCGTCGCCCTAGCCCTAGTTGTGGAGAAGAAATAATGTTGCAAGCTCTTGGAGTATTGGCCTTCGTTGTTGCGCTACTCATGTCGGTGATGATTCACGAATTTGGTCACTTCTTCTTTGCCAAGAAGTTTGGCATGAAGGTGACCGAGTTCTTTCTGGGCTTTGGTTACAAGATCTGGTCCTTTACACGCGGAGAAACCGAGTTCGGCGTTAAAGCGATTCCCGCTGGTGGTTATTGCCGAATCGTTGGAATGTCGACCCATGAAGAGCTGAGCGAAGCGGATGCTCCACGCGCCTTCATAAAATCCTCTACGCCACGTCGATTAATAGTTCTGGGAGCTGGCTCCGTAAACCACTTTATAATCGGATTCTCCCTGATCTTTGTTATCTTTTTTGGGATCGGCGTCTCCACCACATTGCCAATTATCAATCAAGTTTTGCCCTGCATAAATACCAGCACGACCTCTAATGTTTGTGCAAAGACCGCTCCCGCCTCGCCCGCCTCCATTGCTGGGCTCAAAGCCGGGGATCGCATCATCTCGGTCAATGGCAAGAAAGTTACCAACTGGAGCAAGGATGTTCTGGTCATTCGCAGTTCTGCAAGTAAGCCACTGACCCTGGAAGTCGAAAGAGCCGGAAAGATGTTAGCCATCATCGCGACGCCAGCCTCGGTGACTTTTAACGGCAAGGAATTTGGCATGCTCGGCATCGTCAGCAAAATAGGTCTGGTGCGTGAAGGTGTCGGAACCTCGCTGCACGATACCTGGAGCTTGGGCTCTAACTTCTTCTCCACAAGTATCAAATCGCTGGTGACCTTGCCCGGCAAGGTACCCGCACTCTTTCGACAGACCTTCTTAGGCGCAAAGCGCGATGCAAATGGTCTGGTCGGTGTTGTCGGCGTCGCTCAAGCATCAGCAGCAACCGCGAGTGATCAAGCGCTCAGCTTCGGGGACAAGTTAGAGACTTTCCTTCTCATTATCGCCAGCCTCA
>Ga0136641_1001129_pt1 | contig 11172 bp, 8 predicted proteins | sample EliLak1302023Y_FD_115312 | JGI IMG/M metagenome (GOLD analysis project Ga0136641, IMG submission 115312) | Freshwater microbial communities from Elizabeth Lake, Yosemite National Park, California, USA - 13020-23Y | ecosystem: Environmental > Aquatic > Freshwater > Lake ...
GCCTCGGGCGTGCATGGGCTGACGCCCTTGGGTTCGACCGGCGAATTCGCCTATCTCAACGCGCAGCAGCGGCGTGAGATCGTGCGCATTGTGGTGGAGCAAACCCGCGGCCGGGTGCCCGTCATCGCCGGTGTTGCCGCCACCACCACTGCCGATGCCGTGGCCCAGGCGCGCGATTACGCGGGGCTGGGGGTGGATGGCATCCTGGCGCTGATGGAAGCCTATTTCCCCATCGCCGAGGCTGGCGTCGTCGCCTATTTCACCGCCATTGCCGATGCCACCGACCTGCCCGTGGTGCTCTACACCAACCCGAATTTCCAGCGCAGCGACCTCTCGCTGGGCGCGATCGAAAAGCTCAGCCACCATCCGCGCATCACCGCCATCAAGGATGCCTCGACCAATACCGGCCGGCTGCTCTCCATCCTGAACCGGGTGGAAGGGCGGATGGATGTGTTTTCGGCCTCGGCGCATATCCCGGCTGCGGTGATGCTGATCGGCGGCGTGGGCTGGATGGCGGGGCCGGCCTGCGTCATCCCCCGGCAATCGGTGCGGCTCTATGAGCTGTGTCGGGCGGGTGATTGGGCGGCGGCGTTGCCGCTGCAGCGCCAACTCTGGCGGATCAATGAGCTTTTCGCGCAATACGCGCTGGCCGCCTGCATCAAGGGCGCCCTGCAATGGCAGGGTTTTGCGGTGGGCGACCCGCTGCCCCCACAGGCGCCGCTTTCGGCCGAGGGGCGCACAGTGGTGGCCGAGGCCCTGGCCGCGCTTGGCGAGCCCCAGGCCCATGGGCGTGGATGATGATGACGAGGAGGAAGGTGCCGCCATCCCGGCGGGCACGCCCTTCTACATGACACCGGCGGGCTATGCCGCCATCCAGGAGGAATTGCGCGCGCTTTGGTATGATGAGCGCACCAAGGTGGTGGAGATCGTCTCCTGGGCGGCAGCACTCGGCGACCGCTCGGAAAACGCCGATTACCAATATGGCAAGCGGCGGCTGCGCGAGATCGACCGCCGGGTGCGTTTTCTCCGCAAGCGGGTGGACAATGCGCAGGTGGTGGACCCTGCGGCGCAGACCAAGCGGGACCGTATTTTTTTCGGTGCCACCGTCACCTATGCGCGCAGTGATGACAGCGAAGTGACCGTGACGATCATGGGCTCCGAGGAGGCCGATGCCGACCACGGAAAGATCTCCTGGCTGGCCCCCATCGCCCGCGCGTTGCTGGGCAAGGGCGTGGGCGATATGGCCCGCGTGCAGCTCCCCACCGGGCCGGAGGAGCTGGAAATTCTGGCGATCCACTACCCGTGAGCTCGAAGGCGCGCGCCGTATTGGCGCTCGGGCTGGCCCAGACCATGGCCTGGGGCGGCAGCTATTACATCCCGGCCATCCTGGCCGCGCCGATGGCGCAGGAATTGGGGCTGGCCACGCCCACCGTCTTTGCGGTGTTCTCTGCCGCCTTGCTGCTCTCGGCCCTTATCGGCCCGGCCGCCGGCCGCGCCATTGACCGCCATGGCGGGCATTGGGTGCTGATGGCCTCGAATCTGATCATGAGCGCCGGGCTTTTCGCCCTGGGGCTGGCGCAGGGTTTCGTCGGGCTGTGCCTGGCCTGGGCGCTGCTGGGGCTGGGCATGGGCATGGGGCTTTATGAGGCCGGCTTCGCCACGCTGGCCAAACTGTTCGGCGCGGGGGCGCGTGGGCCGATCAGCGGCATCACCCTCTTTGCCGGCTTCGCCAGCACCGTGGCCTGGCCGTTTTCCACCTGGCTGGAGGCGCATTATGGCTGGCGCGGCGCCTGCATGGTCTGGGCCGCCATCATGCCATTGCTGGGGCTGCCGCTGAATGGCTGGCTGCTGCCGCGCCGGGCCGAGGCATCGGTGGCCGCCGCGGTGGCCGCCTCCCCCGCCGGCCGGCCGCCCGGGATGCTGGCGCTGGCGCTGCTGGCCTATATCTTCGCCGTGGCCGGCTTCACCTCGGCGGCGATGGCGGCGCATTTGCCGGGCATGCTCACCCTGGCCGGGGCCAGTGCCGCTACGGTGGTGCTGGCCGGCGCGCTGCTCGGGCCGGCGCAGGTGGGTGCCAGGCTTCTGGAAATTGGCGTGCTGCGGCGCTGGAGCCCCCTGATCTCCGCCACCTTGGCGAATGCAACGCATCCGCTGGGGGTATTGCTGCTGATGATCTGGGGGGCGCCGGCGGCCATTGCCTTCGTGCTGCTGCATGGCGGCGGCAATGGGATACTCACAATCGCCCGCGGCACATTGCCCTTGGCGCTGTTCGGCCCCGCTGGCTATGGCGGGCGCACCGGATGGCTGGCGGTGCCGGCGCGCTTTGCCGCGGCCGCCGCCCCCGTGCTGTTCGGCCTGCTGCTGGAGCGGTTTGGCGTGGGCGCCATGTGGTTCACCGCCGGCCTCTCTTTGGTGGCGATGGCAGTTCTCGCCATCCTGGCGCGGATCACGCGTGAGGCAACTCCATGACCACAGCCGCCCCCCCACCCGGCGGCTGAGCGCCGCTATTGGGCCTGAAGCATCCGCAGCAGCGCCGCGTTGAAGGCATCGGGCGCCTCATACATCACCCAATGCCCGGCGTCGGGGATGATCTCCGAGATCAGTTCCGGCCGGGCCTCATGCAGCATGGCCAGGCGCTCGGGGATATGCGGCCAGGCCACCTGGTCGAACTCGCCCCAGATCGCCCGCATGGGCGCTGCCACATGGGGCAATTGGTCTTTCAGTGATGAGCCGGAGGCGAAACCGCGGCTGCGCAGCCGGGCATTCACCGTGTTCCATTCTTGAATCCGTACCGCCTCGTCATCGATATTGGCCGGGTGCTTCAGCATCAGGGCATTGAGATTAAGGCGATGGGTGGCCATCCGCTCCTCGCCCTGCTTGTCGCGGATTTTCAGCAATTCCACCGGCTGGCGCTGAAAGCCCAGCGAGGCGGCGCCGATGATCGTGTGGCTGCGCACATGTGCGCCCTCAATGGCCGCGAGATGCGTGCCGATATTGGAGCCGAAGGAAAAGCCGGCCAGGTCATAGAGCCGCTCCGGGCCCAGCAACTCCGCCAGGCTGGCGGCGAGGGCGGCGGCCACGCTCTGCGGTTCGGCCGGGCCGGGGGCCATGGCGCTCTCGCCCAGGCCCGGCATATCCGCCGCCAGCACGGTGTAGCTTTCGGCCAGGAAGCGGATATTGCGCACCCAATGCCGCCAGGAGCCGGTGCCACCATGCAGCAGCACCAGCACCGGGCCGGAACCCCAACGATACCAGACGAGTTCGCCTTCACCTCCCAAGGGGGCGAGGCTGGTGGTCAGGCGTTGGGCTTGGGCGTGCAGGGTCTCAAAAAGCATCACGGGTCCTTGGTGTTGCGGGCGCGGCGCGCCTCGCTGCGGGCGATCCAGGTGGTGGCGGTGAAAATGATCAGCGCGCCGAGAAGGGTGGTTTGGCTCGGCACTTCGGAAAAGACCAGCAAGCCCCAGCCGGCCGCCCAGATCAGGTCGAGGAATTTGAGCGGCTGCGCTGCCGAGATATCGGCCAGCGAAAACGAGCGGGTCATGCAAAAATGCCCCAGGCTGCCCATCAGCCCGCAGACCAGCACCATCCCCCATTGCGCCGCATCCGGCCAAACCCAGCCGGGCAGCGCGAGCGGCAGGCTGAAGATCGAGACGGTGATGGATTGCCAGACCACGATCACCTGCGGGCTGTCGCGCTTGGTCAGTGCCTTGGTGATGAGGAAAGAGGCGGCGAAGAGCGGCGCCGAGCCCAGCATGATGAAATTATAGATGCCACCCTCGCCCGACATGCGCGGCGCCACCACCACGATCACCCCGGCAAAGCCGATGGCCGCCGCCACCCAGCGCTGCCACACCGCCTTTTCCTTGAGGAACACCACCGCACCCAGCATGATGAAGATCGGCGTGGTGAAGCTCAACGCGGTGAGATCGGCCATCGGGATATGCGGCAGTGAGGTGAACCACAGGCTCAACCCCGCCGTATGCACCAGCCCGCGCCAGGCCTGGCCCGCCATGCCATGCGGCCGATAGGCGACGATGCCATCGCGCATGATCAGCGGCAGCATCACCACCAGCCCCATGAAATAACGCAAAAACTGCGCCTGGTAGACATCCATGCTGTGGGTGAGCACCCGCATCACCGCATTCATCGAGGTCAGGATCAGCCCGGCAAGGATGGCATAGGCCAGCCCTTGGGCCGCGCGCGGCAATCGGGCGAGCGGATTCATATTGGCCAAGCTGCGCCCGCCCGCGCCCTTGCGGAAGCCCCGTTCGGCACTAGGGTTAGGAAAATCCAACGGAGATCCCCCATGCCCGATACCAATATGCCCAACCTGAAATTCGGCATCGGCCAGTCAGTCCCCCGCCAGGAGGACCCGGTCCTGCTGAAGGGCCAGGGCCGTTACACCGATGACCTTGCCCGCCCCGGCCAAGTCTACGCCGTGATGGTCCGCAGCGCCTATGCGCATGGGCTGATCAAGGGCATCGACACCGCTGCCGCCCGCGCCATGCCCGGCGTGCTGGGCGTCTACACCGCGGCCGATCTGGCAGACTACGGCACCATGGGCTGCGCGCTGCCCTTGAAGAGCAAGGATGGCTCGCCCCTGCGCAACACCGCCCGCCCGCCGCTGGCGGCCGACCGCGTGCGCTTCGTGGGTGACCCGGTGGCCTTCGTGGTGGCCGACAGCCGCATGGCGGCGCGCGACGCGGCGGAGATGGTGGAACTCGACATCGAAACCCTCGATGCGGTGACGGAGGCGAGTGCCGCTGGTGCCGCACCGGCGCTGTATGACGACATCCCCGATAATTGCGTCCTCGATTTCCATTTCGGTGATAGCGCCAAGGTGGCGGACGCCTTTGCCTCGGCCGCGCATGTCACCCGCCTCGATATCCGCAATTCTCGCATCGTGGTCTGCGCCATGGAGCCGCGCGCCGCGATCGGCGAATGGGAGGATGGGCGCTGGACGCTGCATGTCGGCAGCCAAGGTGTGTTTGGCCTGCGGGCGCAAATGGCCGGCATCATGGGCGTGAAGGCGGCGGAATTCCGCGTGCTGACCGGCAATGTCGGCGGCAGCTTCGGCATGAAGGCCAGCGCCTATCCGGAATATGCCTGCCTGCTGCATGCCGCCCGCGCCCTGGGCCGCCCGGTGAAATGGACCGATGACCGCTCGGGCAGCTTCCTCTCCGACCAGCATGGCCGCGACCATGAAACCACTGCCGAGTTGGCGCTGGATGCGGAGGGCAAATTCCTCGCCGTGCGGCTGACCAGCTTCGCCAATATGGGCGCCTATCTGGCCACCGTGGCGCCGCTGATGGGCACTGGCAATTTCGTCAAGAACGTGCAGAGCAACTACGCGACGCCACTGATCGAGGTGAACACGCGCTGCATGCTCACCAACACCACGCCGGTCTCGGCCTATCGTGGTGCTGGCCGGCCGGAGGGCAATTACTATTTCGAGCGGCTGATCGAGACGGCGGCCAAGGAAATGGGCCGCGACGCGCTGGCGCTGCGCCGGCTGAACCACATCCCGAGCAGCGCCATGCCCTATAAGGCAGCCTCGGGCAGCGTTTATGATGGCGGCGAGTTCTCGGCGCTGCTCGACCAGGCCGTGGTGGCGGGCGATCTCGCCGGCTTCCCAGCCCGTCGGGCCGAGGCCGCGGCGCGCGGAAGGCTGCGCGGCATCGGCGTGGGCAATTTCCTCGAATGCACAGCACCGCCCTCCAAGGAGCAGGGCGAATTGCGCTTCGAGAAGGACGGGCTGGTGACCATCATCACCGGCACCCTCGATTACGGCCAGGGGCATTGGAGCGCCTTCGCCCAGGTGCTGCACAGCACGCTGGGCGTGCCATTCGAGAGCGTGCGCCTGATGCAGGGCGATAGCGACCTGCTGATCGCCGGCGGCGGCACGGGCGGTTCCAAATCGCTGATGGCCTCGGGGGCGGCCATCGTCGAGGCCTCGGCGCTGGTCGTCGAAAAGGGCAAGCCGCTGGCGGCCGAGGCGCTGGAAGCTTCGGTTGTGGATATCGAATTCAGCGCCGGCCAATTCGCCATCGCCGGCACTGACCGGACGATCGGCATCATGGAACTGGCGGCGAAGCATCCGGGCAAGCTGGATGTGCGCCATGTCTTTGAGGAAGCGCCGCAGGCCTATCCCAATGGCTGCCATCTCTGCGAGGTGGAGGTGGACCCGGAAACCGGCATCGCCCAGGTCGTGGCCTATACCACGGTCAATGATTTCGGCGTGGTGGTGAACCCGCTGCTGGTCGAGGGCCAGGCCCAGGGCGGCATCGCCCAGGGCATTGGTCAGGCGCTCTATGAGCGGGTGGCCTATAGCGAAGAGGGCCAGCCCATCACCGGCAGCTATATGGATTACTGCCTACCGCGCGCCGATGACCTGCCCAATATCGGCTTTTCCAGCCGTCCGGTGCCGGCCACCACCAACCCGCTCGGCGCCAAGGGCTGCGGTGAGGCCGGCTGCGCTGGCTCGATGCCGGCGGTGATGAATGCGCTCTGCGATGCCCTGGGTGTGGCGCATATCGACATGCCGGCCACGCCCGAGGTGGTCTGGCGCGCATTGCAGGCCAAGGCGGGCTGATATTAGGCGCTTGGGGAAGGTCTTCCGCCTTCCCCAAGCCACCTTCTACCGCAACAGCACCAGCGCCAGCGTGCCGCAGAACAGCACTGCCAGGATACTGGGCAGCAATAACCGCCAGATTGCGGCGGGCCTGGTGCCATCCGCCAGCAAGCCGCAGAGCATGGCTAGGCCCGAAGCCCCCATGCCAGCCCCGGCGCCACCGCCGAAATTATGCAGCCCCGCGACCAGCCCTGGCGCCAGCCCGGCCTCCTGGCCCAGTGCGGCCTGCACCGGCATCAGCGCGGCATTGCTGCCGACATTGGTGCCGGTGATCATGCCAGAGATCACCGCCATCGGCAGAATGGCGTAAGGTGCGGCGGGGCCCAGCGCATGGGCCAAATCCTCGGCCAGCCCGGCGGCGATGCCGCTGCCCGCCAGCCATCGCCCCAGAAGGACGTAGAGCAGCATCGCAAGCGCCGGCCGGCCCGCGCGCCGCAGCGCCGCCGGTGCCTCGCCAAGCCGCCCGCGCGCCAGCATCAACCCCGCCGCCACCAGCAGCAGCACCACCGCGACATGGGTGATAGGGAAGGCCGGAAAGGCCGCAAAGGGCTTCCAGCCCGGCGGCTGTGGCCAAAGCCTGGCCGCCAGCAGGGCCACCACCAACAACAAATAGGGCGCCGCGGCCCGCAGCGCCCGGCGCAGATCATCCGGCGGGTCGGCCCGCCACAATGCCAGCACGGCCACGATGCCGGAAGCGATCACGCCGGCCACCTCGAAAGGCCCCAGCGCATTGGCCAGCAGCAGCAACCCGCCCAGCAGCGCGAGCAAGCCGAACTGGGTCAATTTCTCCCGCCCATCGGCGGCGGCACCCGCCATCGCCATGAAGCGCCAGAGCAGCGGCGCCAGCAGCAGCAGCCACAACACGGTGGGCCAGGCGGCGATGCGCGCCACCTCCTGCGGCGGCACGCCGGCAATGGCACTGCCCAGCGAGGTGCCAGGCCCCAGCCCGCCCCAGGGCACCAAGGTCAGCGCCTGTAGTGCCAGGGCTGCGGCCAGGGCGCCGCGCACGCCCATGCTGCGCAGCGCGCTCAGCGCAAAGACAGCGCCGACCGAAAAGCCGGTCACCGATTCAAGGAAAACCCCGAGCGGCAGGCTGACGGCAAAAATCCGCGCCGCGCTGATCGGCCGCGCCTCGGCCGGGCCTGGAGCGGAGACCGCGGCATGGAAAAGCAGCCCGCCCGCCACCACCGCCACAGGCTGCATGGCCAGAAAGCCGGCCAGCAGGCTCTCGCGCAGCAAAAACCCGCCCAGCCCCGCACCCTGCAACGCCAGCAGCGCCGGCAGGCTGGCCAGCAGCGCGCCGCAGCACGCCATAATCGGTGTCACCCGGCCACTGGCCAGCAGCCCGAGCAGCACCAGCAGCGGCGCAATCTCCAGCAGGATCATGCCCGCGCCTCCGCCACCGTGATGATCAAGGCACCCACAAGGATGAAACCAGCACCCAGAAAGGCCCAGGCATCGGGCACCTCGGCATGGATGAACCAGCCCAGCGCGCCGATGATAATCAGCCGCAGATATTGAAACGGCGTCACGGCACTGGCCTCACCCGCCCGCAGCGCCTCTGTCACCAGCACGATGATGGCGGGGCATATGGTGGTAAAGCCCAGCAGCCAGAGCACATCCAACACATCCAGCGGCTGCCAGGCCCGCACCGCGAAGGGCGCCACCAGCAGCACCGTCACCACCGCCAGCCAGGCCAGGATGGTGGGCGTGCTGTCGGTGCTGGTCAGCCGCCTCGTGGTGAGGGTGATGCCGCACCAGGCGAGCGCCGCGGCAATCGCAATCGCAGCCCCGGGCAGGGAGACCTCGGCCCCCGGCCGCAGCATCACCGCCACACCGGCAAAGCCCGCCAGCGTGCCGGCCCATCGTGCAAACCCCACCCGCTCACCCAGCAGCGGCTGCGCCAGCAGGGTGGTGAACATCACATTGGTGAAGGAGAGGACGGTGGCGGTGGCCAAATCAAGATAGGCGAAGGACCAGTAGTAAAGCCCCCAGGTCGCCGCCGAGCATAGGCCGCGCAGCACATGCAGGGGGGCGCGTTGGGTGGAGAAGACCGACACGCCGCGCATCGCCAGGAATGGCAGCGTCCATAATGCCTGGCCAAGGGCGCGGGCCATCACCTGGATCTCGATGGGAATGCCGCGGGCGATCATTGCGCGCACCAGCAAGGCCTCGAAGGCGAAGACGCAGGCGGCTCCGGCCATGAAGGCGGCGCCACGAAGATTGCCGGAGGGTTTCATCACGGCACTGTGCATGCGTCGCGGTCGTTTCGCCCACCCCTTGCGTGCATGGCGGGGATGCATTGCACTGACGGCGTAAAAACCGTCCCCCTGGAGCTGGCCCAATGAATCTGCGCTTTGACGATAAAATTGTGGCCGTCACCGGCGCCGGGCATGGCTTTGGCCGTGCCACGGCCGAACTGTTTCTCAGCCTGGGCGCCATAGTGCACAGCACGGATATCGCCGGCGCCGACCTGCCCGGCCATGGCCATGCGGCCGATCTGACCGCACCGGGCGAGGCGGCGCGCTGGATCGCGAGCATCCCCCGCCCGGTGGATATCCTGGTCAGCAATGCCGGCGGCGTGCGCGGCCAGGTGCATCGGCCGCTGGAGGAGGTGCCGGAGGAGGATTGGCACGCCGTCATCGCCATCAATCTGCACGCCCATTTCCTGCTGGCCAAGGCGGTGGCGCCGGGGATGAAGGCGGCGAAATCGGGCCGCATCGTCACCATTTCCAGCGGCGCGGGGCTACAGCCTAGCCGCACTGGCATCCAGGCCTATACCAGCGCCAAGCACGGGCTGATCGGCCTGACCCGGCAATTGGCGCATGAGTTGGGGCCGCATGGCATCACCGCCAATTCGGTGGCGCCGGGGCTGATGCTCACCAACCCGGCCTCCATCGCGCAATGGGAGGCCTATGGCGCCGAGGGCCAGGCGCGGGTGATGGGCAGCATCGCCGCGCGCCGGCTGGGCCAGGCGGCGGATATCGCCAATGCGGTGATGTTCCTGGCCAGCCCGCTGGCGAGTTATATCAATGGTCAGGTGCTGGTGGTTGATGGCGGAAAGTAGCGCCACCTGACCAGGATGCGCGCCCTGCCGGCGGCCAGCCTGGCCTTTCTCTGCCTGGCGGTGGCGGCCATGCATCTGCTGCGTGGCATGCCGCTGCCGGGTTGGAACAGCGGCTATGATGCCGGTTTCCACATCGTCATGCTGACCAATTTGGCGCAGGAGCCCTGGCGCGGGGTCTTGCCGCCGCTGTGGTTCTTCGACGCAGCCGCCGGGCTGGGCAGCCCTGCCCCGGTCTTTTATGGCCCCGGCGCCTATCTGCCGGCGCTGGCACTGATGCGGCTTGGCATGGCGCCGGATGCGGCGCTCTCGGCGGTGATGGCCCTGGCCCGGGTCCTGGGCGCGACCGGCGTTACGCTATGGGTAGCACGGCGCGGCGCATCGGCCGGCGGCGCGGCGGTGGCGGGCGCGATTTGGCTGCTCTTCCCCGCCAGCCTGCTGCATGGGCCGCTGATGGGTTTTCGCTATGCCGAGACGGTGGCGGTGGGCCTGCTGCCCTGGCTTTTGCTGGCCGCGGACCGCGCGATGCCGCCGGGCCAGCGCCGCATGCCCATATTACTGATGGCGCTGGGCTATGGCGTGCTGGCCATCACCCATTTGCAACAGACCCTGCTGGCGGCGCTGATCATTCCTGCCTGGGTTGCGGTGACACGGGGTTTTCGCGCCGGCGTCATGGTGATGCTGGGCGGTATAGTCGGGGCCGCGCTGGCCGGCTGGTTTCTGCTGCCCGCCGCCCTGCTGCGGCCGCTGATCAATGAGGGCGGCTGGAACGCAGCGGCGCGGATGGCGGAGATGGCGCTGTTCAGCGGCGGGGGGGGCGGGCCGGCGGCGGTCTCATGGGCGATGCTCTACCTCTCCTGGGCGCTCGGCCTCGGCTTCGCGCTGGCCGGCATGGCGCGGGGCAGCGGCGGCGCCTGCGCCCGTTGCGCCGCCCTGCTCTGCTTGACCATGGTGCCGCCCTTGACCTGGCTTTGGCCGCATCTGCCGATCATTGTCTTTGTGCAGTTTCCATGGCGGCACATGCCCTGGCTGGGCTTGATGGCGGGCTGCGTGGCGGCCGGGCTATGGATGCAAGATGGCCGGGCCAGGCGCATGGTCATGCTGGTGCTGGCAGGCATGGCGCTGCTGCTGCTCTACCCCTGGGCTGATCGGCTGCTACCGCCCGGGACAGTAACGGCCTATCGCGATGCGCTGCTGCAATACCCCGCCGAGCGCGACCCGGCGCGCTTCCACCAGCCCTTCTATGCCGAGTTCATGCCGCCCGAATACCTGCCCGCGACCGCCATCCAATCCGGCCTGGATTGGCAAGATCAGGATGCGCGCCGGGCCATTCTGGCACGGATCTGCGCAGCCCAGCCTTGCGCCCCGCTGGATCGCAGCATCGCAGGCCAGCCGCGCGCCGTTCTGTCAGAGGGCGAGGGCGTTTTGCTGCCGCTTTTCCATTGGCCCGGCCTGCGCTGCGCGGGCTGTGAGCTCA
>Ga0136641_1001130_pt1 | contig 11164 bp, 7 predicted proteins | sample EliLak1302023Y_FD_115312 | JGI IMG/M metagenome (GOLD analysis project Ga0136641, IMG submission 115312) | Freshwater microbial communities from Elizabeth Lake, Yosemite National Park, California, USA - 13020-23Y | ecosystem: Environmental > Aquatic > Freshwater > Lake ...
ACGCCTTGAGTGGGAAGTCCTTCTTGCAATTCTTGCGGACGCGTGTGCCTTCTCCCCATCGCGCGAACTAGCCTTCGACCTTCGGCCAACCTCCGCACACGGAACCCTCCCTACACTGCGGGCCCTCGGGCGTGAGATTGCGGAGCTTCGACGGAATGGCCGTGACCCGCACATTGGTGGCGCGAGCGACCTGGAGCCAGCCGCAGAGCGCGCCGCAAAAGGGGGGAGCCTGGATGGCGCTGCGCTGTTTGCCATCAGCGAAACACTTCGTGTCGTTGAGCGGATCTCCAGCGATCTCACTGGATCGGGACCTACCCTCAGCGCTCTTGCCAGCGCCTTTGCCCCGCTACGACCCCTGCGCAGTGCGATTGAGCGCGCGATCACTTCCGACGGAACCATTCTTGATGCTGCATCGCCGCTCCTCGGGGGGCTACGCGCGCTGCATCGAGCAAGCCTTGAACGACTCCGCACTCGTCTGGAAACGCTGGCACATGCGAAGAACTACAGCCCTTACCTGCAAGAGCCGATTGTCACGGTGCGGAATGGGCGATACGTCTTGCCAGTTCGCTCGGAGTGGAAGTCACGTGTTCCGGGGATCGTGCACGACGCGAGTGCTACTGGTCAAACGGTTTGGATCGAACCACTCGAAGTGGTTGATCTTGGGAACGCCGTGCGAGAATCTGAGGCGGCGGTTGCCACCGAAGAGGCTCGAATTCTCAGTTCGCTTTCGGCACTTGTTGGTTCCGATGTCTCAGCCCTCCGTTCAAATGGGGAACACCTCGCGCTCTTCGATGTAGCGCGTGCAGTTGCAGACGTTGCACGTGACCGAAACTGGTCGTATGCCAACGATGCAGACGGGGGTGAGTTACTTTTCACCGAAGCGAGGCATCCGCTCCTTATCCCACCAGTCGTGCCGATGAACCTGCATCTTGAGGCAGAGCAGCGAGTACTGGTTATCACTGGCCCAAACACAGGTGGTAAAACTGTGGCGCTCAAGGCGGTAGGCCTGCTTACCGCCATGCACCAGGCGGGTTTACCGATTCCGAGCGGAGATGGGTCAGCGATACCCGCTACGGGCAATGTTTGGGCCGATATTGGAGACGACCAATCAATTGCCCAAAGCCTGAGTACGTTCTCTGGCCACCTAACCTCAATTCAGCGCATCTTGCTCGGAGCAGTTTCTGGTGATGTGGTGCTCCTTGATGAGGCGGGGGCGGGAACAGATCCGGCCGAAGGGGCGGCCCTTGCCGCCGCAATCATTGAAGAACTGCGAATCCGCGGGTGTCGAGTCCTAGCAACGAGCCACTATGCGGAGCTAAAGCAGTACGCACATGTCACTCCTGGCGTCGTGAACGGTTCTGTGGCGTTCGATCTGGCAACACTTGCACCAACGTACCGACTTGAGATTGGCGCGCCAGGGGGATCGCAAGCATTTGCAATCGCGGCGCGTCTCGGTTTGCCGCAGGCACTACTAGATTCCGCACGGACCCGTCGTAGTGATCAGGGGGCCACGCTGGACGCCGCCCTTGCGGCAGCAGCAGATGCCGAGCGTGCCGCGCGTGAGGCGCGGCAGGTTGCAGAAGGGCTACAAGAGCGCGCTGCAGATTCACTTGCTCAGGCTGTGGAGTTGCGGCGTGCTACGGAACGAGGGGCTGCCGAAGAGCGGCGGTTGGCCATCGCCGACGCACAAGAGGCTGCAGTCGCGATCTTGTTGCGGGTAGCGCAGTTGCGCGAGGCGCTAGAGTCGGGAGGTCTGACCCCCGAGGTCTTGGCAGTGGCGAAAGAGCTAGAAGTTGCCGTCAAATCAACCGCAGCGGCGGGAGTCGACGAGGAGTCCATTTCGAAAGCCGAGCTCTCTCCCTCGACACTCGTGGCGGCTATTGGGAGCGATGTAGTGCTGCGATCCGGTGCTCGTGGCACGCTGCTTGAGGTGGATGGCACAAACGCAACGATTGCTTTAGGTCGCATGCACAGCTCGCTTCCCATCTCAGATATCAGTAAGATCCTCCCCTCGAAGAAGTTGAGCGCACGGCCAGCAGTTCGGATGTCAGTCGCGTTAGCTTCGGCAAAGCTCGACCTGCGCGGCGCGCGTGTTGAGGATGCACTCGTTGCTCTAGAGGCACGCATCAGTGACGTACTGCTGGCAGGCGGCGAGCAATTAGAGATTATCCATGGGGTTGGAACCGGCGCACTACGCGATGCTGTTCGTCGCAAACTCAGAGAACTTCCTGAAGTTCGTGAGGTTCGTTCCGCGGACGAACCTGGCCGCGCAGGGGTGACCTTCGCGCTCTTCTAGGAGGACCTTACGGGACTACGGTTGGCTTTGGGCTCGCCGTGGCCGGAACGCAGGAGCGTGTAGGGGCGATTTTTCCGCCCCACGTCGCGCCATTCGGTTGCCAATACGGGGCGTAGAAATATTGCGTTTTCCCACCCCGGGCTCCGCCTACGACACCAGCTCCCAACCGAGCACGTTCGATCCATTCGAGGTTCGCAGCCTGCCACGTGGGCCATTCAGATTCCAGCTGGCTGAGGTCTAGATAGCTCGCCTCAACAGGCGAACCGCTACATCCGTCGGCCCAGAGCAGGCCAGTCGCGCTGTCGACGGTTAGGAGGCGTGTGGTGCTACATGCGGTAGTGGGGGCTGTTCCAGGGAAGAAGTATTCGGTCGTAGTGCGCGTCGTGCATGCACCCGGAAGTTCACCCGTATGGACATCAATGGTGACCTTGTCTAAGCCGGTCGGCTCAGGGAAGCTTGCAATCGGAAGTGTTGACGAAATCTGTGTGAAGTACGACTGCCAGAGGCCGCCTGCAGAGTCGCGTGCGTAAGCGTTTGCGGGGGTTGAGTCGGAGTTGCCCATCCAGGCTCCAGTAACGAGTAACTGGGCGGTTGGGTCGCTGGGAGCTGCGAGATAGCCAAAGGCGGTGAGGTCTTTTGTTTGATCGGTCGTACCAGTTTTGAATGCTGCAGGCCGGCGCTTCCCGCCGCTTGCAACGATCTTGCGGCTTGCCCAAACAGGGTTGACCGCCGGGTCAGTGTTTCCCGCAATGATGTTTGACATGAGTTCCGCAGTCTCTTTTGCAAAGATTTGACGCGTGTTATCAATCGGCGTGGGGGCCTCCCAAATAACTGCCCCATGCCGATCTTCAATGCGCAGAATGTAGCGTCGGCCGACCATCTTCCCCTCATTTGCGAGCGCACCATAGGCTGAGAGCAGGTCGACATAACGAATTTCCAGTGTGCCGATCGCGAGCGAAGCACCAGCCACGTTCTCTTGATTGTTTTGGAAGGTAAATGCTCCATCACGCATCTGGCGCCAAATGCGGTCCGCCCCAGCGCGAATCACCGCCTTGATGGCAGGAACGTTCAGCGAACCCTGTAGCGCCTGGCGCATCCGTACCGGACCATGTTCGGCCCCATCGGATCCGGCTGGTGTCCATCCGAGTCCAAAATCGACCGGGACGTCCATCAGGATTGTTGCTGGAGTAACCGCGCGATCCTCTAGCGCGTAGCCGTAGGTGATTGGCTTAATCGCGCTTCCAGGTTGGCGAAAGGCGCTTAGGACATCGAATTGAGGCTGAAACACGGTGCCATTGGCCTCTCCGTAGTAGTCCGCTGAGCCGGCGTAGGCCAAGATGTCGCCTGTCCGTGCGTCAAGCGTTGCAACGGCGGCGTTGTTGATCGCTAGGCCATGAATGGCGCTCAGCCATTTGGTTGGCTTTACGCCGATGTTCTTTAAATACGTTTGATAGTCCTTGATCTGTGTCGATCGCACCGTGAGGGCCCACTGCTCAGCGGCCTGCTGCATGTTCCAATCAAGTGACGTGATGACCTTGTAGCCGCCGGTGTCGAGCTGTTGCTGGCAGCCTTCAGTGGTGGTGCAGAGAATGCCCGAGAGAAAGTCACGCACACGGTTGACAAAGTGTGGGGCACGCATCTTGCTGAGCGGGGAGGTGAGCAGGATGATCTCTTCAGTGCGAGCCGCTTCAATTTGCGCGTCGGTGATGGTGGCCGTCTCCTGCGGGATACCGCTTTCACGGGCGGATTTCAGCAGATCCAACACTACGTTGCGGCGTTTGGCAACAGGGGAGTCCAGCGGCACGCGAATGATTCCGTCTGTGCCAACCACTGCATTCTGACGAAGGTCGTAGGTGCTCGGCGCTTGCGGGATGGCAGCCAGGAGTGCCGTCTCTCCGAGCGTGAGCTTGTCAAGCGTTTTGCCGAAGTACTGCTGCGATGCGGCGAGGATGCCGTATGAGCGCGAGCCGTAGTAGTTGTTGTTGAGGTACTTGGCGATAACCTTCTCTTTGCCAACCCGCCCTGGGAACTCCTTGGTTAGCCGGATTGCCTGGATGATCTCCTTCACCTTGCGTTCATAGACGCTCCCAGCGAAGGCAGAATCTGGGAGGAGCACGCCGCGTACGAGTTGCTGGGTGATTGTCGAGCCACCTCGTCCGGATCCCCGGACCGTATCGAGCGCGGCCGCTACGAAGCCGAGCGGATCAAACCCCGAGTTCCCCCAGTACGTCTTGTCCTCAATGGCCGTGGTGGTGTCCAGGACAATGCTGGGAATACTGGCGAACGGCACATCGGTGCGGAGATCGGAGCCAAAGGCCGCCAGCTGCACCGTGCCCGTTCGGTCGTAGACCGTGGTGTTCTGGTTCAGGACGATGGTGTCGAGGTCTTTCGGATCCGGCAGGTCGGCAACAACCGTGCTGTAGATGGCGATTGTTCCCCCGTAGGCGATCGCAGCAATGAGCAGGCATGCGCCAAGCAGGGCGACTGGGAGGAGGGCAAAAAGCCCCCCAAGGAGGCGCTTTCGTGGGCGTCCGTTCCGCTGTGTTGAGTTTCCCGAGGCCATGTTCATCCCTGTGAAGGTAGCATAGGGAGCATGGTGAACCCTTCGGCCTCCGAGCTCCTTCGCGACTTTTCCGAGCGCGGTCTAGTGCACGACGTCACGGCGGGACTAGACCAGCGCCTTTCAGTAAATCCAGCAATGAGTGCCTACATTGGCTTCGACCCGAGCGCCGACTCGCTCCACGTTGGGCATCTCATGGGTGTCCTTGCGCTGCGGCGGCTGCAACTTCATGGTGGCCGACCTGTCGCTCTCGTTGGCGGAGGAACCGGCATGATCGGCGACCCCTCAGGACGCTCGGCCGAACGGAACCTGCTTGACCGACCGACCCTTGACCATAACCGCGCCGCAATCGGCGCGCAGCTCGCCAACCTCGTTGACTTCTCAAGAACGAGCGGCGCCCTTCTGCTCGATAACCTGAGCTGGCTAGGTGACCTCGGCCTTATCGATTTCCTTCGGGACACCGGGAAGCACCTGACCGTCGGCTACATGTTGGCGAAAGAGAGTGTCAAGACGCGACTCGAGGGTGGCCTTTCGTTCACAGAGTTCAGTTACATGCTGCTTCAGAGTTACGACTTCTTGATGTTGCGTAAGTTGCATGGTGTGGAGTTGCAGATGGGCGGATCCGACCAATGGGGGAACATCACCGCCGGAACGGAACTAATTCGACGCACGGAGGGGGAAGTTGCCGGGGGTGCGCCTCAGGCATTCGGCCTCTGCTATCCACTCCTTCTCGCGAAGAGTGGCGCAAAATTCGGCAAAACGGCAGATGGCTCGGTCTGGTTGGACCCAGCTAAAACAACTCCGTTCGCCTTTCGCCAATTCTGGATTGAGCAGGATGACGAATCAATCACGTCGCTCTTGCATCGCTTCACCCTCGATAGCGTCGCCGAAACCGCATCTCTGATGGCGCGCCATGCTGAGAATCCGGCTGCCCGTCGAGCGCAGCGTCACCTTGCGCAATCCGTGACCAGCATGGTCCACGGGGCTGAGGTGGAGGCGCGCGCCGCCACTGTTGCCGATGCCTTGTTTGGCGATGGCGAGGGCGGCACCCCAGATCCACGGGCACTTACGCCAGCGGCCTTGTCGATGTTGGCGGGTGAGCTGCCAACCAGCGGCCTGCCAGCCGCCACCGAAGCCACACTCATTGATCTCGTCATCGCTGCGGGCTTTGCGACCTCGAAGAGCGAGGCACGCCGGCTGGTTGAGCAGGGTGGCGTGAGCGTGAACGGTGCCCCCGCACCAGACGTCACCGCCGCCGTAGCCTCGTTCGCGCCGCTGGCTGACGGCTCGCTCCTCTTGCGCAAGGGGCGCCGCGACTACCGTCTCCTCCGCCGCGCCTAGCGCCCAATCCCAAGGGGGAGTGCGCTCGCCTCGCCTATACTCCCCGCATGTCAGGACATTCAAAATGGTCAACGATCAAGCGCGCCAAGGGGGCGACGGACGCGAAGCGTGCCGCCCAATTTACGAAGGTTTCGCGCGAGATCACCATTGCCGCCCGCATTAGCGGCCCCGACCCAGCGGCGAACCCGCGTCTCCGCCTCGCGATCGACAAGGGGCGTGGGCTCAATATGCCGAACGACAACATCAAGCGTGCCATTGAGCGCGCCGCCGGCCTTGGACAAAGCGATGCCTACGAAGAGATTGTCTACGAGGGGTACGGCCCAGGAGGCGTTGCTGTACTCGTCGAAGCGGCGACCGACAACCGTAACCGCACAGCTTCTGAAGTACGCAGCCTCTTCACCAAATCTGGTGGCGCACTGGCCAGCAGCGGCGCGGTCGCCTGGCAGTTTGAAGCACGTGGTGTCATTGAGTGCATCGGCTCGTTTGAGGCGGTAGGGGAGGCGGCGATCGAGGCGGGCGCCGCCGATGTCGAGGCCGACGAGGGTTCAGTCTTTGTCTACTCCGACCCTCAGGAGATTCACTCGGTGCAGAGCTCCCTTGAAGCGGCCGGCATCAAGGTGAAGAGTGCGGAATCCGGCATCATCGCTAAATCAACGGTAGGAGTGTCGGCTGATGATGCCCGTAAGAACTTCAAGCTGATTGATGCGCTCGAAGAGCTTGATGATGTGCAGCGGGTGACGGCGAATTTTGAGGTCCCACCCGAGGTCTTCGCCGAGATCGCTGGATGAGCATGCGTGTCCTGGGACTCGACCCGGGAACGGCAACCTTCGGATGGGGCGTTGTTGATGCTGGTGGCGCTCGTCCGGCACATGTCGCCCACGGCGCATTGCGCACTGCAGCAACGCTGACACTCGGTGCTCGACTCAGCATTTTGCGAGATGGCATCACGGCGCTCATCGAGGATCACCGACCAGATCGCATTGCCATTGAGCGCATCTTCTCGCAGTCCAACGTGCAGTCCGCCGTCGCAATCGGTGCCGTGCGTGGTGTTGCCTTACTCATTGCTGCCGATCACAAGATTGAAGTAGTTGAAGCGACACCATCCGAGATGAAGCGCGCGATCGCAGGTGAAGGTCGCGCAACCAAGGCGGCGGTGACCAAAGCGATTACGAAGCTCCTCGCTTTATCTACTGCTCCAACCCCAGATGACGCTGCTGACGCGCTCGCCTTGGCACTCTGGGGTGCCGGTGCGCGGAAGGTGGAGCATCGCTCCGGCTCTTCGCGGCTAGATCGCTCTGCGTCTGCGGCGGTTGCTGCTGAGAGTGGATATGACCGAGCGGTGCGTGCCGCTCTGCGCGCGGGAAGGTCATAACCGTGTACGCCCACATTCACGGCTCCGTCCTCTGGGTCGAAGATGACGCCGTGGTGATCAGCGCAAACGGACTTGGCCTGCGCATTCGAACGCTACCAGCAGTGCTGAGCACAACGACCGAGGGCGTGGTGCTTGAGCTCTATCTGCACCACATCGTCCGCGAAGATAGCGAGTCACTGGTCGGATTTCCGACACTTGATCAGGTACGCTTGTTTGCAACGCTGCTCGATGTGAGCGGTGTGGGACCGAAGGTTGCCATCGCCCTGCTCGCAACGCATGGTCCGGATCTCCTTCGTCGCGCACTGGTCGACGGTGACGAAACGCTCATCGCCAAGGCACCTGGGGTAGGGAAGCGGCTCGCAGCGCGCATCATCGTTGAGCTTGGTGACCGCATGAGCCGAGAGGCATCGGCAGGTGCTGAGGTTGGCGCTAAGGGCGATGCCGATCGCGACCTGCAGGGCGCCCTCCGCAGTCTCGGCTTCCCAGCCAGGGAGGCAAAGGAGATGGCCGCTGCCGTCTCCGCCAACGCATCACTCGCCGCGGCGCCGCTCGCAGATCGTCTTCGCGCTGCGCTCAAGGAGCGAGCATGAGCGGCGAGTCACGCACCGACGCCGCGGACCTGAGCGCCGAAACCACGCTGCGCCCCGCATCGCTCGGGGAGTACATCGGTCAGGTCGAAGCGAAGCGCTCACTCACCACGCTTCTGCAGGCGGCACGTGAACGCGGAGAGGCTGCCGACCACCTGCTGCTGCACGGACCCCCAGGGCTCGGAAAGACCACCCTGGCAGCGATCGTCGCCAAGGAGCTGGGCGTTGAGATCCGCTTCACCTCAGGGCCGGCCATTGAGCACGGTGGACAGATGGCGGCAATCCTCACAGACCTCACACCTCGACAGGTGCTCTTCATTGATGAGATTCATCGCCTCGGCCGAGCGGTGGAAGAGGTGCTCTATCCCGCAATGGAAGACCGCTCCATTGACATCGTTATTGGCAACCGCGGTTCGGCGCAGTCGCTGAGACTCGACATCGCACCATTCACCCTCATCGGTGCCACCACTCGCGTCGGCATGCTCTCTTCGCCGCTGCGCGATCGCTTCGGTGCTGTGCAGCGCCTCGACTTCTATGATGATGCCGATCTCGCTGCAATAGTTCGTCGCTCCGCCGGGATCCTTGGGATTGAGATTGCCGCTGATGCTGCTGCGCTGATTGCGGCACGCAGTCGCGGTACGCCACGCGTCGCGAATCGCCTCTTGCGCCGTGTGCGCGACGAGGTGCAGGTCGCTGGCTCCACCAACATCACCGTTGAGGCAGCGGCACAGGCACTGCAGGGTTTGCAGATCGACGAGGCAGGCCTGGATGCGACCGATCGAAAGCTCCTCACCGTCATGATCGAGAAGTTCAATGGGGGACCAGTCGGCGTTGCTGCGATGGCGGCGCTGCTTGGTGAGTCTGCCGACGCGCTGGAAGACGTCTTTGAGCCATACCTGCTGCGAATCGGCTTCATTGATCGCACCCCGCAGGGTCGCGTCGTGACCGAAGCGGCCCGTGCCCATCTCGGTCAAGATTCGGTTTCACTCTGGGGGAAACGCTGAACCGATCAGAACAGTTCGTTGCGATCTCTGATCCAGCCACGCTGCCAGCGCGTGCCGGTGGCGCCGCGCAGTTCCTGATTTCCGCGCAAGACAAAAATTCGCGAGCCCGAGCTGGCGAGCTGCGTTTAGGTCACGGCGTCGTACAGACGCCAGACTTCATGCCCGTCGGCACAAACGCCACCGTGAAGTCACTTGACCCTGAGGATCTGAAGGCTCTCGGCGCACAGATTATCCTCGCCAACACCTATCACCTCTATCTGCGCCCAGGACATGAACGGGTGCAGCGCTTCGGTGGCCTCCATGAGTTCATGCAGTGGGATCGACCAATCCTGACCGACTCGGGTGGATTTCAGGTGGTCTCCCTTGGCCCGCTGATGCGCATCAACGAAGAGGGTGCGAAGTTCAGCAGTCATCTTGATGGCTCGATGCATCTCTTTACTCCTGAGCGATCAATAGAGGTGCAGCAGGCGCTCGGGCCAGACATTGCCGTCGCCTTTGATCAGCCGGTGATGCCAGAGGGGAGCACTGATCGCGAGGTGCGACGAGCGATGGATCGCACGCATCGTTGGGCGGTTCGTTCGCTGCGAGCACACAGCCGGCCAGACCAGGCGCTCTTCGGCATTGCGCAGGGCGGTATTAACCCCGAGCTGCGCGCCGAATCTGCCACCTACATCCGCTCACTCCCGTTCGACGGCATCAATCTCGGCGGTCTGGCGGGGGACGAAACCCCAGAGCAGCGCAACACAGCGATTGAAGCGACGATTGCTGCGCTTGAGGGGGATACGCGCGTTCGCTACTTGATGGGTCTCGGATCGCCAGTTGACCTACTTGAGGCGGTCCTCCGTGGCGTCGACCTCTTCGACTCCGTCCTGCCCGCCCGTGTTGCCCGCAACGGGCAGGCCTGGGTCACTGGGGGGCGACTGAATCTGCGCAACGCGCGCCACCTTGACGAGCAGGAGCCCGTCGATGCCAGGTGCGACTGCAGCACCTGCAGGCGCTTTAGCCGTGCCTACCTCGCGCACCTCTTCCGAGCCGAAGAGCTCCTTGCCTACCGCCTCCTCACGATCCACAACCTGCGCCATATGAGCGCCTTCATGGGGGAGGTTCGGGGAGCCATCGCGTCGGGTACACTCGCCGCTGAACTGCCGCGCCTTCGGGCTGCGGCTGGGGGGCCGGGGACCCCCCGACTTGGAGCCGGCGATGAGCCGGGCGCTGTGCCAGAGCGCGGTGCGATGCAGCCGCGGTACGCCGCGGCAGGCAGACTACGAGGAGCTCAGCAGAAGAGGGCTGTAGCGTCGGAAGATAAGGAGTAACCCATGGCAGAAAAGAGCGAATCCAAGAAAAGCGCAGCCGTCGAGCCAAAGGAGGAGGGGAAGCCCTCCACTGAGCGCACCCGCGCAGTTGACGCGGCGATCCTCACCATTGAGAAGCAATTCGGTCGCGGCGCGATCATGAAGCTTGGTTCACGCGAGCGACTCGCGATTGATTCCATCCCAACGGGAGCGATCTCACTCGATATCGCCCTCGGTGTGGGTGGCCTACCAAAGGGTCGCATTAGCGAAATCTTCGGGCCAGAATCGTCGGGTAAGACCACGATCGCCCAGCACATCATCGCCGAGGCACAACGCCGTGGCGGTGTGGCCGCATTCATTGACGTTGAGCATGCGCTCGATTCAGCGTATGCCGCACAGACTGGCGTCAACGTGAACGAGCTGCTTGTCAGCCAGCCAGATACCGGTGAGCAGGCACTCGAGATCGCTGAAACCCTGATTCGTTCAGGCGGCGTTGACATCGTTGTCATCGACTCAGTCGCGGCACTCGTGCCACGCGCTGAAATTGAAGGCGAGATGGGTGATTCGTTTGTCGGTATTCAGGCACGCCTCATGAGCCAGGCGCTCCGCAAGCTGACCGGTGCAGTAGCCCGTTCCAACACGGTGCTGCTCTTCACCAACCAGCTGCGCGAGAAGATCGGCGTCATGTATGGCAGCCCAGAGACGACCCCGG
>Ga0136641_1001131_pt1 | contig 11164 bp, 11 predicted proteins | sample EliLak1302023Y_FD_115312 | JGI IMG/M metagenome (GOLD analysis project Ga0136641, IMG submission 115312) | Freshwater microbial communities from Elizabeth Lake, Yosemite National Park, California, USA - 13020-23Y | ecosystem: Environmental > Aquatic > Freshwater > Lake ...
CAATGAGATGGAGATTGAGATCGACCGCGATCTCTCCAGCATCATCGCCAGGCGCCAGCCCACAGCGCGCGACTTGCGTTTGCTGATCGCCATTTCTAAGACCACCGCCAATTTGGAGCGTGCGGGTGACGAGGCCGACAAGATTGCGCGGATGGTGATCTCCATCATCAACGACGGTGCACCGCGTTCGCTCCCGTCATTGGAGTTGCGTGTGGCGGCCGATTTGGCCTCCGGCCTGCTGCGCAAAGCGCTGGACGCATTTGCCCGCTTGGACGTGCAGGCGGCGCTGAGCATCCTGAAGGAAGACGATTTAATCGATAAAGAATTCGATGGGTTCGTGCGCAAGCTCATCACCTACATGATGGAAGATCCGCGCAAAATTTCGGCCAGCCTTGATTTGTTGTTTTTGGCTAAAGCACTGGAACGCATCGGCGACCATGCCAAGAACATTGCCGAGTTCATCATCTATGTGGTCAAGGGCGAAGACGTGCGCCATACACCCATCTCAACTATCGAGTCGGTTATTCAATGAGAACCATGCCTGCGGTTTTGGTGGTGGAGGATGAGCCGGCCATCGCCGAGTTGATCGCCGTCAACTTGCGGCACAACGGATTTCGTCCGACCTGGGCCATGGACAGTGCATCCGCGCAGCGCGAAATTGATGCGGCCGTTCCGGATCTGATTTTGCTGGACTGGATGCTGCCTGGCGAAAGCGGACTGTCGCTCGCGAAGAAGTGGCGCGCTGAGCCCCGCACGAAAGACGTTCCCGTGATCATGCTCACCGCCCGCGGTGACGAGATGGACCGGGTTGCCGGTTTGGATGCAGGCGCCGATGACTACATGGCCAAACCGTTTTCCACCAAGGAATTGCTGGCCAGAGTGCGCGCAGTATTGCGCCGCCGTGGGCCTGACCTGTCGAGAGAAATTTTGACCATTGGCGGTTTGACCTTGGATTCCGACACCCACCGCGTGAGTTATTTCGGCGAGCCCCTGAAGCTGGGGCCAACCGAGTTCAAGCTCTTGCAGTATTTTTTGGGCCATGCCGAGCGCGTCCACAGCCGGGGGCAGTTACTGGACAAGGTTTGGGGCGACCATGTCTACATCGAGGAGCGCACAGTGGATGTGCATGTGAAGCGTCTGCGCGAGGCTTTGGGCGCAGCTGGGACCATGGTCGAGACCGTCCGTGGTGCCGGATATCGCCTCACGGCAAAGCCGGTTGTGGAATCTTCGGCGAGCGCCAAAGCCGGAGCCTAGGGTCTGTCAGAGAACCCGACATTTGGCCGGCTGCTTGTCAGAGTTCTCTGGCAGGTGTTGGTGGCCTGCGTTGGGGCTAGCCTTTTCCTGCATTTTTTCCCCGCTATAAGTTGGTGGCCGGCAGTAGGGCTTGCGATTTTCTGGGTCGCCACAGTTGCCGCCCAAGCGGCTGACGCCCATCAGATCGGGCATCTTTTGCAGTGGCTACGGACCGCCGATGCGCCACTACCCAAGCGCTTGGCGCCGCAATGGATGGAATTGGCAAGCTACGTGATCCGCCAGCGCCGCAAGCACAAAGACCTACTGGCCCACAGCGACAAGCGCTTGGAAGACTTCCTCGCCGCCATGCAGGCCTCACCCAATGGCGTGATTTTGATGGACGCTGACCATCGGATCGAATGGTTCAACCAAACAGCCGCCGAGCATTTCGATTTGGACGCCCGGCGCGACGCCGCGCAGCACTTCACGAATCTGGTTCGTGATCCGGTCATCACCGCCTATTTTGCGGCGCGTGATTTCCAGCGCAGTGTTTTGATTGCGGGCCGGTCTCCTGCGCGTTCTTCTGCACAGCGCATTTCGGTGCAGTTGCATGTGTACGGCCAAAGCCGCAGTCTGTTGTTATCGCGTGACGTGACAGCTATTGAACAAGCGGAGACGATGCGGCGTGACTTTGTTGCCAATGTGTCGCATGAAATTCGCACGCCGCTCACCGTGCTGGGTGGTTTCGTGGAGACCTTGCAAACTTTGCAACTGAGTGAGGCGGAGCGGGTTCGCTACCTGGACCTCATGTCGCAACAGGCTGCTCGGATGCAATCCCTGGTCGATGATTTATTGACCCTGTCCAAGCTGGAGGGTAGCCCGCGGCCCCCGGACTACGGGTGGATCAAAGTCGAATCGCTGGTGCGTCAATGCGCGGACGAAGCGCGCGCTCTGTCGAATCTGGTGTGGGGCCGCACCCAGGAAATCCGCTTGGAGCTCGATGGCGACTTTGACATAGCGGGATCCGAGACGGAGCTGCACAGTGCGCTGTTCAATCTCGTGGGTAACGCGGTTCGGTATACCCCGGCCGATAAATCGATCTGTGTTGCATGGACCTGCGATGCGCAGGGGCATGGCGTCCTGACAGTGACCGATCAGGGAATCGGTATTGCGCCGGAGCACATCCCGCGGCTGACCGAGCGCTTTTACCGGGTTGACCGAAGCCGCTCGCGCGAAACCGGGGGCACCGGCCTCGGCTTAGCGATTGTCAAGCATGTGTTGGAGCGCCATGACGCCGTGCTGAAAATCGAAAGCACCCCCGGCGTGGGTTCGTCGTTTCGGATGGTTTTACCGGCGCACCGGGTGCGGGATCGCGTGGCCCAGTCAGCGGTGCTGGTAGAGCAAGACTGAGTCGCGGTACACCACAAAATGGCTGACCACGGCGGACAGCTTCCATTGGGTCAGATCCACCTGCGTTTCGGTTTTGTAGTCCTCTCCGACAGCTTGCACCAGTAACCAGGGGCAGCTCTCCAACTGCCAAGGGCTGGCCAGTTTGACTTGGCCGTACCAGCGCAGGGCGGCGATTTCATGGCGGTCCAGCTCCATGGTTTGGACGCATTGGCCTTGTGGGATGCTGCGCTGGACCTGCACAGCCAGCGTCTTGTAGCTTTGGGCAAAGTCCAGCAAGGGCATCCACAGTGTGGCCAGCAAAAGCCAGCACAGCGTTGCACCGCCCGCCGGTAAAACCAGTGTCTTCCAAATGGCGGTGCGGTGTCGTCCGCTGCGCCAGCGTACCAGTGCCGCCCAAGCGCCGCTGACCGCCAGTGCGAGGACCAACTCCCACCACACGACGCGGGGAACATATTCGGGTAAGAGCCGGGCAACGTTGGCAGCCGGCGCCGCTGGAACGCCCGTATGCATCGCGACCCAGACCACCCAAATGATGATGCCGCAGACGGAGAAAAACAAAACGGCAAACCAATCCATCAGCGCCGAGACTTGCCGGTTCATGGTGACCAGCGAAAAAGCCGCCAGCGCTGCCAGGGGCGGCAGCGCCAGCAGCAGGGTGGTATCCGCGTTATCCAAACGCAGACTGACCAGACTGATGGCCACCACACAGTAGAGGGGCCAGGCCAGATGGCGGTTGCTACTCCAGTCGCGCACATGGCGCCGCCAGCTCCACAGCGCCCATGCACTGATCGGCCAGGCTGGCCACATGAACCAGACCAGCATTTGCGCGTAGCCTTCCCAACGAACCTCCGCCAGTGCGAACGGATAACCCGGCGACTGCCACAGCCCCCAGGCATGTGCCACCAAACCCGACGCCACAACGCCAGCCAGAATCAGCCCAAGCCCCAGCTTGCCAAGCTGCAGGGCATTCTCCGCCACCGCTGCGCGAGCCTGCCGCCATTCCAACCAGGCACCCCCGCAACCGAGCAGGATGGCCAGCTCGGGCGCGCCGCACAGGGTCAGGCCCAGCACGCCGGTGCTTGCAGCAAGGGTGCCCTGCGTCGGCCGATAGGGGCGTATGGAATAGCCCAGGAATAGCAAAGAGGCACACGCCAGTTGGGCGACGGCCGGGGTCGCTTCGTGCCCCAGCTTGGCAAGCCCCAGACAGGCTATCAAGGCGAGCAGCCCGCCGTCTGCAAGCGCCCTGGCGTAGTCTTTGGGTTGGGCTTCGCCCCCGAAAGCAAATCGCACGGGTTGGGCTGCGCGCGTGCGCGCCAGATAGTAGGTGCCATACCAGGTACAGGCCAGCGCCAGCACCAGCATCGCCATGAAAGGAAAGCGCACGGCCATGTCTGGGTTCACTGCTGGGGACAGCAGCTTCAAACTGGCGGCGCCCAACCAATAGGGCAATAGCCCCGGGTGTTCGGTTGGCACCCCTGCCAAAGTCGGGTGAAGCCAACTGCTGTGGCCGTAGGCGATTTCACCCATGTGCGCAACGGCGACGATATCGTCATTGCGCCAGGCATCCCGCCCCACAAAGCCGGCCAAGACATAGACCACACATACCAGCAACAAGACCGAGCGGGCGAGCCTGCGCACGCCGTCCTGCGAAACAAGAGCAGGGCTGGTGGGGCTCATGGTCAATAGTGAACAGGCATATAGAAAGAAAAAAAGGCAACGCGGGAAACCGGGTTGCCTTCGGTGGCGAGGGGCTGGCCATCCGGTTCGGATGGGCTGCAGCCACTGCCGCTGCGTTTACTTAGCAGCTGTTTTCCCAAACCGGTTGCGGAAGCGCTCCACACGGCCGCCCATGTTGTCAACTGACTTCTGGGTTCCGGTGTAGAAAGGGTGCGACTCGCTCGACGTGTCCAATTTGTACAAAGGCAACTCGCGCCCATCGTCCATCTTGATCATCTCTTTGGCGTTGGCGCAGGACCGGGTCACGAACTTGAAGTTGTTGGACAGGTCGAGGAAACAGACCTCGCGGTAGTTGGGGTGAATGCCGTCTTTCATTGATTGCTCCATCGCTTGCGTTAGCCGCATCGAACCCTCGGGCAGAACCTGCCCAATCCAAAATCCGTTGTACTTGACGCGAAAAGCCTGAGATTATAGGTGTTTGGGTTCGTGTGCTGACTGCCCGGTTCAGCCGCCGCGGCGCATCATGTCAAAAAACTCGCTGTTGGTTTTGGTCGCACGCATTTGTTTGAGGACCATCTCCATGGATTCCACCTCGTCCATGCTGTACAAGAACTGCCGCAGGATCCGGGTTTTTTGCAAAATCTCGGGCTGCAACAAAAGTTCTTCGCGGCGGGTTCCGCTGCGGTTGAGCTGGATGGACGGGAAAACGCGTTTCTCGTAGAGGCGCCGGTCCAGGTGGATTTCCGAATTGCCGGTGCCTTTGAATTCTTCAAAAATCACCTCGTCCATGCGGCTGCCGGTGTCGATCAGGGCTGTAGCGATGATGGTCAGTGATCCGCCCTCTTCGACATTGCGCGCCGCGCCCAGGAAACGCTTGGGGCGCTGCAACGCGTTGGCATCGACGCCGCCGGTCAGCACCTTGCCGCTGGACGGAACCACGTTGTTGTAGGCCCGTGCCAAACGGGTGATGGAGTCCAGTAGGATCACCACGTCTTTCTTCAGCTCGACCAAGCGCTTGGCGCGCTCAATGACCATTTCAGCAACGTGCACGTGGCGGGCAGCCGGTTCGTCGAAAGTCGAGGCGATGACCTCTCCCTTGACGGTGCGTTGCATCTCCGTGACCTCTTCAGGGCGCTCGTCTACCAGCAGCACCATCATGTGGATGTCGGGGTAGTTGGCCGAAATGGCGTGGGCAATGTGCTGCATCATCACGGTCTTGCCGCTTTTGGGCGGTGCCACTAGCAAGGCGCGCTGGCCTTTTCCGATGGGGGCAATGATGTCAATCACGCGGCCAGTGATGTTTTCTTCGGACTTGCTATCGCGCTCCAGGCGCATCTGCTCTTTGGGGAACAGCGGCGTCAGGTTCTCAAACATCACCTTGTGCTTGTTGCCTTCGGGTGAGTCGCCGTTGACCTTGTCCAGTTTGTTCAGAGCAAAGTAGCGCTCGCCGTCTTTGGGCGTGCGGACCTCGCCTTCAATCATGTCTCCGGTGTGCAGGTTGAAGCGGCGCACCTGGCTCGGGCTGATGTAGATGTCGTCGGTGGAGGCGGTGTAGCTGGTGTCGGGGCTGCGCAAAAAACCGAAACCGTCGGGAAGAATTTCTAAAACACCATCGGCGATGATTTGTTCGCCCGTGCGTGCACGTTTTTTGATGATGGCGAACATCAACTCCTGCTTGCGCATGCGCCCGGTGTTTTCAATTTCCAGCGCTTCCGCTTGGAGCAGCACTTCAGAGACGTGCAGTGCCTTGAGTTCGTTCAGATGCATGAGAGTTGTCCCGCGTTGGGGTTGCCGAAAAATCGGGGTTGAGAAGGGTGGGGGGTGGTGGAGGCGCAAACAAAACCGACGTTGCGCAAACCGCTTCGACATTGCCGAACAAGGCATTGTGGACTGGTTTCGCCGAATTATGACAGTAATTTTCGTCTGGTCGGTACGCGCACCAGCTTGATCGTGCGGTGCTTCGGATACATTCGCGCCTCCAACAACAAGGGAGTTCGCTTTGCAGCCAACGCAAGACACCGCATCAGCACACCGCTCGCCTTCGTCTGTTCCGCTATTGCATGCCCTGACGCATTATGTGATTCCAGCCATTTACAAGGAAAAGCTAGAGGGCGTTTTCACGCAGCCCGCGCTGAACCAGGCGGACGTTGCCGAATTGGCCAATGCGGCTATGGCTGCGGACCAAGCTGCTGCGCTCACGCTGGTCAATCGCTGGCTGGTCCAAGGTTTGCCGTTGGATGCTATCTACGTTCAGGGTGTGAGCGGCGCGGCGCAATTGCTGGGTCAGTGGTGGGACCAAGACCGGGTGTCCTTTGTCGACGTGACGCTGGGTGCCAACCGGCTGCAAGACTTGATCTTCAATGGCTACCGGTATTTGACGGGTGACAACAAAAGCAGTGCACCGATGCACAATTTCACCATTTTGTTGGCCAAGCCCGCCGCTTCGCAGCATTCTTTGGGGCTGATGGTTGTCAGTGAAATTTTCAGACGCCACCACTGGCGGGTTTACAGCGACTCCCAATCCACGCCCGAAGCCTTGGAGCGGACGCTGGCCGGTGAGTGGGTGGACGTTTTGGGCATCAGTGTGGCCTATGAGCAGCATATTCCTACGGTGGCGCAGTCGGTCATTGTGTCGCGCCGGCACAGCGTGAACAAACATTTATGCGTCATGGTGGGTGGTCCGCAAGTCGCGTTACGCCAGCGCTTGGCGCAAGAGGTGGGGGCGGACATTGCGTGCGCGGACGCCACCGAGGCGACTGCCTTGGCCTACCAGTTTGTGGACCGGGTTCGGGGTCAAACCGGCGCTACTGACAGCAGCCACTAACTTTGTTTACGGCAGGACCAGATGGTGGCCGAATTTGGTAGCCAAAAACTGCTCCCCGTTTTCCAGAATTTCATAGCGGAAGGCTTCGGCCGCAGGCGAGAGCACCTTGGACAAGGTGTGCACCATATTCCACACACGAAAGACTGGTGTTGACTGCACGTCCAGGATCGCAATTTGTCCGTGATCCAGCTCCGAGCCGATGGTGTGCAGCGACACAAACCCCAGCCCCAGACCGGCCATGACCGCCTGCTTGAGCGTCTCATTGCTGTTGACCTGCATTTGTAGGCGTGGCTCCACCCGGTGATCGGCAAAAAATTTCTGCATCGCGGCCCGTGTGCCTGAACCCTGCTCCCGAACGATGAACTCGTAAGGCCGAAGGTCATCCACCGTGAGTTGCTCGCGCTCCGCCAGGGGATGGTCTGTTGCAGCGACAAAGACCAGGGGATGCGCCGCAAAAGGCTCGGCGCGGGTTTGTAACTCGGTAGGGGGTTGGCCCATCACTGCGATATCGACTTCGTTGTTTTGCAGCATCTTGATGAGTTGCTCGCGGTTGCCGGTGCACACGCGGATATCGACACCCGCGTGCCGCGCCCGGAAATCTGACAGCATGCGCATCATGAAGTACTTGGCGGTGCTCACCATGCCCACGGTCAGCAGGCCAATTTCAGCGCGCTGCAGGCGGGCGCTCGCATCTTCTGCATCTTTGAGCAGCGCCAGGATTTTGCGGGCGTAAACCACCATGTATTCGCCCGTGGTGGTCAGGCTGACTTTTTTGCCGCTGCGATCGAACAAGGGCATGCCGACCTGCGACTCCAGCTCTTTGATCTGCATGGTCACCGCGGGCGGGGTCAGGTGCAAATTCTCTGCTGCACGGACAAAGCTCAATTGGCGGGCGACTTCATTGAAAACGCGCAGTTGCCGGAAGGTGGCATTTTTCATGGCAGCGGCCTTTGATTAAGCGATAGCTGAATTGGCGATCAACAAAATAAGAATCTACCTTATTTCACGGCGTCTCGTCATTCCTAGGTTCGCAAGGGCCATTTGGTGGCCGTGAACCGCGACGATTCGGTGGGCCAGTACATCGGCTACACCGCGCCCCAAACCAAAGACGTGCTGAAAAAAGCCATGGGCGACGTGCTCTGTATTGACGAAGCCCATTACCTGTACCGCCCGGAAAAAAACGCGACTGCGGGCAGAAGGCCATCGAAATCCTGCTGCAAGTCATGGAGAACCAGCGCGATGCGCCAGATTGAGCGCCTGCATCTGGCGATTGCCACCACCACCTCACCCGTAACAGCCTTACCATGGACTGCGATTTCCAGGGTGCCCGGGCTATCCTTGATAACCTAGCCGCCACGGACCTTGCCGCCATCCGATCCTTGCACCACAAACGCTAAAACCTCGCACCATGCAAACGGACATACATCGATGCCAACCAAAAACCGCAGCACGCTGACGCAGTTCCTGATTGAGGAGCGGCGCAAGCACCCCGATGCCAGCGGTGATCTCAACGCCCTGATCCTGAATGTGGCGATGGCCTGTAAAGCCATCGCCAAGGCAGTGGCCTTTGGTGATTTGGGTGATGTCTTGGGTGACCATGTGGCTGGGGGCAGTGCCGCTCAGCAGACCAGCGTCAACGTGCAGGGCGAGACCCAGAAAAAGCTTGACGTGCTGAGCAACGAATTGTTCATTCGCACGAACGAATGGTCCGGCCACCTGGCCGGTATGGCGTCCGAGGAGATGGAAATGCCCATCGACATCCCGGCGCGCTTTCCGCGCGGTAAGTACCTGCTGGTCTTTGACCCGCTGGACGGCTCATCCAATATCGACGTCAACGTCACTGTGGGCAGCATCTTTGGCGTTTTCCGCCGCCCTGGTGCGCCCGACGCGGCCGACAGCCCGACTGTTGTCGCCGATTACCTGCAAGCGGGCAGCGCGCAGGTGGCAGCCGGATATGCCTTGTACGGGCCGACGACCATGCTGGTCTTATCGGTGGGCACCGGAGTCTTCGGTTTCACCCTGGACCCGACGCTGGGCGACTTCATGCTCACCCATCCGAATATCCGCGTGCCCGAGCAGACGCAGGAGTTCGCTATCAACGCGTCCAACAGCCGCTTTTGGGAAGCGCCGGTGCGCCGCTACGTGGACGAGTGCCTGGCCGGAAAAACCGGACCACGTGGCAAAGATTTCAATATGCGATGGATTGCCAGCATGGTCGCGGAGGCGCATCGCATCATGATGCGCGGCGGCGTTTTCATGTACCCGCGCGACACCAAAGACCCGACCAAGGCCGGCCGCTTGCGCTTGATGTACGAAGCCAACCCGATTGGCTTTTTGATGGAGCAGGCCGGCGGGCGGGCCAGCACGGGTGAGTTCCCGATCCTGGGTATCCAACCCCGCGAATTGCACCAGCGCATCGGACTGGTATTCGGCTCCAAAGCCGAGGTCGAGCGCATCGAGGATTACCACCGCAACCCGCCCGCCGCGAATGACAGCAGCCCCCTGTTTGCCGCGCGCAGCCTGTTTCTCGGCGACAGGCCCTAGCCGCGGCGGTCCGTGCACGTTTATTCCAGGAGCCCGATTCCATGTCCGAACGCCACCCCATCATCGCCATTACCGGCTCGTCCGGCGCCGGAACGACCACCGTCTCGCGCACCTTTGAGAACATATTCCGCCGCGAGGGCGTCAAGTCCGCCATCGTCGAGGGCGACAGCTTTCACCGCTACAACCGCCAGGAAATGAAGCAACGCCTGATCCAGGCGGAGAAAGAGGGCAACAACCATTTCAGTCACTTGGGCACTGAAAACAACCTCTTTGGCGACATTGAAAATCTGTTCCGGGACTATTCACAAACAGGGACGGGCCGGGCCCGCAAATACCTGCACAACGCCGAAGAAGCCGAGCCGTTTCAACAAGAGCCCGGCACCTTCACCCCCTGGGAAGAGTTGCCAGAAGGCACCGACATCCTGTTTTATGAGGGCTTGCACGGCGCCCTGGTGACGCCTGAGCACAACATCGCCCAGTACCCGGATCTGCGCGTTGGCGTGGTGCCGGTGATCAACCTGGAGTGGATCCAAAAGCTGTGGCGCGACCAGCACAAGCGGGGCTACAGCACCGAGGCGGTCACCGACACCATCCTGCGCCGCATGCCCGACTATGTGCACTACATCGTTCCGCAGTTCGCCCACACCCACGTGAACTTTCAGCGCGTACCCATGGTCGACACGTCCAACCCTTTCATCGCACGCGATATTCCGTCGGCCGACGAGAGCATGGTGGTGATCCGTTTCGCCAACCCCAAAGGCATTGACTTCCAATACCTGCTCAGCATGATCCACGACTCGTGGATGAGCCGCGCCAACACCATCGTCGTGCCCGGTGGCAAGATGGAAATTGCCATGCAGCTGATCTTCACGCCCTTTGTCTGGCGCATGATGGACCGGCGCAAGCGCGCCCTCGGAGGCTGAACATGGCGGCACCCGCGCAAGCCCTGCGTTTGGTGATGTTTGACCTGGACGGCACCTTGATGGACACCGCGCCGGAAATCGCTGATGCTGCGAATCACACCCTGGCCTGATACGGCCGGCGGGCCGCTCGCGCCTTTTGGGGCGGCTTAAACTCGACAGCACTTCAACCGCCTGTTGCCGGATCCCGTTATGCGCCCCTTTATTGATTCCGTCCGCACCTACCTCGTGGGGTTGCAGTCCCGCCTGACCACCGCCATTGCCGACAAAGACGGCGGCACGTTTGTGGTGGACGCCTGGTCCAAAGGCGAGGGCGAAAAATTGCAGGGCGACGGTATCACCCAGATCCTGGAAGGCGGCCCGGTTTTCGAGCGTGCGGGTTGCGGTTTTTCGCATGTGCGCGGCCCGCAGCTGCCGCCATCGGCCACGCAGCACCGCCCTGAATTGGTTGGCGCGCCTTTTGAGGCTTTGGGCGTCTCTTTGGTGTTCCACCCGCGTAACCCCTGTGCGCCGACCGTGCACATGAACGTGCGCATGATCGCCGCGCAGCCGGCGC
>Ga0136641_1001132_pt1 | contig 11163 bp, 10 predicted proteins | sample EliLak1302023Y_FD_115312 | JGI IMG/M metagenome (GOLD analysis project Ga0136641, IMG submission 115312) | Freshwater microbial communities from Elizabeth Lake, Yosemite National Park, California, USA - 13020-23Y | ecosystem: Environmental > Aquatic > Freshwater > Lake ...
TTTCTCAATCTTCTTAACTCTCGATGGTAACGGCCGAGTCTCATTTGAAAACGCCACGGCAATGGCGATTGAAAAGGGCGATGCGGTATTGATTCCTCATTCTGCTGGAGGTTGGAAACTTGACGGCGCAACTGGAGTTGTCTGTCGTCCACCTCTTGCGAAGGATGCTGCACTAGCTATTTAAAGTTAGATCGTATCCATAACGGTAATTTTTTCACCGTTAACAAATTCTGCCGCCGTTTTTTGCCAAGCCTTACTTGCATCGTTCACCATGTGAACATCCCAAGATGCACGATCGCGCCAGACTTCCCAAACACAGACGCGGTTTGCGGCTTTGGTATCAACAAATAATTCAAGAGTTTCACAGCCATCTTCTCTTCGGATATGTACGGCGTGCTTGGTTAGGGCAGAGGTAAAGCCATCGAGCTTTCCATCTTTAACTTCTATTTCAACAAATAAATAAACTTTACTCATATCTTTGGCCCACCACTCTTTTTTGATGTAGGACTATCCTCACTAGAGCATACTCAAAAGAAGAAGTGAAATGTCATTTCTTCTTGGTTGAAGCCTTTTTAGCCGAAAGTTTCTTGGCAGATTTCGGGGCAACCTTTTTCTTGCCGGATTTTTTTGCAATTTGTTTAGGGTCTAGTTCGGTAAATATCCGATTTAAAATTTCATCTATCTCATCCTGTGTACCATCACCGAGCTTTTTAACCTCTTTTTTTGTTGGGTCCGAATTTTCCTTTGGTTTGCGAATTAATAGTGTTCCAAAGACAATCAAGAGTAGGAACATCAAGAGTGCACCTACTCTTTCAAGTATTGCGAAGTTGAATTTATTGACTTGGGCAATCTTTATTGCGCTTTCTTTTGATTCACTGGTTGCACCTTGCAGCGCATCGACGTGAACCATCCAGGTATTTGCTGGAATAGTTTTTGGTATATAAACATCAACGATACCCTCAGAAAGTGGGGCGATCATTTGGAATGCGAATTCCAAAGGCGTAGAAATACTTAAAACGCCATTGGGATCATTGAAGTGAGCAGCACCGACAGGATTTATCGGAAGTGTTGATAAATTCTTAACCTTAATTTCTAAGTAAGGTAATTGCTTGCTAAAAATTTCATGAACTCCGGTGATCAAGAAATTCACTGGAATTGAAACTGGGGTACCAATACCGATTGCCATCTGTATCGCTGCGCGTAAATTCGAGCTAAATACGGCAACGGTTCCCTTATGCTTAACATTTTGAACTTTGTTGACGGGATTGACGTTTATAAAGAGTGTTGCGAAATGAACTCCAATTTGAGCGCTGATTGGGATAGCAAGGGTGAGTTTTAAGTACCCAACTTGACCTGGTGCCAAGACAAGATTTGCTGGCGAAAAAGTCGCATATTTACTCAAGTCACTTACCGTGTGATCGCCTCTGGTTTGGTCCCCTGCTTGATAGTGACTGCTTTCGATCGTTGGCGAGTACTCAGACTTTAAAATTCCATAATTTTGAATGCGGATGTAGCGCGCAAATGAGGCCCCTGGATTGATCAAGGTTGTTATTTCTGTCGAAGTCCCCGCGGTATTTGGGTGGTTGGGGGAAGCATCACTAACTACTTTCGTGGAAATCCCAAGGTCGTTGCTTGCACCCTGTGATGCACTTTGTGCAAAAGTTAAAGTCCAGGACAAAAAAAGTAATATTGTTAGGAATCTAATTTGACCAATTCTCATTAGCCAAAAATTTCTGAGGCTATTTTTTTAACCGACAGTTGTAGTTAGTGCTGGTCCATTAATCTCAACGCTCGATAATCCAGCCATTGTGCTAATCGTTGCACCGGTTTCGGCAGTAATAACATTTGAATTAGGTATCACTAAAGTAATAACTTTTGTCCAAGAGCAAGCCGCGCCAATCGTTGGATATGCCGTCGCAGAAGCGGCAACTAATGGTGTATTTGCCGCAGTGACCGATAAGGCGCTAGGGGTCACGGATGGAGAAGGTGATGGGGCCGCACCCAAAGCCGCCGCCAGGTTTGTTGCGAGCGGAAGTGGTGCACCAGTGGCACCAAATGTACAAGGGATGGCAGTTGGAATGCTTCCCGATGTTCCCGTTAATTGAATTGTTAGCGAAGCCTGCGCGCCGTCAAGTAAGAAGCTTAGGCGCTGGCCAGCTCCACCAGTATCTAAAAATGCGTAAACATCTTTATAGTTCGTGATTCCAAGATGTGTATACCAAAAACGAGATTCATCCCAACTCCAGCCTGACAACGAAGCACACTTGCCCACTTGCAGCGCTTTGCCAGGTGAATAACAAGCGTTTGTGTCATTTAATGAAATTGAAGCCGTGTGCGCAGATTCACTAGTCCAGTACTTACAAGGTTGATTGTGATCTGTATTTGGATCATCTAGGACGGTGTAGTTAGATGCCCCCCCGATGTCATTCCCGGACAAGGTATAACTGCCACTTCCATCATATTTGCTGCCTTGGCCACCAGAGGAATAATTGAGTACGATATTTGTGCTACTAGCGGTACCAACAATCACGCAATCATCGATGCTCTGAACGGTTGTTGTCTTCACGGTCTGGGCAGCAAACACAGTTCCGGTTGAAGTAAAGAGCAAGGTAAGGCCCACTGCACCGATAGAAAGCGTGGCAAAGCCTGCGATGGTGCGAAGTGAATAACTTTTCATAGGTATTACCCGTTCTCCGTACTCGGCTGTTCTGGGGTGTGAACGAATTCAGTATGAGGGGTTTACCTAATGGGCAGGAAAATTGGCACTCAATCAAGCGTAAGGTGGCAAAATCGCTAGGGTTTCCCCCGTTCGAAGTTAGGAAGTTGTGTGTGTATTTTCATCGCGCCCCTAACCCTGATGAGGGGTAATCCCATACGCTTACAGATGTGAAGCAAATGCGCATTGTGCTTGTTGAGGATGAAGTTTTTACTCGATCAACCATGAAGGCGGCATTGCAACTTCAAGGTATCGAGGTGGTTCATGACACAGGTTCGGTTGGCTCTGCTATGAAAATCGCAGAAATTACCAAGCCGGACGCAGCCTTATTGGACTTGGATCTAGGTGGTGGGCCTAATGGAATTGATTTGGCATTTGGGCTTCGCAGAATTCTTCCGAAAATTGGAATTGTTCTTCTCACTGGATTTTCAGATCCTCGGCTACTCGATATAAAGGTTTTGAATCTACCTACGGGATCACGCTATTTAGTAAAACATCGGGTCCATGACGTAGAAATATTGGTTTCAGAATTAGCGAAATCCATCCACTTAAGTTCTGGATCAAAGCCAAATAACGAGAAGGTTTTGAATCCCGAATTCAAAAAAATATCTGACGCCCAGATAGAAACCTTAAAATACCTGGCACAAGGGCTTTCAAATGGCGAGATTGCGAGATTGCGTTGTGTTTCAGAAAAGTCCGTCGAACAGGCTATTTCTAGATTAGTTAGCTACTTTAAAATTGAAGGCGGAACGCATAATAAAAGAGTTGGACTATCGAGAATTTATTTCCAGCAGTCCGGTTCGCTGCCGAATGGTTAATACAACTAAATTAAATCTAGGTGGTGCTCATGCAATCTCCTATAAATTGGGTTTTGGCCTCCTACCTTTCTTAATATTCGGAGTTCCACTCACTATTAACCATAAAATCTCAAACTTAGAATTCTTACAATGGTGCTGGGCCGCGGCGATTGGGACTCTACTAGCAGCGATATTTTTATTAATTTGTGATAAAACTTTTCTTAAAAATCGCAGAACTAAACCAGTTCCCAATTCTTGGATTTTTGCCTTAGGAGCTGCTTTAGGTGCAATCAAAGGAAGTTCAACTGAAATAATTGCTAGCAGTTGGTTCCACATCGCCGGACTCTCATACAAATCCATAGTTGTGCGTACCTTAAATTCTTCGGTGCTTGGATTATTGATGATTTCGCTACTCTCGTATGTAAATTTCTGGTGGCACTCAATTAGGAATGTACGCGAAGAGCTGGCGCAAGATTTAAGAAATTTTGAAAGTACCTTTTTGCCATTGAATATGGGTGATGACCAGTTGCTCCGCGAGATTGAAGAGCGGCTTGCCGATGCAAAATCCGCATTCGTTACTAAATTTACCGGCCAAGAAGTTACTCAGCCACTAGAGGTAGCCAAATACCTCAGGAGGATGGCACAGGAGTTGATTCGTCCTATGAGTCACAAAATAAATGAGCGTTCTGGAGGGCGCTTCAAAAAAACACACTTTATCCGACAACTTCTTCTGCTTCTTCCAGAGGCTATCAGCCCATCTCTCCCATGGCTTGTAGCTCTCTGTATAGCAACTAACTTGAGGATCGCGGTAGAAAGCTATGGCGTTTGGAAAGGATCCGTCTTTCTGGTCAGTGTTTCTGGATTGTTACTGCTTATCGCCCAGGGAATTAAGGTGACTCTAAAAAACCTAAAGCCAAATTGGATATCAATTTTAACAATCATAACCGTAGCTTCTTTAATCAATACCATCTTAGCAAATTTAATAAATAATTTTGCTTTCCAAAGCAAAAACCCTTTTAACTTTTACCTCACATTCTTCTGGACAATTACCGTGTTCTTTCTAGTCCTTACGGCACATGCCGCTACCTCTTTAAGTATGCTCGAAATAGCTGACTTGGAAAATAAGTACTATAAAAAGTATCTAGACAATCTGAAGCAAACCTTGATGAGAAATTCACAAGATGTGAGGTTAGCTAAATTTTTGCATGGCACTTTATCAACCCAATTATTAACATCGGCTTTTAGAATTGAAAATCTCTCCAAAACGATGAACTTGCCAGCCATAAAAAATGAAATTCTCATAGCTGAGCAGCATATGAATATTGATTTAGCTCCCAAAACGCACCAAGAGGATCTCAATCTTGAGACCGTGATCAGGGATACTTTTTATAAATGGGGTTCTCTTATGCAGATTTCAGGCATTTTTGAAATCGGTGCAGCAGAAATAAATAGCGATGTCGTGATGGGAATGGGTGATCTAATAAATGAAGTGCTAAGCAATGCCCACCGTCATGGTGGGGCGTCAAATATCGATCTCACTTTAAGCGCGACAGATTCACATTTGGAATTTAGTGCGATAAATAATGGTCAAGCCATCGCTAGGTTTAATAAGGGTTATGGGTCGCGTTTATTCGATGAAGTAACTGGCAATTCATGGAATATCGAAAATTTGCCAGACAACCGAGGTGTCAAATTCACAGCAAGAGTGGCTGTGGAATCAACACCAAATCGCAAGACTAATTAAGGGGCCCAAGATGAAGCAATCGAATCCGATTCACACCCAGCTAGCCGAACGTCTCTTGAATTGGGCTAGTGAGCGCGGTGTGCAGCAGGACCCTTATGTAATGCGCGTCAGTCGAGATTTAGTCGAGCGTAAGAATTGGCCCTTCTGGGCAACCATTGATCCATTAGAACTTTTGCCCTTTCCTGCCGCAGCCGAGAATGAACGGCTGAAGAAGGCGAATTTTTACCTAACTTTGATCCGTAACATCCTAGTTTTTGTTCCAGTAGCGTTAACTTGGGATGCAGTTAGTCATGCGACATCCGCTTTTGCGATTTATATAAATCAAAACAGCAACTCCGTGGTGAATTTTCTGGAATTTTGGCAGAACGGTTTTAAGGTCCTAGGTAAAGAGTGGGTTATTGGCCGTATTGCCTTCCTTGATTTCATACTGATTGCACTTGTAATTCTTTTAACTTTGATTGTCTCGGTGGTTGAAAGAGTTATAGAAAGTAAAAAGGAGCAGCTTGCAGCTTCCTTGGATTCTGCGCGAATGGAAATTGGCCTGGAACTTGCCGAGTTTTTCTTTACCAAGCGCACAATCACTCCCGGGACTGTTTCCTCTAGCATTGCAAACGTTCTTAATCGGCTCTTGAAAGTTTCAGAGTCTGTGGAACGGATGACAAAGACTTTAGAGACAAACTCTAAATCGGTCATGAAAGGTAATTTTGCACTCTTTGAAGCAAAAGCGAAGATCCGAGAATCGCGCAAAAACTGATGCGCAAACGGCTGCGTGAAATTGAACATAAGCAAGATTTACTCGGGCTTGCTGGATGGATGTACGCCGATCTTTTTTTAGCGCTGATGGTTATTTTCTTAGCCACCATCTCTTTTATCCCAAAGGTCCCAATACCAACAACCATTAACACCTTGGAGCAGAAATCACACGCACAACAAACCGCCACGAAAACTATGTCACAGGTTTATAGCGGCTTTAATCTCAAGCAACTTGAAGGAGATATTTTGCAATTCGAAACTGCCAATGGATTACCACCGAATGCAGTTATTTCTTACGTTCAGATAATTGGTGGATATGACAGCAACTTAGAAGCAGCTGATCAAGGTGCCATGCGCGCACTAATCTTTGGGTTAAAGATGAGCTCATCTGATCCAATTCGCTTTAGCAAGATTGGAGCCAACTTAGATTCCAGCGCGACCTTGGCACCTGGTTCAGTGAAACTAAGCCTTACCTTTGGTGGATCATCAACCAATTAATAAGCACTGGGATATCTAAGAAGTTATATCTTTCTTGTTAAATTTGATGATTGCAAGTGAAACAAAGAGGGCGCTCAGTATCACGCTATAGGCCGCACCTCGAATCATCTGGCTCCAATCTATCGAGCTTGATAGCGCATCGAACCAAGAGAAGGAGTAGTGGGTGGGCAACCAATTTCGGATTGAACCAAGGCCAGAGATAGCATCCAGAATGTTAGAGAGAATGATTATGCCAATAGCACCGCCAACTGCACCCAGTGGAACATCGGTAGAAACGCTCAAATAGAAAGCTAAGCCAGCAACCGAGAATAAAACGAGTGCAAGATAGATCCCAATAATTAAGATGCGCTGGAGGGCAACTTGGTTGGTGAAAGTTGCACCAAGTGGCGTTTGTAGCGGCTTCAACCCAAAGGTAATCATTCCGACAAACCAAGAAGTTCCGATAAGTAACACAATTCCAATTGCTGAGAGCGAGAGGCTTACCTTCAACTTTTGGATTAACAAGCGAGTGCGAGGAACTGGAGCAGCAAGCAAATATCGCAGTGTGGACCAAGAAGCTTCAGAGGCAACTGTGTCACCATTAAAAATAGATATTACGGCGATTAGTAAAAATGGTGTTGCAAAATAAAACATGGTGGTCGTGAAATTTGCAGCCCCTTTGGTAGCAAGGCCAATTAGATCAGCGGTTCCCGAACCAAAACGAGTTGGGCCACTGCTGTTTCCAGAGGTTCCAAATTTGACAGCTAGTGCGACAATCACTGGTAATGAAATAACGAATAGGTAGGCAAACAAAGTGCGCTTGCGTTTAAGCTGGCGATACATTTCGAACCGATAAGGCAGTGTCTTAGATGCGCGATACATCTATGTCTCCTTTCCAATAGTTAAGTCATCGCCAATGAGTTCGATAAATATTTCTTCCAGAGTTCCTGCGCGCTTACCGGCCTTGGTAAGAATCTTTTTCATTGTTCCGTAGGTGATAAGCCGCCCACGGTGCATCAAGACAACGTGAGTACAAGTTTGCTCAACCTCGGTCAAGAGGTGTGAAGAAACGATTACGGTCCTTCCGGTCTTGGCATAGCGTTTTAAGACCTCGCGCATCGCCTTAATTTGTTGTGGATCTAGGCCATTTGTTGGTTCATCTAGAACTAATAAATCTGGCAATCCAAGCATCGCCTGGGCTATAGCGAGCCGTTGGCGCATACCTTGGGAGTAAGAGCGAACTTTCTTATCAAGTGCGCTACCTAGATCGGTTATACGAATCGCATCTTCAAAATACGGTTCATCGGTTCGGCCAATTGATTTCCAATAAAGTTCTAGATTTTCTCGGCCAGTTAGATGTGGTAAGAAGCCAGAACCTTCAACAAAGGATCCGAGATTGGCAAGGGTTGGCGAGCCTGGATAAATTGGATGCCCATTAATTGCGATCTCACCTTCGGTAGGAAAGATCAGTCCCATCATCATGCGAAGTGTTGTTGTCTTACCCGCACCATTTGGACCAAGTAACCCAAGAACCTGGCCGCGCTTAACTTTAAAGGAGAGTCCATCGACTGCCTTGTAGCCGTCTTTATAGACCTTGGATAGATTTGAGACCATCACAAGTGAGTCACTCTCTTCTATTGGCTCGGTGTTATGGCGAGGGCGGCGCAGATATATAGCAGCGATTGCCAAAATAATTGCAAGCAGTCCAGCGATTGGCCATCCGATCAACGCCGCATGATTAACAGCTGTTGTGAAAGTCATTTGCGAAATTAAAATTGGCGATAGCGCAGTTATTGCATATTGCCGACCATCTTGTGGAAGGGCGTAACCTTGATCGGTTGTTGAGATGCCAACTGCAATCTTGTCGCCAATAGCGGCATCTAATACTGCGGCTGGTAATTGAATTGTGTAGTCAGAGCCAGTACTGGCAATGTGGGTTAACCGAACGGCGCTAACAATTCCATTTGGTTGTTTTGTTTGACCAGATGCGGTGCGCACAACAAGTGAGAAGAAAAGGGTGGCATCGCTTTTGTTAGATGCAACCCGAATTTTTACTGACGATCCCCCAACAACATGCATCGGTTTGGCTAAGACAGCACTCTCTAAGAATCCGCTCTGCCCTGGTAAGAATGCTGCACTTGCACCGCCAATATTTCCGGCAAGAGATAAGGCAGAACCCACGCCAGGTAATGAGGATATCGCACCAGGGATTCCTCCGATAGGTGCTACCAAAGCTGTGTAGGGAACTGCGATTTCTATTGGTAGCGAAGGAGTTTCTAATGGAAGGGTTGAACTGGTTAGGTATTTCGGAATCACTGATGAATCTACAAGTGAGATTGAGCCATTTGTATTGGTAATCTGAAAAGTTGGGAAGTTTTTCTTAACTCCTTTCAAATAAATATTAAACCAATTTACAACACTTTGGTGAAGTCGGGTTGATTCATCAGCCCCGCCATCATGCCCGCCACTGTGCCAAATCATTGCCAACGGAGTTTTTGGATGTGCGGTATGAATTTCAGTCGCAGTTTTGATTGACTCGGAAAGCGGAAATAACGAATCTGCCTCGCCTTGCATCAAGAGCGTTGGGGCCGTGATGCGATTTGTAATAGTAGAAGGTGAAGATGCGTTTAGAAGTGGCAGGTCAGCAGCCGTAGGAGCGCCAGTAGCGACCGCATCTTTGAATGCACCACACCAGGCAGCGCTGAAGGTTCCACACTCACCTGCTGCCGAGTTAGGCAAGGTTGCCAGAGCAAAGAATGTTCCGGCCCAGAATTTTTTATATGGGCCAACTGATGGATTGTTTGAGTTTTGTGGGAAGAGGGCTTGTGCCAAGTTGTTCCAAGTTATATTTGCTGCGACGGCATCAATTCGTTTGTCATATCCTGCTGTTAATAATGAAATCGCACCTCCGTAAGAATCTCCAGTTATGCCGACAAGTGGATCACCGGAACTTTGTTGCTTAACTTCTTTACGAGTCGCCAGATAATCAATCAGTTTCGAAACGTCTGCTACTTCACCATTAGGGGAATCCATTGAGATTTCTCCAGTGGAATTTCCAAATCCGCGAGCAGTCCAAGCAAGGACTACATAACCTTTTGCAGCCAATTCCTGTGCCTGTGGCGCAACGCTTTTCTTATCTCCGGTAAATCCATGTGCCAACAAAATCGCAGGTGCTGGTTTTGTTTGTGGAAGATAAATAGTCGCATCGATGGCGACTCCTCCAGCACCATTAAGCCGAAGTTCCTGGGTGGCAATATTTGAGTTTGCCTGAGCGTTAGATGTGAGAGCTGGTGAAATTACCCCGCTTGAGATCACGATCACTATGGCCGCAAACAGTGAACTAAAACGCCTCATTGCTCAAAGATAGTCAGGAATTCAAAGGGGCGCTATTTGGAAATAAACTTTATTATTAGTTCATGCGCCGATCCGGTTGGGTACTAACAGTTCCACTAATTCTTTTAGCTTCTCTTACCACTCCACTTATAAATAGTGCCAGCCCCGCTTCCACTGGAATTGTTCTTACCGCGCAGATGCCTAAAGCCCATTTACCGCAAGGGCAAAATGGCGGAACAGATGACTACCGCTGTTTCTTGATTAATCCAAAAGTAAAACAAGACTCACTAATAACTCAAGTTGAATTCCAACCACAGCAGCGCATAATGATGCATCACGCAATTATGTTTTTGGTGGGCAAGACAGATTTAGCAGAAGCAAAGAAGATCGATAACAATGGAACTGGGTGGCCTTGCTTTGGTGGAACCGGCCTCGGTTCCTCCTTTTCATCATTCTTGACATCGCCATGGCTTTCTTCTTGGGCCCCAGGGCGAGATAAAGATGTAATGCCGGATGGTTATGGAACACCTATCGCAAAGGGTGATCAAATAGTTCTCCAGGTCCACTACAACTTGCTTGCTATGAACGGCAAAAAGATTCCGACCGATCAATCCAAAGTCCTCATAACGGCCGTCCCGGTAAATAACGCAAATCTCGCCACTTTGTATTCTGAATTAATTGCAGCACCAGTAGAACTCGCTTGTCCGCCAGGAATAACTGGAGAATTTTGTGATCGGGGAAAGTCACTCATCAACCTAGCCCAGCGCACCAGTCAATCAAGTGCCCTGGAATCAATGGGGCTCAACTTAATTTGTGGGAAAAATCCTATTAAACCGATTCCGAGCATAACTTCGACTTGTGATCAAAAAATTAAGCAGAATGAGTTGGTTGTAAAAGCAACGCCACATATGCATTTACTCGGTCGCTCACTTCAATTAATTCTAAATCCCGGCACACCTGGCGAAAAAATCTTGCTAGATCGCCCAAATTACAACTTCGATGATCAATCACCAACCGTGCTTAAAGATCCAGTGCAATTGAAGGTTGGTGACACGGTTCGAGTGATTTGTACATTTGATCCGACGTTGCGGCAAGCTTTGCCAGAACTTAAGAAGCTGCCGCCGCGTTATGTCACATGGGGTGAAGGTTCATCGGATGAAATGTGCCTTGGCGTATTGGGTGTTGCCCACCAAAGTTAGAATCTGGATCATTTGTAAATAGATTGTGCGCTTGAAGGGATTCGAACCCCTAACCTTCTGATCCGTAGTCAGATGCTCTATCCGTTGAGCTACAAGCGCGGGTGGTGCTGGTAAATCCTACCTGTTTGCTATCCCCGCCCCAAA
>Ga0136641_1001133_pt1 | contig 11161 bp, 9 predicted proteins | sample EliLak1302023Y_FD_115312 | JGI IMG/M metagenome (GOLD analysis project Ga0136641, IMG submission 115312) | Freshwater microbial communities from Elizabeth Lake, Yosemite National Park, California, USA - 13020-23Y | ecosystem: Environmental > Aquatic > Freshwater > Lake ...
AGGCAAACTATGTCACAAGCAGTTGTTTCTCAAGTTGTATTCAGTCCTAACCCAGGAGCTGACATGACCAAGCTCATGGCGCTAGTGGCTGAAAGTGCGGCCCTTCAGGGGTCATACTGCGCGTCAGACTACAACCTAAGCAACATATCTCTCAGCCGAGTGACCTGACTCCGCGCGAGGCAGAGGTTCGTAACCATTTATTAGAGGGCAAGAGCAACAAAGAAATTGCCAACTTGTTACAGATCAGTCCCCGAACGGTCGAGGTTCATAAGTCGAGAGTGCTGGAAAAGCTTGGACAAAACAGTGTGATCGATCTTGTTAGATCGACCCTGCTCAATGGATAAGCCCCACGGCTAGATTGGATTGGGACGCCGGCTCATGTAGCGCAAAGTGAGTTTTGGGCCGCAGGAAGGAAGCAAAGAGCCGCTCAGTTGACAAGTCTGGCGCAGCTTGCAGGTCATAGCGGTTTGATGCGTACTCCATCGTATAAAACCCGCCGCTCCAGTAAAGAACAGAACGTGAAACACAGCTCGAAAGACGTTCGTTGTTGTCGGCTGCAAATAGTGCAATGTCACGGTCCAAAATGTAAATAGCCCCCTCTTCGATCTCCGGCGTCGTGTCGAAGTGCCCTCTCGTCCGCTCGTCAAAGTTCCACCAATGCTGGGTGAATTGACGCTGGGCTTGAGAGTGCTGTCGCGGCTCTGCGAGCCAGCCACTCACAATAGTGACCCATTGCTGGCGCAACTGATTGTAGGAATTGCTAAAACAGTCATTGACGGCCCCACCACCTATGCCTTCAACGCATACTACGCCAATAACACTTTTGCAGCAAAGCTGTCTGCGAGTCAGAAATTGAAGCAGTGAACTTTCCATCGAACACTCCCATGTGCATATTTTGTGTAACCAGAACTAGGCATCAGCCTGGGATTTATCTTAGCCACCTTGGTTTGCAGAGTAAATTCGTTTGGCACCGTACGAGGCCGCGCTTACGCGATGTTGAAAGCAAACTAACAAAGCTGCCCTTTACTCCTGAAATTGGACTTAAAAATTTCCAAAGGGCAAGAAGGATGAGAGGCTATGTGCAAATGGTGGGCGTACAAAAAGTAACCCCTTGACTCGCAAGTGTCGATTTGGAGATATTACCCTTGCCAAGGGTGTGATGGGGCCATCTTCTTAGGACAGTCAAGCCCAGTTTGTTGGCGAGCGGTTTGATTAAGACGACGGTTTGGATCCAAAAAGCGCTTTAACGGTCGATTCGTCAAAGCCCTGGGAGCGTGCAAAGTTGGCCAGGGTCGTCACGTCAGGCACGGCCGCATTGCTGGTGATCACGCTCATGGTTTCTCCCAGGGGGACGACCTGTAACCCAGCGTTTGCACTTTGCGATTCGGTAAGGCCTTGCTGCTGTGCCTTGAACATCTGCCCGGTCAGGATCTGGGAAAAATCACTCGTAGGCTCCTTTGCACCAACCTTCTTGGCGGCGGGCAGCTTTTGACCGACACTGGGGGAAACCGGTGCTGGCGTCATAAAATTCAGCTTTGCTTCCATTTTTTCACCATTTCTGAAGATGCCACAGGTAGTGGCGAAACCAGAATATAAAGCATTACTCATACTTCATAAGTCCGGCACTTCCAAAGCCAAAGTTTAGGACACCAAAATGAAACGCATCGCAAGAGCACACGTTGAAGAATTACGAATATATTATGTAATTCAATTTTAATTTTCGCATGCTACAAGCAATCATTCAGACGCCGCGACTCGAACTTCACCATATTGATGCGCCGCATTTAATCATGCTATTTGAGGCCAAAGATGACCGTGCTGCGTTGGCTGATTTGGATATTCAAAATCCACACCGCGTCTTGGTGGATTCAGCGGGGCCTTTGCACTGGCGAGTTCCTCAGGTCAAGGAGGATCCTGCCGTCAACAAATGGTTTGTTCGATGGATTGTGTTGCGTGAAAGTAAAAGCATCATTGGCAGTACGAGTTTTCATGGTCCTCCCGATGAAAACGGCATGTTGGAAATTGGCTTGGGTATTGAGCCACCCTATCAAAACAAGGGCTTTGCCAAAGAGGCGCTACTCGGTATGTGGCAGTGGGCTTTGGAGTATCCAGAAGTTCAATGTCTGCGCTATACCGTGAGTCCGACCAATGCCAGTTCTGTCGCGCTGATTCGATTCTTTCAATTTTCTTTAGTGGGCAACCAAATGGACGACACCGATGGGTTCGAAGAAATCTATGAAATATCTCGAGAGCGTTTCACCGCTATATGGCTACCTAAATGAATATACATCAATAAATTGCGGCCAATCTGGCCGCAATTTGAAACGATGCTGTGGAAACGAGTTTGCAGAGATTCAATTACTTACTTGCAGCAATGGTTTCAGATGCCATCCGTTGCAGTGATGCGGCATTAGTAGGCGAAATTCCTAACTCTGCAGCGACGGCGTCTGTCGCTCCAAGCGTCGTTGGGTTGACTCCCGTGATCGTTCCGAAGAGGACCAAAGCGGCGAGGTAGGAGCCATAAACGCTGGGGTGCGTACGGTCTATCCACCACAGATCCACCGGGTTCCCGCCTGTGTCGTAGGTGCCTTGGGCGTTATAAAAGCCTGTTCCTTTGGCAAGACCATTGTCTACGGTGCGCTGAAAGGCCTCACCTACAGGCGCAACGCCCTTAATCTTGGGATTAGAAACTGCCAGCGATTTAAAGGCATCGCGCATGTCGTTGGTCATGTCCCGCAGGTTATCCGCAGTTTGCGCCTTGCTGTTGTAGTAAATCGTATTTTGCCCCGTGACAGCACTGCCATTGGCCCCAGTTGAACAAGTGGCATCCACTTTGGGCGCACCGTTCATCGTTGTGATGTCAGCGGCAGTACAAAGATGCGGTTCCACCATATCGGGGCGGGCCCATGTTTGGTATAGATAAATGCGCGCATCCGGATTGGCATTCACATTATTCGGTATGTCGCGTACCGTAGTACAGTTGCTCGAACTTAATCCCGGCCCTGGGACTGTCGCAGTCACTGCGGCGGTGCAATTGGTCAACCCGCCAAATATATCGGCCTCGGTTGTGCTGCCGCCTTTACCAACGGTGATGTAGTCGACAATTTTGTTAACGTACATCCGCCAAGATACTGGGTTTCCATTTTTTGCTTTGGCTGGCGAAAGTGGCTCGTCGCTCTGTGCTTGTAAGACCACGGCATTCCATTTGCCGGACGCAATATTCGCGCGCAAATCCCAATCAGCATTGGCGGTATTGAGAAACTGCCCGCGCATGGTCGCGGCGTTGCGCGCCGACATGGATACGTTGTAGCGTAGGCCCGCAATGTCGGTAAATTTTTTGAAAATACCAGGTACACCGCCCCAAGGATGCGGTTCAAAGCAGCCTACGCCTGCCTGAGCACAGGGCGAGGGCGGCAGGCCCGTCCCAATGGGATAGCTATTGCCGCCAGCCGGATTCTTATCATTAAAAGCGGTTGTTAAGTCGGAAATTCCCTTCGCGTTGTATTGCAAAGCAGGCGCGATACGTGCAAAGGTATAACTGTTGCCAACAAAAAGTATATTGACAGGCTCAGGAAATGAGCCCACGGCAACTGGTGTTGTACCCCCACCGCATGCAGCGACCAGTAGTATTGAAAATATGGTGGTAATTGCTAGATGTCTTTTCATGAGGAGATAAATGTTGGGTTTTGATTGCTTTCGTTACAATCTATCGGATAAATATTGCAACTTATTGCAATTTGATCATGAATAAATGTAACCTTTGCTAGTGGGAAACCCTAGTTTTGCGTATGACATAACAAGCGCAATGGTATTTGTGTGTTTGCCTTTTTGAATCCCTGCCATTCGCTCGCGCCAGCACCATAAAATGAAGGGCACTTCAATTACATGCTCCTTGCAAAATCGCTATGGCTATGAATATTCTTCTATTCGGGAAAAGACTTTTTTCTCTTTTTGTGCTCATAACCTCTATGGGGGCTATGGCCGAGGTAGCGCCGACAAGGACCGAGCCCGGCGTTGTGCCTAAGGCGATATTGTGGGTCGGGCATAGCTTTTTTTATTACAACAACAGCATGCATAACCACTTCGGCCAAATTGTCCGCGAAGCACTCCCAGGCCAAAGTGTGCGCAGTACATCGGTCACGATTGGTGGTGCTGGCCTAGATTGGCATGATATGGAATCGTTGCTGCGACCGCAGGGTATTGGTCGCTATTCCTTTGTGGGGGACAACGAAATTATTTTCAATAAATCAGGCAAGCAATTCGACTCGGTCATCATGGCGGATTGCAGTCAATGCCCGGTGCATCCCCAATTGCAGCCGATATTCCATGAATACGCGAAGAAGCATTCGCAGACCATACAAAGCCATGGCCTGCGGCCGATTTTATTCATGACATGGGCATACAAAGATAAGCCCTCTATGACACAAGCTTTGGCAGATGAATATACACAAGCAGGAAATGAAAACGATGCCTTGGTGATTCCTGCGGGACTGGCATTTGCCCTGGCGATTGCAAGAAAGCCGGATCTGGAGTTGTACCAGGCAGATAAACGCCACCCTAGTTTGGCGGGCACCTATTTGGCGGCTTTGACCACGTTTGCAGCTTTGTACGGAAAATCTCCGCAAGGTATCCGATATGACGCAGGTCTTGGAACAGAAACCGCGCGTTTTTTGCAACAAATTGCCTGGGAATCAACGCTAGCTTATTTCAAGCGCTAAGACCAACCTAAGGCTTTGCATGTGCAAGGCCCCAGGCAGCGGCCCTCAAGCACCTGGCCTCCAGCCGGGTCGCTTTGATTCACCGAAAGTTACCATGGCCATCCATACTCCACGCTACTTCCCGGGAAAACGGGTGGGGGTGAGCCGATTACCTAGGATATGGGTCGCCGTTATTGGCCCATTGGTTAGTGTCAGTATCAGGATTTTCAATTTCGCATACTCGAGGGTAAATACCTAGGTAATTGCCTGCGCGCTTTCACACAGATGCTATCGTAAATGGTATCTTTTGACTAACTCCCGGTCCGTCGAATGGCGGTTCAGTTGGCCCTTGGGCCTGCGAACAGGGGTTTTACCGCAAGTTTTGAAAGGCTAGCGGAAAATACCCCAGAGATGCTTGGCAGCCTCACGGGGCACCTAGCGGGCGCGATTTCATTGGTAATAGTAAAAAGGCTGGAGACATTGAATGAAAAAATGGTTAAAAGTAATAGCAATACCTGCGGTTTTGGTTTTAGCGGATTGCGGGGGTAGTGGCACCAGCGGCCCGGGAATGCTCCCGAGCTGGCCGTTTCCCTTGCCGGTTATCCCCGTAGCCAAGTCAGCCGTGGTCGCCCCCGAGTTGGGTGATGCCTGCCCGATTACCAGTTCAAGCATTGAGTCCCTGGTTACCAAGGGAACGGCTTTGGCATTTAATGGCGCGAGTTTTGGCAGCGTTGGAACTTACTCCTACCTATTGGCTGAGGCAACTGGAAAAGTCGCTGCCAACGATTACTGCGCCCCCACGATTGTGGATTTGCGCAATGCGGCCGACGCCAGTGGCATCGTGCGCTACAAATTTGACGTGATTGTGCTGATGCCCACGGACGCGACCAAGTCCAGCGGAAGTTTGCTCTACATCGTTAACAACCGATCGAGCACCAGTTCATTAGAAAAATTGCTGGACGGTTCATCGAACGACCTTTATTCCGCGATTGCGCCGGTAATTCCAACCACAGGAGCAGCCGCGACTGCAGGCGCAGGTGCCGGCAATGGCTTCCTGATGAAGCAAGGCATGACCATTGTGTTCTCGGGTTGGCAGGGTGACCGCTACCAGACGCTCAACGTACCAAGCGCAGCGATTACCAGCACGACCAAATGGTACGCCCCGGGGATGACGCTTCCGGTGGCCAAAGACATGGCCAATGGCGGCGCATCTATCACCGGCGCTCAGCAAGACGAGTTCATTGCTGATAATGCAACCAGTAACCTATTGGGCACCTATTACACACGCGCGCCCAATACCGCGGCGACATTGACTGTCCGTAAGACGGCCATGTCGGCGCCCATCGTGGTGGATCCTTCGTATTGGACTTATACCGCCGGTAATGCCTCATTAGAGGGTGGTAACACCACCGCTTCGGGCTACGGTTATGTCACGATTAACCGCGCCAAGGTCGTGGCAGACGCCAACCTGAGTGCCGCTTTGGACGCGGGAAGCGATAACGGTTCTATCTACCATTTCAACTACACCGCAATCGATCCGCGCCCCATGGGCCTGGGCTTTCTGAGTGTTCGCGACCTGATCTCATTCTTCCGCAATGAAACCAAAGACGGGCAAGGCAATGCCAACCCCTTGGCCGGTCGCGTGAAGGTGACTTTGGCAACCGGTATTTCCCAGTCGGGCCGCTTCTTGCGTGATTTCTTGTGGCAAGGCTTTAATACCGATGCCAAGATGAAAACAGTGTTTGACGGCATGATGCCGTTGGTGGGTGGTTCGCGCAAAACCTACACCAACTACCGTTGGGCCAAGCCGGGAGATTATTCGCGTCAGCATGAGACGCACTACACGCCCGGTGACCAGTTCCCCTTTGCCTACTCGACCATTACCGACCCCTTGACCGGCAAGTCCGATGGCTTGTTGAAGAAGTGCACGCAGCTCAATACCTGTCCCAAAGTATTCCAATACGACAGTCCGATTGAGTTTGGTGGCGCCCGCGCTTCATTGACCGTGACCGACGGATTGGGCAAAGACATCGCCATTCCCAGCAATGTGCGCATGTTCTACGCTGCGGGTACCTCGCATGGTCCGACCGTGCTCAGTGACAACGCGGTTTCGCAGCCCGACTACACCGTGGACCGCACGGTCTCCGCAACGGCCGTGTCGGCTGCGCCAGGCGCTTTGATTGCCAGTAGCGCCTTGTTCCGCTCTTTGATTGCAAACTTAGAAGGTTGGGTAAAGGGAACTGCCACACCCTTAGACAGCAATTTCCCCAAGGTCTCCGACGGCACGATGGCTGTTCCCACGACCGATCCGAAGAGTCTGGGCGCGCCCGACCTCTCTGGCATTGGTCTGGGTTTCAATGGCGTCTACAACACGTTGAGCGTGAACGACGAATCGGTCATTCCATCCAAACCAACGACGCAGTTCTACACGGTGCTGTTGCCCACCTCAGACGCGCAAGGCAATGACAAAGGCGGCGTTCGCATGCCCGATCTGTCCGTTGCGCTGACAACGTCCAAGGGCTACAGCATCCGCAAATCGGGCTTCGTGGCCGGCGATCAAAACGGCTTGAGTAGTTCACAACTGGCTTTTGCGCTGTTGACCGACTCCAAGAACGCGGCTGACCCCCGCAAGAGCGTGCAGGAGTTGTATACCAATAAAGCCGGTTATTTGGCCCAATGGAATGCGGCTGTGGAGGCCTTGGCGGCCAAGGGCTTACTCTTGCCCGATGACGTGACCATGTATAAAAACCGTGGTTTGATGCAATCTTTGCAGCCCAATTTCTCCAAACTTCCCTGAAGTAATTGACTACCTGTAAAACCCCTTGGCCTGCCCGGCCACGGGGTTTTTTTATGGATGCCGTTAGCGGACGAGGGTCTTAAAGCCTTTGCACAAACCAGAGCCCGGCCAAACCAACGGCAGCTCCTAGGGTCAGAGGCCGCAGCGACCGCAATGCACCTGCATGGCTCCAGCGCCTGAGCAGGGCGTAAAGTAGCGTCATGCATGCCGCGATGCAAACCTGCACCAGCTCAATGCCCAGGTTAAACCCTACTAAGCTCCAGCCGACCGTTTCAGGATTCAAGCCGATTTCCTCCAAAGCCGACGCAAAGCCCAGGCCGTGAATCAGGGCACAGGAAAACACCAGGGACATTCGTTGCGCTGTAGGTATGCTGACCGCTTGGCGGCGTGCGCGCTCGTCTAAAAGTGCCATGAGCACGATGGTCAGCGCGATAGCTGGCTCGGCCAGCGCGGGAGACACCGTCCATTGCCCCAAGACACCCAGGGCGAGCGTCGTTGCGTGCCCCAGTGTGAAGGCGCTAAGCGTTAGCACCAGTGCTGCCCAGTCCATGCCGGTGGCCAAAACCACCAGCAAAAATAGCAAATGGTCCGGCCCGTCTAGGATGTGCCGCGCGCCCAGCCGCATGTAATCGGTCAGTACAGCGCCTGCGCTGGGGAACAGCCGCTGCGCCTGGCGCGCCGCGCTAAAGACCATGCTTTGCCCTTGCAAGGTGCTTCCGTCATCGGCCTGGCGGGTCACGGTGGCTTGCAGCGCGTGCGCGCCACTGCCTACAGGCCAAAAAGCCAGAGACCAGTCGGTGGGCAGCTCGCCAGGACGCAGGACGAATTTGCCCACAGCGGTAATGCTTGTTTGCGGCGCGCCCGACCCAGGATGCGCATCAAATTGCACAAATAAGGCCTGCAAAGTGAGCGCGCCCTGGGCGTCGTGCAGTTGCACGCGCTGGGCAATTGCCGCTCGCACTTGCGCCTGGTGCGTCTGCAACTCGGCTACCGAAATCGTGCCGTCGCCATCATCGTCCAGCACCAAGTCGGCCAAAGCCTGGGGCGACAGTGACAGCGCCACGTAGGCACCGTCTGCACGCAGATTCAGGCTGGCGCGATCCAGCGCCATCACATGGCTGTGCGCGGCGGGAAGGGCGCACAGGCCTAGGACTAGAGTGGCAAGTGGTCGACGCAAAAACCGCACGCCTAGGTTCAAACCAGTTTGCCCCTTACACAGCGCTGCAAATAGGGGTAGCTTTCAGTGGCCACGTAGTAATAAGTACCCTTAGGGAATTCAGGCGTGACGCCGGTGCGCCCGTTGCATTCGTCAAGGTCACCGCCATTGCCCGCGCTATAGGCCCAGTCCTGGCGGAACGTGCCCAGCGGAAAGACGCTGACCGTGGGCCGCAGGCTCGACAGCGTGGCCGCCGCGTTGGGTTTGTAATTGCCAACCAATTTTTTGAGCGCTGAGGTGGCATCGGTTGCGACCGAATAGCCGTACTTGTAATAGATCGGGAAACCGTCCGCAGCCCAGCCAATGATTCGCATTTTGTCGCCCATGCTTGCCGTCTCCGTCCCGCCCTGGGCTTTAAATACGCCAGTGGGGGCGCCGTGGTAGTGGTATTCACCGGTGGGTTGCACATGGGCGTTGTTGACATCAGCGCCAAAGTCAAAAGGACTGCCCGGCACGATGGCCTCCAGACTCCAGTCGCCACCGCCCAGATAGGTGCACTGGGTCCCTGCAGAAGGGCTGCCCGGGCCCTGGGTGGCTGCGGAAGTGGCATTGTTTTGGCAGCCACCGCCGGTATTGGGATCGAATTTGACGCCGTTGAGCGCATAGCCCACGATGGGTACAGGCTTGACCGTATCAAGTGTGGGCGACAAAGGACTCGACTGGTTGACGCTGTACGACGCGATGGTGTTGGGGTTGTTAGGATTAGGGAAAGTACCCACTGTGTGGTTGGGAATGCCATTGGAGACGATGGTGCGCGTAGTAGCGTTACACGACCAACTAAATTGATAGGACTTGCTGATATTGTCGGCTACCTGCGTGACGGTACTGCCCGAGCCTTTGAGGTCGCAAAGGACTCCGGCCGCACTGGCGCCGGTGTCGATGGCGGCGGGCGTGGTGGTGCTCGCAGTGCCTGCGCCCCCACCCCCACCGCAGGCAGTCATCAGTAAAAATAAAGGGGCAGCGGCCAGCACTTTTTGGGCGCCATGGTGACGAAAGAATGTAATGGTTAAATTGGGCATAGATGAACTCCTTCTCCATTGATGAAACCTGCGACATTTAGCGCTGAGTTGCGTATTTTGGCGGGGGTAAGCATTTGATTATTTAATTGATTAGTAAATTTTAGTAAAGTCCAAGCACTCTTTTCCAAAGACTAGCGCTATGCCAATCCAATTAGTTCAACCCAGTGATCCGTATCTTGATGCCTATTTGGCAACACTGGCGCGTGGCTGGGATCCGTCAAGCTTTCAAAAAACTGATGGGCCGCTGACCGCAGAGATTGAAGAAATCAATAAAAATCGAGCGAAGTTTTTCCAAAACAACCTTAATTTTACGGGTGGTGGCGAGGCCATTGCCTTACCCGACGGTACGCGGGTCGAGCGCTTGCCCCAAATCACAAAATGGATGTGGGATGGCGAGTTTGCAGGAAAAATTCAATTCCGCTGGCAACACAATACTGTGGCCCTTCCGCCTACTTGTCTGGGCCATATCGGGTATGGCGTGGTGCCTTGGAAGCGCGGAAAAGGGTATGCCACGGCAGCCTTAAAACTATTGCTTGAAGAAATTCACTATTGCGGATTGCCCTATGTGGAGCTCAGCACAGCTGCGGACAACGTCATCTCGCAGCGTGTCATTGCGCATTGTTCAGGACGGTTTGTGGAGAATTTTGAGAAATTGCCCGCCAACGGGGGCGGTCCGGCCAAGCGCTACCGGATCAATCTGGCCCAGGCGTAAGGCGCCAGACCTACCAGTCTCTAAAATAGGGGCCTGGGCGCTCGCTGTTCCCTTGCCCTTACCCTAGTCCCCAAAGCCGCTGTGCGTGCCACTTTGGGTGCCGGCGCAAACGAAATAGCAAAATGATTGGAAATCCCTTGGCTTATCTTGGTTCAAAACCCCGCTTTGCCGCCTTGTTGGCTGCATTGGTGCTCAGCCCCATCTTGCATGCGCAAGAGTTGGGCAACGACAAATGGTATTTTTCCTGGGGCTACAGCCGCCAGCAATACGCGCCCTCAGATATTCATGTCTCGCAGCCCAGCTTGGGTAATGATTTCACGGTGCGCCAGGCGGCGGCCAGTGATTTTCCGGCGACATTCCAAGAAACCCTGGACTCCATTGGCAGCCTGGATATCACCACGCCCCAAGAAAATCTGCGCTTCGGACGGTATATGAATGCCGAGAAAACATTTGCGCTCGAGTTTTCGGTAGACCATACCAAGTACAACACCAATTTGTACCAAACAGCTACCGTCAACGGCACCATTGCTAACCAGCCCTATAACGGCCCTATGGTTTTAAATCCGCAAAACTTTTATTACGCTTTGCACAATGGTTTGAACCACATTATGGTCAACGGCGTTTGGTTGCAGCATTTGTACGGTCCGGAAAAACAGGTGGGTGCGCTGCAACTCATTAGCCGGGTTGGCGCGGGTATTTTGTTGCCCCATGCGGACAACA